>Ga0131853_10008537_pt1 | contig 18686 bp, 11 predicted proteins | sample TergutLab28metaG_FD_92764 | JGI IMG/M metagenome (GOLD analysis project Ga0131853, IMG submission 92764) | Labiotermes labralis P1 segment gut microbial communities from Petit-Saut dam, French Guiana - Lab288 P1 (version 2) (version 2) | ecosystem: Host-associated > Arthropoda: Insects >...
AAGTGGCACAAGTCGCTGTTTGTTCTCAGATAAATACAAAACACACAAATACAGTGTGGGCAGAGCGTAGAGTTGTTGAATGTTAAACTTGTTGGTGCATCACGTAACCAGTAGGCTTTAAAAAGCAAGAAGCTAGTTTATGCTGGTAGTAATTAGATAGGAAGAAATGTAATGACGCTGGACATCCGAACCGTATTCTGTTCTAAGATATTTTCCGGGAATTTACTCGTATGGATTAAACATTTAAAACGTTCAGTAACATCGACAGATCTGTGTGATTGGTAGTTCGTCAATAAACATAAATTATCTACTGTATCGTAATGCGTATTTTGGGTACTGAATGTACGCCCTGTTTATCATCTGCAAAATACCAAAAGTGGATTCAGATGCTGTGTACTAGTTTCTGTTTAATGCAGTAAAGTCGACATACTTTCCCTGGTAGAGATTAACACAATTGATTTATTCAGAACAAAAAAGTAAAGGACATTTCGTACCTGTTCTGTTGCATCTGTAATCTGTATTAATCCGGGAAACTAGGCATTTTCGATAAGCTTCAACAAATGGCAGACTGTGTTATCTACGTGTATACCTCTCCCTTGTTAAAAGCTAGAAGGCAAGTAGGTAACTAACTACACGTAGCTACAGCAAGGCCATCGGACCTTACCCTAAAAGTGTTTGATTTAATTTCATCATAATTTTCCTAACGTCAGATGTAATTAATCCTCTCATTTTCTTTTTCAGTGCAGGACACTTTTTTTACCTTATCGCCAAATTCCTATTTTAGTAAATCTAACGATAGCGGGTGGTAAGAGTGCCTATACAGAGTGCATAAAATGATTATGCAGCCTTTTACATTCCCGTAGTCATTGAGATCTTTACGTTCCTAAAAAAGGAATAACACAACATTCCGTGCCTTGTCAGCGCGCGCGTTACTGCATTTTGAACATGCGTGCGCGCGCACGCACGCACACACACCCATCGATATATATATATATAATATACGTACATACATACACACGTACATACACACACACATACACACACTACATACACATATATATACGTACATACATACACACGTACATACAGTACATACACATATACATATACATACATACATACACACACACACATACACATATACATACATACACGCACATACACACGTACATACACGTATATTTGTATAACCTAAGTTGTCCCTGTGCGCACCATGAAGATGTAAGCAAGAATGCTGGTATACCTTCACTCATTCCTAATCTTAGCACTGGACGGAATTGGTTAGTGTCACACTCGGACCGCTTTACTCCCGGGGAAGGAGGCCTCGACATCTATTTAATGGCTGGATGTATATGCTCCAGAACGGGTCAGGGCTTTAGATGAGAGAAAAATATTTCGTCCGCAATGAGATTAGAACTGTTTGTCTGCCGTCCAGTCCGCAGCTTGTTCGCTGTACCGACACCACTATCCCGGCTTCCAGGTGGGTCAAGAAACGCAGCATATATGACAACTGAAAGGAGCCAACGACTTAATCGATCACGGGTGCAGTCCCTCGGAATTTCGCCAACAAATGGATATTTTGATGTTTTGCTGACCGTGCATCTCAGTATAATCTTAGTATTCAACCAACTTAATGCACAAATTCTTGTTTTATAAGAAGTTTATTATATGCCTCTACGTGTTTCGAGCACTATGTGCTCATCATCAGGAGGTCAAAATTATATTATACAGGATCTGGTATCATCACACCTCTAGGTGGCCGTCCCGTGCACAAGTTGAGAGAGTCCTCTCTCAACCTGTGCATCGGACGACCAACTACTGAGTGTGACGATATCAGATGCTTTATAATACAATCCTGACCTCCTGATGATGAGCACATAGTGCTCGAAACATGTAGAGGCATATAATAAACTTATTATAAAAAAAGAATTTTTGCATTAATTTGGTTATTTACTAAGATTAAACAAATGTTTATTTTAAGTCGAAGCTTATAACTCGACAATAATTTAACTAAAAACAAACAGAATAGTAAAATATCCTAAAAATAATGTCAGATACCAGGGAATCCATTGACGTTGTTCCTACGACAGCACGTGTCCACTCTTTCATGGCCAAATTCTGGAATTTTAATTGCTGGTCAATTTTACAGTGCTCTGTGATTATTTTCGAGTTCATAATGAGAATGGTAAGAGTACGTTCGCGTGAAAATGGATATAGATCGCTGTTATTGATTCGTTAGAGCCTGTATGTAGAAGTGAGGGGAGGGAAGCAATTGCGTGCTGACTGCAATCACTATTGCTATCGTATTGGCATACTTGCACGAGAATTGAATCGATCGGGTCCTGGAGCAGTGCTACAGGTATGCCGACTTCAGTGTTACCAGTCGCCTTCTTGCACTGCATGTGGAAGGGAATGTCCACATCCGTGTAGTTGGGTGTGTCAGCGCAGCGGTGGACTAGTCTCATGCGAAATTTCTAAATTAATTACCCCCTGACCATTATTCATAACCGAGTAATTTAGCCCAAGCGGTAATATTTCTGGTTTGTATTCGGGGGGGGGGATGGTTCGTGGCTCGAATCTCGGCAAGGATATAGGCTCTGCAGTTGATGTTATTCGTGTTTTTCCTCAGTCCCTTCGGGCATATCCGAGATATCACCCTCCGCACTTTTTGGCGCTTTTGAAAATTTGCGAAAAGCGACTATTACCTCAAGTTTCATTAAAATCGTACAGCAATAACGGATAATTTACATGAAGACCAATATATATTTTTGATCATATCTCGCTCAGATCTTCTTAGAATGAGAAATGTTTGATTCAACAGATGTAGAGAATATTAAAACACGCATTTCATGTTCAGTAACTTTATTTTTCAGAACTCGTGTCTTTTGTGAGATAATGCGGAAAAATATAGTAGAACCAGACAGGCCACGTATGACAATATGGCGCTTGCGCATTTCACGCTGGGCACCTAAGGCTACAAACAAACACTTTTGGAATATATAATACTTATTGCTTTTGCACTGCAACATTAGTTGCACGAATGCACCTCAATGTTACGTCATACGTACATTTCTTGACTTGTTTCGAATTCATTGTTCACGAATCACGTATTCAACACTGTAAAGTCTGACCCAGTCACAACATCGTTAAATAAAATGAATGAATGAATAAGTGAGTAATCACAAAATCCCTAAGTAAGTCGATTTAATTGAATGAGTGTACATTTAACTCGTAGTAATTCAACCTGACCATATTACTTTCACGTTCAGTTTTGAAGAATTACTTCATGTCATGTACTTGACATCACAGCACATCCGTTATCGACACATAGGAGGATTCAGCAAAGTTGTAAATTCATTACGCCTTCGAATTTCAACAAATTTGTACAAGACTCTGAAAGAGACAGGAAATACCACGTTTAAAATATTTCAACTGAACTTTGATAGCAACAATAAACTTTATATTATTACATTTTCCCTGCAATAGGTATACGAGTATGTTACAATACATTTATTTACAACTGATTACACATCTGTTGGTTAACACGTGAAGTATTATTTATCCGTCATGTTTCGGCTAATAATAATAATAATAATAACCATCCTCAGGGATATTGTTGTCACAAAGGAGCATTTGATGCTAAAACATATCGCCGTCAATTGTACTTGGTAAGTGTTACGTTATAAAATTAAACGATTAACAAAATATCAGTATTTTATATTAAACAATTACCAAAACTAGCCTAAAAAGGGCAATATTGGTATCAATGTTTATTTGTAGTTCTTTGCATCCAGACATCTGAAGGCAAATAGTTCTCTTCAGTCCTAACTGGATCACAAACGCAGTATACAAGATTTATGATCCAACTACTATCGAGCAGAACTATTTTCCTTTAGATATCTAAACGAAAATAAATATAAATACACACAGTAATACAAATATTATACAATTTCAACCTAGTTTTAGTATTTATTTAATATCAAATATTGATATTTCATTAAACATTTAATTTTGTAATGTAACACTAAGTACAATTGGCATTATGTTTTAGCATCAAATGCACCTTTGTGTCAACAATATCCCAGAGGATTTCTATTATTATTAACCGAAACATGTCGGAGAAGGAATACTTTAAATGTTAACCAACAGATGTGCAATCATTTGGGAGTAAATGTGTTCTAACAGTAACCTGTGTATGTCGGGCAATATTTATATTCCAAAGTTATACTCGATGGCCGAGAAACTGGCCCTAATCCTCGTCAAGTCGTTCGTTATTACAGAAAGAACAGGTTTATTTTTAATGTTAACTGTTAATGTCCTGGGTTCTCTCCCGGTTATCGTTACCAACATAAAATGCATTCTGAAGGGACTGTAAATATATCGACAATCGTCTAATTATAGGAGTAACATCCACTTTCACTACTGCGTGTTAGTATTGAGTACGGCCTATTTCTTGCAGTACACAATAAACAAGTAACTAAACAAATCCATGCAGCGAAGCTAGTTCTTGCGTTGTCAGAAAATACTCCACTTATGCCCGTCCTCAACCAGATAAATCCTTTCCTCACCCATTGTAATACTGTTAAGATATGCTTTATCGTTGTCCTCGTATCTACGCTTTGGTCTTCCAAGTGTTTCTTTCCTTCAAGTTTTTACATTCAAACCCTATATGCATCTTTTCTCCCATGCTTCCCATACAACTTGGCAGTCTAATAAATGACAATATTGCTATGTTCAGTAAGACGTGTTACAAAAGAGACAGGACAATAAAGTCTTTTCCATTTCTCTTCCAGTGCTGTTATACTTGAAGCTATGTAAGGTCTGTAGATGGAACAAGTTGCTTAATGACCTTATAGCCGGTTATTTTCTCGTAAACAGTATCGACCTGCTTAACCACTCTTATTACAGTTTCGATGGGTTTGAAATATTTATAGATTCGGCGTAACAACCACACTTATATGGTACACAATAGAGTATTAGTGAATGGCAAAGCTTATGTCAGCGGCCCCATGAGCATTTTGGTATAACATTGTTCATCACATTGAACTTTATCCGCAATTGATTTCACAAAAAATCTAACGAGTCTTTCAGGGACAACAAATATTTGATACTTGGAAACGGTCCCTTATTATAGTTTTCTGTTGTGTGTCAGATGTGCTGTTGATCCAGTAGAGGCAGTAGTAGGCCCACCTCTTTTACCCAATCACTGAAACTCTTTGTTGAACTAAAGGTCTTCTTTTCAGCATTTCCTTTTTAAAAACATTGTGGTAAATAGATGTACTGCCAGGTTTAACATGCATGTTTCAATTAACCGAAACCTGTATTTACACGTTCCGTATCATTCTCTTGACCAACACACTTTTTTTTTCTTCTACTCGTTTAACTTAACTGCCTTTCTAATACCACACTGTACTCTCTGGGATTACGAGTTAAATCTTTATATGTCATTTTCGTTAATTTTGTTCTTCGTTGGGTCATGTTAGAGGCGTTATTGTGAATCAGGAAACCCGAAAATTGTTGCCCTTGGTATAACCATTCTCCAAAATATTTAGAAACTTTAATAGCACACTGCGCTTAAAAAATTCACAAATATTTGGAATATTGGCTTCCATTGAAGTGTTCGTGTAATAACACACTTTTTGTTTAATTTTCATGAGAATTTCCGGAATTGTACCTCAAAATAAAAGTAGGCCTATATCATGGCCATTGCTTGTATGTACAAACCTTAATGAATTTCGCTTCTCGTACAACAATCAATCAGTCTTTGTTTCTGTTACTCATACAGAAAGTTAAACTGGCTTTCACCATAAAATGCGCATCTGTAGTGGTGTTTCTGCGAACTTTGTAATTGGAAATATTTATTCAAAATTCTCAAGTATACAAAACGTTAGCATTTCATTTATGCAAACAGTGACATCATAATCCCCAGATTCTCTAAATATGCTCCAAAGATCTTGATCATTTTGTTTAAATGTTGAATAATACGATACAGAAAGGAGTGAATAATAGGCCAATATTCCGATAAGGCATCTCCTTCGTTTTTCTAATAAAGTTACGTTGTGGTTTTTTTTTTGCAGATTCTATTGTTCGTTTTCAGAGATAAAGTTGAATCAATTAAAAATTTAATGCCCAATGGTAATGATACGTACCACGTGTTCTAACTTCTAAGAAACTCTGCACTATGCCCACACACGTTATTTACATATTTTATGTGATTCTGACAATATAACCGATCACTTTGTTCTGCAGTATGGACCACCTTGTCTTTATAATGGACGTGGAATTTGTTTTGCTTGAGATACATGCTGAATTTATATGTAATTGATGTCAATCTCCAGTATTCCAAGGGATAATATAATCAAGGGCTCTTTCTTTCGTGCATTGGTTTTTCAACAACGCATATCAATCACTGACTTTTGCGGCATTGAATCAACAACCCGCTCTCTCAGGATGATATAAGATTTCAGCGATGTTTTCCTCAAAATATTTGATCACTCCTCGTCAAATGTGAATTCTCATTGTGATTTGTTACAGTAGATATTTTTAACAATTCGGAGATGTCAGTAATATTACATAATAAAAATGTCTGTGCCATTTTAATTTATATTTTCGTAGGTTTATAACACTGTATGGCAATTTCATGCCACTATTCGAATTCACATTTTTGTTGACAGGTCACTCTTTTATTATATATCCTTCGTGCTTAGTTATGTGTAAAATATAACCATTTAGTGAGGATTTTGTACTTTATTTTAGGTCTCTTGGTACACTGAAGCAAATAGACCTTTACTATATGAACACAGAAACGATAACTTTCTTCGTATTAGCTTTATCACAAATAATATGCAGACCAGTAAACGCCATACATATAGGATTACGTGATTCTGAATGTTGTCGTTGGAGGTGTACTGTCGTGGCTAGCGCTACTTCATTAGTGTTTGTTGTTGGCTGTGTTTTACGTTTCAAATTTTGACATTATAAATATTACGGTATTTTTGGGACTTGTTCAACACCCGTCTACAGGTAAAATAACGAAAGAGATATCGTATGATATATAATGAGTTACCCGTTAGTTAAAACTGCTGTTTATGTGTAGGCTAATGTGTTATGCCCGTTAGGTAAAAATACCCTTGTGTATATAGTATTATGCTCCTTAGGTAAACCTCTTCTTTATATAAACTGTGTAAGGTCCATTAGACATAGTTATTCTTTGTGATTCCCTGTTAGCCAACTTTGCCGAGTAAACAAACAGATGTACGATAAATATTCAAATATACTTCCATAATTCATATTTTCTGAAATGGCATGCCTTTTGTCGTATCTGACCTTAAGTACTCTTATAAATTTTACATAGGAAATAACTTCGTTTCTAACATTTTCCATTTCAGCGTATGAACTATCGCCTTGGCAACGCTTAAACCCTAAGAAAGGAACGTGATTCGCAGTCTTTTGCTGTTCCACTACAGTTTCATATTCCACAATTCCTGCAGTGCACTACACATTATTGAAATTCCTTACAGTCATTTCTGATCAAGATGTCTCATGATAGACTATTTCGGTGCTATGATTTTATCTCACACGGATGCAATGCAACGTGCCTGCGAACATATATTACTTTAATTTTATTCTGAGCACTTCATTGGTTTTATTTTATTTATCTCCTCCTACTGCTACCACCACCACCACCACCACTTCCATTATCATCACCACCAAAATTACCACTTTGTAACATTTTTTTCTTTTTTCACGTTCTTCATATTCGATTTTCTGCAGTTTGTCACTCGGTAATTAATTAACATTGTTTTTAAATCCGCATCCGACTTCACTGCCGTTCTTTACTTTGTTTTACATTTGACTCTGATATTCTCTCCATCTTAACTTTAAAATCTCTAAAATCCTTTTTTGATCACGTACTTGTAACTGGTTTCCTACTCAAATTGGAAATACATTTCTCACAGTGCGGTTTCGCTATTGATTTCGTCCAACGAACGTGCTTCCACGTGCAAAGACTGGCTCATGAGTTATGTACTTAGCCGTAGGAGGTGATATTTTAGGGCGTTGTGATCAAAGAAGTTCCGCTGAACATGGGTTCTATTTTCAATACTTAGGGTGCCGTAGGTGTTGTTTAATTCTCGTAAACGCACTCTTGCGAACCGCGCAGACAAATCATGGAATTTATTACACGCTGCGCGATTTTATCAAGCTTTGTTCCTAACAATATATAGCAGGTGAAGTAAACACATTTTAGGCTTATCTCTTGCACTGCCACTCTTCAGCAACGAGAAATGTCACATGTTGCTGCAAGAAAGCGACAAGCGCTAGTCACAAACGAGCGACGAAGTGCATCGCGGCTGAGGGTCGGATTTTCAAAAACCTACTTCAAACACAAGTAATTGTAAATTAAAGGTCAATTTTTGTAAATTTAAACCTTAAATTTATATTAGGTCATGTGTGAGTTTATTATTTTAATCCATGTTTTCAGGAATTCTTATTTTCTACTTTAAAGCGGCCAGTAACTCCGTAAGCGTTCAAAATTGGGCACATGTTTATTTGAAATTTTTTTTGGTCACACATACCTGGGACATCATGTACAACTTTTGTGTTTGTACCTCTTGAATCACCTGCTATATAGACAAATAAATCAATACGTACGTACCTACACACACACACACACACACAACCACGCATTTTTCATAAGTTTAAACAGCCACCACCTTTAAAATCGGATATAAAACTGTGTTTGTTATTTGTAAGGCGAGTTATTAATGGTGCTGTAATCATTACTGCGAGGACCTCTCAACAGGAAAATATTTATGCACTGCTTATTTCCGCGTTAGACATCGAAAGGCGGTTGAATTGGAAGACATGTTCTGAAGAAATTCATAGCCAAATACGAATATTTAACTTACTTACCCTCATAACACTGACACAAATTAGAGACCGATCCTTCATCCAAATGCAGACTGTTACAAATACAAGCGTCGTAATTATAAAATATTAGGTTTTCACAAGTTTTAGGCTCCGATGGAAGTTCTATTAATTTGTGACACCTTATAGTGTTGCGCGAGTTATTGTGAATGCGGTAATGAACCTTCGGGTTCCACGTACTGCAGGGAATTTCATGACTATCTAAGAGCCTGTTAGCTCCTCCAGAAGGACTCTGCTCCGTGGAGTTAGTTATGGAATTAAAATGTTACAGGTTGAATGTTAATGTTGGATGTCAATATTTCGGGGAAACCTCAAAATCTTCGTTTTCATGATCTGTCCTAAAATTCACAGCATTTTGGAGGGGAGCTTTAACAACAACAACAAGCATTTTTCATGCCACTCGCACGACTTTAAGATGAGACATTCAAAAGTTGCCAGAAACGCGACAACTTATTCGATCACTGTCATTTACACTTTTGCCTTAGCGCCAGAGTAAGTGACTGGAATATAAAACTTTAAGCTGTCACAATAAAATTACGCTCCCATATGATGTGCAGTTAATCATCTTCTCTTCATCTACAACATTCGAAATTATTAGTGGCACATGTCAACGTTGTGTTATGAGGTATAATTAAAAATAAATATTTACCCTCCTTACTTGTCTTATGTGATTGATGGGTATTTTCACAGTCATCATGTTCCTGAAGGGTTAGGCGTGTTTCCTGTCCCTTGATTCTCAAGACAAAGTTGGTCCCTCCATCTCTTCCTCGGTCGTCCTATGTTCCTTCGTTCTTTTGGTTGATATTGTAGTGCTTGTTTTGGTAGTCTGTTTGTGTCCATCCTCTGTACATGTTGTAGCCACTTTATCTGGTACTGTTTTATTTCCTTTACTATATTCTGTGCTCCCGTTTTTTTGCCTAATACATTGATTCTTTTCTTTATCTAGTTTTGTTATTCCAAGTACGTGTCTCAAAAATTGCATCAGTGCTGCTTCTAATTGTTGTTCCTCTCTTTTCTTCAGTACCCAAGCTTTACTTCCAAATTTCACTGCTGCTTTAGCTGTAATGTTGTGAATTCTTAACTTTGTTTCTTTGTTCATTTGTTTTCCAAAATGTCTCCGTATAGCTCTGTTTATTTTGTTGTATGTTTGCAATTTGTCTTCTAAATCACTTTTATATTCTGATATGTTACCCCAGGTATTTAAAATCTGTTACCTGTTCAATAATATTGTCGTCTATCACAATTTGTACCCTCTGCATGTGGTTCCCCAACATTGCCATTGATTTTGTTTTTGTACTAGATAAAGCTGATGGGTATTTTAAAAAATATATTTTCCATAAGACTGCTTGTAGGTGGAAGTGTGAACAACATTGAAGTGTTTTGCGAAAGCGAATTTTGGTTTCCAACTACCCGTTTTGTTAAAAGCTTCATTACATCAGTTTCTGATGTAATGGCTATGATGAATTATAGTTTGCACGTTACTTTAGAAGCATTTATGGTCTGCCGCTCCAAGAGTTAACCTCTAAAGTTCACGATAACCTTAAATATCTGCCATTATCGATTTAGTGTGTGGAACCGCATGGCATAATGAAAGGGATTCTCACCCTGCAGTAGATGAGGCCCCAGCAAAGGAATTTGTGGTTTATTAGAAATTCTGCTTGGCACTAGCTTCTACTGGCCTCGGCTTTCTCAGTATTCATTTCGAACAAGAGTGTCGTTCTTTACTGGTTGTGGGTTCCACCCACTCAGCTTGTAAATGGCCACTGATAATTCTCTCTCAGTCGGTGGTTAAGCGGCCTGAACGTGAAACTGATTGCTCAGCTCTATTTAATGCTGAAATTAAGAAGGTGTGAAGCCTTGTCCTTAGGTCGTGTACAACGTCTGGGTGCGGTGCTTGATCCCAGAGCAACTTCTGGTACGTAGCATTCCACGTACTGTGCCACTCTGCTCCCCCTTCGTTACGCATGTCCCGACGTTTTAGTTAGTTCTTTTAAACTAATTAGCTTTTCCTTGGCATTATTATTGTTATTATTATTTAATGAGTTAATATAATTTTCTCTGTTCATCAGACCATTCTTTAAAAACTCTTCTTCTGCTCTGTATTCTTTTGCAGCAATACTGTTTAATGTGATTTTAACCTTTTTAGTAAGCAAGCCCTTAACACGCAAGCAGATTTGATATTGATTCATTACTTTCATCGTATTTCGTTTTGATGTGTTACTTATGTAATTTTTATCCGTTGTGTTGGTGTCAATGTTTCTTTTGTTTGATTTTTTTTATGTTTTACGTCATTGATCCCTAGTCATTTTGTCTCTCTATGTGTGTTCGTGCTGTTCCTGTTGTTGGTCTTTTGGCTTTTGACTTAATACTTCAGTAAACAAGAACTGGATAGAACTGAATTGAACTGAATTATTACTACCACTGTCAATGTTGTCCTATTGTTCGTCGTCGTTTTCTTCGTCCTAGTCTTCGACATCGGTGATGACGGTGGTGGTGGTGGTGGTGGTGGTGGTGGTGGCGGCGGTGGTGGTAGTAGAAGAAGAAGAAGAAGAAGAAAAAGAAGAAGAAGAAGAAGAAGAAGAAAAAAGAATTGTCATCTGATTGAAATTAAACGCCCTGTTTTGTGAACGATCAAATTAGTGCAGGTTCATTCTTAGTCAATATTTTTCCTTCACGTAAGCCTACAAATATCCTGTTCCTGAACTTTTCCCCCGCCATTGACTGTACATTTTGACGGAATTCAGAGCATTGTGTGCCTGTAGGAAAACAATAATTAAAAGCACCACCGAATGCACCAACCATCACCTTTATTTAGGTCATAAATTATTTACTTAAATGTTTCGACAACATTAATGAATGATTTCCAGGGCCTGTTTTTAATATTACCAACTGATCATCATCCTAAGTGTTATAACGAAATCTTACATTTCATAATTGGCATTACGTTTTCAGTTATGAAATGTACAATTAGTTCTGTAGTGTCATTTGTTAGAATGATCCATTAATACTCTAAAATTTCCCCTTGTGACTGTTAATTAATCAAGTCTTAGTATGTGGGCAAATTTCTTATATAGGCTATTAAATAATCTTACACTTTTTGCATCGCAAAGTACGCCAAATGTTATTGCTGATCACATACGAGTATGTTCATTACTTTTTTCTTAGCCTTCATTCCTCTTTACCAAAGGAAATTATCCTCATAACCTTACAAGTCAGACGAAGCGCAATAAAAATTGAAAACCCAATTGACGTACGAATGCTTCCATTTTTATACTTTGTATTTTGTTACTGGCAAAGAAACAAGGGTAACTGATAGTTCTAGATTTACAAATTGATTAAAAAATAAAACCAGTATTCTAATTTACCTCCAGCAGATTTTGTGAACGTGTGCAAGAGAAAAGTTTGATCACAAAAGAGCTGCATCGCTTCCAGTTCTCTGATGCTGTAAACAAGAATGACAGTCTTTCCTTTACATGCGATGTAATAGTATCCTGCTTCGTGCAGTCTCTGTTGTACGTTGTTTTCCCCAAGAACTGGTCTTTTGATTTATTCGATGAACACTATGAGCGAACTCCAAATTAGAGTCTACCTCCTACATCAATCCGTCTTCAGAGTCAAACTAACTCCATTTTTAATTTTCTTTGTTACTTTCATTCTTTTTTTTTTTCTTCTCGTTTCGGGATATATTTCTTATCTATTCCGTTTTCGTCCACAAATCTTATATCACCGTTTCATGCTACTCATTTCTTGATTTATACAATTAAAATTGTCTTCGCCTTTTGTTAAAATTTCTTTTTATTCCACTTTTCCTTTATCTTTATTTCTTCGCCTTATGTTATTAGTTATCGTCATTTACTGCTATTTCCAAAGAAGGTATATTAATTTTCTTTTAAGTGGAATTCAATTATCGGGATGAAATACAGAGCAAACAGACTCATGTATCAAAGCAAGTAAATACAAATTGTGTTAGGTTTCTCGCAGACAGACCTCTAATAAATTCTAATACGGAATCTAGGAGGACGTAGGGTATTGTTCATCGTAAACCTTGCCTAGGCCTATGTATAAATGTTCGACGCGAAACAATCTGTACACATGGAAATTCTCACTGACTTGCGTTTTTTTTTAACACGAGATGGTACAGAAACTTTGAATAATCAGCGATACTGATGTACATTAATGGTAACAAATCTGTTCTGAATATTTCAGACTTAGATAATCTATTATGATATTAACGAAAAGAAATTTGAGTTGCTCACAGCGCTTTCGATGATTCAGCTTTTGTAGCATGTGACACCGTGTCGATTTTTAAAGGAGCTTTCTGCCTCGATCTCCAATTTCGGAGCAGACCAAGTTTTTAAGGTCGTTCGAAACGCCTTTAAATGTTTGCCATAATCGCTATATCCCGGAAGGCTGACGTCTTCAACATTTACAAAATTTGTTACTGACTGAAGGAATTAGATCTATAATGAAATTGTGAAATACATCTTTCTATAATTGAATATTTTTTAATTCTAGATATCCTTCCTATGTATACAGAACACTTGAGATACTGTATACAAAGCGATACGACTGTACTGTAATTTTGCCAACTGTTTGGTGAGACTGGGAAGTTTTTTTTTTTACTCGTAATGATCGCAAATTACAGTACTGAACAAAACTTTCGCGAGGAAAATACTTAGGACTGGGAAGACAGAGTTCTGTCATATTCAGGCTGTTGTTTTCCGTCTTTTCATTGCGGAGCCCCGGCTTTAGTTTATAAGACAGATCTCGTGGAATCTGTAATTGACAATTTATTATTCGATGAGTTTCTTTTCCGAGCACATTTTTCCCCCTGATAATCATAGTTGCACTAGTGTTCCATATTCACTAACCGGTCATTAGAAAGATGGAAAATGGGCGCATAGAGACTGCAGTTCCGAGACACCGTCTCACTCTATACTGAGAAACAAATGTTAGAAAATATTCGCAGGGCGTAATATTTTAGAAAGTTTCTCTGTTATTTCCCCAAATGTTATATTATTGAATGTATTCAAGAAAAGTAATGAAGATCCTAGTTTTTTTATCTCAGTATTTAAACAACTTCATGCACAAAATTTGTTTCACAATAAGTTTTATTTCATGCCTATACATGTTTCGAGCACATGTGCTCATCATCAGGAGGTCAAAATTGCATTACACAGCCTCTGGTATCATCACACCTATAGGTGGCCGTCTGGTGCACGGGTTGAGAGACGGCCACCTATAGGTATGATGATACCAGAAGCTGTGTAATGCAATTTTGACCTCCTGATGATGAGCACATGTGCTCGAAACATGTAGAGGCATGAAATAAAACTTATTGTGAAACAAATTTAGTGCATCAAGTTGGTTAAATACTGAGCTAAATATACTGAGATGCACGGTCAGCAAAACGTCAAAAAAAGAAGATTCTAGGGTTTGAGATGTGTCTCTCCACATGTTACACACAACGCTGAGTTTCTCCATATGCTAACGATATGTTTACGAGGACAAGCTTGGACACTGCGAGCTTTCGTACTTTTTATACTTCCTTCGTGAATGGCAAGATTTAAAGTCCTCCGCAGCGCTAGCCAATGTCTTCGTTGCCTTCAGCTCGTACCTCACAGAGAACACTGTCTCAATTAGAAAACCTAATCATGGCGACATACATAGTTCTTCATACGAAATGTCTGTTATTTTTGTCCGAATTTAACGGAAAGAGGGATGTGCCGGAAAATTTAGTAAATATCCCAGCTTTGAAGTGTAACGAAAATCGCTATCTTCCTTGCGTACCTACTGACAGATATAACGAGGCTAAGAGATGCTTTCAACAACTTCTGTGTGAAGCACTTAAAATTAGAAGATCCAGTAAGTGAGCTATTTAGGTTGTTATGTCAGGAGTAACTTAATGGTTTTTGTGTTACCTACAGGACTGCTGTCGCGGTAATGAAATGTAGGAAGCTACGACTGGTTGAAATGGCTGCAGAGATGAGATTAAAAAAACCAACTTCATAGAGAAGGCCCTTTTTGAGAAGCTTACAGGTTCCCAGCTAGTCAAGAAATTCCCTGCATTATATGAAGCCCGAAAGTTCATTACCGCATCTACAAGAGCCCGTCACTTGTCTCTATCCTGAACCAGATCAATCCAGTCCATACCCCCCCATCCCACTTCCTGAAGATGCATCTTAATATTATCCCCCATACACTACTGGATCTTCCAAGTGGTCTCTTTCCCTCAGGCTTCCCCACCAAAACTCTGTATGTCTTTTGCCTTCCTCCATACGTGCTATATGCCCGGGGCGTGGGGATGAAAATGGTTCAGGGTCATGGCGAGTAGCAGGCTTTGGTAACCACAGCTTGAACCTTGCGACTTTGCTACCATACTGTGAGTTAATGAAAGTTTCTTATACTGCTTTTTGTTTGTTTTTCGAACTAATCATTCTGCAGACAGAGCATCTGCAATGTCACTCTAAAAGCCTGGTGGTAAATACGTACCACCTGCTGCATTATTAACAAATTCTTCATGTTGCTACACACTGTACGTAGCCTATGTGTTCTCATAATCAACACTAATTCACAGTATAGTCTGTCTTGCGATAGGTCCATAACCTCCTTCGAAGATAATTATTGAGACAGCACGATCCAGGGCATCCCATTTAAATTTTAATTATATTCTCTGGTCCTTAATTGTTTATCTTAATATTGCTTTTACCTTTATTGTCTCAATCCTCTGCTTTATGTAATCTAAAGAACTATCACATGAATAGGTCCATTGTCAACGCAACAATTTTTATTGCTATATGGGCCAATAAGAAGTCAACAAATTAGCTTCTTATTGCTGTACACTCGAAGCATTATCAGGTCACTGCAGAACACAGTAGCACACAATACTAAAGAACCAACTCTTTCTGCGCAAGGAACCACGACCGTGAGCACGAAACTCCAAATCCGCAAGAGACATATAGCATGTTTAACATGATTTATTTAAAGAACAATTAATATAAGAATAATTGTTATGATCTTCAGTAACCTTATGGTGGTTCACGTGATCAGAAACGTGTAGTTCATTTGTTGATTATGTCTTAGCTTATATAGTGATAAAAAAAATTCTGTGTTGGTAAAGGAACTATTTAATTCTAAAATGAGCCATCCCCGTTGTGTGTATATAAACAATAGTTGTGGGTATCACTCAATAACACAACAATATCTAAAAAAGATGTTTAATAAATAATAAAGCCAACCAGCCGTAGACATCGGATATAGACAAACAGTAGCAGGGGACCCACATAGGACAGCAGCGAGCAGACATACTTGAGCTGCACACCTCAGGATAGCGCACATTACAGATTCCCCCCCCCCCGTGCCCCTTAAAATAGCATATAACAAATATCACAGATGCTGAGATCTCATCATCGTGACATACCCATACCAATCATGTAAAGCATTACCACCATACTTTCGGATGGAAACCTGATGATGGTCACATTAGGCCGAAACATGTAGTTTACTTCATCCTTTATTAAACATCTTTTTTAGATATTGTTGTGTTATTGACTGATACCCACACACATATGGAACTATTTAAGTCATACTTATTTAAACATTAACTGACTAATCTTTATAATTCATACGTACTATGTTTTCTATGGCGTTAAATCTGAACTTTTATACACAAATTACATAAAGTCTGTCTTCTTGCTTCGTTCTTAATAAAAAGTAAAGTCAAGTTACAGACGGTAAAAGGTGGTTTCTGTCGGTAACAATGCTACCGCCTATTTCTCACCTGACTTTATCGGGGAACAACATCTTAGAATCATAACTGTCTTCTCACTTGCTGACATCATCTTTGTGAAAAAAAAAACATCTTCCTGATGGCTATAATTCATGTACACGTGAAAAGAAACTGCGCATGCCCAATTTACACAGCAAGACGTATCGATCTCTTGAATATCTAATTTGTTTACACTTCACGTCTAAACAAGTGGAGCGGCTTATAAGAAAATTCGTATCGAGGTAGATTCTTCGAGTTTGGTAAATAACAACTCTTTCTTCGGCTAGAGTGACGTTCCGCTTCTCGAACAGCGTTAGTAGTGAAAGAACTGAATGTCATTAAACGTGTAACGGTATAACTGGTGAAACCAAACACGCAGTAATGTGGCTGCTTGTGATAATATCTGCATGTCGCTAACGTCAAATTACTTCCCATTTAACTGACGGCATAAAATGAGCTTTGCTTACTTGTGTAAGAGCGTACATTGTATGGTTGTGTACTGTTTTTAAATTCAGATGTAATTTTCGCGAACCATTCGCACATCTTAATAAATTTTTACATACAGTTATTACGTGTTTCCTAATATGTGTAATAGTTTTTGGCTACGAACTCGAAGTAAGCCCGGTTCTTCCCCTTTCATATTTTACATTGCGGTGTGTCGTTAGAGCCTTTCATTTCTACGACTGCCGTCTATGAAAAAACGTTTATTTTCTTTCTCTCAATAATGAGAAATTAATATGGATGACTAAGTAACCAAGACAAAATGATTCTCGATAAACGAATGGTCGTTCAGCTACAGAGGGAAGCCAACACATTTTTCGGTCTTAAATATTCAGTCTAGTCTTCATGAAAATTTCCAGGTTTTTCTCATACTGTAGAGCGATGTAAATTTGTCTCTGTCCACACCATGAAGGCATATGTAGGGAATAGAGGTATAGCTCTACTCTTTCTTAACCTAGGCAACAGATGAGAATAGGTAAATTTCACGTCTCTATACTTTCATCCCCGGTGAGAGAACTCTGGTGGACAATGAATAGGAGGCTTTCTGGGCACTGAAGACGTTCTGAAGGTTTTCGAAAGGAAAAATCTTGTGCCTCTGCCGGGATTCAAGTACTTCCCATAATCCGCGATAGAAATTGAAACGAAATTGTTAAGGAAACTTTATCACACATACCCGACAGATTCGTAAATATGGAAGAGAAAGAATCACAATTCGTTTAACATGTACTAGTCGATTCGATTTATTTTCTTTTATTAGTGCTTTTTATTTATGTTTATATATGTATTCTTTGTTTATTTGTCAAGCCTTTAGTTCTGAATCTCGCAAGGTACTGTAGCAACAAGAGTTACTCAGGTTCAACCAATGAAAAATTGTCTTTACATATAAAGTTAAAAGGATTCGGTCCTACACGGAAGTCAGCACCTATTAAAGCAACCTAAAATAATGTTTTTCATGAGTGGGAGAATAAATATATGCTACAAAGCGTACTGGGTCTTAGAGCAATGGTGATCAGTCACTAATTATAAATAAACAGACCCAGACGTGGCTGAAAATGTTCTCTTGACCTAAGGCCTTTAACCTTTCAAAGTATATTGATGTAGAGCGCTCCACAACTACATGACAACCAGACCTCTATCACATCCCGTGTGGGATGTTCACTCACTGTATTCCGAAGCGAAATATCCTGTCAGATGTGCGTTTGTTCCGCTCCAGAAATGCTGGAAAATAGCCTAGTGTTGGACCGCTAGCAATTTAATCACGTTGAAATGAGTGGTTGTAATAATGTGCAACTAATCACTTAGGTGACTTCAAAAATAATATTTTGCATCATTACTACATTAGTCCCTGTTCAAGGTATGGCCACAGTTATTATTATTATTATCATCATCATCATCATCTCCTTTATGCAGGGTATTTATACTTATATTCCTGAGACAAACTATGTCCCTAGGGAATACAGTGTTGCAGCTATTCTGTTGTTACTATTCA
>Ga0131853_10008538_pt1 | contig 18685 bp, 14 predicted proteins | sample TergutLab28metaG_FD_92764 | JGI IMG/M metagenome (GOLD analysis project Ga0131853, IMG submission 92764) | Labiotermes labralis P1 segment gut microbial communities from Petit-Saut dam, French Guiana - Lab288 P1 (version 2) (version 2) | ecosystem: Host-associated > Arthropoda: Insects >...
ACATTCTACGTCATTTGTTTACGTTATGTGACAAGCGCCATATTTGTTTACAGGCTAAAGTTAGGTTAGGCGCCATACTGTCTAGCATAAATAGGTCATCCGCCATATTTGTTTACATACTTCGTCATTTATTTACAAGGTTAAAGTTAGGTTAGGCGCCATAGAGTCTGCCGATATTAGGTCATCCGCCATCTTTGTAGACATACTACGTCATTTGTTTACATATAAGAGGCTAAAGTTAGGTTTATTTACACTCGGTGACCGCGTGGGGCAAGGTTATCCGCTATATTTGTTGACATAATACGTCATTTGTTAACATATCAGAGGCTAAAGTAAGGTTTATTTACACCTCGTGACCGCCTGGGACAAGGTCGGTCGCCATATTTGTTGACATACTACATCTTTTGTTTACATATAACAGTATAAATTTAGGTTTATTTACACCACGTGACCGCCTGAGGCAAGGTCGACCGCCATCTTTGTTTACATACTACGTCACTTCCGGTCTAGAGGTCATTGACCCCGCCGTCATGTTTGTTTATATCACGTGACTGTGACGTCATTTCTGGCGGTAATTTTTGAAATATTACGATGATGATATCCTTTGATGAATAATTAGCTCACATTTGTAGAAGAAGCAGTGTCAATCAAATCATCCAACACTAGAAGTATAGGTATATTTTCAGGGTTTTGAATATCTGGTACTTCTTCAATAAATGATAAGTTTTTCAAATAATGCGTGGCGTTATTTTCACTATGACACCGCACAGTGTTTCCAATCGCAATGTTACAAAGTTGCTCCCTGCACTGCAACAATCCTATTACCAAAGTTGTTTTACCACAAATGCTAGGTCCTGTAAGAATTAGCGTCAATGGATGTTACAGCTTCAAAGTCATTATATGAAATGAAGTTTAATAGGTAAAACGCCCCTATTTATACATATAAATTAATAAATACACTAATATCCATAGGGTAAGAAGTCAAAATTTTCCATAAGACGGCGCTTCTTAAAAACAACATTGTACTGTTTCGTCTCGGGTTCTGAAACTACTACACCACCATGTTCCCGCTTGATCTTCCGCGGATTGTGTACAAGCACTGGCGGGGTGTTTCCGAGAATCATATCCATCAAGTGGTTAAGTTTATAGCTTTTGAATTCTCATAATTCAAGTTTATACCCTTCAATTTTCACTTTGTTGCACATTTTCCGGTTGAAGAGCAAAATATCGAAAACGCATAGTTTTTGACCACTCGACACACGTTCATCAACAAAGAGCAAGAGCCGTACTCGTCTAACTCATCTTTGAGGTCGCCCAGATAATCCCCTGTTTTGATTATTGAAAGGTCATTATCCTTCTGGAAGAAGATGACCGAGTCTCTATCACAGTACAAACCAGACTCCCACATCTTACTCAGATACTCGTACAGTTTTCGCGGAGCTTGGGTCGTTACGTAGGCAGCAACCGCCACTTGAACGTTCTTCCCTACGGCAATGTTGTTCTCGGAAAATTTCCAAGAGACCCATGCCACGTCATCGTTCGGGAATATGAGGTTTGTAACCTCAGTAGCCGGACATTTCAAGATCTCGTAAAACTTTTTCTCTGAGTCCACAATAGAAGTCTGGGTCTTGTTTTGGTTCTGTGCCCATTTGCCCCACATTGAGTCCAATTTATGTTTAGCCAAATTTCGTTGCCCTGCATTTTTTGAAATAGATGCCTTGTCGAGAGGAATTCCGTCTGCGCGCTGGTAGTCCTTAATGTATCTGTCCTTGTCGTCTTCACTTTGAACCCAGGATGTTTAACCGGATGATTCCTGTTTAAATTTTATAAACATATATACATACTCTGCAAACAGACCTCCAGTATTGGTGTCCTTTTCAAAGCACGTCACCTCATATTCCCAAAATTCAATCACGTCCGTTACACTATAGCCCATTTCTACAACCTTGCGGACTTCATCCTCTACCCATGTACCAACTATACACCGCTCCTCTTCAGAGTGTGTACACTTGGTTTGATTCATTGTGTCGGCGCAAGCAGAACACAAATGGAATATCAGTTTGGAGTTGCTTATTTACAGTAGAACCGGATTATAAAATTTCCTAGTTGCCAGAACCTTACATTTGACAATACCCTCCCCATCCAAACAGTCAGGGGTACAGTCTGCACCCACGTACACTTTCGGCCGGCCCAAAAGAAACTTGCCATATTTACAAATGAAGGGGTACAAACTTATAACGTCCACATAGTGGATCTTCTCCAGTTTGCTCTGTGATATCTTTTAGTTGCTTCGGTTCTACCCCCGTACAAGGCATCGCAAATATTTATTGGAGAGTTCTTCACATAGGTGTGCGATCAAAGTTCATTTCCAAGGCCAGGATTTTCACTCAACAGTTTTCTAAACTTATACCCCCAGATCGAAACAACATTATAACCAGCGTTTTCGATTTTATGCAACCTCGCCTTAGTTTCTTCATACATGTTCTCTAAATATTCCTCGGTCTTACCAATGGGTTTGTGTCGATTGTTCATTCAAACACACCAATGCCAAAAACACCCTATGTACTCAAAGACTTCGTTCGTCTGTTCGCAGTACCCATCAACTTTCACATTGGGTACCCCAGCCAAACGAACTTCCCACCCGTTACCGGCATGAGAAACATTACGCGTCCGACCAATGTACGGCAGCCATTGAAGAGGCTCAACAGAGTGACGATCCCCCATACGGTAGCCTCTTCTCGGTATAATACCTACAGAATCTGGTGTCAGAAACATAGTCCGGAACACCTTATTGCAAATGGACGATATTCTAATGGCTTGCCGAAAGGGGTCCATCTTGACAAAATTAAAAAACACATTCCGAAAAGCATAGCATGCCTGCCTCAGTGTATTGACGTTGTCAATGCAGTAGGCCAACAGTTCCTCCCTATTTTTAAAAATTACGTCTTTTACCCCTTATATCAGTCCGGAAATTGGGTTCGTTCTTCACCATTCATAAAAGTCTGACCCATAGAACTTGGGTTCGGGATGAGAGCCCACACAAACGAAATTGTCGGCTGTGTTGTAGAAGTGGGAATAGTACCTCTTCTTGAATGTGTGATCAAATCATTTGGGCATGCTCTTTAGTCTCAGTGGCAAATAATTAAGTGAATCCAAAGAGTGGCATTCTCCACAACCATACTAAGAATTTTGCTACCGATTATTATCAATTGCGGATCCCATCTCTGGTCAAGTAGCCTTCTAAGAACAAATTGTGGGTCTTATCCGCGAGAGTTGTGTTAAATAACATGTTCGGGACTACCGGAAATAGTCAATAAATTTTTCTACAGTTTCTTGCCAGAACTCATGGACACGCTTTCCACACTGTTCGCAATCGACACTCAAATTATCCACGGCTTCACATTTAGAACATATTTGTTGACCACATATGAGTTTTGGTAAATGTTCAAAAGAACCATAACGCTTTTCAAGGTCTTGTGTGTACTCCTATCGAAGAAAACGTCCAAAAACCTGTCCGGCAACTTGCTAGACTTTAGTCGAACCACGTAGCAATAATTAACTGAAAGTTGCTTCTTATTTCAAATATTGCAGAATTTCTTAAGACATTCATGTTTCGAATCAGTTGTTACAAAATACTACAATTTCGGCAAAATTATCTCCACTGACAAACTAGCTTGCTTTTCACTTTGAGAGTTAAATGATTCTGAAAACATTTCTCACTGAGAAACCGTAATTTGCATGTACAACAATACCTGTCCTGATCCTTAGTGCATGGTGGTGTAGCAGTTCACAGGGAGCAAACTTGTCACATTTGTGCGTATGTCGTATAATGTATCATACCCGTTACATATGTACTGTTTCACCATAGCACCCTTAAGGTTGGTATTTACGTTGTAGTGCTCATTGTCCCGATCATATAGTAAATGTAATGTCCTGCCCGAACGTGAATTTCCGCTAAACACGACCCTATCGGGGTTTAAACCATCAAACATAAAAATTTGTTTGTCCGAAAGTTAGTCTTGAACCTGTCGAAGTTCTTCAAAGACTCCGCCGTTTGACAGATCCACACCGGAAGCCTTCTGGAGATATTTAACAATTTTTACAAGCCCCTGCCATTTGGTTAATTGGGTCACCATTAACACGAGCCATGGCGATAATAAGTGCATGAGCCAAACAATTGACAGTCGCCTTAACTGTAACGATATTTTTTTAATTTTCACTCATCACGTCCAATGAACGCCCCTTCTTCTTTTCAGCCCTTTCGCCGTTACCACCATGCATTCTTACATGGTCCATATGCACTTCGAGACGGTCACTCAGCCCAAATCTAACATTGCTCTAAATCACCTTCCCGAGTACGGCCCGGACCACATCAGGTTTTAGCTGGTCTCGGCGCCGCAGACTATTGCCAACCACTTAATCCTCTACGTTCTCAGTATTGCGATTCTTAAACCCACCAAAATTCTACACTGCACATCGTTGTCTACATAATCTGTCTATGCAGTAATGCATTCCTTTAGATAGGTGCCAGGGTTTTGCTCTTCAACTGGAGAATTAATCTTGATTAACACACTACGCCCGGTCGCATTAAATTTCGGAAGTGATTTTAGGTCTCATCCAGAATCATTAAAACTAGCTATTCTGACAGCGGGATGTTCTTACTAGTAGAGGCTATTTCCTCCCTGCTTACAGAGGGGTTCTGAGAATGGAATACATCTGTCACTTTTAGAAACCCTTTCTTGGCCATTATATTTTAATTATTAATCATACAACTTACTTGAAATGAATTATTAAACGAAGACTGCTGCAGGTGACTCAGTAGCGCAGACTACCAAAATTCTCGAAATCATTACCGTTGACAAACACACTAGGTATTGAAGCAGAGGTCTTCACAATGCAGAAGCGGGGTTCAAAAAATTTCAGTAGGAGTTGCGTATGACAATATATAGCTCACCCTAATGGCTTTTGAGATCTTTATCTGTCAAATTGGTTTTGTCTGAGGTGGTTAAAGTTACAAGTCCGCTAAGTGACTTCTAACACTGATGGAAATGGCCTGAGGCCTGTACAGGTGTCTAAGTGGGTTTGTGTTGTTATTCTTGTAAAGGAATGTTAATGTATTTTGCCCGAGGCGCTGCACTCTCTTCTCCTAAATTAATTCTCCTGAAGGATTTGTGTTCATGTTCAAATCTGCTTGCCCCGAGGGAAATACCAGAATCGGTGTTCTTGCCCGCTCTCGGGTTTAAATGTAGCGTGCTATAGCAACCATATTGTAAGAAGTTACTTTAAACAGTTTTAAAAGTACCATATTCATTTATTACAAAACTAAAAATCGTGCATTTTATGTTTTTATAAAATGTTTTCTTTTATACCCGGGATCGTTTAAAAAAATAGAGCCGGTTAAAGACAATTGAATTGAACCTTAAGCAGGTGAACCGCAGTCCGGAATATTATCGCTTCAGCCACCTCTACTAGAAACAGAAACCCTTATAAAATTTAATTTAATGTAACCGCATTGGAAGCCATATTGAAAAATTTAACACTAGCGCGTAGGTATGTTTTTTGGGAAATGGCGTACTTGAAACTTAGGTTTAATTTAAAAGTACCGCGAAAGCAGCCATATTTGAAAATGTTGGGCATAGTTTAGAACAAATTTAAAAGTACCGCGCAAGTGGCTATATTGTAAAATGGCGGCAAAGCAGCAATTCTAACTTAAAGTGTGTCAGCAAAAATTTAAAAAGGGCGCTTATTCAAAATGGCGGAACTTGAATCCTGATTTAGTGCTCATTCAAAATAATAGCCGGCGTCATACTGTCTGACATAATTAGGTCAACCGCTATCTCTGTTTAGATACTACGTAATTTGTTTACATCATGTGATCATCGCCATATTTGTTTACATATCAGAGGCTAAATTTAGGTTAGGCGCCTCACTGTCTGATATAATTGGGTCATTCGCCATCTTTGTTTACATACTACGTCTTTTGTTTGAAAGGTTAAAGTTAGTTTAGGCGACATACTGTTTGGCGAAATTAGGTCATCCGCGAAGTTTGTTTTCATACTACGTCATTTCTGTACAGGTTAAAGTTTGGTTAGGTGCCATACTCTCTGTCGATATATTGTCTTTGGCCATGTTTATTTAAGTCACGTGACCGCCTGCGGCAAGGTCGGCCACCACCTTTGTTGACATACTAAGTCATTTGTTTGCATATCAGAGGCTAAGGTTATGTTTATTTATACCACGTGACCGCATTGAGCAAGGTCGTTCGCCATATTGAATTACAGACTACTTCATTTGTTTACATATTAGAGGCTAAATTTAGGTTTATTTTCACCACGTGACCGTCTGGGGCAAGTTCGGTTGCCATATTTGTTTACATATTACGTAACTTCCAGTCTAGAGGTCATTGATCCCACCGCCATATTTGTTTACATCACGTGAACTGTGACGTCACTTCCGTCCCATACCCCAAAGCTCTCTACTTACATGCATACAGGTATGCACACATGCGTACAAACATACATACCTACGTGTATACATACATACGTACGTACATTCGTACGTACTTCTGTACACATGTATATATTGTGTACATACTTACGTAAGTAAACAAAACTTTTACAATTATCAGAGCGGTTAATCTCAAACAATCTTTTGCTGATTTATGAACTTGACGCTCGTAAGAAATTTCGTTTCCTAATTAAAAATTGAAACTGTCTACTTAATTAACGTTGGCAGCGAAAGTGGCATTAAACCCCACTGACGAACTGGCTTGCTGTTAAGTTTTCCTCTTTTTAAGTTCGGTTTTTTAAGTAATTAACTCGAAAATTCTAAGATCTTGTTCAGACGAAAATTTGATGAACATAGTATAAATTGATTCGAGTTTTGATAGACGTGCTTGCCCACACATCTTCCTAAATGGTACAAAGATGGTACACTCCTCGATATCATTCACTGTAGGTCGTGCTAAAGGGTGAACATAACTTGAACCTCTGATTGGGCTTCGCGTATGTCGTCTGAAACATTTGACACATTTTTGTGAACCTTGGTAGACTGCGTCACATCCCAGAGGGAAGTAATCTTTACACGAACCGCAATTAGAGACTAAATCATACAATAAATATCAGGTACTTCATTCCAAGCCTTGTCCAACTTGCAGGTTTTGCCAGTGTTCATGCGTCTGCCCAGTTAGCAAACAGACTTAATGCTGCCTAGAGTGGTGCTCTACATTTGATCTGTTAAATATGCTAACATTAACGAGTTAACATGACAGCGTATTCGATTTCAGATCCATTATTAGGCGTTCTTTGGGAAGGAGGAAAGGAAACTTTGCGTGGGCGTCCATGTGTGCCTGTCTTCGTCTGATCTGCTCTTTGTGTCTATAGGTACAGGCTAACTACTTTTATATGACTCATACCGTGCTTATCCTCACATTCAGTACATAAACCAACATGCACTGAATAAATATAGAGTAAAATACAAATAATAAAATAGAATTCAAAACAAGTATTAAACTCCTACATCTTTCGGCACCGGATTGTCACCCAAGGGGAGTCTTCTAGGACAAAGAAAAGAAGTTCTACAGGCTAATCTTGTTACTGATTGTCCTCACTAGTTTTATTTGTTTGCGTTTATTATCCCGCTACGTTACATATAGTAACAAGGAAAATATGCTGCTGTCAGCACAACTATAAATTGCAATATCTTCAGTCTGGCAACACATTTCGACTTCATATGGTCATCTTAGTATGAAATATGTAAAACGAATTCCTTTTATGTTGAAACGAATAGCACACCTGATTACTACTATTTGCCTGTCCGAATACCACGTAATAGTTCAACACACACAGGAAACTTACCTTTACCGACAGTATCATTCCTTACGATTCTTTCCATCATCCCGAGCACAGACAGACTGCCATACGAGTTTTGCTAGATCGACTCAACAACTACGAATTAAACACCTCTGGCAAACCTTTAAGGACGAAACTGTATCTGACCGATTTGAAGACAAATTTCGTAGCGCGCAGTAAATACTGTGTGCCTCGGCTATAGAATCCGATATGTCAATGTTATATGGAGGGATAATGACTGTATGTTCTGAGATCCACGCTAGACGTGTAAATGCATTTTGGGCAGAACAGAGTTTTTGAATGTTGAAGCCTCTGGTACATAGAGTTAGTGTTAGGCTCAACAAGGTCAAGGAACAAGTTATTATCAAAAATATTTATGGTTCAACGGTTATCCTAATCATTGTATAAACGAACGGCTCAAAAAGAGCGAGAAAACCGAATATTATTAAAAATTACAGTAGTTTTTCTACTTAATGTGATACACATTAACTTGTATTTTCATGTGAATAATTTTAGTAGCCTAGGATAATAATAATAGTAATAATAATGTTAATCTGGGTAATTTCAGTAACACTGTACATCGATTGATTGTTGTATAATGCGAATATATCCATTTTTACGATGTACCGTTTAATGATACGTTGCTTGTGCGTTGATATTAATATGCCTCGGTGTTGATGGCCGCAATAGGTAGCCGAGACGTGTAGGAACGTAAAAGCTAGCTTTGTGCTGTATTTGGAAATAAAACGTGTGTGGAAGACAGAATTTGGTTGTTTTACCTCTTTAGAAATGATACTAACCTTATTATATGACTATTTAAGAACAGTACCTTGAATGTTGCTATTAAAACCAATTCCATCGCGCATCTAAAGTAGGATATATATTCTGCTAAAAACGAAGATAAGTTTATTAGAATTGGCGTAGATAAATTAACGCGTCCTTTTGTGAAAAAAGTATATTGTTAAGCCCGGCCTTGATTATAAGAAAGATACGGACAGCACTTCCTATATTGCGAAACAAAAATAACCACTCCAAATTTGCTCTCAATATCTCCTAGGTAACGGTCACTCCTTTGGCAAAGTTGAAGACGTTATTGAAATTATACACTACAAAAACATATGCACTTTCATGGATACTATCAGGAAGTTTCATATTTGCAGAGAAACACCCAATAATAAACAAATAAATGATAGACACGCAATGAAAACTCAAAAACATTTGGTGATGCAGAGATCGAAAGTGAAATTCATATGACGAAAGTTTTGTACTCCGCCCCTCCTCTCTTCAGCGCATACAGCTAGCACAGTAGGTCAGTAGACTTCGGGAATACACGACTTATTTCTACATTTAGTTAAGCTATAAATTCTTATATTGTTTCGATCACCATTCCTATATCTGTTGATTTTTGCTAACTACATTTTTTAAGCCTTACTTTTCCTGTCTTTCGTCAGATAAAATTTCCCAAATTGTCCTCATAATTTACACACAATTAATTAAAATCGAATGAATCAAAATTCATTTCAAAGTAAGTGCACACAATAAGGTATTTAAATATTTCCTACGTAGAAACGTTTTATCTAAATTCAAATCACCTCAGTTTAACAGATAATGTAATGAGTTCACGGCAGGATCCTGAATATAACAACATGTATCGTCCTTTCAAATCCTACCATCGAAAAGCGCGATATAAAAAGTAATAGATTCTATTTAGAAACTCTTTAACTTACGTGACACACAGTTACGCTCTACACGCAGTCTATAGCGAATATTTTTTATTCATTTATTGCAATGTTTGGATGTCCCTTACTATATTTGTTTTAGAATGTCAATACCTTTTCGTTTATTTTCAAATACCGCCCCACGATATTTATAAGTGTAGACGAAAGTGGATAGCATCCGTGTATGGGATAATTGACGTCAGAGTCAAGTGATGTAAACAAACATGGCGGCGTGGCCAATGACCTCGTGACATCAAATGTAAACGAACATTGCCTCCGGCGGTCACGTAATGTAAACAAAGATGCGGATGACCGAATTATCCAAGACTTTGTGACGCCTAACGTACCTTTAACGCCTGATAATTAAACAAATGATATAGTGTGTAAAAAATATGGCAGAAGACCATACCCCGGGCGGTTGCGTGATGGAAACAAATATGGCGGGTGACGTAATTATACAGACAGTATTGCGCCTAAACTAACTTCAACCTCTGATATGTAAACAAATGACGTAGTATATAAACAAATATGGCGGCTGTCCTAGGTATGCCAGAGCTTGGCGCCGGGTATTATGTTGAATGACCGCCAACTTATTTTTTAAGTCGGTCATTTTGAAAGAACACCATTTTTAAATTTGTTCTAACGTAAGTTAAAAGTCCAATATTTTGAATGAGCACCATTTTTTAAATTTGTGCTAACTTAACTTTAAAGTTGCAATTTTGAATGAGCACCCTCTTTAAATTTGAGCTAACATAACTTTAATCTCTACTATTTTGAATAAACGCGGTTCTTTAAAAATTGTTTAACCTATTTTTAAATCTGAATTGGCGCTTTCCAATATGGCTGCCAGCGTGCTAGATTTAAGTTAAACCTAACTATAAAGTTCACCATTTTACAACATGGCGACTAGCGCCCTAAATTAAAATTAAACTTATATGAATGTGTGTTTCGCTCAATAGAGTTTGATGAAGCGGTAACTTTCCGGACTCATAACTTAAAGATTGTAGGATCGAATCCTGCAGCTCTATTTATTGTTTTAAGGATAGTATCCCAGGTAAAGGGAAAATAAATACACAATTTTCAATTCACAAACATATATATACAATGTAGGATTTTATTAATGTTTGTACACATACATTAATTTATCATTAAACTATATAATTCTTAAACGTATTTCTGCTGCGATAATCGTGATTTCTGCATCCTATTCAGATGAAAGTGTCTCTTCTTGTTTTCGTGCGCAGTTTGTCAGATTATCCTCTGTGTATATGAGTTGCCATTTCGCTACCTATGTTTTCTCCATACCTTGGGCTTTGTAGATGGCATCCTCCACTACATTTGCCCTCAACATTACCTTCGTTTTGTATGGGCGGACTGTTTTCCGCAAAATCTCCATTCTACATGTACAGCCCATACTCCATCATTGCTCTTTGCATTACAACCTTACTGAAAGGAAATCCTACATTACATTTACCGTCAGACTTAGCTCAGTGCTGCATGACAACCCTAATAGCTACAGTATCGGAACGTCTTTAAAAGAATATGTGGCACAGTAATTAGTTAATACCAGTAGTATAGAATTCAATTCCCGTTGTGTAATTAGATATTTTCATTTATATAAAATCTTCCTGATCTCGGCATGGCCCCTAGGTTCGGTCATTAATAAGTAACAGAAATATTACCTAGGTGGTAAAAGTGACGGCTGCGAAGGGTTAAAATCTTACCGCCATCCTGCGCTACTGTCTTGAAATGTAAGATCGTGGTTATTTAATGTGTTTGCGACACTATCGGCCTAATAGTTTTGGTCTAAGGGGTGAAAGTAACAAGACTATTGGGTGGGCCATTAAAGCTAATGGATTTGGTCTGAGGGAGTAACCAGGTTTCTAAGAGGGTTCGTGTTTTTTTATCGGTCCATACGTTTAAATGGGTTTATCCTGGTGCGTGAACAGATTTAGTCAGCAAAATACACGACCACGGAAACGAAGACCACACCGCATCTGTTGTTAACAAGCTCTTGAAACTTATGCGTGGGGTGAAAATCGGGTGGCAACATATTATATGTACCGCTACCGCCGAGAATAAACAAAATATTTAAACTTGACAAGTACGGCTTATCGTCAAAAATCATCTGAAACTTGGCGTGTAACCTTCATGGATGCAAATCAACTGGCAGCTGCGGGATTTTACTTCACAAATCTGAGTGATATTGTTTGTAGCGTCTTTTGTGGATTACATGTGTGTCACTGGTCGGAAGGATATTATGTCTTGAAGGAAAATCAACGCTGGAAAATATTTTGCGAGTTAGTTAGGGTTTTGTGTGCTGCAAATATTCCTATTCATTCTAAAGACCAGCCTGTGGAATCACCTCAACAGCCTAACCGAAGTCGCGATGTGTGTGGGCCTCGTTTCGATTTAAGACCCACTTTGCTTTCAGAACGTATGAAGTGGTAATGTTACGCTAAGGGTAGAATTTTTACAGTTGGATTTTCTCGCAAAGAATATACGAAATATTGGTGCAGTGATTGCACAACTCGTGACCATGTGAAATGACGCAATCGTCACGGGTTATGTGATGTCATCGCGCGTCTAGAAGCCTCGAGAACAGTCTTTGTTCTAAGTGGGGCGGTTCGCGTCTTGCCATAGCATGAGTCAGTCTGTGAGTCGCTTTCCATAGGCAAACAAGCATGCAACTCGTGTTTTTAAAATTCAAATAATAGAACAAAGTGTTCTAGCAGTGCTTCACCATAGGGGTGTGTGTTTTGTGAGTTCATAAGAACACCATAAGAATAAATAATTACTGCATTAGAGTGACGCAATACATAGCTATTAATTTGCCTAAGGAACTAAGTGCATTATAGTGACCCAGTACATAACTATTAATTTTTGGAAGCAATTAAGCGCATTTACGTTTTGTGTTATACAGTGATTACTAATAGTAAATAAATCCTTATTGAACCAGATTCTTACATTGGAAGAGATTGTTCATTCAACTTGTGTTCGAACCACAGCGAACATAAATTTTTTCGTCCACCGTGCACGGATATAACTAGAAAGGAAACGACATAAAGTTCATTGGTCCTCCTATACTGGATAAACATTTAGCATTACTGGTTTCTTTGGTGCCACGAAAATATGTTTACGCGGAAAGAAGCCATGATATATTACGCAACTTGCTAACAAAGGAAAACGCGGCCGAATCAGTGACGTCACCATAGAACGAGACATTCGTGCGTCACAATTCGAATCACCTCCGGAACGAATCGGGATTCACCATTCCAAGGCGAACAACGAAGACCCTCGAGTACCAACGAAATTTCACGAATTCACCAACGCTTAGCTTCCAGCCGTGCCATTGAACCACTCACGACATCAGCTGACGATCCACACAGTATGGATACCACACGATGTACACAGCTCATCAGGCAGCGTGCTGTTGCAAATTCAGCTTTAACAAAAATGCAGACATTAATCGAAACAGGTGATCGTAAAGTAAACGATATTCAAATCAGGTGTGATGAACCGCCAAATATATAAAAAAAGTTTGAAACTGCACAGAGTGAATTAGAATTGTAGGACGACACTGATTAGTCAGTTGGTAGGCACAAATTTGGAGATCAATAATTTGAGATTAAGGCACAGTTCAATGAAATTTTACATCCTGTAATGGACTCACCGTGCAGACGTAGCTCAAGAAAGAGCAGTCTATCAGGTCACAGCAATCACACTCCGAGGTCACATACAAGTAGCACACACATTAAGCTACCAAACAATTAATTGCGAATATTCAATAGTAACACATGTAGATGGTTACATTTCAGAGACACATATGAGGAAATGAATGTTAGTAAGTCAACCTTGTCTAATGTTCAGAAGTTACATTACCTCATAGCTTCACTCAAGAATGAAGCCTAAGATCTGATAAATAATTTACAATTTACAAGTGAGTATTATCTTTTTTCCTGGCAATTAGTAACACAGCGTTACAATAACAAACGATTAGTTGCCATGATGCATGCTAAGTATTTATGTCAAATGCCCCAAGTAAGGAAGGGAGACGCACATCATTGCACCAGTTAATTAATCATGTGTGGAGCCACATGAATGCATTACAAGCATTATCATTGAATGTGCCTGTACAAGACTTAATGCTAAAACATTTGATGCTAGCCACACTCGACCCAGAAACGCAACGACAATGGGAGCTTATCACTGCCTCACGCGCTAATAGTCCAAAAACTGCAGAATTGGTCACATTTCTGGAATCAAGATGCAGAGACCTTGAGCTACTCCAGATAACTCAACCACTGAAAGTAATTGCTAAAATTTCACGCTCCTCACAATTTAGCGGGAACAACGTTAATAAAGCTTATTCCAACATAGCAACACAGCCACAGTGCTCTTTGTGTAATGGATCATATATACTGTTTAAAAGTGATATATTTCTCAAAATGCAACCTAAAAAACGCTTTAACCATGCCAAACAATCAGGACTATGTTTCAAATGCATGCAACAATTTACTAAAAATCCCACATGCTCGAAACAATTATACCGTAAGTGTCACAAGAGACATCATACCTTGCTGCACATAGACACTCAATATCAATCAATTAATGACAAAGAGTCAGTCACCAATGATCTTGCAGTTGCAAGAGTAAGCTCATCTGCAGAATTTCATACATATTGTTCATTTAAGAGTAAACCTAGGAATCAAAATTTACTTGCCACAGCCATCGCGGAAGTTCAGAATAAATATGGTCAACATGTTCCATGCAGAGCATTGTTAGACAGTGCTTCTCAGTCACACTTCATAACATGAAGGAGTGTACAAAGTTTGATGTTACCCAGAACCCAGACACATGCATCAATACAAGGCAAATCTAGTGTCAACACTGAGACATATTACAGTGTCACATTACATTTAAGTTCTGGGCATACAGGCTTGCACACAAGATATAAATGAGCCGTCTTGTCTCACAATATGGTACCACCCAATCCAACATGTTAGACACAATTACCTGGAAGTTTTCCAAGTAAATCAAGTTGGCTGATGAACAGTTTGATCAACCAGGAAGCATTTATCTACTCATTGGTGCTGACATATTCTACGAGATGCTTCGATCAGAACGAGAGACAAGTATTGGCAATTACCCGGTACTCCAAGAGACAGTTTTTGGTTGGAAACTCTGAGGTCGAGTTCCAGCTACCTGTACACGGACTGACACTCAGCATACATTTCTGCTCCGAGAAGACAACAAAGTGAAACATAATTTATACCGCTCCAGGGAAGTTGAAGCCTTGGAGCCATCTACCATGACAACAGAACATCATGTCTGTAAACAACACATCATCACAAACCCAACCCAACAAGATGATGGTGGATTTGTTTTCAGACTGCCAACAAAGATGGATCTCAAGCACTTGTATCTTCTCGCCTCGCTGCAGAGCGAAGTCTACATATTTTTTAACATAGACTGGAATAAGAACTCAAACTTCAATACCACGATTTCATGAGGAAATACAAATGAATATATCGGAGGTAACCAGTAAATTCCCAAAGAGGGGACGAAACATTCTATTGTCTACCAATTGTTCCGTCTTCAAGAAAATAATTTCTACGACAACGCTCGGATTACTACGGAATACGACAATTGATATTTTTCAAGTCAAGAATAACACCACACAGGTGCAACAAACAAACTCCACAGCGAGTACAAAACGAAAGATTCTAGCCACAATATTATCAATATATGATCCTCTCGGAACCCTCAGTTAGGCTGTAATTGCATACAAGTTATTTCTACAGAAATTGTGGCAAGACAAAGTACAATGTGATGAACTGCTACCAGCTCATCTACAAGAAGATTGGAATCAGCTGCTACAATCTATTCCTAAATTGTCACAACTCTAGATAAACCGGAAAGTTATCAGCTCCAAAGCTATCAATATCCAACTATATGGATTTTGTGACAGTAGTGAAATAGATTATGGAGCCTATTTCTACATGCGCTCCACAGACAGTAACAACAAGACATATTGTGAACTTCTGTGTTCCACATCGAAGGTGGCATCACTAAAACAATTAACCATACCAGAAATCAACACACCCAGAGATAAACTGTAAATTAGAAATGTGCACATTGCATTACCACAACCTCCGGAAGACATCACACAAAAATTTTCCAAATTCAACAGTCTCATCACAGTTCTCTCAAAACACTGCACCCCTTCACTGATAAGGAAGGTCTTCTCTGAGTGGGAGGAAGATTACAGCAATCCACGCTTCCTTATCAAACAATGCATCAGATGATTTTACCTTCAAATCATCACTTCACAAAATTGGTTGTCTCAGCAGAGCTCATAAGGCGTCGCCATGCTGGGCCACAACTTCTAATAGCGTCTCTACGAGAGAGATATTGGATTCCAAGAATAAGGAACTTGGTGAACACAGTCAGTCATCAGTGCCTTACCTGTTATAGATTCAAGGCACAAGCAACATAACAGCTCATGGGCGAGCTACCATCAACACAAATACAATCTTCGAAGTCATTCCTCACTACAGGTGTGGACTATGCTGGACCAATATCACTCAGATTGGGACCACCACGTAGCAAAACCATAACAAAGGGTTACATTGCTATATTTGTCTGCTTCATGACTAAGACTGTTCACATTGTAGTAGTCACAAGCTTATCCACAGAAGCATTTCTTGCTGCCCGGAGACGTTTCATTGCACGTCGAGGGAAACCAAGGACCATTTGTTCAGACAATATTAATAAATTTCAAGGTGCTGCCAATGAACTTCATGCAATCCTCAAAATGTTCCAATCCACAACACAAATGGCATCTGTACAGGAATACTTGGCCACTGAAGGATGAGAATGGAAATTCATTCCACCAAATAGACCTCACTTCAGAGGATTATGGGAAGCAGCAGTGAAATCCATGAAGTATCACCTACGAAGAACGCTAGGTACTCAGTTTCAACTTAAGAGGAACTGTGCACATTTCTTGTTGAGATAGAGGCCTGTCTAAACTCCAGACCCTTGTGTGCCTTAATTGATGATCCTTTCAACCCAAATTATTGTCTCCTGGGCATATTTTAATTGGTGAACCATTTACCCAATTACCAGCTGCTGACTTTAGTGATGTCAAATCAAATAGACATTCCAGGTGGCAAACCTACCAACAACAATTGCAACAGGTCTGTCAACGTTGGTCATCCGACTACCTCCAGTGTCTGCAACAGCGTCAACGCTGGTAGAGGACATCCCCTAACCTAAAACCAGGCGAAGCCCTCCTAATGCGGGAGGACAACATGGCACCGCTCCACTGGCCGACAGCTGTAATCACAGACATATATCCAGGGAAGGATGGCATCGTCCGTCTGGTCACAATTATATCCCCCAAGGGAATATTTAGAACTCCCATCATAAAAATTTTCCCTTTACCACGTGTGAAAAGTGAAAAATTGTGACATTTTTTCTGGTTTTCGCAGTATATATACGCCAAGGACATAATTTTTACAGTTGGATTTTCTAGCAAACAGTATGCCCGACATTGGTGCAGTGATTGCACAACTCGTGACCGTGTGAAATGAAGCAATCGTCACGAGTTTTGTGATGCCATCGCTCGTCTAGATACTTCGAGAACGGTTTTTGTTCTAAATGTGTCAGTTCGCGTCTTGCCATAGCATGAGTCAGTCTGTGAGTCGCTTTTCTTACGGGAAAAAGAATGCAACTCGCGTTGTTACAATTAAATAATAGAACAAAGTGTTCTAGCAGTGCTTCACAATAGGGGTGTGTTTTGAGAGTTCATGGGAACTCCATAAGATTAAATATTTACTGCATTAGAGTGACGCAATACATAAATATTAATTTGCCTAAGGATCTAAGTGCATTATAGTGACGTAATACATAACAATTAATTTTTGGAAGCAATTAAGTGCATTTCCTTTTCGTATTTTACGGTGATTAAAAATAGTAAATAAATTTTTTTGAACCAGCTTCTTACATTGAAAGAGATTGTTCACCAAACTTGTGTTCGAACCAGAGCGAACATAACGTTTTGGTCCACCGGGCACGGATATAACTAGAAAGGACACGACATAAAGTTATTGGTCATCCTAAACTGGATAAACAATTAGCATTAGTGGTTTTTTTCGGTGTCGCGTAAATTTCTTTACACGAAAGAAGCCATGACATATTGCGCAACTCGCTAACAAAGTAAAACGCGGCAGAAATGTGTCGTCACCATAGAACGAGACACTCGTGCGACACAATTCGAATCACCTCCGGAAGGAATCGGGATTCACCATTCCAAGGCGAACAACGAAAACCCATTAGTACCAACGAGATTTCACGAACTCACCAACACGTAGCTTTCACAGCCGGGCCATTAAACGACTCACGACGTCAGCTGATGACCCACATAGGATGGATACCACACGACGTAGACAGCTCATAAGGCAGCGTGCTGTTGCAAAATCAGCACTTACAAGAATGCAGACATTCATCGAAACAGGTGATCGTAAATTAAACGATATTCAAATCACGTTTGTTGAACTGCCAAATATATATAACAAGTTTGAAACTGCACAGAGTGAATCAGAATTTTCGGACGACATTGATTATTCAATTGATAGGCAACAATTTGTAGATCAATATTTTGAGGTTAAGGAAATGTTCAATGAATATTTACATCCTGTAATGAACTCACCATCCGGCGAATCTAAAAAATGAGCGGCATGTCAGATCACAGCAATCACACACCTAGGTCACATAGGAGAAACACACACATTAAGCAAAAAACCAATTCATTGACATCTTTCGAAGGTGGCACATGTTCCTGGTTACAATTTAGAGACACTTTTGGGGCATTGATTGTTAACAGAACAACCGTTTCCAATGTTCAGAAGTTCAACTACATCATAGTTTCACTCACGAAAGTAGCCAAAGATTTGATAAATAACTTACAAATTACAAATCAGAATTTTTTTGCCTGGCAATTAGTAACACAGCGTTACAATAACAAACGATTAATTGCCATGATGCATGCCAAGCATTTATGTCAAATGCCCCAAGTAAGGAAGGGAGACGCATCATCATTGCGCCAGTTAA
>Ga0131853_10008539_pt1 | contig 18682 bp, 16 predicted proteins | sample TergutLab28metaG_FD_92764 | JGI IMG/M metagenome (GOLD analysis project Ga0131853, IMG submission 92764) | Labiotermes labralis P1 segment gut microbial communities from Petit-Saut dam, French Guiana - Lab288 P1 (version 2) (version 2) | ecosystem: Host-associated > Arthropoda: Insects >...
CAATCGCCAAAAGTGCCACGCCAAGTGCCACAAAAAATACCACCTTACGTTTGTCCATGTATATTAGGCCTCCTACCAAACATCCCGCACGGCACGGCGCAAAATTTCATCTTCATTAATTTTGTAAGAAAGAGTCATAAGGCTGTCTGTAAGGCGTACATTTTCCACAACAATGTCTTCAGGCAGGCGGAGGTCATTGTGCGAAAAATTCCAAACACCCTTTATGCCAGCATCAGTAACGGTTTTTGCGATGTCCTGCACTGCATTAGGCGGCACGCAAAGGGCGGCAATATCAACATGATTTTTTGATATGTAATCTCTTATCGTTGCAACATCATAAACATTTATACCGTTTACGGTTTTTCCTATTACATCGGGACTATTATCAAATGCAGCCGTAAAAACAAAACCACGGTTCGTAAAATTTTGGTTGTTCACAAGCACCTGCCCAAAATTGCCCGCACCAACTAGGATTATATTATATCGCCTGTCTAGTCCCAAGATATGCTGAACTTCTTGATACAAAAGCTCGACATTGTACCCATATCCTTGCTGCCCAAAACAGCCGAAATGGTTTAAATCTTGCCTAATTTGGCTCGCTGTAATACCCATGCGCTGCGACAAGTCCTTGGAAGAAATACGCAAAATATCTTTATCCAACAAATCACCCAAATAGCGGTAGTACCTCGGCAAACGCTTGATAACAGCCGATGAAATTTTTTTACCTTCTCTCACGCTTTCACTCCTTCGTTTTATTTATTTTTTAGGCATGTCTAAAATAGTTTCAGATACGTGATTTCCATAAATCATTGCTTGGTTGGTGTCTGGCAATATTGCGATGTCGGTTTTTGGTTTTGTCGCAAAGTCTATGTATATTAAGGGGTTTTCGGAAGAAGTGTTGGTTATAGAATGGACTCCTTTTTCCCCCGACGGAAAACATATTATGTCGCCTGCCTTTACATTTTTGTCGCCATGAAATGTGCGTAATTTGCCTTCGCCGTTGATGATGTAAAAAATTTCTTCGCTGCGTTCGTGCCAATGGTGGCTATAAGAGCTTTTGCCGACAGGTATTTCTATAAAAGCGGCAGAGCAGGTGCTTGCATCTTCCCAAGGGATTACAGGCTTTGCGTAAAATGTTTCTCCATTGCTGTTTTTAACAGACATAGCTTCAATTTCATTGATGTTGGTTGCAATTAAATTTTTCATTTGTGCGTCCTCCCTATTCGTGTCTTAATGCTTCTATTGGGCTCAATTTTGCCGCTTTACTTGCGGGATAATATCCAAAAAACAACCCTATTGTCATGGAAAAAATTACAGAAATGATTATTATTGGCATTGTAGGCAAGGCGGCATACCCTAATAAAGAGCTGCCTAAATACCCCAAAATTACCCCAAGAATTATACCCAAAATACCGCCAATGCCGCAAATAATCACAGCTTCAACGATAAATTGCATACGTATGGAGCTGTTGCGTGCGCCAAGTGCTTTTCTTGTGCCAATTTCACGGGTGCGCTCTGTTACAGATACAAGCATAATGTTCATTACCCCAACACCGCCTACAATAAGAGATATGCCCGCAATAACTGCCACGGCTATTGCCATTGTGCCCATAATGTCTTCAGTCATATTTAAAATTCTGTCCATATTTGCCGTGCCGATTCTAAAGCGTGGGTTGTCGGCATAAAACTCGCTAAAAAATCCCCGAACAACTCCTTCAAATTCGCCCATATTCACATTAGGCTGTGCCGTTATAGTGAAACTTTGGTGAGTATCGCTATTTTCGCTAATCTGGTTTGCGGTGCTAATTGGGATGTAAAAATGTGTGCGCCCTATTTGTCCACCGCCACCACCTATTATAGGCATTGATGACGCAAAAGAATGAGGAGAAGAGTTATGTTCAAAAACCCCAATAATAGTGAAGTTTTTAGACTCGCTGCCAATCACTGCATTAATATTTTGCCCAAGGGGATTTTGCCCTTCTTCAAACAGCTCGGCAACCAAAACATCACTAACAACTGCAACAAAACTTGCACCAAAAACATCCTCATCACTTATAAAATTGCCTTGAAATATATTTGCTCCGCTGGTGATTTGGTATCCAGAATTAACTCCAACTACGCTTATGTGGCTGTACATCGAATCAAACTGAGCATGTCCAACACCAGCGGGGGATGTAAGACCAATCGCCGCTACACTATTGCTGTGCATTTCCACGAAAAGGTCTATCATATTGTTTGTAATGCGGTCATGCTCCTGAGGCATAATTTGCGTGCCGCCAAGATTGTCCATTGGTCCGCCACCGCCACCACGAGGGCTAACATGTACCGTAATATTGTTTGCGCCAAGCCCGCCCATATGACCCGTAACTGCTGTTGTCATGCCATCTCCCACGGTAACAATGCCTACGACAGCCGCAATGCCGATTATTATCCCAAGCATGGTTAAAAGCGAGCGCATTTTGTTTGCACGCAAGCCCTCCAGAGCTAATTGTATGTTTTCTCTTAAATGCATTGCGTCACCTTCTGTTTATTGTTTTAAAAACTCACCATCGTGTAAAGACAGTGTTCGGCTAGTTTCGCTTGCAAGCTGTGTGTTGTGGGTTATTAGGACTATTGTTGTGCCTTGCTCTTTGTGAAGTCTATGAAAAATGTCCATAACCATACGCCCTGTGGTGCTGTCAAGTGAACCTGTAGGCTCGTCTGCCAACAATATAGAGGGGCTATTTGCCATAGCACGGGCTATTGCTACACGCTGTTTTTCTCCGCCTGAAAGCTCGCTTGGGTGGTGGCTTTGCCTGTCTGTCATGCCTACCATTTCTAACAGCTCTTTTGCACGCTTGATTCGGATAGAGGGCGAAAGTCCGCTGTAAAGCATTGGAAGCTCTACATTGCGTATTACATTTGAGCGTGGCATTAGGTTAAAAGTTTGAAAAACAAAGCCAATTTTTTTATTGCGAGTATCGGATAGTTCGTTGTCATCAAGTGTGGAAGTGTCTATGCCGTCTAAAAAATAGCTGCCCGATGTGGGTCTATCTAAAACACCAATAATATTCATAAGGGTGGATTTGCCGCTGCCCGATGCCCCTACAATAGAAACAAATTCACCTTTTTTAACAACAAAATCAATATCTTTTAAAATGTGGAGCTCGTTTTGTTTTCCTTTAAAAAAAAATTTGTTTATGCCTTGCATTTCAATCACAGTGGGCATTTTTGCAGTCTTTTGTCGATTTTCCATAAAATAACGTCCCCACAATCCATTTTGAAGCGTGTTTTTTGCGTGTCTTCGATTAATAATATTTTAACATAGTTTTTAACAAAATGCAACTGCTTGAGGTGAATTTGTGAAAATTTATCATAACTTGGACGAGATAATCGCATATTTTGACAATGCGTTTAAAAATAGCGGCGATATTGTATCCCGTAAATTCCATATTGGCTCGTCTTTATCACGCTTTGGTTTTATAATTTACATTGACGGCATGATAGACCGTCAGGTGGTGGAAGACAGGGTCTTGACGCAAATGCTGGCAAGTGCGCAACGCTTGCCGGAGCATTTTTTTAATGAGCCGATAAGCCTTTTTGACACATTAAAAGAAGGCGGAATGACAACGGCGGACTTAAAAGAAGAAGAAGACTTGGAAAAGGCGTTAAATGCAATTTTAACGGGGGATGCCGCAATTTTTGTTGACGGGGCGTGCAAGGCGATAATTGTGTCGGCAAAGGGTTTTCCAAACCGTGGGGTAAATGAAGCCAGCATAGAGGTTGTTGTGCAAGGCTCTAATGAGGCGTTTTCGGATGTCATGCGTATTAATACTGCCCTTTTGCGAAAGCGTGTGCGTGATGTTAATTTGAAAATTGAGCAAAGTATTGTTGGGCGGCGTACGCAAACAAATGTTGCTTTGTGTTATTTAGACGACGTTGTGCGCCCTGTTGTGCTTGACGAAGTTAAAAAAAGACTGGAAAATATTGATATTGACGGAATTTTGGATGCTGGTGTGCTTGAGGAGCTTATTGAGGAGGACATTAGCTCTCCCTTTCCTCAATGCCAAATTACAGAACGTCCAGACAAGGCGGCAAGCGGGATTTTAGAGGGGCGTATTGCTATTTTGGTTGATAATTCACCTACTGCAATACTTGTCCCTTGCACAATGAACTCACTTTTTCAAGCAAGTGATGACTATTCGCAAGGATGGGAAATTATGTCATTTGTGCGGATTTTACGTTTTGGGGCGGCTTTTTTTGCTCTTGCCCTACCTGGGCTATATATTGCCATTACAACATTTCATCCAAATATGCTGCCCACTGTTCTTGCTTTTAAAATGGCGGCGGCAAGGGAAAATATACCCTTGCCTGCCGTTATGGAAGTAATTATGATGGAATTTGCTTTTGAACTTTTGCGGGAAGCGGGGCTTCGCCTGCCACGACCCATTGGTAGCTCTATTGGTATTATAGGCGGCATCATCGTGGGTGAAGCCGCCGTGCAAGCAGGTTTGGTAAGCCCAATAGTAGTTATTATCGTAGCACTTACGGGCATAGCATCTTTTGCCATTCCAAACTATGCTCTTGTTTCGGGATTTCGTATTACAAAGTTTTTGATAATTGGCCTATCTGCGGTGCTTGGGCTTTTAGGTTTTTGGATAGCACTACTTATACTGCTGATACATCTTGCATCACTAAAAAGTTTTGGGCTTCCTTATATGTTTCCTTTTGCGGCAGGAGAAATCAACGGTTTTTCGGACTTCAAAGACACATTATTCCGTGCGCCAATAGTTTTTATGAAAAAACGCCCGATTTATGCCAATCCAGAAAATTGTGACAGACAACACACGGGCAAATTAGGAAACTGGCATAAAAAGGAGTGATTTTATGTTTGCATTAAACAACAAAATTTCATTGCGTCAAGTTCAAGCCTTACTATTTTTAGAAATATTTGGGTTTGGCGTTACAGCACTTCCTCGCCGTACAGCCGAACATGCGGCACAAGATGGCTGGCTTGGCGTTGTCTTGGCAGTCTTTGGCGCATTGCTTATTACGTGGCTTATAACCAGCGTGGTTAAGCTAAATATAGGTCAAACTTTTTACGACTACACAAAGAAGTTGTTTGGAGGCTTTATTGCCTCTGTTTTCTGCCTTTTGCTTTCCATCCGCTTCATATTGCTCGCCGCCTTTTATTTGCGTATTTTTGCGGAAATAACGCAGGTTGTAATGCTACCCACTACACCATTTTTCGTTATTTTTATTGCTGTGCTATCACTTGCGGCATACGGCGCATCAAAGGGAATAGAAGCTCGTGGACGGCTGGCAGAAATGCTAATTTTAATTGTGTTGTTGCCGCTTATTTTTGTTTTTGGAATATCAAGCAAAGAAATTGATTTTACCAATCTTTTGCCGTTATTTGCAGCAAACTCTACCGAAATTGGTAAAGCGGGCTATCAAGCCTTTTTCGCTTTTGGCGGCATAGAATTTTTGCTACTAATCAGCCCGTTTTTATCCCGCCCAAAGGGTTTTAGAAAATCCGCCATGGGGACGATAGCCACGATGGGCGGGTTTATGGTTATTATTACCGCCGTAACCATTGCTCGCTTTGGTCCGCTTAATGTCGTGGCGCATAATTGGCCAGTGCTAAAAATGATGGACACAGTAAGCCTGCCGGGTTCTATTATAGACCGCCAAGGTGCATTGATAATGACTTTTTGGATAATTTCCGCATATGCCATCATTAATGCAGCATTGTTTTTCTCGTCATTGCTGTTAAAAGACGTGGCAAAGCGGGGCAAGCACATTCATTATATCCTGCTATGCTTGCCAATCATTGCCCTTGCGGCAAATATTCCAAGCGACCTTGACCAAGTATATGAATGGTTTAATCTTTACAACAACACCTTTGGCGTAGCGACTATGGTTGGTTTACCACTTATAATATTCGTTGCATCCATGATACGGAAGGGGCGTGATAAAATTGCGCAACAAAAAGCTAATATCTAAATTTGTAGCTATTGGAGTGGTGATGTTTGCCCTAATGGCGTTTAATTGGGATAGGACGGAAATGGAAGACCGTGCTTTTGTTGTTACGATAGGCATTGACAAGGGGGAAGACGCGCCTTTTGAGGTAACAATGTCTATTTTAGACGCAGAAACAATGGAAGGCGGCGAAGAGGCACCACGTGTTTTGCGCCATGCCACAGGGGATTGTCCAGCGTCTGCCATGGGGCAAATTGGGGCAACCATTAGCCGTAGTGTTTATTTTGGACACACAAAAGCAATAATCATCGGAAAAGGCGTGCTTAACGACGCTGATAAAATGCAAAAAACCGTAGATGCACTTTCACGTAACAACGACATAAATATGCGTACTGTCGTAATGGCGACAGATAAACGTGCAGCAGAAATAATGGAAGCGAAGCCAGAAGCGCATCAAATGCTCGGCATTTATCTTGCGGGATTTTACTCCAAAGCCAACACAAATGCCGCTGCTTTGGTGGTAAAGGCGGATTTGGAGCAGCTTGCGGCGGATTTTAGAAACAGCGGAACAACAATAATACCAAAGGTTACACTGGAAGGCGAGGGGGATGATGCAGAAATTAAAATAGGCGGCGTTGCCCTGCTTAAAAATCAATCTTTAGCTGGCTTTATTGATGAAGAGCAAATGGCAGGATACCTTTGGATAAAAGAAAATGCGCAGGGGCTGCAACTCACCGCAGATTCTGCCACAATAAAAATTGAGCGAAGCAAGCCAAAAATACGCTTTATAGAAGAGAATGGACGTTTGATTTGTAATATTAAAGTGGACGTTACCGCAAGGCTTGAGGCGGGGAGAAATAGCGAAGAAGCCGCGCGTAATTTTGAGCTTAAAATAAAAAGCGAAATGCAAGAAACATTCCGCGTTTTTCAAAAAAAGTACACTGCAGATGGATTTGGCTTGCAGGAAATTTTGCGGAAACACCATCCGAATTTGTACAAAAAATATGCTAAAAACTGGGACAGAACCTTTGCCCAAATGCGTTTTACAACAGACATAGAGCTAAAAATAAGGCATTAATACTAATCCTAGATTAAAACCTGTTGTTTGAAGGGGCGGGCTAAAACGCCGAGCAAGGCACTTTGGGTTGGTTTAGCCACCGAAAAAGAATAGGATTTTAATTAGGGTTAGTATGAGTTGAAATGAAAATAGGCGGCAAAATGCCGCCCCTACATATATGGATTTGAAAAATATATTTTTTTGATATGGAATTAGTATTAGTTCTTGCGCTTATTTTGCAAAAAGATTGGTAAAACAATTTGGCGGTCGTCTTCTTTGGCAGGTGGCTCGATAGCTTCATCGGCAGATGAAGTGGGCTTTACAAAACTCTTAACGACAGGGTTTTTTTCAAAGTCTGTTTGCTCAAAGGCCGTTGCTACAACAGTAACGATAATTTCGTCATTAAGGTTTTCATTTACGGATGTACCCGCAATGATATGGTTTTCGGCTACTCCCGTGCTTTCAGAAATAAAAGTACCTGCTTCGGTTACTTCGTGCAAGCCAAGCTCGTCATCACCTGTGAAGTTGATTAGCAATGCCGATGCACCTTTAATGGAAGTTTCTAATAATGGGCTGTTAATCGCCATTTTTGCGGCGGTAATTGCTTTGTCTTTGCCTTTTGCACGTCCAATGCCTATATGGGCAACACCACGGTCACGCATTACTGTAGAAATATCCGCAAAGTCCATGTTGATAACGCCAGGGTTTGATATTAAGGTAGAAATGCCTTGTACGCCTTGGGTTAAAACTTCGTCGGCGGCTTTAAATGCGGCTTTAAGAGAAACACCTACCTCCAAAATGCTTTGCAGACGCTCGTTGGGGATGATAAGAAGAGTGTCCACATTTTTACGCAGGTCTTCTATGCCGTTTAAAGCGTTGTCAAGGCGCACTTTGCCCTCAAAAGCAAAAGGCTTTGTAACAACACCAACGGTAAGTATACCCATGTCTTTTGCAAGACCAGCAATGATGGGAGCAGCACCTGTGCCTGTTCCGCCGCCCATGCCAGCAGTAACAAAGAGCATATGCGTACCTTCTATGGAGGCTAAAATTTGGTCACGGCTTTCTTCGGCGGCTTTTGCACCCACCTCTGGCTTGCCGCCGGCACCAAGACCTTGCGTCAATCTTTCGCCTAATTGTATACGGGTATCCGCTTTTGAGCGTTCTAAAACCTGAGCATCAGTATTGGCGGCAATAAAATTAATACCCTCAATACCGTCTGCTATCATTCTATCCACGGCATTGTTTCCTCCGCCGCCCACGCCTATTACGGCAATTTGTGCTTTTTGTGCAAAGCTCTGTTTTTGTGCCATTGCAGTTTTCCTCCCCAAACGTATGTATAGTAACTAAACTTGTAAAACCAACAAGTTTAGTTATCGGATTTTGTCCCAAAATCCCCCCGCATCTCCTTCGCTTCGCTACGTCGATGCAAGGTTGTTCATATAACTTAAAAATTAATTTTGCAGCTACGCTATAATGAATATTTTAAGTTCATTTACTATAAACAAAATAAACTATCGTGAAAGCCGGAGCCGCGGGTTGCTATCGGGATTGCGAATGTCGATAAAACCACGGTCGTGCGAGCTGTTGTTTATTATTGCGTGTAAATACCGTACTTTGCGCTCGGCATCCATTATATTGCCAAAATCAATTTCAAACAGCCCATACTGCATTAAAATCCCATGCGGATTAGAAAAATCCATTGCATCGGGGTAAAAATCGTATGCCTCAAAAATATGTAACAACAACACAATGTCGTTTCTGAGCGAGTTTTCGGCTGATAAATATTGTCCTAATGTAGGGTCAAACACCCCAAGTCCAATGAGTCTTGGAAGGTCATTCGTGAAACTTTGTGTCATTTCCAAAACCATGCCGACATTGTCTATTATAAAATATGCAGAGTATTGTGTGCAATAAACATTTGCGGCAGGAATACGCTCACGAATATCTATTGTGATGCTCCTTGGAAAACTGCGTGAAATATCGACGCTGTGCACAAATGGCAAATCCGCAATATCACGGGCAACACGCCCAATGTTAAAGGCAAACATGCTGTCACCGACCAAAAGACCTGATGCGTTTAAAATTTCATTTTGAGTAATAGTATCATTGCCTGAAATTTCAATGTTTTCCATGCGAAAAAGCGGCGACATAAACACAGCCACCAACACAAAGGCAAGAACCGCCAAAATTATCACGAACAAAAATGCTTTTTGCTTTCTTTTCATCCTTGTATTCTATCACAGTTTTTACACAACTGTCAATGCATAAAATTAATAATTTTTTGGATAATATTTACACCTATGTCAATCTTGATTAAAATCATAGACTGCTCTTCCTTGCTTCTTTGGGCAGTTGAAAAAATGGGAATAAAACACTATTTTTTATTTTCCCATGCGTCACGTACAGCGGCGGCAACTGCCCTTGGCACTCGCATATCAAGGGCAGATGGGATTATGTATTCGGCATTAAGCTCTTCGGGGGTTACAAGGCTTGCAATGGCATAAGCCGCCGCAAGGTTCATTTCTTGTGTAATATCCTTTGCACGGGCATCAAGCGCGCCACGAAAAATGCCTGGGAAGGCGGCTACATTGTTTATTTGGTTTGCAAAATCGCTTCGCCCTGTTGCTACAACCGTTGCACCAGCAGCTTTTGCAAGGTCTGGCATAATTTCTGGTATTGGGTTTGCACAAGCAAATACTATTGCATTTTTTGCCATTTTAGGCACCATTTCAGGCTTTAAAATGCCTGCGGCAGAAACGCCGATAAACACATCCATGCCCATTATTGCAGCATCAAGACCGCCTGATATGTTTTGTTTATTGGTAATTTTTGCTAACTTATTAAGCCGCTCGCTTGTTTGTTCTTCATCCGAACGAATGACCCCACGGCTGTTCATTAATGTAATATTGGCAAATCCGTCAGCAAATAAAAGCTCTGCAATAGCACATCCAGCCGCCCCTGCACCGCTTATCAACACCCTTGCATCTTTGCCTTTGCCCACTACTTTTAATGCATTGGTAAGTCCTGCAAGGGTTACAACTGCCGTGCCGTGCTGGTCGTCATGGAAAATGGGGATGTCGCACATTTCTTTTAGCATTGCCTCTACTTCAAAGCAACGTGGGGCGGCAATGTCTTCAAGGTTTATACCGCCGAAAGAACCCGCCAAAAGTGCCACGGTATGGGCAATTTCTTTTGCGTCTTTGCTGCGGATGCATAGGGGAATAGCATCCACATCGGCAAAAGCCTTGAATAATGCGGCCTTACCTTCCATAACAGGCATTCCCGCTTCGGGCCCAATGTCGCCAAGCCCAAGCACTGCCGTGCCGTCTGTTACCACAGCAACTGTGTTCCAACGGCGGGTCAAGTCAAAACTGCGGCTTACGTCCCGCTGAATTTCAAGGCATGGCTCGGCAACCCCTGGGGTGTACGCTATTGCCAAATCTTCTGGCGACAAAATGTCTGCCCGTACTTTAATTTCAAATTTTCCCCGCCACTGCTCGTGCTTTTGGATAGCAAGTGATTTTTCGCTCATAACTACCAAATCCCCTTTTAGTTGAAATTTATTTGTAATTGTGTTAAAATATCTTTAATCGTCATTTTTATCATTGTTATCCCGCCTGCCAAAAGGATTGCCCATGTTTAGTATTTCATTAATGCGGCGTTCCATTTCTTCCAGCCTTTGTTTGTGCACATCCAAAACGTCAAAGTACCACAGAGCAAAAGCAAGGGCGAAAAATGCCAAAAGCAGATGGCGGAGCAAGAAAACGGGCAAATGTATAAAAATATTTGTATTTAAGCCAAAATTAGCGATGATAACATCAATGCCAAATGATGCTAAAAAATATGCCGCAAGAAACAGAATCAAAATACCAAAGCTACGAAACCATTGACCACGTACCAAAAAACGGCTGTATGAAATTGCATTTAGTCCCCACCGACCTTTATCGGCGGTTATATTATTGATAAACATCATCCCCACGCCAAAATATATAGGAATGATGATAAAAAACCCGACAAAAAATGCAGACAAAAAATACATAGCCACAGCAACCAAAGCAGTTGTTACAAGCATCTTTGGAAAGGCGGGCATTATTTGATTAAACATATCGCTAAAACTAGGGTTTTCGTTTGATGTGTGGGCTTTTGCTAAATATGTTGCAGAGGCGACGATAAGCAGTAAAAATGCAAGCCCAATGCCGTAATACATCAGCATAAAATTATGAGCCCCTTGAGTTATTGTTATATCAAAAACGGCAGAAAGCTCCATGCGCCCTGCGGCATAGTCCTGCAAGCGTGCGGAGAGAGCATTTGATATTGACAAAAATTCTTCACGCAAATGATAGGGCAAAAACATGCGAAAAATGTATACAGGAATAAAAGCCAAAGCAGTGGCAACCGCCAAAAATTTCAATGACTTTAAATATAAACCGCCAGCGGTCGAAAAAATAGCAAATATGCTTTTTGGGGTTGGAAGTGGCACTTTGGTTACCTCGGCTTCATAATTCTTTAAAGTATTATAAACTATAAGTGGAGGCAAGTCAATGCGAATATTTATTACAGGCGGCACAAAAGGAATTGGACAAGCCGCAGCATTGCATTTTGCCAAATGCGGACACCATGTGGCAATTTGCGGAAATAGCGATAAAATTGCGTGGGAACAAACCAGCAGTAATTTGCGTTTAATAAACAAGAACTCGCTATCGTTTTTAGGAAATGTGGCAAATTACGATGATGCGGCGGCAATGATTGATGCGGCAATTAATGCATTTGGGGGCATAGACGTACTCATAAATAATGCCGCAATATCTCACGTAGGGTTTTTTGCAGACATGAAACCCCACCAATGGCAAAGGCTTATTGACGTAAATCTTAATGGTGTAATAAATTGCAGTCATGTTGCTGTGCGTCAAATGCTTTCGCAAGAAGCAGGGGGGGCTATAATAAACATTTCATCAATATGGGGCAATGTTGGCGCAAGTTGTGAAGCGGTGTATTCCGCCACAAAGGGCGGTATTAATACCTTTACAAAAGCCCTTGCAAAAGAGCTTGGAGGAGCAAATATACGCATAAACGCTATTGCGGCAGGGGTTGTGCAAACTGGCATGAATGATTTTTTGAGCGAAGCCGAAGCCGAAGAGCTTATGTCGCAAATTCCCTTACGCCGTTTTGCAACACCGCAGGAAATAGTCGAAGCTCTTGATTTTATTGTAAGTTCCAAATATATAACGGGACAAATTATAACTATCGATGGCGGCTTGACATAAATGTGGAATTTTGATATAATTCATCGTGTACGCACCTTTGAATATCTAGGAGATTTGTTTCATAGTATTTAACTATGGACTGCACACTGTGTGCAAGTCTTGCTTTGGAATTTGGAGGTGCTTTTGTGGAAGGCTTTATTAATAATATTGCGGCGGCTTTTGGGTTGTCGTGTAAAACTGTTACGAGAGAAAAGTTTGGCACAATATGCAATACGCAAAAAGGGCTTGTTAGGATACAAAAAACTGGTTTCAATCAAGGAAATATAGATGCTGTGATGTTTGGGCATGAAGTCAAAGAGCATCTTTGGAGAAATAAATTTGAAGGCATAGACCGTTTTTTTGTAACAGAGAGCGGCTTGCCGTATCATAAAGTTGCTGATGAAATTTTCACAGCAAGCATAGCGTATAGTGCGAAAAATGCTCAATACGCACAGCCCAAAGACTTTTTGAGTGTGGTGGACAGTCTTGGAAAAATGCACAAAATTTTAGCACAACCCAATTTTGTTAGTCAACCACGAAAAAAACAAAAGGATATTTTGCCTCAAAAGGCGATGGAAGTTTTGGAAGGTTACAAAAAAAAGCTGCTTCGTCTTGGCAAATTTTCAGAATTTGATATGTTGTTTTTGAAAGGCTGCGACATTTTTATGCCGCATATTACCGCAATGGGGGATATAGACTGTTTCCGTTTAGAGCATAATGATTATATATGTCACAACTTATTAAAAGAGGAGAATGTATACATCGTGGATGGCAAGCCCATTTTTACAAATTTTGCTAATGCATCATATGGGCATTATTCAAATGATTTGGTGTATATTGTCAAACGATATTTGAAAGTACATCCTGCTGGAGATTTGCCGCTCAGTGATGTTTTTGATGCGTATAAAAATGCACATTGCACAGGATATGATATAGATGAGAAGGTGTTTAGAACAATGCTTTTATATCCCGATAAATTTATCAAGGTGGCTAGGGATTATTACATTAAAAAACGTAGTTTCGCCCCAAAAAATTACTTAACGCATATGGAAGAGAGCTTTGCTCGAAATACTGATGCCGAAGCATATTTGCAAAGATTAGTTAATTGAATTAAATCGAAGACGGATGCAAAACTGCAATGAGGTGAGCTAAATATGGACGAAAGAGAAAAAGACACAAGAAAACCAATACGCCGTGAAGGGGCAGAATATATCCCCGGAGGACATAAACCCGCACCCGATGGCGGAGAAACCCGCAAGATTAGCGCACTGCCGATTAAGCCGCCTGCGAATGCGGACGATGCAAATACCCGCATGGTAAAAACCACGCCAAGCAAGAGTTCCACGGGCAAATCATCATCAAAAAAAACACCTCCAAAAAAGACTAATTACGCCATTGTGATGGTAACCACTGTTTTTGTTGCCGTCATTGCGGTTGTTTTTGTCGTTGTCTTTTTGCTGCGGGATTGGGAGCCGTCAGGAAACAACCAAAATGCTGGCAACCAAAACAGCGCGACCAACAATAATGAGAATATAAATGAAAATACAGGTTCAGACAACATTTATACATCGGCTGACCCAAACAATGCAAGTTGGACGGGGCTTATCCAAAATATTACAGGCAATCGCATAGATGTTTTTGTTTTTGAACTTAATGACACAAGGAGTTTTTTTGCCGACGGCACATCTAGCCTGCGTGACAGACTTAACAATGCTGTAACCATTACGCAATTCAATGTCGGAGACGTTATAGACATTACGCATCCCGCAAACTCAAACAATATCACCACCGCAATACAGAGTGCGGAAACCCGTTTTTATCGAGAAATATCGGGTGTTATAATCGACACCGACCAAAATACATTGCAAATAGGGAGCAGACAGTACAACTTACAAGCTCAGCCTATCGTGCAATATAGAGGAACTGCTGTGAGCGCATTAATAATAGACCCCATAAATGTTGTGACGGTCGGGGTTTTTCAAGATAACTACGTTACGTCTATAAATATACATCACAGCCATGGCGACATTACAATAACCAGCGACGAAATTATAGCGGGCGGCATTGTTGAAATTGAAACAGTGGGCACTGGCTTTCGCACCGTCGCCCCCTTGGAGGGCGAGGAGACGACTCTACGTGTGCTTACGGGACAAAACCGAATATCCGTCCGTGGAGAATATATAGAGCCGCATACCATAGAAACCAATGTAGTGCAAGGTGCTAATGTAACGCTGTCATTGGACAACTTGGAGCTTCGCATGGGGCAGTTGACTGTAAACACTGCTGTACAAGATGCCATTATGTTTATAGGTGATAGGTGGTTTCCTGTCAATGAAGAAATTGAGTTGCCTATTGGAAACCACACCATTGTTATAGAAGCTCCAGGACATCAAATTTTTACGCAAAGCGTTGACATAACTACAACACCGCAAACCATCAATGCAAGCCTTACCGCTGTGACTTTAATGCGTCCCATAACCTTTGCAACAAACCCACCTGACGCAAGATTGTATATTGATGGCGTGTTTAGGGGAATAACGCCGTTAACGCTAGATTTGGAGCTGGGTCGTCACACCGTTACAATTCTTCGTATGGGCTTTTTAGGAACACAACCAACACCTATCCAAGTAACAATGGACAGTGATGACTTAATAAACTTCATGTTACACCCAGACCCCGCTTGGCCTGTCTTTAACTAATACTAATTCTAGATTAAAGCCTGTTGTTCGTCGAAGGGTGTTTAGTTTGTTAGAATGGCATTGCGGAAAATTGTAGGGGCGGCAATCTGCCGCCCCTACAGCCCCTGCTAAACACCCATGTAGAGTGCTTGACGTACGCCTGTTTTTGATTATTGTAACCAAGCCGCAAAGCGTTTTTCTATAAAAGCGATGGCTTGGTAAAAGACTGCTGCCATAACACAAAGGATGATAATAGACATCATAACCATATCCATGCGGAAAATTTGGCTGCCGTACACAATTAGAAAACCAAGCCCGCTACCAGCTACAAGGAATTCGCCGACAATTACACCAACAAAGGATAGCCCGATGTTGATTTTTAAGGCGGTCATTAGGTCGCCTAGGGATGCGGGAAAAACAACTTTTGTAAAGGTTTGCAGCTTGCTTGCGCCAAAAGATTGTGTCAGCTTAATTTTGTCCGGCTCTACCGACGTAAAGCCTGTTAGCATGTTAAGGATTGTTACGACAACAGAAATAAGCAATGCCGTAACAAGTATTGCGCGGGGGTTGTTGCCCATCCAAACAATGATGATTGGAGCAAGGGCAGTTTTTGGCAGGGCGTTAAACACCACCAAATACGGAGCCGCCACACGGCGCACAAAATCGCTCCACCAAAGCATTGCCGCTATTACAGTACCCAAAATAGTGCCGAGGATAAAGCCCAGTATAACCTGTGCGGCAGTAGCCCAAACATGCGTAAAAAGTTCACCTGCCGAAAGCATGGACAAAAACATGCGCCACATGCGGGATGGCGAGCTAAAAATAAACGCTTCTATCCAGCCGAGGTGCGTGGCAATTTCCCAAAGTCCAAAAAATCCAACTAAAAAAAGAAGCTGACAAAGCAAAACAAGGATTTTCTTTTGTTTTATGTTTTTTAAGTAGCAGTTGTGCTCATCTGACCACCTACCCCTATCCCCTGACATCTTCTCTCAACTCCTCCCATATTTTGTCAAAATATCCTGCGAATTTAGGTGATTTCCGCCTACTGCCGTCTTTGCGGCAGATGTCTATTGTATGAATATTTTTAATACGTGCGGGACGATTACTCATCACCACAACACGGTCGGATAAGGCGATGGACTCGGCAATGTCGTGTGTTACAAGTATAGCCGTTACATTTTCGCTTGCTAAAATGCCGCCAATTTCGTCGCTTACTGTTAGGCGGGTTTGGTAGTCTAGTGCGGAAAAGGGTTCATCCAATAATAAAATATTTGGGCGTGTGGCAAGGGTGCGTATCAATGCCGCACGTTGGCGCATACCGCCTGACAGCTCGTGGGGGCGGTGTAACTTAAACTCTCCCAACCCATATTTTTCAAGCAATTCATGGGCATATTCAATGTTTTGTGCTGTTTTTTTCTTTTGAATTTCAAGTCCTAATAATGTGTTGCTTAAAATTGTACGCCATCCGAAAAGATGGTCTTTTTGCAACATATATCCAATTTGACCGCAATTTTTTGTGGCTTGTTCACCATTTATTGTTACACAGCCTGCAGATGGCTGTAAAAGTCCCGCAATTATTGACAAAACAGTAGACTTGCCGCAGCCGCTTGGGCCAACGATGCTAACAAATTCACCTTTTGCCACGTCCAAATTCACATTTGAAACTGCCGCAATTTCACCCTCTGCTGAATGGTAATTCATAGAAATATCCCGTAATTGAACCATCACCATCACCTCTATATCAATATATTGCAGGGATTTTTTTTTGACACTTGTCCAAGGTTTGACAAAATGTACAAAGGCGATTGGATATAATTGGAAATGGTGATTTGATGGAGGCTAACAAAAGAAGAACGGGAATTGGTTTTAAGTTTAATATTAACCGCCGTTTGGCGACGGAGATTTTTTTGGTTATGGGCAGCTTTGCCGCTGCCCGTGCTTTGGTTTTTGATGCGGCAAGCCCATTTGCGCTTTCGTATATTGCGGTTTTTTTGTTCCGTGGCACAAAATTTTACTTTGCCGCATTGTTTGCGGCTTTGGGTATTTTTACGGCATTTCGCACGGATTTCTCTGTTAAATATTTACTTGCTATTGTAATTTTGTGTGCTGTAAACCTGCTTTTAAGTATTTCGCCAAAGATGACCCAGAAAATGGCGGCTTTTTCGCAAGCCTTGGCGGCCGCAGTTGCCACAGTAATTGCGGGTTTTGTAATTATTTTATTGCGTGGCGAGGGTATTTTTACCATGCTAATAAATGTGCTGGAAGGCGGCTTAATTTTTTCGCTTGCTTTTGTGCTGTCAAAAGGCATGGAGTGCCTTATGCCGTCCAAAAAACGCGGCATATTAAACAACGAAGAAATCCTCTCGCTTTTGGTAGTGGCGGGTATATTGATGGTTGGCGTTAGTGATGTTCACATTTGGCTTATATCCCTGCGGCATTTTGCGGTGGCTCTCATTGTACTGCTGGCGGCACAGTCGGGTGGTGCAACTGTTGCCGCCGCTTGCGGCATGTTGCTCGGATTTTTGTTAAACATTACGGGTTTTGAATTTATATTTTTTGCTGTGTTACTTGGCGTGGCCGGCTTTGCGGCGGGCATTGTGCGCAAAATGGGGCGGGGGTGGCAGCTTGCCGCTTTTGCACTAGCGGCTTTTTTTGCCGCATTATATTTTGATTTGGAGCTTATTTCGTGGTCATCTGCTTTATCTGTTACACTATCTGGTGCAATTTTCTTAATACTTCCAAAATCATTTTTATCAAATATCCACGTGGCGGTCAACCCAGCCCTTAATCCGTCTGGTGAATATTTGGAAAAAGTGCGTGAGCAAGTGCTTAATCGTATTTACGACATTGCAGGGGGGTACCGCAAGTTGTCAAAAACCTTTGAAGAACGCATTGCACAAAAAACCCCGCCTGCTATAAATGAGGACAAGATGGTTGCCTCTGCCCAAAAAAACGTTTGTGCAAATTGCCACAAATTTGAGGCATGTTGGGTAGCGAACAGCGAGCAAACATGGGGCTTTTTAAACGAAATTATTGCAAAAGGGGACAAGCGAGGCAAATTATATATGGAAGATGCTCCCGCACCCTTTATGTCCACGTGTTTGCGTCCGGTTGATTTTATGGGGAATTTGGGAGCGGCTCTTGAAATTGAAAGGGTTTCTAGGGAATGGCAGCAAAAGGTGGTGGAAGCAAAAGGCACGATACACCAACAGTTTTCGGGGCTTTCCAGCGTGATGTACGAATTTGCAATCGAGCTTGATTCAATATTAAATTTTCAAAAAGATGCAGAAGACCGTATTTTGCGGGAATTTGCAAAACAAAATGTAGAGGTGGATAACTTGATAGTGATAGAAAACACTTTGGGGAAATATGAAATAAGCCTAACACGCAAAGGCGGCAGAGGGCAAACAAAATACGCAAAGCATATTGGTGAGGTAATGAGCCATGCCCTCGGGCGGCAAATGCAACTTACGGAAGAAAAATTTTTAGGACGCACTGTTCATTTATCGTATTTTGAAAAGCAAAAATTTTACATCCATAGCGGCGTAGCAAAGGTAAATAAAGAGCTAAATTCTGAAAGTGGCGACAGTTTTTCGTTGATACAGTTGCGTGACGGACGACTTATTGCCGCACTTTCCGACGGCATGGGTAGCGGAAGCCGTGCAAAAGACGGCTCTGAAGCAACAATAGAGCTTTTAGAGGAATTAATGGAAAAGGGCTTTAAAAAAGAAATTGCTATAAAA
>Ga0131853_10008540_pt1 | contig 18679 bp, 14 predicted proteins | sample TergutLab28metaG_FD_92764 | JGI IMG/M metagenome (GOLD analysis project Ga0131853, IMG submission 92764) | Labiotermes labralis P1 segment gut microbial communities from Petit-Saut dam, French Guiana - Lab288 P1 (version 2) (version 2) | ecosystem: Host-associated > Arthropoda: Insects >...
CAGAAGATTATCTTCTCAAGAAAATCATAAATTAATAAGCCAGAAGATTGCCATTTCGGAAACATCACAGTTTAATAACCCAGAATATTACCTTCACAGGAACATCACATTGTAACAACCCAGGAGAATACCCACATCCGAAACATCATAGTATAATAACCCAGAAGACTACTATTTCAAGAACATCACAGTGTAATGGCACAAAAGGCTACAATCTCCGGAATATCATGCAATAACCAAGAAGACTACCAAATCAGAATATCACTTTTTAATAACCCGGGAGACTACAATGTCAGGAACATCACAGTTTAGTAGCCCAGAAGACTACGATCTCTGGCACAGCTGATATGAAAGGACGAAACCTGAGACGATACAAACAGGCACATCTGTACGGCTGATCTTCCTGCCAGTAACCGCTTACTCTTTATTCTGCGGCTCATAATTTTAGCTTTAATGAGTTTAAGGTTTTGACCTTCTACAATATGACCCCTTACCGTTTGGGCACAAATATTAAGTAGGAACCAGCTGCCCCCACCGCACTGTACCTTGAAGACGGAAGCATCAGTTTAATCAGAAAGATCTGCAACTGCATAATTTCCAACAAGACCTTAAGCTTAATATATAGAGCCGTCACGACCTGCAAACCTCAGACAAGAGATTAAAGAACCCTCTAAAATAGAGAGGGTGAGGGTGCGAATCAAGTTCAAGAAGAGACAGAAAGAGTAGCAAAAGTTTTAATTTTCCATATCGATGCCTTCAGGGTTGGTAAATTGAGGTGTACGTTGACGCTGAAATGAGTGAGTTGAGGAAGTGGTGTCGAAATAGCCTGTAGACGGGTTGCTAGTAGTGTTGGCTGTCAGAATCACAGGAAGGTGAGGTGAAATAAAGTCCATTTGGGTCAGTAAAACCTACAGGACCTACTTGGACTGCTTGACCCTCGAAGATGGGACCGACAACTTCCCCAAAACGCCGGTAAAATTTTACGCTGCGTGTATTCCCAGAACAGAGCAGATTTCCTGCAGTACCTTACATACATAGTGGCATCTGGCAGCGGTTTCAACCAACAGGGCAACAAGGTATCAAGAACCAGACGATTACTACAACAAGAAAACCTTAGATTAGTACCAGTTCACGTGTATTCATTGCCATATAGCGTCGGGTTCATTTACTTCGAAATGTCAATGAAGGGGCTGCAAATGTCTGTGGTAGAGACATGCCACTGAATGGCTTGGTCGTGAAAGATTACTGGCGTATCTGCTTTGGGCAGTTTGCCGAAACGTCTGCGCGTACTGATACCTGTTCATGCGCCTAATATCTTTCCAATCCTACTCTGACACGCCGTTTTATTGCCAATTCGTAAAAAATAATTATTTTTTACGATTATATCTAGTTGTCTTCCACTTCCAAGCCGGAGGACCACCTCTGTCAGTTGTCCACGACTGATTGGATACATTGGCAGTCAAACCGCCTTGTCCGTTCTCGACCCCAGGACGTGCAATGCTGTGGTGACACAGTAGTTTCGAAAAGTCAGATTCATTACTTGAAGACGGCAGGGATGAGTGAAAAAGAACTTACCAATGAGAAGTGAAACGTATTTTAACAATTCCTTGGTCTCGCCGATGGTTACGTAAGGACGCCTGAGGACAGCGCAGATCATATGGCTGTAAAATGAGATAAAGTGGATGAATATGCAATGTGAAGTGCGAGACGCAATACGAGTGACGCTATGAGGCATGAGTGAATGTATTGGGAAGGAACTGTAGATTGATATAAGATGCCGTACAGAATTGTAAGATACAGAAATAATTTGTTGTTAGTTGTTGAAGGAATGGAACAATACAATCAACGTAACCATTGTTGCCATGGAAAGTCAAGAAGTATTATACGTTTGCAGTGTGTGTCTGTAGCCGTAGCTATCTAGCATGGAAAGCGAATGCGCCGTAGTCTAATATCATTGTGGCCTGACCGATTCTACAAAAATTTTTCCATATTATAAACGGCACGATTTTCGGGAGATCGTTATTGAACATAAAATGTGTGTTTTGATGTTCTCTGAAACATTTGTCATTATAAGAAGAATTCAGCGAGATACTGTCATAAATGTATGTGCATACGTACTCATGTAGAGTACCTGTCAGTGTTAATCAAACGTAAAGTTTCTTGACAGGTTTTTTTTTTCGAAAAATATTTTTTTGGTCCAATGCCACCACATGTCCCTCCCCCCCAATGCCACCACATGTACCCCCTCCCCAATGCCACCACACGTCCTTGTGGACTTCGTGGTCCTCCCTCCTAGGCATGGCAGGAGTGTAACCGACTTCTGAGTTTGGGACACCCATGAGGCACAGTTACGGTGTCCCGATGATGTGAATGGTGATATAGGAGGACGTAGTGCCAGAAGGGCCCTTAAACCTAAATTCTACTAACCTACCCAGACTATGGTCACCGCGGGAATCCTCCCCTTCAGGGAAAATTCCCACGGTATAGCCGGGAATCGAACCCGGGACCTCATGATTAGTAGTCAGAGACTCTGACCACTAGACCACGAGGCTGGTCTTTTCGAAAAATATTCAAATACCAAATTATATAAAAATTCGTCCAGTGGGGGCCGAGTTGTTCCACGAGGAAGGGCGGACAGACAGACAAACATGAAGAAGCTAACAGTCGCTTTTCATTATTTTGCGAGAGCGCCAGATGCAAACATTCACCTAGAGGGTTTTAATTACGGCCCCCTCCATAAAACGTATTTTGGATTGCCTACTGAAAGCCCTGACCCAAGGTATTTTTAATGGGCTGAAACAGACCATTGGGTACAATGCTCAAAATATCGGACAGCAGCGCATTTGAAGATAGTTTTCGGGCATTTGCATGGAAAGAATGAAAGAAACCAAGACGCTACGTCACATGATAGTCGGTAGAGGACCAGAGATTCGACAGAGGCACGTCCAAAGACAAAAGAGTTGCCGGTTTAGGTAATAAGATGCAGTTTTCGCATTGTAACGACCCTAGGATAGGGTAGATAGGGTAGTCGGTACAGAGACTTCCCGCGGATTAAACGGTTCGGGGATCGAACCCCGGTGGGGTAAGACTTTTATCCACACCCATCCAGACCAGTCCTAGGTCCCATCCAGCCTCCTGTGCAAAGGGCAACAGGTATCTGTCCAGGGCGAAAAGAAGCCGGGGTGTAGGCAGTCACCTCAGACACCCACCTAACGCCGACATTACGCATATGTACAACTATATATGTACTCCACTCCACCCCCCCACCCCGAGCTACCAATGCCCTGTTAGAGACTGACCTTTACCTCTACCACTGTAATGTAGATTCAAATATTCCGTGAAATTCCACAGTTAAACATTCTTACAGCTTAAAACTAAACCAAACAAAATGAAGTAAGGACTGAAATAGCTCCGGCAACGTTTTGTTCTGCAGTCCAGCTTCATTAACTGCGTCGAAGCTAGCAATCACATCACGCGATTCGAAGCACGCTCGCACTCGAACGACCGTCGCGCATCGATTACGCAGGCAGCTTGCAAAGCAGTCCTTGGGCAAACGCTGTAAATTGTTATTTGCAATTTAAATTTCAGCTGCGCAGTTCGTATTTAAAACAAACTGCTTGACGTTTAGGGACAACAAATTTCATCACTCAAAATCCTAATGGTCTCCAGTTCGGACCCTGTTCAGCTCATAGACATTATTCCTCATCCTGCAGTGTTAAGGTGCAGGCCTTGTGAGGCTTGAACAGTATTCAATAAATTCTGAGTTGTTTAACAAGGTGTATTTTATCTGATGGCGAAAAAGTCATCAAATCAAAGAGAATAAAGACTGCGGCATTCTGGGACATGAAGACTTGCAGGTCAGCGGACGGTTACCAAGGTTTAAGAGAAGACTTTTTTCCTTGTGGCGCTGCAGCCCAGCGCGGGCCATGGCCTCCTCATTCTTGAGGTTTCTAGATTTCACACAACGACGCAATGCAGTCGGTAGGATTCCTCTGGACCACTGATCAGCTCGTCGCAGAGACCTCTATATGACAACACACAACACTCACAACAGACAGATATCCATGCCCCCGGCTGGATTCGAACCCACGATCTCAGCAGGCGGGCGGCAGCAGACCTACGCCTTAGACCGCGCGGCTACTGGGAGAAAACTTATTCGTCTGAACTGAGGGTGTAAGATGGCAGTGGTCACAAAGTTTAGTGACGTCAGAATCTCAAAGCGCAGAACAGGAATGAGGTTCTATATTCTTCTTTGTAAAATATTGTTTAATTATCCTAGAGGACAGGAACATATTTTCCCACATGCACAAAACGAATCTGAATTATACTTATCGATGCGCATATTTTAATCTTTACGTTTCCTGAGCAGACAGGAAGACAAAAGATTCTCCGTTAAACAACAGCAAACATTTCCCGAATTGTTCTGCTCTTAATGTACTTTGATTTGTTTCCGTCATTCCTAAATATTTTAAATTTGCCATTTTCTCGCCGTATTATTTACCTGGCTTTATGTCATCATTTAGTCTTACATTCAGGCAAAAAAAATATAATCGAATATTTTGGCCTATTTTTTTGTATCAGTTTTAGTCTAAACCGCCTTCATTATAAGCACTAATACATATTCTGTGTTTTCTCTATGGCGTTTAGGTCCAATAAATAGTAATTATCATATAACAACTGGTGTTTTTTTATTCAATTTCAGTGCCTTCTGAGTCTTATGAGTCTTCCTAATAGCACATTATGAAGCAAAACTACAAAGCAGTATCGATAAAATATCTTCTTGTTCCAGAGCATTCTGATTACGAAACAGACAAACCTGCACCTGTTGAGGATTTTACTAATGGTTTCGTTTAAACACATTTTAATGGACTATAATCATAGGTACACCCAAATGGTTGAGAATATTATACAAAACTTCTGTCCAAACTAAGTTCCAGGTTTATAGAAGCTCATAAGCGCCTGAAGTATTGTATCATATTATTCCCACTTTTAAAACATAAATTATCTTACGGATGCAGAATATCTGAGCAGTACTTCATCAGCTATGACGAAATCAGCATTGATGATCCCTAATAACTTCACTTATGAATGGATTTAACCTTGAGAAGATAAAAATGTTAAATTACGTTGGAGCACTTTATCGAATTTGATATACTTATAATTTTAAAATTTTGATTAATTATGGTCTCCAGGTATCTGCGGAGAATGTCGCTTCTAGACGTAGATGGTAGCTGTGAAGAAGTGTCAGATAGCCGATAAGGGGTGGTCATTCGCCCCGGGGTTGTGTGTGGAGTTTATAATAATTACCGTCAGACGAACGCACGTGGCACAGGTCCATTGACTTCGCAGGTTATTGTTAACACAGCAGTCACCATGCCGTTAAGGAGGTGAATTTCTCAATCAGCTGAGGAACTATTTAGCTGTCAGACAGGAATCAGTTCCTTGCAGCTGATTTAATAACATTGAGACAAACAAGCGCGAACCGACAGAACTATTCTTAACAATAAACCAGACAACATAACCCGCGATAATAAAAAAGGAACATGCATGTCAATACATGTTGCAATTCGTGGAGACAGAAATGTGATCAAGAAAGAAGCTGAGAAGATTTTAAAATATAAAGACCTCATCATAGAAATTAAGCGCATGTGAAATGTGAAAACAAAAGTGATATCGGTAATAATAAGGACGACTAGAACCATCTCACAATCAGATAATAGCTGAGCAACATACCAGAAAACACGAAATTAAGGAACTAATAAACACAGCCATATTGGGCACTGCACACATGCTATGGAAAGTGTTAATGTAAAACTATAAAACATATTTCACGAGCGAAATAACATTACATGCAGCACAAATTGTACACACAGAACAGGTACAACACTACACTCACTACAAATATAGTTCGCTTCAGGTATATAATTGTAAATACCCTGCATAAAGGCGATAACAAAGATCAGAATAATAAATCGCGCATAACGTTCTGGGCACAATAGGTCGTCATTCTAAACACCCGTTCCATCATGAAAAAAGCCCCTAATGATGACAACCACCTACTTCATGATTAAGTCGAAAATTCCCGAACGTGTTATTTTACCAGGCTCAAGGCGTTTTACACTTATCTCAAAATGCCCTGATACAACTTCCGTACAGATAGTTGGGCATATAAACTTTACTTTGGATGTTGAGCAACACCGGCCACAGCCTGAAAACAACTTAATAATAATAATAATAATAATACGTTATGCTTGACAAAACCAACCAAGTAGACGCAGCAATTCCCATCACTCACAGCCTTCACAGCACCATCACCGACACGCTTCAGAAGCCTTGAAAAAACAACTTGCAAGAATATGGCAACTGAAAGCCACCTATATAACACCACTAGTGCTCTCCACAATGGGTATTATTGCAGATTACACGAAGGTTTCGAACTACTTGATACCGCCTTGCTCTGCATGTTCTAAAGCATATTACATGTCGTATAGTCATAAAGTTACTGGCAGAACAGTAAATAAGAAGTGAAGTGAATGGTCAGAGAGATTCGTACTCTTTCGAGAGCCAGCTAAACTGCTGTGTAGTAAGGAATGTGGATTTGATAATATCATAAATAATAAATTAATTATCCTTATACTTTTTATTGCGTTCGGTTCATCCATCATGACTGACACTACCTTCTCATTAACCCCAGGTTGTCGCAATGATAGCCATTTCGCCATTAAATATATGTATTCTTGACAGATCCTCAACATACACTAGATTTATAAACAGAAGTTTATTACTACATTTGAATATTCCTTACAAGCCGCCATCTCGGTCATATTCAATCATTCATTACTTAAAAATTTCTGTCTTCATTTCTGTTAGATTCTGAACAGCTTAGCAACGTATGATTCACCTCCACTTCACCTAAACATAAAAATCACCTTCTTTTATCTTTTTTCATTGTAATTCCTCTCAATTTCCAAACTCCCGCATGCAGTTGAATTAGTTACATGTTATTTCGACTTGTCTTCTGAGTCTTAGAGAGACAAAACAAAAGCGACGATCCTACAAGCGATTTTGCGGTTTATGGCTTATTTAAAGACGTCAGTACGTCAGATTAGTGAAGTGATTAGCGAATAATGGAGGAAGTCGTCGTGGCCTGATCTGAGGTACTATTCCAGTTTTTGCCAGTAGGGTCTGGGGATAACCGGCAATAATCTACGGATAACCGGCAATACTCTACGGATAACCGGCAATACTCTACGGATAACCGCAATGAGGGAATAAATTTGAACCCTCGATTCCCGTACACGAAGCGGGCGGGCGAACAATTTGACTGCGACGTTAGGTCACATGCATTGTTATAGGCATATGAAATGGATCACTTGCAAAGAATGGGAAAGTGTTCTTGCGCGACGGGAACGTGTCGGTTTGCGTTGACTTTATGCAGTTCAAACAAAGTCAGTCACCTTCATTCTCAAGGTGAGTGAAGAAAGTGTGTGACGGAGCGCGAGGGCGTGGAACAGAGAGGGGGATGGGGCAACGGGAGATAACGTAACTGAGAAACGGAACAGCGATACTGTTCTGTGGATTGTGAGGCGTACGCATGGACAGTAGTTAAGGTACGGCTGTGGACCGAAGTTGCAGGTAGCCGAGTGTCGGGCTGTTGGCGCAGTAAAAGAACAGAAGACAGACTGTAGTCTATGGTAGAATGAAATTCATCTCTACAATATTTACGAACTCAGTTTCCAGCTCACAATAAAAACACAATGGTTTGAATAATACCAACCAGGTAATAGCGGTCGTTCTGAGATTCAGATGGAACATTTGCGTAGGTTGTGTGGGGAAGATGTGGAGGTTCTGAGTGTTAAAATGCACGTGCAGTTTGCGGTATACACTGTGCTTTAAATGAAGGAAAATAATGGTGAGGCTAGAAGTGAACCTTCCAATTCGTTCGGAACACTGTCCCAGTTCTATCGCCACCTGTTTCAGTCGACATAGTGCTGGCAAAGTGTTGTGTTCACACATGTGGAAGTAATAAACAGATACCGTCTGTACAAAGAATGTTCCTTGTTTAGTACACGAAAAATATTGTGTTGTGACATTCTCGAAAGGAAATTAACTGTTCCATTAAGATAGTGCGGGCGGCAGTAAGATGCAACAAACACACACCTCACGTCAGAGTGTAAACAACTTATCAAGTTCTTGACCCAGATTATTATTAAGTACGTACATTTACGATTTTATTATTAATTTATTTAATGATACTGTTATCAGTGCTTAACGCTTATGATCTTTAGAGCAGGGGCGTAGCTGGATGGGCGGGGGGGGGGGGGGGGGAGGTGTGTTGCTGTCGGCCGGGGCGGCAAAGTAAATACTTTAAGAAATAATTTTCTGCTCTCAACAAAATTTAAATTCTTAAGTGAAATGCAGGGAAGTTCGGTCAGTAACGGTGATTCCTGTAAAGCTCGTACTTCTTGTAATGGGCGGCCATTGTTGTTTCTCGCCCCTGCACCAAAAAAACTAGCTACGCCACTGCTTTCGGGTTATGATACAATCTATCTGGTAGGTAAATACCGACGTTTCGGAGATGAAACCTTTCTCGTCCGTCAGTGTGGTAGTTGGCATAGTACGTCCCCTTGAAACGTCGGTACCCACCTACCTAACCTCACACTGACGAACCAGAACACAACAATCTTAGATGTCCACCATTGTGGAAACCTTGGATGTTGGTATTTAACATTGCAGAACTTGCTGGCAGAGGACAGGAGGAACAGTATAGGACTTGTCTTCTGCATATTCAGTATACAGCTGTGAGGAGTAGCTGGTACTGCGTCTACGTTACTGTTCAGTTAATGGTATCTGGGGAAATAATCGTCATTGGGGGATTCATAAGACACGCCTCAGTACACATTATTGGTACGTGCAGAGTCGTGTCTTGTTACAGCAGGCAGTCAAAGTAGTAATCAGTGTAACCCTTTCACGACTGCTGTCGTATATCCTCCATAGGTTTTACGACAGGTGCTCCTCACGGCCGGATGTCGTACCAGTTCCATCTGTTTCAACTGTTCAGCCAGTCTGGCCAATAGCCAATCACAGTATCTTCTTACGCATTTCTGTGCCGAGTGACACACACACACTATATGGGTAATCGAATTGAAAATAATGAGAGGGGCACGGTATGTGGCACGAATGGGGGAGAGGAGAGGTGCATACAGGATTTTGGTTCGGAAACCTGAAAGAGACCACTGGCAAGACCCTGGCTTAGATGGGAGGATAATATTAAGATTAATATTCAGGAAGTGGGATAGAGGACATGGACTGGATTGATCTGGCTGAGAATAGGGACAGGTGGCGGGCTTTTGTAAACGCGGTAATGAACTTTCGGGTTCCATAAAATTGGGAAATTTCTTGACTAGCTGAGAACCGGTTGGCTTCTTAAATGCTCTGCTCTGCTTCATGGACTCAGTAAGTAAGTGACTCACATTTACGCTACATTTGCCACACGTAAACCTCCGAATGGCGCACCACTACGTTGTGATTTTCAAATTTGGAAGCCGAGCGGCCACATCGCTACATTTTTCATGTTGTTTATCTTATACAAAAGTACAGTGCCGTATGATACGTCATCACATATTCTTACACATTTGCATTCATATTATTTTAAATTCATGAATAATTAAAATACAATACCAATGTGAAATTTGTAACTGCTCATTTTTAAAACGTTGGTTTCTAATGGTGCATGATGTTAATGTAAAATTCAATTCAGCATTGCCATGGCAAAAACAGCAGTCGACAAGAAGAAGATTATCTTCACTAGCAAACTGGACGTAAATTTAGGTAAGGAACTAGTAAACTGCTACATTTGTAGCATAGCTGTGTGTGGTGCTGCAAACTGGACACTTCGGAAATACATTGGAAGTTGTGAAATGTGACGCTGGAGAAGGATGGAGAAGATCAGTTGGACTGATGGTGTAAAAAATTAAGTAAAACATGTGGTCAAGGAGGAGATAAATAACCTACATAGCTGGATTGACCAGATATGACGTAAAAACTGCCTTCTGAAACGCGTCATTGAAAGGAAGATAGAGGGAAAAGTAGAAGGGACGGGAATACGAGGAAGAAGACGTAAACAACTAGTAGATGGCCTTAAGGAAAACAGAAGATGCTGTAAACTGAAAGACGCACTAAATCACACTCTCTGGAGGAATCGCTTTGGAAGAGGCTACAGACCCTCGTCAGACACTACATGATGATTATGACGAAGTCGCCACACGCAAAGACGCATCTCCTTAAGGAGCGCAGTCGTGCGCTGGTCCGGAAACGGCAGGGTTAAGATTTGAATCAGCAGTACGCTTTGTAATATACTAGGCCAATGTTCGCACACTGAGATTAGATTATGTTCATGCTTGAAAGGCTTACCGGTATGTTCGTTATAGTAACCACTGTCACTTGTACCGTATCAGTCCCCAGGGTGACGTCAGGGCCCGTCATTCCGGCTACACACTTCTCTGCTGTTACCATGTGTCCAACTGCAACACACAGAGTCGGATAACAGAAATGCGACCCGCACTTAACTATGAATATTGATTGACCAGGTCATTGACCCTCTTCGTCACGATTGTTACAGCTGTCCCTGTAGTCTCTTATCGCGCCATCAAGACGTATGGTGGTGTGAAGGTACAGGATCCAGCTACGCCACCGCCCCTAAAACAGACCCCCCCTCCCCCCAATAACAATATAAACGATACAAGCGAGTGTGTAGCATCTCTGATTCGCCTTCGGGTGACCCCGGCTTCAAAACTGGGCTCAAAAACCAAGCAGCCAAGGGTCTTCGACATTTTTCCCAGTCGGTCGATGAAAATGCCGGAAGATTACCTCAAATTACGTCACGGTTGTTTACTTCCAATTATAATTCATAATTCGGTAATTATAATCATTCAATACCTCGGCCGTAGATGAGGGTGGGTGGTCAGCGCCACGCCCCGGCCGCAATATGCCCCGAAATGAGACCCGGTACCCATTTTAAATAGACAACAAATGCATATATAAATAAATAAATAGAACACTCATTACAGGCCCATAAACCCACTGCCTTACGCACACACATTCACTCTAATCGCGTACTGTCAAACAACGTCCTGATTGCTTAACGGACTGTCTATCACTGTAACATCATGCCCCATGGTCAGTGTCATTCATGGTATCTTGACCCTTATATCTCTTCAAGTGCACCCGACTGAAATACCATACTAAGTTGACTATGGATTCCTTTGAAGGGGTAGTCCAAGTACAACCAGTAAATAACGTAATGTTACATTTTATGAAAATAGCCTGAAGCCACCCCGGCACCAGCAGTTTCGTCATTTACGTCCATCCGTCTGCTGGTAATAGTGTCCACGCTGCTGGATGGAGACGGTCCATCACGGCAGGATACGTACATTGCATTTGTACAGCCCGTTTGATTTTTAATTTTTTTGGGTTAATTTTAAGTCCCTCGGACATTAAGGGCCTGGCCGCGACAGCACAGTCGGTACAGCAACTCGTTACGGGCTGAACGATCCCTGGATCGATTTCCGATCGCGGGGGGAGACATTCTTAGCAACCGTCCAGACCGATCCTGGGGCCCATTCAGCCTCCTATACAAAGGGTACCGGGTCTCTTACCCGGGGTTAAAGCAGAGAGGGGGCGTGGTGTTGACCAGCCACCCATCTAGCGCCGAGCCCTTCTGGAACTTCGCGGCCTGTCCTACGTAAACTCTGCCATTTTTAGCCTCCCTTAAGATTACAGATGAACTGACACGAGTATTCCAAGTAAACAAACACTACTTAGCGCTTTGACAAATGTCAATGAACCAAATTTTTTCCACTTCAGAATGGGTGTGGGCCGGGTAGCTCAGTCGGTATAGTGACTGACTATGGGCTGGATGATCCGGGATCGAATCCGAATTTCCCACCCGTCCAGACCGGCCCTGGGGCCCACCCAGCCTCCTGTACAATGGGTACGGGGTCTTTCCCGGGGGTAAATTGCGGCCGGGGCGTGCTGCTGACCACTCACCCCCTTCTAGTGCCGCGGTCATGCAAGAGTAGAGCTATACCTCTACCCACCCTGTGGGCCACACCGAGCCTGTAACGGGATCACTTTAACTCACTTCAGAATGGGGCTTTATCCAAAAATTAGATTTGCCTTTTAGTCATACTTGGAATAATGCGATGAACTGTAAGTTGTACTGGTGTAGAACAAGAAGTAGAAGCACCCGTTCTTCGGCCGGGGTATGGCTTTTTCTCCGACACTATCACGATATTATTACTCAGATTAATAAATTAAAATTCTGTCATTTAATTAAAACAATATTGGAAACGTTAATTCGATTCATATCCTAAAACGCTACCACAATACTTGCACATTTTCCCTATCCATGACATTAAAGAATAGAGAGGGAGCAGAGGTATAGCTCCATTCATTCTTAACCTCGGCACTGGATGGAGATGGTTGGTTAACTTCATGCCCCGGCCGTTTTAACCCCTGGAAAGAACCCCGGGACGAATTGTATAGGAAGATGTATGGGTCCCACAGCCGGTATGGATGTGTTGGAAAACAAAAAACATCCCATGCTCCTATGTGGATTCGAACCCCGGACTGTCCAGCCAGTAGCCTAAAACTTCGTAACGCCTTTGGCTATTCTCTGTGACAGCCGCAGTTGGAACAGCGAGCACAGGAGTCCTTTTTAGGCTTCCCTTGCAATGTCAAAAAAAGAAAGCCTTATTTTGAGTTCATGCCTGTCCATGTGTTTCAACGCCTAAACTGATGGACATGTTTTCTTAAAATTCAGCGTTTGAGACTTCCGCCAGAGCTTATCCGGCATTTACAACCGTCGATCTAATTTGTATACAAGAATAAACATATGTGTTATCTATTCATATACCTTCCTCGGCTGTTGTTGAAAATCAATACGAATCACCTAAGCTAACTCGACTTTCTCGTCATTAATGTTTTTCAGTAAGCTTAATAAACTGCAACGAACGCCGTTGGTATTCTGTGCACTACACTATGGAGTGAACACTTTAAATGTGTTTTATAAATTATGGGACTGTAACAGATTTCAACAGGGAAGATTTTATTCTCAGCCAGTTGAAGCCTGTAGCTGTCTGCTTCCTACCACGGAGGTAGTGAAAAATTCAGAACTAACAAACAGCGCTGGTACAGTACAATACAGTACAGTACAGTACAGTACACTGTCAAACACAACGTTCACAACGAAACAAATCTTGTTCACATTAACTGTAGCGACATGTTTCGATTTGTTGAGTCATCATCATGTTATTTATCTACTAAAAAGAAAAATGTAGAAGTTTGTAAATAAAATACAGATATGTGTCGCTTAACGACGGGGATACGTTCTGAGAAATGCGTTTTTAGGTGTTGTCGTCCTTGTGCGAACGTGTACTTACACAAACCTAGAGAGTACAGCGTAGCCTACTACACACCTAGGCTATATGGTATATTGCCCCTAGGCTACAACCCTGCACACCATGTTGCTGTCCTGAATACTGCAGACAGTTGTAACACAGTGGTATTGTAATGTAATGGGACCACCGTCGCATATGCGGTCGGTCGTTAACCGAAACGTAGTTATGTGGCGCATACCTTTATATCACCTGTAATTTTGCTGGAAATGAGGTTTCACGATATTGGGACCCAAAGACCGGCCATCCTAAGTAAGTTCTCGTGATTTTCCTCAGACCTCTCACGCAAATGTCAAGACATACGACCGCTTCCTTCCACATACTTGCCAACTCATTATTCACCAATCCTTTGATCATTCAATAATCATCCTGTCACTCGACGTAATATAACCGGAGATATTAGATGAACAAATTACAAAAAAAGAAAAATACACTGTAATTTGGTTTGTAAATATGAGATGAAAATTTCGATTTTATTGCAGGTATCGAAGATGCGCTGCCGTCTGTTTCGCGTCCGTCGTTCATACCTCCTTGGATTCGGAATATTAGTGATTATTGTCTTCTACCTCACTTTTCCATCTCGCGTTTCGCGCGAGAATGCCACCGTAACAAATGAAATATATGAAGAGGAGAACGACGCCGAAGGAAATACGCCCGACCTCAACAAATACATTGTAAGTAATGGGATTCCTACTGAGATTCGTTAAAGTACATGTCTGAATATTGTACAGACTTGTTCAGTGCCTCACATGTCAGTCACTGCAGTTGGGAATGGATTTAGAGCGATCGTAAACTGAACATGTGACGGTAACCTGACTGACTAATGACGCATTGACTGTAAACAACTAACTGGAACACATCAACTGACGTGTGGGCTTAAATTACTTTTATGGCCTCTTAGGAGATGGCCTGAGAAGCGGTGGCGTAGCTAACGGGTCGGGTACCTCCCGCGACTCGATAATTACCTCTCCACGCCAAAGCTCTTAGCAAAGTTACACCTAGGTCTCTTAGAATGCTGCCTTCTTCCCAAAGAACAAAAAATTGTCCAGAAGAATTCAATGGAATGTTCTCGGGCAGACAACCGCGTCAAGATGTGAAGGTTCTGTGACTGACCCCGTCCCCATCTACAGAGTGTTGCAGATGGCTTGGTAGAGCCAAAATTGATAAATAAGTGTCCTACTGTGTATTGTGTATATCTCCGTTCGGCCTGGGCGCGGGATGGAATGCGACACCTGTGCAGTAGGACACCTAGTTATCGGTTTTGGTTCTACCAAGCCAGGGGGACGAAGTCAGTCCCTGAAATGTCGCTTCACATCTTGACGCTGCTCTCTGCCCGGAAACATTTCGTAGAATTCTGTCGCCGCGAAAGCTACAAGATATACACAGTCGAAAAGAACGCACAACAGATTTTAGTATTCTGTATTTTTGGGGGTCCCTGAACTATTCCCCCACACGTCGCCGCCTCGGCGGCGACTTTATCTAAATCACACCGTCTTTGATTACTTCAAGGCCCCGGATACAGGACACATTTCACTACCATAGATGAATTATTTTCTAGGTTTATGATTGTCCACCGTTTCACAGTGGTACCTTAGCCCTTAAGTATTAGTGGCGAAGGTCTCTCAGCTTCTTAGGCAGAATGTCCCTGACACAGAGTTATCGCGACTGAGCTTTCCGTTATTTTCAGCAGGTACTGAAGCATAATGTATGACCGCTCGTGTCTACGTAAAAGTGCTAACCTCCAGTTAGCCTCTAAACCTATGACCGTTACTTCTCTTCGTACGATTTTCACCTTGCACACTGATCGACTCATGCTGACATCAGGCGACTCGTCTCTAACGGTGCCTCTCCGAGGCTTGTGTTCAAGGACACAAGGACGTACTGGTTCGATACACGAAGTACGCCAGTCTTAATAAATGCCACATGAAGTTGGGCTGTGATGGTGACGAACACGTGACGATTTCCGCTCTACGAACTCAACTTCGGGCCAGCGACTAGCTTCCACACGACTAGTACAAACGCTCGTGTCGACGCGGTTGAGTCAGCTCCATCACAGCCTATCCTGTATAGGGATCCCAGTTTTTAAACGCAAAAACCTGGACATTTCATAACATTTAGGTGTCCAGGACAACAGAAGGGAGAAGACAATATTTTTACTCCGTCACGCAATGATAAAAGCCGAGCATTTTATTAATACACAAAGCCCTCACGACGATTAAATTGAATAAAATATAATCTGGCTAGCAGCCGCCTCAGGTGGTCGAATGGCGAGTACAGCAACGTTTCGAGGAGCCATTGAGCCACCTGGCGCGGCTGCTAGCCCCAGAATATTTTATTTCATTTATTAATGTTCCTAAAACAAAGACCAGCCGGTCCCAGTGGCCGCGCGGTCTAAGGCGTAGGTCTAGGGCCGTTCGCCTGCTGAGACTGTGGGTTCGAATCCCACTGGGAGAATGGATGTTTGTCGTTTGTGAGAGTTGTGTGTTGTCAGGTAGAGGTCTCTGCGACGAGCTGATCACTCGTCCAGAGGAGTCCTACCGGTCCCAGTGGCCGCGCGGTCTAAGGCGTACGTCTGTGGCCGTTCGCCTGCTGAGACTGTGGGTTCGAATCCCACCGGGAGAATGGATGTTTGTCGTTTGTGAGAGTTGTGTGTTGTCAGGTAGAGGCCTCTGCGACGAGCTGATCACTCGTCCAGAGGAGTCCTACCGACTGTGGTGCGTGATCTAGAAACCTCGTGAATGAGGAGGGCCTGGCCCAATGGGGGGCTGTCGCGCCTCAAAAAAACTAAGATTAAAATTATAACATACAGATATAAACACTGGAACAGTAATAATAAGACTACTATTCAGACTCAGACACTCAGTTCACTGACTCTTATTTCTTCACATACTCGTCCCTCACCCTCCGCCATCTCAGTCCAAACTCTATATTCACTAATCTACACATATTTCTCTCCATCATATTCTTTCCCGCCAGTGACAAGTCAAAATGTCTGTACGTATTTTCAGGAACGCCGTATTTTATGGCGTGGAAAAAACATGTGGCATTTGGCGTCCTGAACTAAACTGTGTGGGATGGTCCCGGAAAAAAACCCCGACAAATTGGATCCATAATCTGGTAACTTACTGCTGCCTTCTGCACCCAATTCCATTGCCAGCTCAGTATGCGGTGGTTCAACCTAACTCACTTGTTTCTGTGATGTTTCCCCACCCCTGACACCATCGTGGACTCCGTGTTCACAACCTTCAAATATGGCCGTCAGTACAATTCAATGGCATGCGGCACGTTAGCTTAAAATATATTCAAAGCAGCTGTCAAGATAATTTCTTATGCACGGATTTCAGTTATTGATCCCTTCGGAGAAGCACTGACGAAAACAGACAATGGGCCGTGACATAATGCAGGGGACCTGCGGGCTTAGACCTGGTTTTGCAGAGCGAGCATTCACCACACTCTGGGCTTAACCCTTCGCAGCACAATGGTAACTAAACATGCCATCTTATTTAACACTGAACAAAATTTTCAACACAATACACTTACACGGTTTGTAAGTTCTCATAATAAATAGAACAGATTGGTCTTTGTAGTGGAGACGCACTGGGTTTTCTAAGAAGGTTGGACTGTCTTCGTTTGTTAAATCCATTTAGAGTGACTTAACGGCTTCAAAGTGACAAAAGGTAGCTGAAAGAATATGTACCATGTTTATTCATTTTTTCATTCCTTTCGTTCAGCACTCAATCCTTGTACGCCGCTATCAACTACACGACCGTATCCCGACCGATTAGATTGGTTATGCGGCGGAAAACGGAACTATTTATTCAAACGTACGTATCCTTCGAAGATGACGTAATTCTCACCCTGTTCGTTCGACAGAACATGTTGGTGTGTGATATGTGTCGTGTTTATTACACACTACACTACACTACATTACACTACACTACACTACAACACTACACTACATTACACTACTACACTACACTACATTACACTACACTACACTACACTACTACATTACACTACACTACTACACTACACTACACTACACTACACTACACTACACTACCATTGGCGTCGGTCGTGAGATACGGATGTCATGTTGGACCTTGCTTATTGCGTGCGGTATATTTTATATACTGAACGTTTCGGAAATTAACCATACTGCCTTCTTCAGAATTTTCGGCGTTATTATGCTGCCTGACTAAAAATACTGGGCCAGCATGTTTATTGTTATGTGTGTGGAAATGTTTGGGATCCAAACGAAGATATTGCGAATATTAAGTTAATATGTTTAGCATTTAGTCATTCGGCTAATTCAGTTACTAGTCTATTAGCCTGATGTTTAAAGGGCGTTGGTTTCTATCCCAACCGTCGCCGGAAATATCCCAATAAACAATAAAATTTTGAATATAATGACACTCGGGGATCGAATCCCGGTGGGGGCGAGATTTTCCGCACCCGTCCAGACCGGCCCTGGGGCCAACTCAGCATCCTATACAATGGGTACCGGGTCTTTCCCCGGAGGTAAAGCGGCCGGGACGTGGCGTTGACCACCCACCCCATCTATTGCCGAGATTAAGGAAAGAGTAGAGCTATACATCTGGTCCCCCTCTGGACCTTCGTGACCTGTTCTATGGCGAAATTTAAATGCTAATATTATGATATTCATACAAAGAAGGAAGCACAACCAATTCCCGAAACGTCGTGTATATCAAATAAGGCCATATAACGGATAAATCGAAAATCGAATTACCATAGTGAAACAGATAAGTAAAATACTACACGTCAATCGTTAAACAACATTTAGTTTATATACAATAGTGTATATGTCAGTGCTGATAAAACTAAGTACATGGTCATGTCTCGAGATCAAAATGCAGGACGAATTCACAGTGTGAGGATTGATAATAGTACCTTCGAGAGGGTGGAAGAGTTTAAATATTTGGGAACAACTTTAACAAATCAAAATTCTATTTCAGGAAGAAATTAAGAGCAGATTGAAGTCAGGAAATGTTTGCTATCATTCGGTGCAGAACCTTTTGTCTTCCAGGTTGCTGTCCAGGAAATTAAAGATTGAGATATATAGAACTATAATCTTGCCTGTTGTTTTGTATGGGTGTGAAGCTTGGTCACTGACATTGAGGGAGGAAAGGAAGCTGAGGATGTTTGAGAATATGGTGTTGAGGAGAATATTTGGACCTAGGAGGGACGAGGTAACGGGGGAA
>Ga0131853_10008541_pt1 | contig 18678 bp, 11 predicted proteins | sample TergutLab28metaG_FD_92764 | JGI IMG/M metagenome (GOLD analysis project Ga0131853, IMG submission 92764) | Labiotermes labralis P1 segment gut microbial communities from Petit-Saut dam, French Guiana - Lab288 P1 (version 2) (version 2) | ecosystem: Host-associated > Arthropoda: Insects >...
GATGGGACGTTATGATAAGAAATTTCTAACTGCGGAGACCTGGCCTCGAATTTACAGCAGTCCGTGGGGTATATTATAAAAAAAATTGGAATTAAGAAACATTCCGATCAATAATTCAACATTCCCGTGTCAGTTACAAACACACCAACACGCTAATTCCTTAGGTTTTCATCTACCGTCCACGATGCAGTGGTTTTCATATCCTCAATATCTTTGGAACTATTATAATGAAACGTGAATTTGGCAGAACGTATGTAAGTCGTAATTCATTATTCGGGTAAAAAATGAAATAAATATTTTTAGAACACAAAATTGAACAGATTAACTGAAAAATTTGCGCGCGTTTATGAAAAACGATTTTATTATTGGTTATATAAAATTAACTGCCAATTATGCACACAAATAAGAAGGCAATTTAAAAAAGTAACTAAGAATTATCTAAAGTACATATGTTAATTTACTTACAAAGGAAATGTGTTTGGGTCTCTCCCAGAAGTATCCAACGTACCGCACGTTAAATACCACCGGTTTATATGCTGAGAGCATCACAAGCTGCAAGAGCAGAACACAGATGACGCTATTTATTTCATGATTTACGTATGTTTACACTTAAGCAACTCCAGAGATGTGAATGCCGTGTTATCTGTGTCGCTTTCTATCGAACAGAAGACTTTATACTATTCTTTGTGGAATCTGTAGAAAACCAGTGACACAGGAAAATGCAAATACAACTTTTCATTTAATTAAGCACAATGTCATGAAGAAGATGGCGATATAATTATGACTCCGAGCGTTCAAAAGTTCTGTCCAAGCAGGGACTAAATGGTCAGCTTGAAGGTTTGGCCGTTTCACACACGGATGAATAGTTTCTGGTGCCCTTTCTGTGGGACGCTAAACTGACCCCATACTCAGCACAGGTGAAGAGGAAAACAGCCAGTCTCTGTCCTTGTCAGGAATGGAACTTCTGTCTTCCAGGCACTACAATCAAATATACTGTCCGTCTAATTACTCTGCACTGTACGTACGGTTCAACTCCTGCCTCAGAGAGTATAGGCTGTTTCCAGTATACAGGTCAATCGGTGGGAAGTGTTTATTTTTATGGGCGTACGGAAGATGTAATTACACTATGAGGAAAATTTTCATTTTTAATGTTTATCCTGCATGTGCCTGTGGTTAGCACTGCGTTTTAAAGGGCTAAAGGAAATACACCTTTCTTTCGTTGTTGTTGGCCTGTTGTGTGTGTGTGTGAGTCGAAATGGTATTTCGATGCGCTCGTTTACTACAACGGCGAGTACATTTAATTTCTGAACGCACTTAAATTTCACTGATTCCAAGTTCTGCATTGCGCCATTAGCCGCTGAGTCAGTGCGTAGTGAAGGGAATAATGAAATAATAATAAAAATAATAGTAGTAGTAGTAATAATATAAATAAAAACAATAATGTTACTGTTAGTGCTACTAGTGTATAGTTGTCAAAATTTGGGGTAGCAAAAATAAAAGTTTCCTCTGAGTATGTTTTGCTGTGATAAAATTCTCTCTATTCCACGTAGGGTAGAAGCCAGTGCGGCCCAGTGCCTACCGTCTTTTGTAGACATCTGGTAGAAAACCACTGAAAAGACATCGCCCTATCGCAAGCCTCCTATGTCTCCCTGACAACATAAACAAAAAAATAAAAAAAGGCAGACGACCGATATATGAGCTGGATTTATCTTTGGTGCCACTGTTTTGCCGATAGATGACTATACACAAAGTCCTGCATTCGACATATCTTTTTTTCAAAACACAAAATTTATAAGTAAACAAAATGGGTTCATGTACTGCTTCAACAGACTTACGGATACAAAAGAACCAATTAAACGGTATTGAAAAACGCACCGTTGTGTTGCCTTATTTTACTTGTTTTGAATTTCGCATCGCAGGTACTGTCACGTTCTCGGCTGTGATGTGCAGTGTGTCCCTTTAATTGTTATTAAGGCGGAGAGTGTATAAGAGCGCCTTTTTCAACGTACGGGCTGCATTAGTGGTGAACGAAAAAGTAATTACAGTTGCGCCACAATCAAAAGTGAGTGAGATTGTATCAACAACTGCACACACTCTAACTGTGTTTGGTTTTGGTTCGTTCAAACATATTACTTCATGATTGGTCCGCTCTGCGACACGTTTTTGGCAACAGTGACACAAGCACTAAGCACTGTGCATTAAAATCACCCGGAAACCAATACGGCACTAAAACGCTGACATCAATATCGCTTTCATACATTTTTCTTAATCCAGTCTTCAGTTAAACGTAATTAAAATTGCAGTAATAACACATTTTGATTTCATATTAATTCTTTATATGCATAATTTCAGGCTTCCGCCGTGGTGAAAACGAGATCTTCGTTCTTCTGGGATTTTACACAGCGTTTCTTGGTAGTTAGTTACCGACGTTTCAGGACAAACTCTCCGTCTCATCTTCAAGGGGCAAGATTTGAATAACTATTTGTACAACTGTAAACTAACTTTAGTGATGGTTTATTATAAAATATTGAAAACTGAATTTTTCACTCTCAGTATGTATCGTGTAACAAATGCAAACGACGAGGATAAGTTTTAGCATTAAAATGGTGTTTTGTGTCGCCGTTTTTCGCGAAGATTTTTATTATTATTTGCCGAAACATGCTGCAAAGATAATAATGTATATGGCAACCAACAAAAAGGTAAAATTAGTTGCAAAGAATTATATTTTTTACATTATATCAAGGGTTTACGCACAAATAACAGACGTCAATTGCTTTGAAATGTTTGGCAATGCCTGTTTAAAAATTCATAACGTGATGGGTCAAAAGGAAATGCACATGGAATTCATCAGAGTCAAACGAAGTTTTTCGACAATAAGGCTTGTCGGTAAATGGGACATACAACGATGATGATCGCAGCAGGTAATGCGCAAGTTAATGAAGTAATTTACCGAAATAAACATTACGGCTCGGAGAAAATGACAGTAAGTCGATCTCCGTATATCACGAATAAAAAAGTTTATAGACTGTAACTGTCACTGTATCATTTATGCTTCGCAGTTAGCTCAGAAACACGTACGGTAATAATAATGCATTTGGAATGTCTTTTCATAAACGTTTATTTATAGCCGTTGGAGAAGTATTTTTCTAAGACTGTAATATCCTGTGAATTGCCCGATAAATATACGAATTATGTTTGGTCTCTGCTTCGAAATATCGCAAAGAAATATTTCTATTACGTGCGTGCGCTCGTACGGACACACACACACACACACACACGTGCGCGCTAGATACACATTAACGAGTTCTTAGGGATTTTAAGAAAATCTGTAAAATTTTCAATCCATAATTGCAGCACATTAAACCCCATAATTTTCTACCCTCTGTTATATACATAAATTTACTGTGTGCTGAGACCAGCAGCATAACTGTAATGTGTGTCAGCCCGTCATGTCATTACAATACGTGACAATGAAACAATCAATCTCTACACAACACTTTGTTATAGCAATCTAAATAGCAACACGTTTCGGCTGAACGAGACAGCCATTATCAGACTTCAATTCTCAGAAATTTATAGCAAAGCAAATCATACAGCTGTAGCTACACAAGCTACTGCCGTATGATTTCCGCGATGATAAGGACAGAGATGGTCCTCGAAACGTCGGCTTGTTCTTCATTCAACCACCTCATGCAGCTGCTAGTCCAAGAATATTTTATTGAATTAACTCAAAAATTGTCAAACCGACGCCTAGGTTGGATTCTGCTGCCCCCTTGGGCGGCTCAGTATGTCCATGTTCGTCAGTATTACAAATATGGGTCAGAAACTGAGCTTTTATTTGTTAGCTTTTAAAGAAATGAAGTCTGTTGTGACAGAGCAATGATAATTTCAGCGTAATGACGAAACGGCTCCCTCAAGAAAAGTACCAGTTATATATTCTTCTTCCGGATGGTTACACAACTTACATTGGTAGATGTTTACAAATGTTTCTGTACAACCTACGTTTACTATCTTCAGTTTATGACTGCTTGACCCTTGAAGATGGGAACAATAGTCTGTCCTGGTTGGAAACAACTATCCGAGTACCATTCATAACAACTCGGAAGAGAGGAAATCTCATCTACATCGCCACAAAAGCTTTAAATCTCTGAAAACATCGATTTATCAGTGGTGTAGCCTAAGTGTTCTGTGAATGGCTTCTGAAAATACCAGAACTGAAAATCATGTACTTTTCTTCTGGGAGGTTTTTTTATGTACAGTGTCTCTGTTTATCGATTGTCAAAGAAGTATAGCAAAATATTAAAATCATGCCAATCAGTTATGGTCACCCTATACTCTACTAGTAATACCCTCAATATTGCTAATATCACCACCTATAATAAACTCATGTTTACGGAATAGGGGTTGAAAAACTCCTACTGAAGACACTGAATATGTAATTCCTTATAACTGTGTAATAGGCTACGTCTTCCCTTCAAAGGTGTTGTAGCATGGATATGAAACAATTTTTGTATTAAACATTGCCGTGTATTTGATGCTACTAGCAGCGATATTCCTCTACTGATTTACTCTCGTCTGCTACGGATTTACACAACAGGGAAGGGAAGTTCGTTTATCGGAAGTCTGTCTAATGCCACTCCTGCTTCCAGCAAAATGAAGGCTACCCACATTCACTCGGCCCTATCCGCTACCTACTAGTATTCAATTTTCTGCTGCTAGGCTTGTCTTTCCGCCTGCTGGTGTCTGAAAACCGCTTTTGTAGCTAAACATTCCAGATAGGCTACAGAGCAGAGAGTGCCACTATCACATTCTGTCGTTATCGTAATGCTGATGAGGGCTTTTAGTATTATCGATTAGAATCTTCTGTGAATCCAGCACTCCGCGATTCTTCAACACAACTGCTTAGAGCGCTGAGACCAATCCTACTTCATGACTGACTCATGTTGGTCAGAATGCTAATTTTCAATGCAATTAAAATATTAATGCTGGGACAGTATTATATTACAGTCACAGGATTATAACCGTGAGCATATTCTGCCTGGCTGCAAATTGGGCTATTGGGGAAGGGACAGATATGATTGGAATGGTAATGCGAAACAAGAGCCACTTTCCCGTGAGTAAAGAAGCCTCAGACTCAAGCTGACCATTCAGTCTAATTCCTCATATGTCTTCACTGGAGGAACTTCTAATTTTTTAAAATTTATTTTGATATCCTTTTTACTAAAGATAAATCTTTAACTGCATGTAGCTTCCAATAAAACAGCACTTTTTTCACGCAACAAAGATCTAACAACCTTATAGATTGCTGGTTTTCAGACTGGATGAGGTGGTGGTGGTTATAAATGACACGTTGGGATTATTTAGGAAGCCAATTGAGCCCGCCTTCTTAGAAGTATTGCGTCTAAAGTAAGACCAAACATGTAATAATTCATGTTCCACACTTAACCCTTCGCAACATCAGTTCCTTTCAGGTAGCACGTAAATTTTAATTTATGCCTCACGAAAATACATAACCTCTCTATTAAAATTATTTATTTTCATAATTCCTAAATACAGGACTTTTAAAATGTATTAATTTCATATTTAATATGAGTCTCCAAATTTCGTGTTACGAAAACTATTCTAACATAACTAAATAATTATTATATACACTAACTGATGTCTTACACGAAAATCTTTGGTACCGGACGACTAATAATTAAGGTACTGCAAAATGAAAACCACGTGTTTTCTGATTAATGCCAAGCAGTATCTAGGGAGACATCGCTCCTGATTAGAGAATGTGTTGCTGATTTCCATGCGAATGGCATTTTGCAGTTATGCAAAGTTATTTCGAGACCCGAAGAGGTACAGTTTTTTACAATCTTCAAATAAAATTGTATGAATTTAAGTGAATGAATCTATAAATTCTTAAGAGTAATATTATTTCTGTATTAAAGCTAAAATTGAGAAATGTCAGTAGAAATATTTAAATTCTTAATGCTTCACATTCACGCAAACAAATTTTCTGAAACACACAAAATATTCACCCTTAATGAATGACGTCACAGGGATATTCCTTCACACAAAACAATTCTTTCGATAATAACCTTTTGGCGTGAGCATTATTCGTTTGATCAATCTCAACGACCAGATTCCTTAATTGAGGCAATTATCTGATATTAAGCATGCTATCCAAGAGCCAGATATGACTTTGTGAAAGGAAATGTTCATCTTAATTGTTCATATAGAACATTATGAGGACTTAGAATAATACTTCAAGCAATATTGACAATGCTCCTTCAATTTACAAATATACGATCTGTTGTTAAGATATTCAAATATTTTACATCAATACAAATAACCTCAATATATAGATAAGCGATAAAATGTGCGAAACAATCTGGAAATGCAGTATTTTGATTTCCAAAGTGTTGGCGTTACTGCATGCAGTAACATAGTTTACTTAAGATTTTTGCTAGGTTTGCGCTTCATGTAATACAAAACACTTCACAATAGGTAATTCGTAAAATTAAAATTACCTACATCACAAAAAGAGCATTGTCCAATTGATATCATTATACGAACATAGAATATAGACTTGATTTTTTAGACAAACATAATTAGCATTTCCCACTCCTCTCTCACATTCACATACGACTTAACTCACTTAGACAAAACCAATCACAGATTTTCTCACGTCTTATTCCTTGTGTTCTCCCGTGATATCTTGTTGTTCACGTCGATCAGTACATTGTTCTGGCATACATTTACCACAAGTTGAAGTCTGACGTTGACTCTTCTAGTTGTTACCTGGAGCTTGGAGACGCATTAGCAAGAGACAGGTGAGTGGTGAGGAGGGCGATGATGCCAAAAGCTGCCAGAAGTGGAGCACAAGGAAGCAGAGAGGGGCAGCCTCCATTAGCTGAAATAAATAATTAAGTTTATAGTCTCCGAATTACATTTCATTAATAATCACTGAAGACAGGAAATTTGTAACTCTAGAATAATGGATTTTAATAAAGTAAATGCCTTCTAAATATCTTTTTGTGCTGTTATGAATTCTTTGTGGTTCTTGATGTGAACAGTTAACACACACCGTTTTGTGGGGGCTGTAACCAAATTATATGTCTCAATTTGTTTCTCTTCGTATTACCATAAATATTCCAGATATGCAGAAAGTTTCAAATAAAAGCTGAAATTTTCATACGTCTCATTTGAGGATCATCGACGTAAGGGCAAGGTGAACCTATAAGAACAAAATTATTAATCGCAATTAAAGCTGGTTTAGACTGCAGAAACCAAACTAAGTCGAAATAATTTTAATCGCAACGGTGATAACAAATTCAGACGGGTGGAAGGCCAGATGCCAACTCCCTTACAAGCATCTAATTTATTTTCTTTACAAAAATAATGCATAATTATTATTTCTGATATAAGAAATTGCATAGGTGTACACTTGATGTGAACAACACTGTTACTGATTTCTGACTAACACTATACCCATTTCTCGATGGTTTAAAACACAAATATTTGTACGCCCAGTACAGGGTATGAAAATCTCGCAGCTCTATTGATATAAATCTATCTTGTTACCTGTAACTCTGTGTTTTTTTTTTGGCAAATAACTGACAATGTTTCGAAGGACTTTGTGCCGTCTTCTTCAACGTCAAGCAGTCCGAGGCACTACGCTCTCTCGAAACATTGGTTAACTGAATCCACCAGCCGACAGAGCGCAGCATCTCAGTAGATTTGAGATTCAATTTGTATGTTCACATCTGGTGCATAAACGTGTTATTGTGCCCTTTGTTATAACATACGCTACCTTCGTCTGCACATGTGTTGTTAGGTTGTATGGACAAGCTGGGAGAAATGAATAGGAAGATCTGTGTATGGTAACAGAACATTTCATCGGCGTATTTGAACATGAGTTTACTGAAAACTGAGTAAACTGAACATTTTTATCTGTGCTTTAAACCAATAATATTGTCTTTAACAGAGTGAAAGCAAGCCAAGCTGCAGAATTGGGTCAGAAGTTGGTAACTGACTCATGCAAAACATGTATCTCATGTTGAAGAGACAACATAGTATGAATGCCTTCTAGAACAGAGTGCTGAGGAGAATATTTGGGCATAAGAGGGAGAAAATAACACCAGGCAGGAGAAAACTGCACAATAAGGAGGTTCATGGTGTGTAAACCCCGTCAAATATTTTTCGAGGGATCAATACAGGGGAAGAAAGGGAAAGTGTATGTGGCAGGCTGGACGGAGAAGAAAAACATTAGGGTATGGTGGTGAAATCTGAAGGACGGCAACAGCTTGTATGACCTAGGAGTAGACGGAAGGGCAGTATGAAAATGAATCTCAAAGAAACAGGAAGAATATTGGGTATACTGAGTTCATCTAGCTTAGGCCAGGGACCGGTTTCAAGCTTTGGCGAACACAAAAATGAACCTTTGGGGTCCATAAAATGTGGCGAATATTCTGACCAACTGAGGATGTATTAATTCCTAAGAAGTTCTTCGTTCTATGCAGTTAGTAGGAGTTGTACAAGGCTAGTGAAATTCCGATTCGGGGTTGGGTTTTTAGATTTTTAAATGACAAAGAGGATGGTGGGGATTTACAGATAAAGCGAATGGAGATGATACAAAGACTAAGAAGAGCCTTCATTATCTTCTTCTTTGTACTAAACTTATCAATACGGACTGGAGTTGGACTTATAGAAAATGACTTTTAAGTATCAAAGGAGCTGATTTAGAAATTTACAGTACTTGGAATATTATATCTGTATTACCTGTTCGTAGTGTCCAAAAATTACTTAACCAGAATATGACAATAATACTCTGTACTTGAGTGTAAAAATACTTGAGTCACAAATTTTTTATTAGAATATTAATCATTTTACTGTGACTCTAAGGATTGCGAAATCGACGCAAGATTACTCACACTGAAGCTGACGTGTACTTCACATTTATCTCAGTAGTTAACCAACTTGATGCACAAAGTTTTGTTTCATGCCTCTACATGTTTCGATCACGTGTGTTCGAAACATGTAGAGGCATGAAATAAAACTTATTGTGAAACACAATTTTGTGCATCAAGTTGGTTAAATATTGAGATAATTATACTTCACAGTTACCTCTAAAACTGTAAGTATTTACAGAAGAAGCGTTTGCGAAATAATTGTGGTTAATTTATCTCAAAACAGTTTGTCGAAAAATTTCACAGCAGTAAATATTTTGTCACTTCCACACAACAACGTATAAGGACGTTCACATAAGTTACACGTTAATGTATTGCGATGGTCAATAAATCTGGTTGATGTAGACAGACTTGTAGTAAACCTCCTCAGTACCACTTCTGACTGAAAATTCCTCTGTGACTATGTGGCTATTTTACGCGGACAGCCTGATGTTCAACAAAATATCAAGGCTATCAGAAGCATTATGGCAACATTGCGTTTGGTCTGTATGAAACAGAAGAGTACGAATTACATACGAGAAATGGCGGAGTTCAAAAGAAACAGAGTGGTGTCTAGAAGCACACTCTAATTTAACATGCAACACAACTACATTTTGCACAACGATTGTATTTAAGGTCTTCGAGATTGTGGTATGTGGTATATGTCGCAGAGTCACTGGGTGATTGGCGCCGGAAGTTTCGACGTAGCTTAGTGGTTTCATTTTCGAAGGTCACATGTCAAATGAACTGAACATTCCTTGGTCTTCATGCAGTCAAGAACATCACTCCTAGTCAAATGCCTACTAGGCCAAATAACGTCTCACCAAGACTTCAGCTGCACTGGTGCGGAAAATTAGAACAAAATCTCATAGTGTTTGTATGTAAGGGCCTTTGTGGTTCCCAAAATAAATACCTTAATAATTCCAAAAATATAAACAACTATAAACAAGTTCGTTATTTAATGGACAGTAGTGTTGTGTGAAGCAATAAACGTGTTTATATGAGGGGGTGCTGATAAGTCCTTAGCCCGACTTACTTCCCGATGTCGTAGGACGGAATGGGTAGTGTCGTTGGAAAGAGGGGTCTGTTCATGTGCAGAATTGCAAGTCTTTTTTTTGTTACAGAGGCTGAAAGGAAGCATGTCAGGCGACGCGCGCGATTTCAATAACATGGAGAAGCGAGCTGTAACCAAGTTTCTTTTTCTTGTAAGGCACCGAAGGAAATTCACGCCATTCTGAAAGAAACATTAGGGGAAAATGAACCATCGTATGCCACCGTCAAAAACTAGGTGGCCCAGTTTAAACGTGGTAATTTTCCAAATGTGATGCGCCTCCTCCTGGACAACCCAAAACAGTAACCACCTCAGACATTATTGATCAAATTCACGAGCTAATCTTGGAAGACTGCCGGATTTCGGCTAAATCAATAGCTGAGAAACTGGGAATCTCACGTGATCGGGTTGGGCCCATCATTCATGAAGATCTGGACTTGCTGAAGCTCTCCGCAAAGTGGGTCCCGAAATGCCTGAACGCGGATCAAAAACGTCAACGGTGCCAGTCGTCTGAGCAAATTTTGAAATTATTTCGGCGCGATTTAAATGATTTCCTGTCGCGATTGGTGACCATGGACGAAGCCTGGTTATATTACTATGACCCGGAGACAAAGCAACAATCAATGGAGTGGCGGCATAGCGGTTCACACCGCCCCAGAAAATTCCGAGTGCAAAACTCCGCTTTTAAAGTTTTCGCCCCGATCTTTTTTAGATCAAGACGGCATCCTCCTTACTGATTATCTTCCAAAGCGCCGGACTATCAACGCTGAGTATTGCTCATCTCTGCTGGTGCAATTGAAGGACATTTTGAAGGAAAAACGCCGCGGGAAGGTCTCCAAGGGGGCCTTGTTCTTGCACGACAGTGCCTCGGCTCACCGGGCACTTACAACCCAGAAGAAACTGGCCTTCCTGGGCTTCCAACGTCTTGATCATTCACCCTATTCCCTGGATCTAGCCCCGTCGGACTACCACCTGTTCCCTGGACTAAAAAAGCAATTGAAAGGTCGCCATTTTTCGTCCGGTCATTTTTGCCGCGGAGACCTGGTTGGACGGACAACATTCTGAATTATTTTTTTGAGTGGCTTGCAAAAGTTAGAGCAACGGGCTATGAAGTTTATTGAGCTTCGTGGAGAATATATTGAATAAATCACGAGTTTGGTCGCTGTAGCTTGTTTCCTTTCTGGTCGGGCTAAGAACTTATCAGCCCCTCTTCTACATAACATTAATTAGATGTTTCAAGGGGTTTCAAGTAGATTTCTGTAATCTGAGTACAATTTTAATGGCAAGAAATAAAGCTGTTATAGTGCATCTCGTCTGTTCTCTGTTATTGTACGAAGTTTCCTTAAGCTCCTTACTCTGTGATCAAGTGGTTGGTCTCTAACATTTCCATGCCGAGGTTCTAACCTTTAATACTGAACAAGTTGAACCAAGGACCAACAGTAACGACCTCTACTCACTAGATTCCCGCTTCAAATAGCAACTTGCCACATTAAGGTGAGTGAGAGTAATGACAGTGTTTTGTCTAACTAAGATAGCCAAGTTTTGGTATAACACCTTAAATTAGGGTATGACCGGTTCCGTCCACGCCCTTTCCATTTCGTCATTTACTGTAACCCCCATTCGACCATCTTATATTCTCGAGTTACTTAGAGTGCCGATAACTGCAAAACGAAGAAGGAGAGAAAAATATGGTCTAAAAAATGGTTCACACAAGTAACAAGTGGAATAATGTGGATAATTCAATGTCACTTTTCTCCTGCAAATGTCCGGGAAGAATGGTGAACTTTGTATGTATGGTTGAACAAGGTCACACACGTCCTACAAAACCCAGACTCTTCCTCTGCTTTCGTTCGCCGCCCTTTAATGCACCTCTCTCTCGGTGAGAGATCTGTTTCTTCTCTTTCAATCTAGAACTTCCGAAATTCTATCACATTTGTGTTTACCCAATCGAACAAAAGTTTCGATCATTTATCATCAGCCATACATTGGACAAAATATTATTATGCTAATTGTTTTGTTGCTACATCTCTCCTATTAGTTTTGTGCCCTTTTTTCCCAGACTAAGTGATTTTTCTCTTGATATTCTTACCGACAGACACTAAAAATCCATTTCTAGTGATAGTTCTCTCTTATTCGTCAACTTGCTCAAATGTCATAAAATAACATGACACGATACCTTAAGGTATTCTCTTGAAAAGGCTTAGTTCACTCTTACATTTTGCAACACATTTGTTCCAGAATGCAACTTTTATCTTCATATTAAGAATTAGTTCTATCATGAATTCCTGTCACATATTACATTCTCTTTAATTTTTATCTGAAACTTTTGGTAATTAGGATAGTGTTGCATAATGCGTGTTACATTCTAAGCAAAGATGGCGTCAAGGTTTCCCAATTCATTAGTATTTCTTTGTCGTCCAATAAAACTAAAACTTTAAAAAAGAAAACCAAATTGAATTGTATAACAAAATTAATTTCGTACTTCGAAGTAAACGCGCCGTATCTCGGTTAAAACACCAACTATTTAAGTCTTTAATCGCTGCTTTTTCTGACAGCCGTACGAAGCACAATAAATACACTACGTGGACAGCAAACAGAATTTTCGAATGCAAACGTAAAGAAGTGGTAACTTCAGAAACCAGTCTTCATGCCGGCCTCGCATTTCCTTTTCTCATATTCTCGATTGCCATCATGTCGGGGTTACCAACTAAAATGGAGGGACTAACGAATCTGTTTGCAGTAGGTACATCCAACCCTCAATACATATTCTTCTGCAATTATTAAGTACAATTTCTAGGTAGCCCACATTTCATGTTGTGTGTCCGTTTCCTGAAAGAATATCATGTGCTACCGTAAAAACGTTAAAAGGTCTTTCTGATGTTGAAGGCACGCGCTACAAACATCGCAATTTAAAATTCCGTCAGACTTCTTAGAGCAACATTTAATACAAGTACCAAGAACTAATCGTGGGCCCAGTAGCTCAGTCGGTATAGCGACTGACTACGGGCTGGAAGGTCCGGGATCGAATGCCGGTGGGGACGAGATTTTCCGCCCGTCCAGACCGGCCCTGAGGCCCAATCAGCGTCCTGTAAAACAGGTACCGGGTCTTTCTCGGGGGTAAAGTGATGCCGGGGCATGCTGCTGATCACTCAACCCCTTCTAGTGCCGCGCTCATGGAAGAGTAGAGCTATACCTCTACCCACCCTCTGGGCCACACCGGGCCTGTAACGGCATCACTTTAACTTTATCTTTTACGAAGAACTAATTCCATGGAGCACAGCCTATTTTAAAGTTCACAGACAGGCAGCTAATCAAGAAAAAATTAGGCCCTTTTGGAACCCGAATATTCTGTTTAATTTTCGAAAAAGCTCACCACCAGTCAACACCCTGAACCACATGCATCCAGTCACGCCTCAGGTCCTAAACCTTAAAATACGTTTTAGTATTATTAGCTTATGGATTCTCAAGTTTGCCAACCCATCTCTTCCTTTCAGGTATTCCGCCGAAAATTCTGTGAGCATACCGCATTTCCTCCTTGCACGGTACAAGTTCAGCCAGTCTTATAGTTTGGGTAATATTACTTTAATAACCGTTAGCAAAAAGTAAAAGTTATGAAGCACGGTGTCACACGCGTTTGTTGAATTTTAAGAAATTCAGCACACATGCAAGTAGAGCGAAAGGAAGTTCGAATTGAGCACATTGTGATGTCTACATAGCCAGATATTCTAGTGTGGTTTTGCGTAAACACATACACATACAAACACAAACACACAGGTGCACACACACACACACAAATACACGTACATATACATGCACATAGACACACATACAAATACACACACACACGCACACACACCCACAGGTACACACATACACATGCATACACGTACCAACACATACAAAAATACATATACACACAAGCATACACACAAGCATACACACATACACGTACAAAACACATACATACACATACACACATTCAACTTTATCATCAACAGATCATCAGAAATGAACTACATACCATCTAGATTTATCATGCCATATTTCTGACCATTACAATTTCTTCACACAAATGTTCACGTTAAATATAACGTCAGGCAGAATGCCTAATAATGTCAATGGTACTCACCTTGGACTCGATCAGCTCTCGACTTGCCGGGAGGAACAGTCTCTCGGCTCTCTAAAACGGGCGCCTTCTGTGGCTTGTCTCCTTCCACACTCTCTTCATTGCTCCGCCAGTACACTGTAGCAATTGTAGCCAGACATTTCAGCTTCATATCTCCTCGGCGAAAGTGTTTCGGCTTCACCTGAAATTCTAGACCCAAAACGGCAGTCTCCAATCCTTCTCTGCTATAGTTGAAAGTTTCTGGTCCACGCAGGAAAGTACTATCAGCCTGTCAGAGGAAACATAAATGCTAGTTGAAGAATGAAAAACCAGCTAGATGTCACTGGTTACTTTTATTTTTCTTCTTCGAAATTCAACATGTTTCGGACATTAATATGCCCATCTTCAGGAGTTTGCGACCAAGACGTTGCACTACCACTACCACTACCAATGTGGTAGTGCAACAACATAGTCGCAAACTCCTGAAGATGGGCATATTAATGTCCGAAACATGTTGAGTCTCTAAGAAGAAAAATAAAAGTACCAACTGACATCTAGCTGGTTCCTTATTCTTCAGTTATCACAATGATGCACGTTCCAATAAACATCAGATAAATGCTAGTAGCCACTTGTATTTTGGGATAGAGCGTCTTCTAATACATTCAATGAAACAACACATTGAAATTAACTACAGGTGGTAGGTTCGCGGCCTCTTAGAGCGGAAGCAGGGATTCGAACCCAGCTCATTTCATGTGAGGTTTCTCGTCGACGAAGTGGCTCCAGTATACATTTCAGTCAGGGCTTTCTTTTGTAAGAATCATCCTACCAATTCTGTGCAGTCACTTTCCATTCATCTGTCACCGACGCTATTCAAACTTAGCAACGAGAACGTCGTTATGTAACACACCTATGAGTACATTGCATCTAAACCAAGAACCCGAAATTAATCTACCCCAGTCTCACCTACCTCAGCAAACAATATTCCGTTACAGTACTGTCGTTTGTACGTACACTTTTCCTTGCCTGTATTTGTCACGTTTCATATTCATATCTTCTAACACAAGGAATATATGTCAAGGACTGACTTTGACAAGATTACATTTTGTCACTATTATTACAGCCAGTAATAGTATTACTATTACTGTTATAATAGCAACAGTCGCAGTAAACAACAGTAATGAATAAACCGACTACGTGAACAGAATTTTGGATATGTTGTATTTGCTTCCGACAACTTGCGGTCTGTAAGGTGATCTCCAAGGAGATCGATTAAAAATAACGAAACGGACCGAAGATTTACAAGTATAAAAAGATCGAAACAAATGTTTAATGTGACACATAGTATAGTGTGAAAAGTGGTATGAAAATCGACTAAATAATGTGTAGTCCACTACCTAAAATTTGTTAGTCGATGTGCGCGTGGTACAGGGTGTACCATTACAAGGACAGTACAGTATTTCTGTACAATTCGCACAGTCAATATGCAACCTTTTTTACTTTTGTACTCTTGTGTCAGCAACAGCAACACCATGCAACATAAATTAATTTTTTAAAAGTAAAGTACAACTGAGAAAGTTTAACCGACTTCAAAATTAATTTGCAGCTAACAGAAAAGTGACTCAATCAGCAATGACATGTTCTTGAAATAACGAATGTATCGATAGAATATAAACACAATTTGTTTAAGTATGAAATACAACTGTGGCAACAGGACGACTTTTGTACAGTGGGGGGGGGATAGTTTTACCGATTTAATTGAGAAAAAACATTTCTAACTTATTAATAAATGGGAAGGGGGCGCACTACCAACATCTATAAAGACTCAACCAAGTATTCTGGTATGTTACGCCGTGTCGACTGCCAAATATTTACCAACATTTCGGAAGCCAAATATTTACCAACATTTCGGAAGAATATAATGTCTACATAATCAGGGTCAATCAGTTTCTTAGAAATACCATCACTGCAACCACACGAACTTATTAAAATCTTTTTTGTATAATGTATTATATGCCGTCAATACACAACAATATATCCGTACAGTGATATAATACATACAGTCAGGTCACATCACGGCCATCTTCAGGCCAATAGAGAACATTTTTCAGGTAAAATAAAGTGAGTACACAATGGGATCCAATTTCATTTACAGTAAAATTTAAAACAACGTATGATGAAATTATTATTTATAACTAAAACTTTAAAATAGATGGTAATCAAGTAAATTAATAATCTTCAAGTTACTGTATTGTTGAGGGTCTCTATATGGATATTTTTATTATAAACACTTCTGCTCCTTAATCCATATGTTATTATATTGATACATGGAGCGTGCTTGACTAGCTATGAGTTTGACGGAAGCCATCCTTTGTGTAGTAACAAATTTGTATAATGTATTATATACCGTCAATACACAACAATAATATATCAGTATAGTGATATAGTATATACAGTCAGGTCACACTGCGGCAACATGTTTCGACCGTAGACGGTCATCTTCAGGACAACAGAGAAAATTTTTAAGGTACAATAAATTGGGTACTCAAAGGGATCCCATTTCGTTTATAGTAAAAGAAACTGTAAAATAAATGAGATCCCATTGAGTACCCCTTTTATTTTACCTTAAAAATATTCTTTATTGGCCTGAAGATGACCGTTTACAGTCGAAACACGTTGCCGTAATGTGACCTGACTCTATATATAATATCACTCTACTGATATATTGTTGTGTATTGACGGTATATGACACATTATACAAATTTGTTACTACACAGGGGGATGGCCTCTACCAAATTATTAAAATCTTCGTGGGGTTATCGCCAACATAAAATCATGGAATACTTCATAGTGATTTCGCCTAGGTCTACTCGTATTGCGTAATAATCATGTCTGAATATTAATAGGAAACGTTTGTTTATTTGACGCAAAAATCCTAACAATAGACTTCGATGAGCTTCAAACTCTGAATTCGTGGCAAAGTGCACGCAGAAAACAACTGTGTTACGTTTATGGTTGGCAGTTATTCTATCTACGTACTCACAACAAAAATACTTCAAATAACTGAAATTACAGGGGAAAAGTAGGAATAGTTTAATTTGCTCAAAAAATTCATGGAATTTTACAACAGTGTAATAATGAGAAGAGACACCACATAACACCGGTCTGTATTATCATGAACCTGACTCACCTGTTCTCCATTAATAAACCACATGAGTTGAGCTGCAGGTTTGGAACGCCCGGATGTGCAATTCACACGAACAGTATCCCCAATTTGGTAGCGGGGGCGACCGCCCGTGATCCTAGGCCCTTCCTCCGGCAAAGCTGTAATAAAATCACAAATTCAAACAATAAATACTCAGTTAATTCGCAAGTAATTACCGAATCCAAAAAACAGAGACTCGGGCCGAAACTCTAGTCTCAAAGAGACCGTTAAAGGCTACAGTGCACGGAGGTGAAGTAATGGAAGATCTTCTGGGATGTCACGGAACGTCCTTCGTCAGCATATAGATGTCCTGATGTATCCTTAGTACTGAGGCACCATGCTCCTTAGAAATGCAGGTAATTGCTTATCAGTCGACAAGACTTGGGAACATAGCGGAGTTCTTAGATTTTTCAACACATCTCTCAGAATTTCAACCTTGCAACTGAAGACGTATTTGTTAGAACTGTAGCTAGAGAAGAGAACGGTAAAATTATCATGTTGGATTATCCAAGAGCTTTATACAAGTACTAATGTAACTATTACCTTCAGTATGTCATGGTCCATAAGTTCACTACAATAATGTACCCCCTACCCGATACCCTATTATAAATTTACTTCGGAAGGGAACAAATTCGAGCAGAGAACTGTTACAGTAATGGGATTATTCTGGAGTGCATATGCATATTTCGTGTTTAAAAGCATCAAGATTTACGATTATTTCCGTTATATAAAAAGGTGCTCTGGCACAAGTAATATGTAAGGGGACGGAGGATAGGCTCCATTCCAAAGCATCGTAAAATGAACAGACTGGGGTCCAGAAGGAATAAATTGTACAACGGAGAGGAATCAGCCCCAGCTGTTGCTGCAGCTTCAATAGGGGAGTGAAGATTGTTTTTATTTGTCGAGCCAGGTAAGAGTGGAGTAAGTCACATAAGATGAACTGTAAGAAATTTAATGTACGCGGGACTTTTGGTTATTGTTACGATGAGTCCAAGACTACTGTCTTCTAGATTGTGACACACATTGTGGATAGATAAGGATGTTTCGGTGTAATTTGCTGAAACCATATTGAATGTAGAATTTGGAGGCGGTCGGGTCTTCCATTACTTTGCGGCTCATCTACACTGTCACATTCCACAATATAATTATGTGCACTTTCCCGTATAAATAAATACTTAATATAAGTTTTGAGTCTGTTTCAAACAAAATGTTGCGTCTACAAACATGTTATAGTAACATGTAACTTCGTATTGTTTTCACCAGAGGCGTAGCTGGGGGGGGGGGGGGGGGGCGGGTTTCGGAGCCCAAGGGGGGGAAAACGGGAGGAAAAAAAGTTAAAAAAAAAAGGTAAAAGGCCCCAGAAAATTTAAAATTTTTAAGA
>Ga0131853_10008542_pt1 | contig 18678 bp, 16 predicted proteins | sample TergutLab28metaG_FD_92764 | JGI IMG/M metagenome (GOLD analysis project Ga0131853, IMG submission 92764) | Labiotermes labralis P1 segment gut microbial communities from Petit-Saut dam, French Guiana - Lab288 P1 (version 2) (version 2) | ecosystem: Host-associated > Arthropoda: Insects >...
ACGCCTAACGACCCCTATAGGGGTCGTACCGCACCGCTAACCTCTAAAGTTGCATTTTATATATTTATTCAACAAATATAGGTACTGAATATTTTAAACATGGTATATACTCTCCGTTTTTTTAATGCAGTTTGTTTCATAATTCTAACGTATTTGGTTCCTGTATTATTCACATTTTATATACAGGGTGTGCTAAAAATTTAAAAAATAATTCCGGCTCCAAAAGGTTAAGGGTTCCATGAGGTAAAATAGATTGCAAGGCATGGGCCTGGACTATTTTAGCGCCTGTGTCGCCCTTAGCAACGTATAATGAAAACGCTGTACTTGTAAAGTCAGGCCCTGGTCCACTGTGGGCTGCTGCGCCAAAAGAAGAAAGCAAAAGAACTACAGGACTCTTAAAGCACAAATACGAAGTACACAATCGTACGCTCCTAAAAACGTCCTTTATTCCTAGAGTAGCGTCGTGTTTCTCTTTCCACCCACTCACCTCAAGTAATGGATACCTGCGAATATAGGAAATAAGTAATCGCAAACAGCCTACAAGAGACGGTGCTCCAGCAGGGACGTAACAACACACTGGCGCGATTGAAACAATTACAGTAGCGTCACCTATACCCTTCACCACATATCAGGGCCACAATATATCAATAAAATCGAACACGATGATATTCAAGGGAGACCAAAACCATCATCAACACTATCACAAGTCTGCTTTGAAAATTAAAATGCATAACAGAGTTCGAAATTTCCATACATCTTCCTAGCGATGTCGCATGTATTCATATAACATTGTACAAGGCCACTCTTCGGAACCACCAACCAATGGAAGACTAACAACGGAACCCGCTGCAGGACACCCCACTCTCCCTTCTGGTACATATCCATAATGAACACGTAAGAACAAACGCACTTCTCCCCAAGTCAAACTCCCTGACACTGACGCGTTACGAATTTCAATTCACAGGACAGTTCAAATATTGGAATACCGTAACAATATTAGCCCCATTGCAACAAAACCCCTTCACAGGGATGATGAATGAATACCAAATTAAAATATGTATACTTAAGTCAATCTAAATTATGTATGGAACTCAGTTCGTACCCCACAGAGCTCAAACTCCGTGTTCGTAATAATGACAAATCAGAAAATGCTATTCAAGGACAACACCAGAAGCATAAATGCACTGAGTGGCAAAATGTACGGTTTTTAACCCTTTAAACGCCGAGTTAAATCCAATCTGCCATTTGCTGGCATTATTAGGAGCTCACCCTATATTTCACGTAAGCAGAATAAGGGTTAATGTCACAGTAGGTAATACTGTTACCGTAAGGCTCTAGGCGGTTGTAATGTGCTGACCATAACTACACTGAATGTCCGGTTAGAAGGAGTACAGGAAAGGTTAATATATTAAATTAATCTGAGCTAAAAAAAATCAGGTTAGTTTTAGCCTAAGATGCACCTGCATTCCAACCAACCACACAATTGACTTTTCCAGACAAATACGCATGTTGTGTACATTACGAAAAGACGCGTCTATGCGGTACAAACTACCCCGTTCAGGAAAGGTAAACAGCTGTAAAATTACAGAGTGCGAGAGAATGTGAAGAGGTAAGGGGATACTAAGGATAAAGCAAAGGTAAAGCAGTCCCATTACAAGTCTGGACAGGCCCAGAGGGTTCCAGGAAGTTATGGTTCCCAGATTTCGTGACAACGGCACAGGATGGTGGTAGGTTGTCAGCCTTACGCACCGGCCGCCTTCACCCCCAGGAAATGCTCCTGGTGCTCATTTCTGTTAGCGGCTGAGATCGACCCCAGGGCCAGAGTGCTATCAGAAGGATTTTATGTCAATAAAAAAATCCACTAACACCTGTTGGGATCGAACCAGCGACCTTCCGAATTGTAGCACAGCACCTTAACCACTGTGCTACCGCGGTCCCACCGATAGTAAGGATAGAGAACACAAAATCAAGGATTCTTTTTTGATAGTTACGCATACTTCATCAAATACAATGTGTCACATTTAAAAGTAGTCAGTATCATTCACGTACAGGAGATACGGCAATTCTGTTGCCGTAGACGCACTGATATGCTCAGCACGCCTCAAGCAGCTCATGCATGCACACACCAGTGAATCAGATGCCGACGACAATGGTATGCGCATGCGCCTACAACTTAGCAGACTATGTAGGTCTGGGCTTCTCTGAAGTGTCCTATTCAATAAAATCGGGCTGTTGAAATGGGTACAGGGCGGGTTGGGTAGGACATGCAGAATATCAGCCAACAAACGCTAAAAAATTTGTTAAGGTGGGGGATGACTCGGAAGATCGAAGTATATATTAGATAATAATATTAAAATGCATATCAATTGCGGGTTTTCAGACTGTGAACTTGATTCAGGTGCTGCAGGCTCAAGCATTTACACTGGATACGATAAAAGTTCTTCTGCTGCCATGGAAAGCACGGAATTTCCTGACCATCTGAGCCATTACAGCGCTTCCAGAACTATTTTACCCTAAGGAGGTAGAATGCGTACACATTTAATGGATACATGTATTAACAGAAAATCTATTATGGTGTATACTCAATAAAGGAATGCGTTGCGATGAAGTGCATTAAATTCACTACAGCCTTCGCTAAGCCACAAATTTTGCCATTCGCTGTCAACAGCCAAACCTAACCGGAACACGGGCTACAGACTGACAACAAATGTACGTACTGCATAGAGGTGATGAAGACTTTTTCTTCACAGGGGACTGTACAGCATATAAAATATGACCGAAATTGTGTTTTATGTATTGTACACACGTGTTGGGGAAGTTGGCTCTGCTCCCACCTCATGTTCCCACCCCCCCAAACCCCAACCCCCCGGTCCTAACAATATCAGGAGCGCCAAAGAAACTTCACTTCTACGCCTATTTCATAGCCAATATTTTCCGTTTCATAAATTATCAAATACTCCAAAATCCCATACAAACATGGTTGATCAAATAGCTTCTCCTGCCAGAGTTCTATTGCTGACAGGATCGGATAATTTTTCTTCTGCAGCCACCGCGCTGCCTTTAGCACAGAGAAGGAAGCGTAGGACGCTCACCCACCTCCTGTTGCTGCCAAGGGTATGTAGTCCTGAAACACAAGGGGTCTGAGGTTTCCACTGGAATGTAACTGACGATTCCGATCCTCTTGGATGTGATTCTGCGTCGTTTGGTAAATGGTTATTGACATTTCCAAGATACAAACCTGACAAGAACAAACCACTGAAACATTATCTCCACTCCTATTTGTATTGACAGTCTGATGCTTATGCATCGGCACAACTTTTATTTACTTATAAATCACAAAATAAAGATCGAAGTGGGCTTATAAATAATCAAATAATATTTTCATCTCGTTTGAAAACTAACCCATCATATTGGCGTACATTCGTAACGCCATATTCTCTACGAAGGAGATAACACTGTTCTGATCTTATGTTTTCCTAGAAGGTACCTGCTGGCATTGTTAGTTTCAGAACATCCTGTATACCGTCAGCTGGCACTTCTACATAACAATTTACTCCAGGCTTTTACATTTCATTTACAGTTCAGCATGAAACTATAATATCTACTGAATAGGTAAGCACGGGGGAATATAGCGTTAAATGACAACGTACAGCACAAGGAATACACATCAGATTTCAGAGTGTTTTGGTAAATCAGCAGTACGTGATGTTTCCTTTTGTTTCAGCTCCAATGAACCCCTCTAATTCGCAGCCCCAATTACAATTAACAGCGCACAACACAGCTAATGTCTGTGTGTTCAGTACAAAGTAATGTTTACTGAGGCATAAGATCGGCAGTTCCATTGTTACCCGATTCCTCACGAAATCGTACAAGCGAGATAATGTAAATGAGGAAATAGCCACCAGACAAACATTACTCGCAGCAACAGACATCAGCACTTGCTCCAGTGCCCTCAATGTTGTGTATCAAGTGACACCATATTAACCTTTTGGCGCCGGAACTATTTTTTTAATTTTAGCCCATCCTGTATATAAAATGTGAATAATACAGGAACCAAATACGTTAGAATTATGAAACATACTGCATTTTGAAGACAAAAAAACGGAGAGTATATACCATGTTTAAAATATTCGGTACCTATATTTGTTGAATAAATATATAAAATGAAACTTTGGAGGTTAGGGGTGCGGTACGTCAACTATAATTGACGTTAGGCGTCTAAAGGTTAATAGTTGTATAAGACAAAAAATTTTAAATTCTATCTTCACAGACCTGCGTCCCTTTCCAAATTTGGAGAAATCCCTGCTTCGAATCTTTGGGCAGCAACTGCCCATCTGAGGGTTCTTCGCACTCTTATAGGTCAATTGCTAGGACATTATATCACACCACGGCATTACTGTATCCTTTGCCGTAGCAAATCAGGTTCCTTTTCCAAGCCATTAATCCCAGTTCGTGGTGTTCAAACAAAACCCGTAAAGTACAAAAAAAAGCAAATTTATCCTTGACCAGGTTATGAAAGGAACAGATGGAAGTACAGGTATAGCTGTATCTAAAGGTTATTGGTTTAGCTTCACGCCCCGGCAACTCTATCCCCGCGAAAGGACACCGGCAGTCATTGAATACGAGGCTAGAAGGGTACTGAGCTACTCCGGTCATTCTGGAGAAAAATAAATAAATTCTCCTACCTGGATTTGATTCCCGAACCTTTGAACCAAGTAAGCTATCCCGTATCCTCATAAAAAAAACAGTAAATACGAGAATATGGTATGAACTCGAGCAGAGACAGACAGTGGTCGAACCCGTACAAAGGATTGCAGCTCCCCCCGGGATGAACGTGTTCATGGCAGCCGACACGGCCAGTCTAGACACGTGGTCCGAGAGTTCGTGTACCGAATCATAGTCAGATTATCGGTTATCATATGTTTCGCAGCTTCCATCAGTATCTAGCACGAACACAGCGACAGTGCTCACATGAAGCAACATTTTCCCCCTCCAAAGAACCAGGTGTTGTTCACCATATTCCTCAAAGCTTATTCGACGCCATATATACTCCACAGTTCAAGATAAGGATTCTCAAATTGTGGTCCAGGGGGCCCGGAGATGGGAATCCGCTAAATGATTTTTTTTCCTAATGAACTTTACAGGTAAAAAAAATGTTTCATGGGTTATTTTTAATATTACACAAAAAAATGATTACCCGGAGATATGATCTAACAGTGTTTCTTGGGGGTTCTCGAGTTCCGCTGACTCTCTTTAGCAGAACATTAAGTGCACTCATACGCACAACTTGGGAGGGGAGAAGGAGGGGGTGAAAAATGCCCCCATCTATATATTTGCAACTCAAGAATAGTATTTTTAAGCTAGTACGTTTCAGAAGAGAAAATAATAAAATTTGGATTACAGTGGCGGAAAGGGGTGTAATGTATACCGGGGAGCTGATAAGTCCTTAGCCCGACCAGGAAGGAAACAAGCTCGGAAGCATATCAGGGACGCGCGCGATTTCAACAACATCGAGAAGCGAGCTGTCATCAAGATTTTTTTCCTGCAAGGCAAGGCGCCGAAGGAAATTCATGCAATTCTGACAGAAACAGTAGCTTGTTTCCTTCATGGTCGGGCTAAAGACTTATCAGCACTCCTGTATTAGACACCGGTTCAAACCATTCTTAACCTCTTTCGTAACGGACTCCCTCGTCAATTAAAGTTCCCAATATCAATGGTCGATTTTGCACCCCAATGTTATTATTCAAGTTAAGCCGATGTCCCCCCCCCCCCAAGGATTTCCACGATCTTACTACTTTCACGGCCATTACCGAAAGTACATTCAGAAATGTTTAATGAATTTACCACGACATAACAAACTTATCTCAGATTAACTATGTTTCTTTAAATAATTCCAATGTTAATACCTGGGGGTAGGCGGGGTTAGGATATTTTTGAGACAATGTCCAAAAAAACTAGTACGATTTTGTAATGGTCCGCGGTAGTAAAAAGGACCGAAAAACACTCGTCTTTGACATCACACGTAAGAAGACCCAAAAGGGGAGGGAATCCGAAATAATAAACCTGAAAATGGAGGGGAGGAAGAAAATCACCGAATATTCTAAGAGTTAGTTCAGTCAAAACACTACTAATTTACTGTCAATCACAAACGTGGCGATATGTTTCGACTTATTGGAGTCATCATCAGGCTAATTCTTGAACGATTTTTAAGGTACATCACGTAAAAGTGCACATTTTTTGGATCCCAAAAATGTTTACAACCGTGAGAGAACATGGATACAAATAAAGTTGGTAAAAAAGGTAAAGTGATCCCGTTACAGGCCCGGTGTGGCCCAGAGGGTGAGTAGAGGTATAGCTGTACTCTTGCATGACGACGGCACTAGAAGGAGGTGAGTGGTCAGCAGCACGCCCCGGCCGCACTTTACCCCCTGAAAAGACCCGGTACCCATTTTACAAGAGGCTGTGTGGGCCCCAGGGCCGATCTGGACAGGCGGAAAATCTCGTCCCCACCAGGATTCGATCCCGGACCGTTCAGCCCGTAGTCAGTCGCTATACCGACTGAGCTACCGGGCCCACAAATTTAGTTGGTATTACTACATTTATATTCAAGTTAAAAATAATTCACGTGTTTTCTTAAAAAATGTTCGAACTGGCAAAACAGTAATTAAAATGGTAAAATACAACGGGATAGATACATATAGAGTCCAAATGGTCGTTATATAATTAATATATTATTACTGGGTGGGCCGGGTAGCTCAGTCGGTATAGCGACTGACTACGGGCTGAACAGTCCGGATTCGAATCCCGGTGGCGACGAGATTTTCCCGCCCGTCCAGACCGGCCTCGGGGCCCAATCAGCTTCTGTAAAATGGGTACCGACTGTTTCCCGGGGGTAAAGTGCGGCCGTGGCGTGCTGCTGACCACTCACCCCCTTCTAGTGACGCGGTCATGGAAGAGTGAAGCTATACCTCTACCCACCCTCTGGGCCACACCGGGCCTGTAACGAGATCACGTTGCCTTTTATATCAATACTGGAAGACTTTTTTAATGAGGCTTTCGACGTTATTATTGTATCTTGACGTTTATTATTCGCTATTGTCAAATCAGTGCACGTTTGGGGGAAGTGTCACTCGTCTTCTATGTAAAGCAAAATAGCGTGAAACCATCCAACCCGGCACGAAGGAGGGTACACTACAAAAAGGACAAGAGCCCAACCCGACCCACCACCGACCGGAAGGATCCTAGCACAACCTCTAGAAAACCAGAGGAAACAATACAGAACTGCACCACTGCTTAATAAACCGAGGACAAGCAGGAACGCAGAAGAATAGACACTAAAGAGGAAGACCCCCCGGCCGGGCTGAGAAGTACGGGTTGGACGAACAACGGCAGATATAACCACACCCACAGCTGCGCATAGTCTATTCTTATCTACGAGTAAATAAATAATAAACCAGGGTTTTTTACTCACACACTGTAATGCATATGGGATCCCTAATGCAAAAGTTACATGTATTATACTGTAAAGGGTATAAGTATTAAAGGTTCTTAAGCAATCAGCCTGACGATGACTCTCCTGAGTCGAAACATGTTGCAATAATACATTAATTATAATGTTGTTGTGTTGACGGAAAGTTTACAATAAATAAATTATAAAACAAAATAGGTTCTGAATTAGATGTGTTTTGACTGAACTATCTACACATAGGGATGGTTCCAATTTAAAAAAAAATCGCCGGCTCTTAAAATTATGAATTTGCGTTACCGAGCCCTACCCCAAATTAATCTGGTTCTCATTAACACACAGCTGCAATAAGCATTCTAGCCGAGGCTGGAAGAACGGTTTGCTGTTAAATTCTTAATTAGAACTCTGACAGGGAATGTCAACAGCTCTTAGCTGTACGAAAAGTGGAGTTTTTAATGGGAAACTTTTACAATCAAAATTCAGAAATTAACCGTCGAGAATTTCATTTTATAGACCGAAACACGATGGTCCGATGAGATGGAAGGATGGACAGGTGTGATGGAGGGGGCAGATATTATGGACGCCAATAATGAACCTGCAACCGTCCAGTAAAATGTTCAGGCGCCACGACGCTGCCACTAATAATGCGAGATAAACTCCGCCATGTAAAGTCTATCGAACGGCTTACGTCTTCGATCCCGAACTACCGCGCGGCTGAACAGTCTGACAAGCCAATTCCGTAAATTTTGTGCTGTCATTCGCTGCACTAATTTTTCAACGAAACGTTGTAGTGAGCACCACATATCAAATACCGTAACATTTATACCATTTTCCCATCTTATGACAGAGACAAGGTAACGTAATCAGTATAGCGGGTAGACTATTTATTGGTTGTAGGATACGGGGTTCCAATGCTGGCCGGGACAAGTGATGTTTTTTTCCTCCGACACGCCCACGCCAGATGTGAAGCCAACCCACGCTCGTCTTTTATAGTCCTAGGCGTTCAAAACGTAAAGCTGACAGCACATCTCTTAGAGCGCCGAGATAAGGAATGGGTGGAGTTATACCTCTACGTCCCCTATAAACATTCAAGGCATGCACACGGCAAAGAATGTATACTTTGTGCGTGTGTGTGTGTGTGTGTGTGTGTGTGTGTGTGTGAGCGCGCGCGTTGAAGCTGTTGAAACAGTTAACCATTTTTCACAAAACTTAGCATCTATGCTGACTGCGGATTCCTCCCTAACTTTATAATTTCAACGTTCCTAATATAAAACCAACATGCGCGATGCGCGCAACTTTGATGTAGGTGAGACAATAGCAACATTTATTATTATCCTTAATCAACGTGCGGTACTAGATATTTGAGGAGCATGCGCGGTTTTTTGACATAACTGTTACAGAATGCAAAATAACAAAATGGCGTCAATTTTGTTTCCGGATTGATAACAACAACCAATAAATCACAACCGGAAAGACACAAGCAAAATTTGGTAACGAGGTGGATCACATACACATGAATTAAAATATGTCTTCAAATTAAACTACAAACATGTCGCCCGTGCGGAATTTTGTGTGGCATCAAACAAGACGCTAGAAATAAAAAAAAATCGTGTCTAACAAATATGTTTCAAGTATAAATAGGAGAACAGCAATAAAAATAGTAACAGACCGAGAGAAAAAGAAATCGAAGGACAGTGTGGACTTTATCATATCTCTTCGGAACACTTTTACAGGTGCGGATACCGGTGCAGGAGTCAGGGGCTTATAAGTTCAGCAGAGCCGATGTGTTTTGTATTCATGTAAGGCCACTTCATTATTGCATTCAAATTGAATGTCATTTAATATATTATATTAACTACAGCGAAATATATGAGGTACGAGCTGGCGTAGTTGGTTGGGGCACTGTGCTACAAGCCGGTAGGTCGCGGGTTCGATTCCCGATGGTGTCACTGGAATTTTTCATTGACATAATCCTTCCGGCCGCACTATAGCCATGGGATTGACTCAGCCTGCAACAAAAATGAGTACCAGGAATACTTCCTGGGGGGTGGAGCCGGCCGGTGCGTAGGGCTGACAACATTACCACCTTCATGTGCCGACTGTCTTGAAATATAGGACCCTCAACCTTCTGGAACACCCAGGGCTTGTCCAGACCTGTAATGGGATTGCTTTACCTCTTACAGCGAAATATATAAGACTGCAAGAAACGTGGTACATAACGTGTAAATAGCATTTCGCTAGGATCTACAACTTGCGCAGAATTTTGAACATTCTATTTCAATAGTCTATGCAGCTTATGAAACAAACACAGTAACAAGGCTCTGACGAAGAAGTCTCGATAGTAATCCTTTAGAGGAAAATTATTGAAACGAATCAAATTTCGCATCGTCGCTAAGAAGCATGATCTTTAGTTAAATAATATCTATTTAAAGTTCAGTTCCTACTTCAAGGAAAACACTGCGAGCCCATTACAAATATCAATTGGTGATTCATACAGGAAAATATCGTCGTTCAAATTCACAATCACATAAAACCCATCAGAAAATTTTGTGGGCAAGATTCCCATTTCGTAACGTTAAAGGAGACTGCACGCGATAAGAGGAAATGACGCCACTTATCTGATAGGCATGTACCGACGTATCAGAACAACCTGCTGCCTCCGTACTTTCCTACGAGTTCAGCTACACTGATGATGGAGGCAACAGGTTCCTGTGACATGTCAGTACATATCTGTCACATTCCACGTCATCGCTAGCTACAGAAAGCCATCTTCCCGCCCACCGCCCTCAAAATGTGAAGCCATCAGGACGGGCTGGAAGCATGGCGTAGGAACGTGGCAAGGAAGAGGATTATTCGCCCTCTTCAGCATCACGAGGTGGTAGGTTCACAATTATTACGACACAAGTCACTGTTATGTGTAATATGAGCAGATGGTTCGGGAAGAAGATGGAATAATTACCTTCTAACACATGATCCACCAGACGCCTGCATGATCCCACCCTGAACTGTCACAGTACGCAGTGTATGACCTCTCACCTGCCTAGCGTCTAAACAGGAAAAAGTAAACTAACAGAAGTCCCCTCCCGCATGTTGTACTCGGACCTTCCCTCCTGTTTGTCGTATTTCGACATTTATTGTTATGGGAAATACTTTTTCGAAATGGCTGAAAGTAACAGACGTTTCTAGTATTTACTTCCCTGCCGATTTCTTCATTACTTTCAATCCATTTTCTTGAAATGTTTCTCACTGAAGCTTTGGAACGAGATAAAAAGAGAACAATGCATGGTCCAACCGCACGTACTCCACAATGCTATTGGATGAGGTGGTGGTAGTGGTAGTGGTAGTGGTGATGGTGGTGGTGGTGGTGGTGGTGGTAGTGGTGGTGGTGGTGGTGGTGGTGGTGGTAGTGGTGGTGGTGGTGGTGGTGGTGGTCGTGCTGCTGCTGCTGCTGCTGATGATGATGATGATGACGACGACGACGACGGAGGTTTTTCAAATGTTTTGATGTACACAATTCGTCATTACAATCACAAACAACAAGCCTGTAATTTGTACGTCCCAACCTTTCGTCTCAGCATTTTTGGTAACCGCAGACACGCCAACATGAGAAATATCTGGACTGCACTCTTTACGTATGGGAGTAGTACAAAAGAATCCAGGGCACGTTTGGCTTTAGGGTTGTATTTTATATATGGCTGTTCTTCAAAGAAATTAGTCTTCCAACTCCGAGCCCGGAGATGGAACTCCTGCTGGAACACAGCCATGGCCAAAATGACAAAGAACTGCACGGAGAGCCGCCAGCTTCATTGCAGTGACGTGAAACTAGAATCGGCGGGTGGGATGATCAGAGATAGGACAGCAAGAAGGATGGCAAGGACTGGCATTGTGTCAAGCTACGTGTTCTACCAGAGTGAAGAAGCGCAGATGCTCAGAAGGTATAGAACAAAATTACTTTCATCGGCAGAGAACAAGGATCATTCTCGGGATAGTGCACGTGGTGTTTGATTTGGAGAAAATGGTTTCGCTGCAACGTGCCCCCCGAACTGTTAGGTTTACTGCACCAAATTCAAATCCCAGTCGCTGACATATTCAATAACCCAGACCCTCCTGTGCTTTATCCTAATGTCGATAATCGATTGGGGCAATCACTCTTCATCGCGTAAAGGTAAAATGATCCCATTACAGACCCGGTGTGGCCCAGAGGGTGGGTAGAAGTATAGCTCTACTCTTCCATGACTGCGGCACTAGAAGGGGATGAGTGGTCAGCAGCACGCCCCGGCCGCACTTTACGCCCGGGAAAGACCCGGTACCCATTTTACAGGAGGCTGGATGGGCCCCACGGCCGGTCTGGAAGGGAGGAATATCTCGTCCCCACCGGGATTCGACTCTTCATCGAGTATTGAGGAAAAAAAAGAAGCAACTTGTCACTGCGATTACACAGTATACTAATGATTAGACAGGAGTGGAAACAACGTCACGTGTATGCTCTGCCTAAGAAGTTAGGTCAGTATACTAAACAAAAGTGTTGTTTTAATGGCCAGCGAAGATGGCTGCTGTTGGCCACATAAAAGTGTGAATACTTGTTTAAAAGTAGGTCGTGTCAATGGCGATCGTAGTGAAAGAAAAAATATGGAAGCCAAAACGCTGAAACCACGTTTGTAGCTCAGACTGTCCGCATTTTGAAATAATCAGAATACTTATCTTCGTATACACTAAAAAATTAGGCAACATCCAAAAACCCGAGAACATGCAAAAATACACTCCAAAAAGAAGATACGTTTTTGGGAAGCTAACAGGTATTTTGAAAACGACAACTGAGAAAGAGAGTATATACATCAGGATAGTAATGATAATGGTGTTATAATAGTAAACTTTGTCACATCCAAAAATCTAGCTTTTAACAGCACGATGTTCCTGCACTTGGACCTCTCCTGATGCGAAGACTCGCAGCAAGATTGATCACATATTGATAGATAGGAGATGGCATTCGAGTATGCTCGATGTACGAAGTTTCAGGCGAGCTGACTGTAATACTGATCACTATCTGGTGGTTGCAAAACTCAGGGAAAGATTGGCAGTCAGTGAACAAGCCGCACACAAGTTTGACGCGGAAAGATTTAATCTCAGGAAGCTAAATGAGCTGGAATTTAGGAAACATTATCAGATTAAGATCTCAGACAACTTTGCAGCTTTGGAGAACTTAATTGATGACGAGGACATAAACAGGGCATGGGAAAACATTAAACAGAATAGTCTAGGTCTGTATGAATTGAAGCAGCATAAACCATGGTTTGATGAAGTATGTTTATGATTCTTATATCAAAGGAAGCAGACTAAAATGCAGTGGTTAAAGAATCCAAACCAAAACAATGTAGATAATCTGAACAGTACAAGGCGTGAAGCTAGAAGGCATTTCAGAACAAAAAGAAGTAATATCTGCAATATAAAACGGATGACCTTGAAACTAACAGTAGGATAAAAAATATCAGTCTCTTGTATAGAGGCATCAATGGTTTAAGGTGGGTTACCAAACTAGAACTAATATAGTAAGGGGTAAGAAGGGTGATATGGTAACAGAAAACCACAGTTTTGTGCTGAGCGGAGGAACTATTTCTATCAGCTACTGTATGTACATGGGGTTAACGATGTCAAGCAGACAGAAATATAGCAGAAACACTAGTGCCTGAGCGCAGTGCCTTTCAGGTTGACATGGTTATTGAAGGACTAAAATAACACACACCACCAGGTATTCATCAAAACCCAGCAGAACTGATTAAAGCATGGGTAGAACAATTCGCTCTGAGATCAATAAACTTACTAATCCTATTCTGGAATGAGGAGAAATTGCATGGGGAGTGAAAGGAGAAGATCAGTGTACCTATTTATAAGAAGGATGATAAACCAGACTGTGGTAATTATAGGCATGTCACTTTTGTCAACTAAACACAAAATTTTATCCATCATCATGCTGTCAAGGTTAACTCCATATACAGAGAAAATAACTGTGGATCATTAGCGTGGATTTCGACGCAAGAGGTCCACTACCGGTTACGTAACCCGCATACGTCGAATATTAAGAAACAATTGGAACACAACGAAGCAGTGAATAAGCTATTTACGGATTTCAAGAAAGCCTATAATTCAGTTAAAAAGGAGGTCTTGTGTAATATTTTCACTGAGGTGGTATTCCATGCAACTGGTAAAGATAATAAACATGTTTTTTATTTTTTTTTTATTTTCATTGTTACACCGTGCATTTTGTCGAGTTACTCAATTATTACACCAACCACTGCACATATATAAAATTCATAAAATTTACACATTAAAACATTAAAAACGCTCCGACATGTTTCGGTCCTAAGACCATTCATCAGGGAGCTATATCTTCCTTGCTAAAGTCACACTAGGAATAGTGACATATTAATTTCGTTGTACAACGTAATTAATACGTCACTATTTCTAGTGTGACTTTATCAAGGAAGATATAGCTCCCTGAAGATGGTCTTAGGACAGACACATGTCGGAGCGTTTTTAATGCTTTAATGTGTAAATTTTATAAATGTTATATATGTGCAGTGGTTGGTGTAATAATTGAATAATAAACATGTGTCTGAATGAAACCTACAGCAGAGTTCGGGTAGGCAAGCTTCTGTCTGACATGTATCCGGTTAAGAAAGGTTTTAAATGAGGAGATGCTCTGTCGCCATTACTCTTCCACTTTGTTTCACAAAATGCCTTTATGAGGGTTCACGTAAACTAGGATAGCTTGAAACTAAATGGTACACATCAGCTTCTGCTTCATGCTAATGATGTTAATAAACTGGGCGGAAGCGTACATACTATAAAGAAAAATATAGAAGCCTTAGTAGCTGCTAGTAAGGAGACCGGACTATAAGCAAATGCTGATAAAAAAAACTAAATACATGGTCATGTCTCGAGATCAGAATGCAGGATGAAGTCACAAGATAAAGATTAATACTATTTCCTTTGAAAGGGCGAAAAGGTTAAATATTTTGGGAACAACCCTATGAATCAACATTCTATTCAGAAGGAAATTAAGAGCAGAATGAAGACATGGAATGCTTGCTAAGTCGGTGTAGAATCGTTTGTCTTCCAGTTTGCTACTCAGAAGTATAAAGATTAACCCTTATCCTGCTAACGTGGAGAATACGGTGAGCTCCTAATAATGCCAGCAGATGGCAGATGGGATTTAACTCGGCGTTTAAAGGGTTAAGATCTATAGAACTATAGTTTCTCCTGTTGTTCTCTATGGGTGTGAAACTTGGTCACTCACATTGAGGGAGAAACGTAAGTTCCACAAAATGGGGGGATTTCTTGGCTTGCTGAGAATCAGTTACTTTCTCAAGAAGAACTTTGCTCAATGGAGTAAGTAAGTAAGTAAATACCAGGTGCATGGTCTGTAAGGACCACGAATACGCAAAATCATGCTTACGATAGCTCGCCACTTGCCGCAGTACGAACCCAATCCACATGTCGCCATCTCATTTCCATTTAAGTACATCCAGATTCATTTATCGGCTACTCGCCAAGGCCATCAAGACGACTCGCCGATTTCTTGAAATCTACCGAAAACCGACAATGATATCCTCCGACATAAGCCTCGCTTTTCCAAATTGTATTTTCCCTTCAGGCTCCCCGATTAATACTGTGTACGTATATCTCATTAAGCTTTATTTGAACAGCCCAATTACAGAAAGCGTATAGACATGCCCGTGATCACTATACGTACAGAAAGCCACACTGTAAAGTAAGACACAAAATACTGCAACACGCTATGTCCAAACCTCTGCGAAGTCTAACAGATCGCACTGCTCTCGCGTCGTAACGAAACAGATGAACAGAGTTGGTAAAATAATGTCCGTGTGCCGGAAATAGAACCAAGAAAAGGAAAGGTTCTGTTGAGTAGAAAAAGGGTGGGATGAAAAGGCTGACATCTCTCCAATCGTACGCCGGATATTCGAAGGGAAAGGTGAAGTGAAATGAACTCGCTGACCCTGCTGGGTAAGTTAACTGAGGGATGGAGAAGAATTATTAAAGCGGCAGGCCTAATATTACTCTGCACAAAATGTTGAAAGAGATAAATGAAGGAAATTGGGCTTAGCGGAAAAGGCAGAGATGCCCCTAATCGATTCGCGGTGACTCTGGACGCGCCTGATTTTGCTGAAATTGGCAACAAAATAATGTGTTCTTATTCGAGAGATTATTTCTCTGTAAATCATGAACTGGTTGTGTTTTGTAACTTAGATGGTGTGTTTCCTGCGCGGTACGAACTGAACATGTACACATCAGTTTAATCTTTCAAAGGTTAAATAAACCGCAGCGAAGAGCTGAACACATTCGGATAATAAAAGTTAGGTTTTGTGTCCAACTGGCTAAACTAATTTAAGCCAACTGCAACGTCAGGAAATACATACGCTTTAATAAATTAATTATGTCAGGTTAGAGCAAAAATAAAAAGGAATTACTGCCACTACACTGACCAATCACGAAACAGTTCACTTGACTGAACCCGTTGAATACAAATCACGAAAGACCAAGTTTCAATGTACCCGCACCATCATGAAAAAAGGTAAAGCAGTCCCATTACAGGCCCGAGGTGCCCAGAGGGTTCCAGGAAGTTAAGGCTCCCAGATAAAGTGACAATGGCCCAGTATGGTGGTAGGGTTGTCAGCCTTACGCACCGGCCGCTTTTTATCGCCAGGAAATATTCCTGGTACTCATTTCTGTTAGAGGCTGAGTCGACCCCAGGGCCATAGTGCGATCGTAAGGATTATGTCAATGAAAAATTCCAGTGACACTTTCTTAAATCGAACCAGCGACATTCCGATTTGTAGCGCAGCACCTTAACCACTGGCACCATCATGAAACATGTTGAAATATTAACAGGAGGTACTCACGGGTACGTACATTACATGTGGATTCGTTCAGATTACTTCTCCCATAAAAAGAAGAGATCTAATGACAGCCAGCTCCAGTGTGAACGCACTTAATCGAGACGGTATAGAATTAGACCGGCAGGTTACCGAAAGCTGCAGGAGGCACCTCTTATATCAGAATTTCTCAACTTTTGTGATACCGCGGCCCGGTAAATTCTTTTTTCATAAGACGAGGGCCCGGTCCCAACAAATGTAGTCGTAAATACCTTTCCATTTTTTTAAGTTCATACACTAAATTAACATTAAGTATTAATAATTAATTATGGCATAATCATAAAACACCGCCATATATTATACGATACGATATATTTGTTAACTGCAATTGGGTTGACACCCGGTGGCAGTATTATAGTACACATTTACACACAAACAGTACACAGAACAACACAATTAATTTGGGAAGAGTGCGGGCCGTGCCCCGTCTTTGCGAGTTTGCCCCGTCCTGTACATTCAACATATTTCAGATGATACAGAGGCAGATATGAAGACACATACCAGAATGCAATATAAGTAAAAGAAGAAGTGAATCTGTTATGAGGATACAATATTCTTGCCTTTCGTTGTTCTTGTTCCAGGAATTTGCCATTACATTATACCAAACGAAATTCGTTCCGAGTTGAACCCGAAAAAGGGCAATATTACCCGGTCAAACAACAGCACAATATAGCTTAATAGGCTTTCGCTGAAAGGATGTGACAGCATACACAGTCATCAATTCGTGGTACTCCGAACATGTCCCACTCGATTAAACTGTTTTACGTTCCAGCGCAAGACCGAATTCGTATCATTACTATTCACAACACCGACTATGAACTCCAGACAGATAGACGGCAGAAAAATACACATGCAGAACGAGTAAACTGAATTTTGAAGGGTTTTGGTTTCAAATATATACTTGGAAACCGAATATCCTTACTGTTCGCCGTCGTTTTCCTCAGTACCTCCACATGATTTCAGGGCGACTAACGTGAAATGCGTGATGGAACAGCTCGTTTCTAATCGTACCCAAGTAGAAGCGATAGTGCGAAAACGGTAGGATTACATCTGGGTCTATAAACCCCGCCGCTAGAACAGCATTCCATCTGGCCTAAAAAAAAAATCCCCCCACAGGTGTTACTTTCCCTGAAATTTTAAAAACACACGTCTTTGACGTTATTCTCATTTCTTATCCACCAACGTTAAACATCCAAACCATGGTCCCACCTCCCTCCTTAATGCCATTACAACAGTACGGTGAAGAACTCAAATTGTTATCGACTTAACTCCGTAATACATCCATTTGCCTTGTGGCTCTCTCTCTCTCTTGAGGCCAAAATTCTCAGCTAGTATTCCCAGTACTACACATTCAATCTACACTCTTCATTTATTTTGATGTATGTACCGTGCATCTTGTACAGTTCATTATGGAGACCAACAAATGCACAACATATATATAAAACAATAATTTAAATATTATAAGTACTCCCACATGTTTCGATGCAACAGCCTCATCTTCAAGAAAGTCTTAACCTTCTACTTAGTTAAAGTTATAAAAATTTTCATGGTTACAAACCCCATAAAATCAGTAGATTAAAATGTTCTCGTGATCGTTACAGTTGATGATAAAATACATTCTACACAATGTTGTGAGCTGTCAACTGTTATTACTACATTACAGTACATACAGCAGTATTTACGATTACATAAAACATTGTTTATATATATATGAATACGCTGTGCATTTGTTGTTCTGGATAATAAAAAATATTCCTCAATTTACCATAAATCAAGTTCAACATACCCGCAAAAACAAGGGGCAAAATTACACATTCTAGAGATTTTGTAACGTGTCATTACCCGGTTCAATAATGTGCTGAAACAATACCATGTACACTTGATTTTATATATATATACTCGTATATATAAAGGTAAGGCAGTCCCGTTACAGGCCCAGAGAGTTCCAGGAAGTTAAGGTCCCCAGATTTCGTGACTCATTTGTGTTAGAGGCTGGGTCGACCCCAGGGTCATTGTGCGGTCGGAAGGATTTTATGTCAATCAAAAATTCAATGACACCAGCTGGGATCGAACCAGGGGCCTTCAGATTTGTAGCACAGCACCTTAACCACTGTGCTACCGCGGACCCCATACATATTATATTTATTTATTTACTGCAATTGGGTTGTCACCCGGTGGCAGTGGTTATTTTACATGTATACAAAATATGAAATTGGTTACTAATAAATTTAAGTCGGGAGGGCTACATGAGAAGCATGTAGT
>Ga0131853_10008543_pt1 | contig 18678 bp, 10 predicted proteins | sample TergutLab28metaG_FD_92764 | JGI IMG/M metagenome (GOLD analysis project Ga0131853, IMG submission 92764) | Labiotermes labralis P1 segment gut microbial communities from Petit-Saut dam, French Guiana - Lab288 P1 (version 2) (version 2) | ecosystem: Host-associated > Arthropoda: Insects >...
AATCCCGTTGGGTGAAAAAAAAAAAATGAACAGGATTTTTTTTCCAGCGGCAACAAAAAAAAAACCCTCCGGGACAATTCCCCCCCAAGCCCGCAAAATCCCCACATTAAAAAACCCCCCCCCCCCCCCCCAGCCACGTCTCTTAATAGTAGTAATAATCAAAACCACAGATGGTGAGATCTCACCATTTTACATAACCGCATAAATCATATAAACACTAATACTCTTTCGGATGTAAACCTGATGATGGCCGGAATAGGCCGAAACATGTAGTTGTTATCATCCTCTAATAAACATCATTAGAAATATTGGTTGTGTTATTGACTAAATACCTGTACCTATTTATGTGGTATCGTTACTGAGATTTTGTGTTAATACTGTGAATTTCCAACCAGTCCTAAACATATTACACCTCTGGACCACAACAGTTAGAACAACACATGTGTACTATCAACAGCATTCGCTTTCTCTCCGGCCACGCCTGTTTGGGCTTGCTCTCTTCAACTAGAGCATCCAAAAGAATAATGATTATTTGATGGGCTGTTCCAACAGAACACCCACATTAAGCCAAATTTACGGGTGGGGAATTAAAGAAGTTGTCCCACCTACGGGGTTTCCTTTCTCAGCGTATAATGAACAAGAGTTAAGAAACTACTACGGAATTTATGTGTTCCATATTATGATATTCTGGCTGACGGCATCATGATATCTGGTGGGTGTCGTACGTGAAGCTAGAATAATTCATCCATTACTGCCATCGAACCAACATATTTCCCGCGCTCGCCATCTTATTACAGAACTAATTTACTCAGAAGTTGCATTAGAACCTCAATAAACAGAATGGAAGTCCAGTAGGATGGTAAGAACGTGTTGTTCTGGGGAAGGACTCCTAGACGTTTTGAAGACGAAGACAACAAGCTTTGGCGAAACGTTAAGTCTAACCAACCAAACCACATGGTGTCATCTTCCAGAACACCATAATCTTAAAAGACACAGTAGTCAAGCCCCCAAATATCGTGATGTGATGCTGTCCGCATGTGTCATGGGGACAGCTTAGTGTGTATATATATGTTTCCGGTGGTCATAATTACAGCAGGGTTCGGCAGGCCGGACACACGGTCCCGGAAAGGTTACCTTCACTCGAACTGCGAAACGTTAAAGTAATCCTACCACGTGCTGTAGCTAAAGACATAAGCCTAATAAATTTTACATATCTAAAGGTGTGGTAATAATTCTTAAGTCGCATTCTCTTCATCTGATATCCATAGACGTATTTCACAACAGTTATCCCTGCCATCGTCTGTAGAGATAAGGAAGCTACCAGCCCACGATACTATTCCATTTCATATCCCTTTCTAGAGGTCGTTACTGTAAAATATATAACTTCATTTGATCAGGTGCTTCCATATGTATTGAAACTTGGTCCAAAATATTACAGGAAGAAAGCAGACTTAAGGCGTTGTTAAAACCAGTAGATGAGGCGATCTAAGAGACAAGAAGTAACACAAACCGATAAATAGCACGTGGCGGGCATTCAGAGCTGTAAAGGTAAAGCACTCCCATTACAGGCCTGGACAGGGCCAGAGGGTTCTTAGGAAGTTACGGCTTCCAGATTTCGTGACAACGGCACAGGATGGTGGTAGGTTGTCAGCCTTACGCACCGGCCGCCTTTACCCCCAGGAAATACTCCTGGTACTCATTTCTTTTAGAGGCTGGCTCGACCCCAGGGCCATAGTGCGATCGGAAGGATTTTATGTCAATAAAAAATCCAGTGACACCACCTGGGATCGAGCCAGCGACCTTCCGATTTGTAGCGCAGCACCTTAACCACTGTGCTACCGCGGTCCCCCTTCAAAAGCTATGCACTTCACTAAATATTTAGATGATAACAAGGAACAAAGATGAGCGAAATATGCAGCAAGAAGTGGGATGACCAGAAATGTTTGAAATATACTGCAGCCGGAAAAGCGGAAAGGAAGCGAACGCTTAGGAGGTATAGGCGTAAATAAACTGACACTAGGGTGGATATTAAACACGTTTTACGAATGTGGACTGGGTTCATCTGGCACAAGAGTGGACGGAGGCGGATTCTTTTGAAAATGGTAATGAACGTTCGGTTTTCCATAACTTATTAAGTTAAGGTGGTCTATGACGGAGGCAGATACGAAAAGACTGGATAAATGGGACAGGAAAATATTAAGCAGTATATAAGGACCAATGGGAGGAAACGTAATATGTAGAATAAGAACTAATCAGGAACTGTGGGAGCTATACAAATATTTAGACAGAGTAGCAGACATTAAAAAGTAACAATTGGAATGGTTGGACATCTAATACGAATGTAACAAGGAAGGGTAATTAACAAAATATTTGAGAGTAAACCTGAGGGAAGAAGAGAGGAAGAAGGCGCATGGGAAGACCTAGATTGAGATGGCAACAGAAGGCAGTGGAGAGGGTAGAATGGGCGTTTCTCTCAAAGTGCCACAGAATCAAGGAATAAGTAAATAAGTAATTATAAGAGACTAAGAATTTATTCGCCACCTGAGTAATGATCAGATACTCAACATGGAATCTGCTCCATAGAATTAAAGAAGTGTCTACAGATACAATAAATAAACAAAGTCCAGTGTAAGTACAGAGTAGTGGAGATAGTATCAGCAGCCTCTGCTAAAGAACGTCTGCACATAGCTTCCCTTCCAGACCTTCTGCGTGTTCAACGACATAAGAAAGAAATGCTGAGAAAATCAACTGTCTAGAATCAACATAAAACATGATAGTTTTAAAGCCAACCGCCGAATAAAACACTAGTCAAAAGAACAAAGTACGGGCGCAAAGAATTATACTTAAATTCGTTTAGAAAACTTGGCTTCCAACAGGAGTGTTCTTCCAAAACCCGATCGAATAGCTGTAACTGAACAATGTTTATGTGACACCATATCCCGTTGCCTCCAAATGCTGTAAAGCCTACGTTTTGAGAAGGCGAGACTGTTCCTTCTTATTAGTTCTTCGGTTTTGAAGGACACTACAGACTACGTGGATTAAACTTGCAGAGCGTCGAATGAGATGGGAAGATAATCGTTGGCCGTGGGTAGGTAATAATTACAAAAAAAAAGATGTAGATGTATATTTAATGTACAATCCCGTCAGCAAGTTTCAGGACATAGAAAACACATCATAAACCTTATTAATGACAGAGGATATACGAACAGATATTGAGCTGCAAAACCCCAGGTCAAAAACCTGTCACCATATCAAAGTGCTCGATTTATTTTTACCACAGCATAAACCACGCTCAGTACAGGTAATAAATTCTGATTTATTTGGTGTTTTATATAAAACTTCAAGCAAGTCATAACTTGGGTATATGCTGTACGGCTTAATTAAATGAAAATGAGTTGGGCATATGAAAGAGAATTATGCGAATAACAAAATTGTTAGCCAGTATTTTTTGACATAAATATATCCAATTTCTTATTTTCTTCTACAACTTAGGTTGTTGTATTTAATTTGCCACACAACAGTTGTGTCCGAAAAGAGATTTTTCAAAATGTTTTCTCTATGGCTGGTCAGAGGAGTGGAAATTCGTTAATTTAATGAGAAGACGTGTTTAAAAAACAGATGACTTCATAACTCGAGGGCCTATTCGCAGATTTACATAAAACAGATGACTTCATAACTCGAGGGCCTATTCGCAGATTTACATAAAACAGACGACTTCATAACTCGAGGGCCTATTCGCAGATTTACATAATTATCGTGTTCTTAAAAAACAAAACCTACCTTTCGAAGCGAATTTTGTATATTCTTTGAAACACTTCTAGGTACTGTAGGCTAAAGTACGGGAAGACTTTGATTCTGATCTCGTTAGTGATTTTAAGCCACCTCTTGTGTTCGGACATAATTTACACGTATAAGTGCACAGTGATAAAATTCCCACAATTCCACAACGCAAAGGATTGACTTACCTCTCTGAAACCGGAAACACGTAATACAATAATGTGTAACTCCATTACGCAGTGTTCGATGCATGACCTTGTAAGGGTCATTTAGTTGTGTCACGTATGTGCAGTAACTTCTAACTAATCTTGTACTGTGGTTGTTTTAACTTCTTTGTAATGTGTGGGTGTGTGTAAGTGTAGGTGTTTTGGTAACATGTGTACTTGTATTTACTGTGTTTTGTATTGTTTGTACTGTGCTTTGTATTGTTTGGTTTCATGTATATTTATTCGTATTTGTTTTGTCTGTACTAGTGTAAGGACTACTGCCACCGAGTGAAAATTCAATTGCAGTAAGTAAGTAAGTAAGTAAGTAAGCAAGCAAGTAAGTAAGTAAGCAAGTAAGTAAGTAAGTGAATAAGTAAGTAAGTAGGTAATTAGGTAGGTAAGTAAGTAAGTATGTATGCAAGTAAGTAGGTAAGTAAGTACGTAAGTAAGTAAGTAAGTAAGCAAGCAAGTCAGTAGGTAAGTAAATACGTAAGTAAGTAAGCAAGTAAATTAAGTAAGTAAGCAAGCAAGTAACTAGGTACGTAAGTAAGTAAGCAAGTAAAGTTAGTAAGTAAGCAAGTAAGCAAGCGAGTCAGTAAGTAAGTAATAATAATAAAGTAATAATAACAGCAAAGTATATACAATTCACGCAACCTATACGTGGCGCCCGTCCTCTCCATCTTGCACACTGTCAATATCTGAAGACGAACTTCTCCCAATTACCCGGTCCCCACTAAATAAACTTGTGGGCCTACCATGTGCCGTGAGAGATAGCGGTCGTGGGGCACGGGGCGCCAGTTGACCGGACAGTTTCAGACTGACTTCCCATGTTGTAAATATTACAGTCATTGCCACTGAATGTGTATGAGGGGGTCATAGGCAATACGGGTAACACACAATAAATAAAACACGCGCTACGTGGACAGTACGTGAGCTGATTTATCTGGGAAAGAAACGACCTGAATGTGATGCTGGATCACTCGTCTCCATTCAATTACAGCTTAAGAATGTCTAGAGTTTCATGTCGACTCCCCCTATAAGTGTTTAATGGCGTGCCACAGAGACAGTTGCACAACTTTTCGGTCATTTTGTATAAAATTGAATCTAAAGAATTCGTTTTGTTAAAATTTCTTCTTAAAAATTTACTTACTTACTTACTGCATGGTGCAGAGTCCTTCTTGAACAGCTAATTGGTTTGCAGCTAGTCAAGAAATTCCCCGCATTTCACAGAACCCGAAGGTTCATTACCTCACTCACAAGCGTCCGCCACCTGTCTCTATTCTGGGTCAGCCCAATCCAGTCCATATACCCACATTCCACCTCCTGGAGATCCATCTTATTATTATCCACTATCTACGCCTAGGTCTCCCCAGTGGTCTCTTTCCCTCTGGTTTCCCCACCAAGACCCTATACACCCCCCTTTCCTCACCCATACGCGCCACATGCCCAGCCCATCTCATTCTTCTCGATTTTATCACCCGCACAATTTTGGGTGAGGAGTACAAATCATTTAGCTCCTCGTTATACAGTCTCCTCCATTCCCCCGTTACGTCGTCCCTCCTAGGTCCAAATATTCTCCTAAACACCATTAAAAATATACATAACCTAAAAGCAAACATGACAGGTTAATCGTATAATATAAAAAACAAAATGCACCTTTGCTACCAAACTTTTAATTTTTACGATGTCCTCTACATGTTTCGAACCAAAGGTTCATCTTTAGGAACATGGTGGACGTACAGGTATGGTACAATTTGTTTACATGCCAACGGCATAAGCAGATTGCTTATACCGTACAACCGGCTTCCCGAAGACGAGCCCTCGGGTTCGAAACATGTAGAAATCATCGTAAAAATTAAAGTATTAGTTTCACAAAGCTGAATTTTGTTGGTGTATATTGTATGATTAGCCGGTCCCAGTGGCCGCGCGGTCTAAGGCGTAGGTCTGCGGCAGCTCATATGCTGAGATTCTGGTTTCGAATCCCACCGGGGGGCATGGACGTTTGTCTGTTGTGAGTGTTGTGCGTTGTCAGGTAGAGGTCTCTGCGACTAGCTGATCCCTCGTCCAGGAGTCCTACCGAATAGAAATCTCGTGAATGAGGAGGTCCTGGCCCACTTGGACTGTTGCGCCAAATAAAAAGAAATATTATATGATTATATTACAACGCAGGTAGAAAAAGCATTAAAAAGATTAGATAACTTGTGAATTCTTAACTTGGCAGCCAGGAATTTACAATTCCAGATCACGTATTCTCCAAGAAGTGAAATTAAAGAAAAACGAAACGACCATCGGCACTGTAGTTGCGAACACATGGAAGTCACGCTGTACCGTGCTGCAAACTAAAGACAGTATGTATTTCTCAGTTATTATTCCCTTTCGAGGTATAATTGTTCATCATGCGAAGTATCGTCCTCCTGTGTCCGTAAAAGGACATACGTGTACTAAACGTCAGGTCATACAAAGTCACGTACGGCTTGTGTTTCAGGACGCTCTGCCCACATATCTGTTACCGTTTGCCAGAGAACGTACTTACCGATGCCTTACATACAAATGCCAAAACGTGTTCCCATACCGTCCATCATTGTTACCGTCTCAAAGACAAAGCTCAGAGTAGGTAAATGCCGGGCTTTTCTTACTTTGTCACTTCAATACTGATCTTATCGGAACAGTTCTACCCTCTATATCAAGTCATGTGATACAGACTTGTCTAAGTTACACAGTAAGTGAAGAATAATCAATTTACATTTGTCAAATTATCTTTATCGGGGACCGCGGTAGCACAGTGGTTGAGATGCTGTGCTACAAATCGGAAGGTCGTCGGTCCGATTCCAGATGGTGACATTGGAATTTTTCATTGACATAATCCTTCCGATCGTACTATGGCCCTGGGGTCGACTCAGTTTCTAACAGAAATGAGTACCAGGAGTATTTTCTGGGGATAAAAAGCGGCCGGTGCTTAAGGCTGACAACCTTACCACCATCCTGGGCCATTGTCTCGTAATCTGGGAACCTTAGCTTCCTGGAACCCTCTGGGCACCTCGGGCCTGTAATGGGACTTATTTACCTTTCATCTTTATCAGATAGGCGACGAAGTAATACCATTTAATTTATAATTTCAGATTTATTGTAGTATAAAACTTTTTTATCGTTTAATGGACTAAACAAGGAAACATCCATCACGGTTACTCAAGTACAGAAAATCCGAAGATGGTTCAGCTAAAACAGGTATCTTCTCTAGTAACTCACTATGTCGTTGAGAGATCGATGTTAAGACGATGATAACAAAAAGAGAGTTGAATGGTCCTAGCTAAAAATATATAACATAAACCCCCAAAAGATTCCTTCAGAATTTACACACATAAGATACACTTGTAATAGGAAAATATCCTGTTCGGGTCTCGCTTAGAATATTGACTAACTTCAGTTGGGTTTCACTGGACCTCATGAACACCTCCAGGTAAATTCTGAAGTAGTAACTTCCAAAGCACCAAATATACCTTAGCTGAAATCCTTCCCCATTCCGTACTCAAGATCATACTGTCGTCTTAATTTAGTTTCTGACATTCTGAGGACCGTGCATCGTGATATATTCGTAATTCTTATAATAGAAGCCAACAAGATGCTTGTTTCTCAACTTAATTTTGGTAAACAACTCTATATGTTTCGGACAGACTTAATGTCCATCATCAGGAGTCCTGATACTGTATTCACAGCAACTGGTATTTGTTATACTAGTAATGTTGACTGTCTGCTAGCGGACAGTCAACGTAACTTGTATAACAAATACCAGTTGCTGTGAACACAGTATCAGGACTCCTGATGATGGGCATTAAGTCTGTCCGAAACATGTAGAGTTGTTTACCAAAATAAAGTTTAGAAACAGTGAATTTTGTTGGCATCTTTTATACGAATTAATTTAGTGTATGACACAGCATGATGGCAGCAAATGTTAGTAGAAAATGTTTGCAATGAGACGCTTACTATTCACATAAAAACAGATATGTAAAACAAGATCATACAAATCACTGCCCTGGTGTTACGGGTAAAAGTTTTATAAACCGACGAATTAAAAGCCTGTTACTCACAAATGCAGGCATGTTTCTGCTTGTACTACTATATATAAAATGACACGCTTTCTTGGAAATGAAGAGTTTAAAATAAACTTTTTTTAATGTTTTATGCACCGTGCATTGTGATGCAATTATGCAACATAAACCAACGAAATGTAAATTTTTCAAATTAATCTTTTGAAGTCGTCAAAAATCGAATTAATTTGGAAAATGGGAAAATAACACCGCCAATTCTTCCTGTTTTCCGGTACGTAATGCAGAAATGTAAATGTGGAACAACTGCTCGACATTAATTTGAAAAGTGTGCGTTTCGTTATGTTCCATAAAATAAATTTACCGGGCAAGTCGTGTCTAGCCATCCTTATATTGCATCCCACAAACGAATGACGGATTTCGATCAGATTTAATTATTTGTCAAAACTATAAAACTGTCAGATAAGCACACTATTCATCACAACACACAACTGCAAGTGTAAGGTGCCTCAGTACTCAAGTAACAACCACCCAACATAAAAGCGTGAGCTTTGTCGCCGATCTCTCAATGCGGTGGCCGGTGTTCTAACAAAAGGCAGTGCATGTGGAATTTGTGGCGGGAAAGGTAGCAATGAGGCAGATTTTTCTCCGTGTACTTAACTTTCCCTTTCAGTATCATTCCACCAATTCTCCACGCACATTATTTCATTTATCACAGAAACAATTACCTCAGAAGTAGACTCAGTCGTTAAACAGCATACAAAGCCATGAAGGCGTAGTGAGAAACAGAGGTATAGCTCCATTCGTCCTTAAACTCAGAGCCTGACGTGAAAGAGTGGCTCCACATTCCGGCTCTTTAACCCCAGGAATACTGCCTCGGTAGCCACTGTATACGAAGTTCAATGGGTCCAGCGTCAGGCTGGATGCTTTGGAGAAAAGTAATAATAAAAGTCAAACCAAAGAGCGGCGTACCGTAATAAGGCTGGAAGTGACGTCTGTTCGAAGAATTGTCATAAGAATGAATGATACAATAGACGGAAAGATAAAGCTGTGTGGTGGGGGACAAAGTTTATACGTTTTTAAAATGATATGTAAAGCTCTCGGTATCTACTGCGACTCCGATACACCTCTTAAATGGTTAGTTTCCCACAGGAAACCAGGCTGCAGAATTCCTGGTAAACGCCTTGGGCTCGTGCATACATTGATAGGCACGGCGAGCCTGGGCTTGGCTCGGATATTGCGACGTGACTAGGAACGCGGATTATCACACGTCACCGTGCATCACAATATGATCAACCCCTCCACTTCATCGCACCAGGGATTATAAATCCTAGGGACGCGAGTGTGTTCTTCACGCGAACACTCTGCAGTTGTCCGCACAGTGTTGGCTTCATTATTTACATCCCCATTGCCCGTCATTGTCAACCTGACACCAGGTGACAGACAAGATGAAAGCTGCACTCCAATTTGGAAAATAGCACCGCCCCTTCTTCCTGTTTTCCGGTACGTAATGCAGAGTTGTATATATGGAACAACTGCTCGACAGTGTAGATACATACATGTTATTTGTTCGCTTAATGACATTTTGTCAACGGATATGTATTTGTAGTGTCGAAATAAACAAACATTAAGAATAATGAAACAAATTGGATGTGGAAGCAACTCTACCGATTTAGGGGGCTCCACTGAGCTAAACATACAAGAATATCTGTCTTAGTCGGATATCGCTCAGGTCTTTCCAGGCAACGACAGCTTCCGGATCGCCTCCTACTGTTTATACATACCAGATTTGCATCTCATTCTAGTCTATGTAACACATGTAGTTAAGATACGGATTTAAATCTGCTACATTACGTGTGTGAGGTCTACACTGACCTTTCCCATGTAAATCAAATTTTCGCTTCTATCGGTCTAACATCAACACTTATTTACACGCCGGTCAGACTGAAATTAAACAAGACAGGCAAATGTACGTATAACGTAAAGTTGAGGCGCGTCCCTACAAACATTGTTGCAGTGGAAAAGCAATGAATATTATAAAACCTGAGCTTGTGTATTTGTAGCCTTAGGTATCCAGCATGCAATGAGCTGTGGCCTGCCCCGCTCTACAATATTCTTCCACATTATCTCATAAACGGAACGATTTTCGAAAAAAAAATATGTGTTTTGATTTTCTCTGCAAGGTTAATCTGAAACGTTTCTAATTCTAAGAAGAAATGAGCGAGATATGATAAAAGTGAATATTGGTCTTCATGTACATTGCCCTTTATTCTTGTCCGACTCTAATGAAACTTGAATTTTCTCGATAGGTTTTCGAAAAATCCTCAAATATCAAATTTCATGAAAATCCGTCCAGTGGGAGCGGAGTTGTTCCATACGGACGGACAGACAACAGACATGACGAAGCTAATAGTCGCTTTTCGCAATTTTGCGAACGCGCATAAAAATATAAAAAACCGGCTCAAAGTACATATGAATGACACAAAATAAACCACGAATCTCACTGAAATACTCAATATTTACCTAACGTCTTTTTCACTACAACGTACGAACACAATGAGAGAAGATAAAATTGTTCCTATACAAGTCATGACGGCATATGAGGGAGGGAGAGAGTGGAGCTACAGCTACAACTAGATGCATTCTTAACCTTGGCACTAGATGAGGCAGTAGCTAGCTTCAGGCCCGGCCCACTTTATTCTCAGGAAAATAGCACCCGGTAGCTATTAAAAAAGGACGATGGGCGGACTCAAGTGTCGCTGAGGATGTTTTGGAGAAGAAATCCATCTCTTGCACCTACCGGAAATCGAACCACGATTCTTGAAATATTCAGCCAGTAGCAGAGTTACTATACCGAATATGCTATCCGATTACATATAAAAACAACATATATTGAGACGAAGATTTTTGACTTCCCTGATCTCTCTGTAGATCTAAACCAGTAGCCGCGTTGTTCTTATGAGAGAAGACGCACCGTAGTATTAGTGCCAGTGGGTAAGTTAATTATTAAGCTTGTTGATTCTGACGTAAAATAATTACTGCTAGATTTTAAACCACTCTATACTGCGAAGAAATGCGAGGGCACGGTCACACTTCAGATGCGATGCTGGAGACAAGTGTTGGTCCGCTGCCAGGGCACCCGGGTCAGTGTTACAGGAGATGGATGTGCGGGACAGGCTGAGATGGACTGACAGATCCTGGGAAGATGTCAACCTCTCTACTGTCGTGCATATTTCAGCTATGAAGTATTGCGCGGTCAATCGCTCAAACATCCAAATACGCATTCAAAGATATTTATTCACTTAGTCGATCAGTAGCACTCACCGAAGTGCTTAAGGTTTCCGAACGTTCGGATTCAGACAAATCCACTCTTCTTACTCAACAACGCCGAACAAGTGAACAGCTCTATTCCAAACATTTCTCAACAGCGCCAGGATATCACGTACATTACTGAAGTTTGGAATGTGTTCCAGGCTGACCCATAACTTATTTGTTGTGCCAATTGCGCGTCTTGCAGTAAGTAACATGACGGGACAGGAATACTGGGACTTTTCTCTCCGCAAACCTGTCCATACCCAGAAAGTCCGCCGGAGCGGAAAGTTCCTGCTCCATCTAGCGCCGAGACTGAGAATGCGTAAGGCATTACAGCCACATCACCAACACGCCTTTATGGGGTGAGGTAATCCTGTAGGAACATGAATAATACTTAGCAAATGCCTCGCATGGTTGTTTTACACAGAGTGTGGTTGATGGAGATCTCGTATTCAAAATTAAAGCAATGGGAAGTTATTTTCGTTCAGAGAATATGGTTTTTTTGTATTGGTTTACACAATGACGTTCTCTCAGTTTCAAAAAGGCATCAAGTTTCGATAAAAATATAACATAATAATTATTATGAATAGTGAGTTGCAAGAATGTGGGAAAAATTCGTGTTTATTACCCAACTCAACGCGTGTCTGGAGCGAAAGCAAAAAAAAAAAAAACAGGCAAAACTCGATCAGAATAAAGGTCTCCCAACTAGAAGATTTGAAGAATTGAAACAGGGGCAATTATCAATACGTAGCAGCCGAAGACTTTATTATCTCATATAGATTTAAAACGGTGACTACGTGTTGGGTGACAGTGATTCGACTGCCGACAGCAGAGAGAGTGTACGTATCTTCAATCACTACATGCAGGTGGGACCCAGAGACCTGTCCAATCAGTATCGTAGAGCCCTTCCCGAAGGCGTCAAGTGACCAAAGGGCCACTACATTTAGTGTTCGGGTCCAAAACGCGGAGCGTAACTCCATTCCTCTTATACGCCTTCACGGCACGGTTCGTACAGAGCAGAAGAGTGATTTTTTTCAAACAGCCATATCCCTCCTTGTTTAATATTACTAGACCACTCTTGACAGTCAATTCTTCTTGCCCGTTAATAACTCGCGAGCTCCACGGCAATCAGTTGCCAGCTTGCCTCCCGCTGAAGGCTGAAGATACGAGTACAATGCTGATCGAGTTAGGTCAAGATCGAGTTGTAAATGGCAGCGCTATCGTTTTTGAAACAGGAACAGATCTCTCTACCCAGGAAAATTAATTACGTGTCTCTTCGATACAAGTGGCTAACAAGAGTCTTCTTTCAACGGAGTGATTATTATCTTAGTACGAATCAACTTGTTAGCAAATAGCACATTCATCACTGGATACGTAAATGTGTTAGTAACTATTCAACTTACAATCCCCGCACTTCATATGGTTTCACACTTTCACATGAAACACAAATAAAAAAACGCTGAGTTTTCTGAGACGAATCTGAACAGACTGGATAAGCTCCCAGCTGCAAAACTCGGGCAACACTGTATTGAGGACTATTATCACATAACTATAGCCTATATGTTTCGATTTAACATTATATCATCTTCCAGCTAAACGTTAAAAAGGATCCTTCTTCAGGGGTCCGCCAAGTGTTCCAAATGTCTAGGAGCCACACGAAAACACTTGGGCGCCAAGGTTACATACAGCAAGTTCCATATAGAGGACCCACAAATATTAGGTGCCAGTATAAAAAATTTAGTGGCCCGGGATTTGTGCACCCCTGGCCCAGTACTGCTCTGCCGATGTACTAAGTATCACGCATTAAGTCAATGTTGGTTGGCTTGGTCAAAAAAACACCTTGAATATTAATATTGTATTGTATTATATTTTAGGAGATAAAATTGTTAAACACGGACTTAATTTTTATAAAAATGAATACAAGAAATCATTTTAGTTTCCACCTGGATTAAAGTTGTGTGCATCACTAAAATATGTAGCTTTTTGGGAAGAAAATCAGCCGCCTTCAAATGATAAGACTTTTACATCAATGCAAGCAGCTGTAAGAATGACTACAAAGTGTAAATAAAGAGTGGCATTTAACTTACATTAAGCCCTAAAGGCTAGGTGTAGCGTTAGCGATCTGGATTTGTATTCGAGAGATGCCTATTTCGAATCTCGGACCGGTCACGGGCTTCTGGAATGCGGTTTTACGTGAATTTACTCAGTCCATTCAGGCACATCCCATCCTAGTACCAAAATTAGGCGACGATCTCACCTTTTCAAAATCCTTTAAAAAATTCATTAATCACAACATTCGACGCTACACGGGCCAAGTTACTCGGAGCCATGGATCATCTAGTATCTCAGAGTACGGCAAAAAAAAATCCACAAAAATAGAAGACTGAAGTGTGCGTTAAAGCATAAAATGCTGATACAGAAAAGCAACAACTCGGCGTATGCTAAAACTGTATCATACACAATACAAGAAAAATGCCAATAATTATGAAACAATGTATGAGAACAGGAATTCAAACCATCTATGAGAAGACACGTAAGTAACATCCCAACCAACAAAACCACGCCCAAATAAAGTCAGCATCACCATTATAACAGACCGATACAAAATCTTGATTCAAATAGACATTTTTAAAGGAATTTTACCACAACATTTCTCTGTGATTGTTTCCTCTGTGTGACCTCCATGTGCAATTACCAGACATTCATTGCCCTAAACCTCGTAACTGTGTGAGCCACAAAGTTCCTCGTTAGACATCAAAACTAGAGAAGCAGTTGCGCTAGTCTTTAACGCTTTAAATCCCAGCGGTAACTATATGTAACACGTGATCTGAGATTAAGAAACTCAGCATTTTACCATACAATGTACTTTTATTTGTGTGTTCCGTGTGAATCTCAGAACAAACAGCAATTATTTTCCTATACCGCATTGACAAATTGATTTCTATAATCGAAATGCAGGTTGTTCACAGCGCGGTACGAGTTGTGTCTAAGCATAATGCAGTTTATATTCCGTCTTCAAGGGGCTATGTATGCATTAGCATTGTTATTGATAACATTAATTTCGAAAAATCTGAAAAAAATGGGAAAATTCTGGAGACCTAGACATAGATGGAAAACAAAAATACAATCGTTAAAATATGAAAGCTCGTTGTGGATATAACTGGCTGCGGATAATGGTAAGTGACAGGCTCTTGTAGACGCGGTAATGAACCTTACGTTTCTATAAGCAATAAATGTACTGATTATCTGAGGCACTACCGACTTCGCATAGATACCAGCTCAGTTAAAAACCTTTCTCCTTTCTCTGTTGACTTCATCGCCTTTAGGCTCAGCTGTTTCTTGGAACAACTTGGATTTCAACGCTTCTGGGTTGTCTTCTTTTCTATCAGATAGATACCATTTTCACAAAAATTACGAGAAAGAACGAAGCTAAAACAATGCTTGGGAAATCAAGATATGTGCCTTTTGTAGTCTCTTTTCTTTCCGCTAAAGGTATTTTTATCTTCCTTATCTACAACCACCCCTGTCTACAGAAGGGAGGAAGGTTTTAACTGTCACTACCAGCTGCCTTTACAGTGGTTAATTCGATATTTCTTCCACAAAGTGCAATTAAGGTTTCTGTATTCACAAAATAAATCAGAAATATTTTCCTTATCAACCCAACTTCACTAACAGATATCTAAGCAACTCCAGCGGAAAAAAAAATCGTCTTTGTGAAGCCAATATTTGCTCAGCTAATCAAGAAACTTTCGGCAAATGTATTTTGTAACCCGAAGGACTCATTGTTGTCTTCAGAACAGACCGCCAATTTTCCCTCCCCTGAGCCAGATAAATCTAGTCCACGCCATCCCATCTTATTTCCGCACGATCAAACTTTATAATATACTTCTAAACTACGCCTAATTCTTTCAAGTGTTCTCAGCGATCACGACTACAGAGACCCCTCAAATTACACGTTCAAAACCCTCGTGTCATTTTCCATTGCTTAGGTCATTCCACAGGCTCCGCCCAAATGCAAGTGACTGTGTAGCATTTCTGAAATGTGGCTTTTTAGATATATTTATTCCGAAAACCGCTATGCACAAGAATATTAGCAATTTTAAGGTGACTAATTTCGGACTATGTCCAGGGCATCATCAGACCCATGCATTATTTAAACACAAGAAAAAAACCATACAGTCGTCCCTAAACTTCTCCAAGTTTATGGACGATTGTTTATTGAATATATATATATATATATGATATGATACGATACATATATAATATTATACATATATAATAATTAGTCTTTTGATCGGAGCACGACGGGAATGTATTTCTTAGAGATGTTGATATTTTTAAAGCCAGAGTTTCTAGCCTCGCATTCAGTCTGTCTAGGCAGAGGATAAGTTCTTGAAATATTTCAATTCCACAATCTTCCAAATCGTTATCTGTTCCCAGCCCATTATCATCTTCTCATTCGAAGCTACACGAAAGTCTGAAGTTGGAATAGCGTCGTTATAGTGCAGGAGTCTCAACACTCTTCAGACACCCTTGGGTACAACTGTATAGCCTAAACTCACTATTCGGGCAGTCTAATTGTTGTTGTAACTGTAGTGGACTGCGTGGGTATAATTCGAGTGGCAGCATTAGAAAATCCTCCAGTTCTGTTCCTAGGCTGCGGAACATTGCGATACGAGTTGATATGGTTGCTCACCTTGCCTGCTTCAGATTACGCTTGATATGGAAATGTTATTAACATCTGAGTAGAAGGCTGTAGTGCAATGAACATTTAGTATTATGTATTGTTCTTACAGCAGCAACAGTTGCAACGTACAACCACACAGGCCCCATAATTGTACAAAAACAAATTATATACAGTTTAGCTCACAGGCAAAAATGACTCAGCTTTAGCTTATAAATATAACACGACCAGCTGCTGTAACGGGTTTTGTTTAGATTTAGATTTCATAATTCGTTGCCTGTAGCAAATATGCTACTTTCCGAAACTGTTTGCAGCATGTGGGTCAATCACTGCGGTCGCCGTTAATGATGACAGGACCGGTTGCGTCTGAATGAGCTCACGGTCAGGATCGATCTACTGCTATCAGCCGGCCGAATGATCAACAACTGCAAGCTCATTTTATCTACCACTACGTATTATTAATATCGTGTTAGTTGCGAGTAATATTTTATATGTTCATCGCCAACAGGTACCACCCACAGTGCTGCCAGTAAAGCGTGTCAAATCGAAACAGTGAAACGTAAATGAGCTGGTGGTGGTGGTGGTGATGGTGATGATGCTGCTGCTGCTGCTGGTGGTGGTGGTGGTGATGGTAGTAGTAGTAGTAGTAGTAGTAGTAGTAGTAGTAGTAGTAGTACTAGTAGTAGCAGTAGCAGCAGCACCAGTAGAAGTAAACATTATCACTATCATCACGTCCACGAAGCACAGTCCTTGAAAAACCGGGAGCTAACAAATTCCCAGCCGTCAGGCAACCCGGAGGCGCTCTACCATATTAATAAGCACAGAAGTAGTCCAGTTCATGAGCCAGCTGTATCAAGCCCACACTCTCACACTCCATTTCTTTAGGGTTCATTTAATATCATCTATTCATCCATGAATATGCCTTCAAAATGATCTCTTATTGTTAGACAGTACGGTAGCAATATTCACACATTTCTCATTTCCCGAATTCATAATATCTGCCTCGCCCATGACACTCTTCATTATGCAGTTTCTCCTGACTTCTGTCTACCTCCCACGTAGACCCAGATATTGCATACTCCTCAGCATCCGGTTTCAAAAAGGTTTTAGAGACCAAGTTTCAGATTCACACATAAAACAGTTAAAATTATTGTTTTGTACATTTTACTCTCTATATATATTTAGATAGCAGATGGCAGACATGAGATTTTGAAATGCATGGCATCCATAATTCCCCATATTTAATAATTCATGAAAGTTTAGGACTTCTGCAACTGGCCATAATCTGCAACGTCGAAGAAAATTGTTCTCTAGACTTTTTTTTTTAATTCAACAGCCTTAGTTCTCAAAGAATATCCTCATTTATATTGTGATCCTGCTAGTGACTTACGCAATGTTTCTTCCTTATTCAGGTACTTCTTCTGAAACTCGCCTCACAAGTTTCTTGGTGACAGCTAACGTTATGACTTACAGCAAATACCATTGTAGCAGTCTGACTATATCACCATATGGTAGACATGAAAGATTTCACTTGCCTACAATATAATTTAATTGTTTACAACACGTGGCAGCTGATTCAAGCGCGGAAATGTTCTTCTTTCATAAAGTTGTTCTCTTTAAATAATGAAGATTTTGTAATAATGTAAGCAAGAAAATATTTATTGCATTTTAAGGCTCCGCCTTATAATTTGTCTTACGCTTGGGTATGATTGTACAACCTGTCCTCGTAAAGCCAACAATTACATTGCGACACGTCATTTAAGTTGTTTCATTTTTTAACACTTATTTTAGGGGGTTGGAGATTTATTTCCAGACATTTACCGCTTAACATCGGTAATCTTTTCCTGAAAATCTGACGTCCTGCGCGAAAACGCTAACCGGGAGCTTACTTCCCATTATTTTCAAATGGGAAAAATTATAATGCGTTATGTCAAACCAAAACCCCAACCAGTTTCCTAAAATGTAATTAAAACACAGTGAAACGCCTATATATAAGTAACAAACTACCATGTTAGGATGTAAATGATTAAAATATCGCTTCTTGATTACCAAGGAATTACTAAGGTTTATTTAAGTAACACACCAACAAATGCACATATATAGTCTTTAATAATCCATATTTTACATTAAAACACTTAAAACGCTCCTACATGTTTCGATCATGCGATCATCCTCAGGGAGCTTACTTTGTTCCTTGCTAGAGTTACAGTTTAAAAACACTGAGTGTTTTAAACTGTAACTTTAGCAAGGAACAATGTATGCTCCCTGAGGATGATCGCAACATGTACGAGCGTTTTAAGTGTTTTAATGTATATTTTAGAGTATTAAATGAATATATGTGCATTTGTTGGTGTGTTACTGAAATAAACTACAAAATACACGGTGCAACGATAAAGATAATTACCAAGGTTGTTATCAAACAGTCGCTTTGTGTGCAGTAACATGTACAGTTTGTATGCAGTAACACTTACAGTTTGTATGCAGCAACATATACAGTCTGTACTTACTAACTCGTACAGTTTGTATGCAGCAACATAGACAGTCTGTACGCACTAACTCGTACAGTTTGTATGCAGCAACATAGACAGTCTGTACGCACTAACTCGTAGAGTTTGTATGCAGCAACATAGACAGTCTGTACGCACTAACTCGTAGA
>Ga0131853_10008544_pt1 | contig 18676 bp, 13 predicted proteins | sample TergutLab28metaG_FD_92764 | JGI IMG/M metagenome (GOLD analysis project Ga0131853, IMG submission 92764) | Labiotermes labralis P1 segment gut microbial communities from Petit-Saut dam, French Guiana - Lab288 P1 (version 2) (version 2) | ecosystem: Host-associated > Arthropoda: Insects >...
GGATGATCCCATAGAGGGATTGAAACATGTAGGAGATATTTTAAATCCATTTTAATCCAATAATGTGGTTTTAAATGGTTTGACAAGTATGTGCAATTAGTTGGTTTTAATAAATATTGTTTACTACCAACCTTTTCGAAATAATGTCATTGGATCTAGTATTCATAAATCGTTAAAGACGGGTATAAGGTAGCGGGTTATAGATAGCAGAGGGAATTCAGGGGGGAGAATAATGTCATGGGGATAACAGAGTTGGATTACCGCCACCGGACCCAGGACCATGCATCTGTTCATTGTTTCGTCGCAATCTGACGAAGTAGCATGACAATATGTGAATATTGACTGACTTGGTCCAGTCGTATGGCTGTGATAAATGGAGAAGGTACGACAGAAGACGCCAATTCGTGGTAATGGATTCCTTAACGTTTCTGCGAGGTCCTGTATATTCTTTCCTCTACTGGAAGATATACGATGTCAGAGTGATATGCAAAGGCGAAGTTGTGGGAGGGGTTTCTTTCACTTACTCTTCATCACTTTGTGCCTCTTCTTATGTATATCGATATTTTCTGTAGCACAGACGTTCATCTGAATGCGCTCCACTCGCTTGTACATTTCTTCAGTACGTAATATTTGAACATGACTTTAATGTTGCCCCAAATTTATGCGACACATACAAGAAAGTGTCTGTTCAAGAAATACTGCTTGCATTTCATGTACGCCTATACTGCATAGTGACTTATAGCAGGTTTACGTATCGACCAGACTCCACGACGTCAAATTCCAGACGACAATCATTGTCAGTTTCACCGCCGCGAAAAATCCGAATGTCGGGAATGTCGAAGTTGTTTCAGTAGTATGCCCTTGAAATTTGTGTGTATGTGTGTGTGTGTGTGTGTGGTCACTTGCATATTTTTATTGATAACAGTGGTGGGGTATAGGTTGCAATAGATATAATAAAATTTGGAATTTTAGAAGAAAATAACACAGTCAACAGTTTATTCAGCTTTACAATATTAGATCTATGCCAGTAACTAATCAGTTTTCATCAGGTCAGTGACAGTAATGTTCTATAATATAGTGTAGTCTACTGTGATGGTACAGTAGTTCAGGTGTGTTAGCTAATGAAGTAATTCCTTTTGGCTTAGAGTTTGAGGCGGGCTGCATTTTGAACGCTCTGTCCCACGTGATTAGGTTTACTTCTCATTTGACGCTCAGCAACCCAGTATTTAATGGAGTGTAGTTGAAGAAACTATAACATACATAAAAACTGAAAGCGAGAGAATAATCTCTGTGCCTAAGCACCATAGTGGCATATAGGAAAAGTGAAAGGGAACTTACCGGGGCAATTAACTTCCGTGAAAGTAGAGTCTTCTGCGTCTGCTGCTTAGAAAAGTGGATAGGATTTAGGGCCCCTTCGTTGTCGCGCGAAAGGGAATAGTGTCGCTTTTGGCGGTAGTCGAACACCGGTCGTCTGGCCAGTAGCCTTTCACTTTTATGACTGAACTAGTCGTTGAGTAACTTACGAGTGAGTCCACCACATGGTAAAGTTTTGGAAATAACATAACTCAAATATTTCCAAACTCATCTTTCGTGAAATAATACTGAAAGCAGAGAACACAGCATTTTGTCGGCGATAAGAAATGTGTAGGCCGCCATTTATAGTCGATCACATCACCACAGAATCACGACCCGAGGGAAGAAGTCTGCCGACAAAAGAATTCTGTAGTCGAACCCTTGTACCCTCCCCCTCCACAGTCTTCCTTCCATTGAATTGTGGAGTAGAGTCTGGAGGAACTTTTGAGTATAGATTTTCCAAGATTTCTCCCGTACATTTTCTTACGTTAGTGCAACACTGGAATGAGAGTATACCATTTGTAATATATCCCATGCTTTCACTCCTAGTACATAGTTAGGTCCCTTTAGATAGAGGGTGGATTTGGCCCCTAGGGCTTCATACAATTCAGCTCACTGACTGTAGAACATGCTGACGTGACACTCACGCTGAATAAATTTGCGTGGTGTTCCGGTCTCCATCTAAAACCGACGGATGGACGGACTGGCGAAAGGGGTGAGGCAGTAGATGGGGGTGACGACAAGAATAGTTCTGTTATTATACTTGGCGAGTGAAAAGCATTGAGTCGTACATACTTGGCAGTTCCGGTTCGTCGGAAATGTCACATGATAGTTTTGGGAAATGGAAGTAAAGCGACCGACCGACCGACCGACTATATTGTTCATGGGTGTGCGCAAGGAATAATCGCGAGACATTTACACCATCAAAACAGTACGGACGAGTGGACTGAGCGCGTCGGTGTAACACGTGGCCTCTTTCTCGGAACATCGCTGTTGACTTTTTCACTTGGCTTGGTATACGGCACGCGGATTGTAATCTTGTCTTGGATTTGGTTTTTAGGCGCGTTGGCAAAATTGCGAAAAGCGACTATTAAATTTGTTACGTCTGTCCGTCTATTCGCATATAACAACTCGGCTCCCACTGGATGGATGTTCTTTAAATTTGTTATTTGAGTGTTTTTCGAAAACCTGTCGAGAAAAATCCAAGTTTCATTAAAGTATTACAAGAATAAGCGGTTCTTTACATGAAGACCAATATTCAATTTCTGATCATATGTCGCTCAGTCGTTCTTAGAATGAGAAACGTTTCAGGTGAATGTTATAGAGAATATCAAAACGCAAGGTTTACGTTCGTTAACTTATTTCCAAAAGTTGTGCCGTTTATGAGATAATGTGGAAAAATATGATAGAGCCATACATGGCGGAAGTACCTCGTTGTCACTTCTGTACGTGCTGTACATGACCTGTCTTGTTTTTTGCTATGTTACTCCTTTCCTCCACTCGAATGCAGAGACCTACTCGAATTTGGCCGAAGCTCCTTCTTTACTAGTATAATGTAACTTCCCCTTTACAATTCTCTATTCTCTGCGCTACATAAACTAGGAAACATACTTGAGAATTCGTCGTTACATAACCAAAGATTCACAGGTAACATATTTGTGCGTTTAGTCCCTTAAAAGTCCTTTTGAATTAAGGGCACATAAAAAACGAGGTAGGCAACATAACCACAGCAAAGGCATAATTGGCTAGCTCAGTAAGGTACTGCTGCAAATATGTCAGTGGTTAATGTTGTTATGAAGGAGAGTTTTACAAAGAGACATGTTCATTAACAACGCAGTATTTAACTGCTATAAAGACCAGTCAGTAACATGTTTTAGGGATGAATTTATTGTTTATTGTGGGAATCGCAAACAAGCGCACAAATACACTGTATGACAAAATGTCGAGATTGTTGACGTTGCAGGAGGTGCAAAAATAGTTACCTTTGAACTTTAATTAGAAGTTTGAAGAAGTTTTCCAAAGAAACTCAACCGTGGTTCGCTTTAAATAGAAGTCGTACTCTGAAATATATAGTGACTTCAAAAAAATTAGTGGATTTCATTTGTAACAAGTTCATAATTGCCCGAAAAGAAAATTTTATTTGTTAAGACTGATAATTAATTTTTTGTATGCCCTCAGTATCGTTAGTTTTTATCAGTTCTGTGGGTATCACTTTATTGGCATGGAGCCCAAATCGAACGTTTAAAATTTTGCACGATTTTAATAGAAATAATCTTACATATTATCAGGCGCTTTGGCATAGTCGTGTAAAGCGTCACTTAGTTTCGTCATGTCCTTCCTTTCGTCCTTCCATCTCTTTGCCCGTCCGTCCTTCTCTCCTTATGTATCAGCGCGGCTCCCATTGGACGCATTTCCAAGACATTTGATACTGGGGACTTTATAAAGGTATGTTATGAAAATCTGTCTAGAAACTCCAGATTTGTTTGTAATGTGGCAAAAATATCGGCCGCTTTACATAAAGACCAAAGTACGTCTTATTGTTATCGGCTACATAAATTCGACATAAAAGCAGTTTTTGTTCAACACTGAATATTTTTATATTGTTGACCTGACTCGTAGCTCAACAATACAGAGAGAACGCATTATTGTCTTCTCATTGCAACAATGCTCACGCGAAAGCGCCACGTCGTTACATTATGCGTGCATTGCCTGTTTGTGGATACTATATCCCTTGTTTGAAGGCCACAGTTTGCTTGAGGGAATACATTCTCTTTTGCGCAACAGCGGAACTGTAAAATGGAGCGCTTGTCGCAGGTAGAAATTTGTTTTAAAATATGAAAACAAACAAGTGTAAGCTTTAGAAGAAGCACACCGGTATAACCTGTAAATTTAAACCACTTATCGTCGCTGAAAATCACGTATAAGAATCCCCATATCGAGTAGGTGTATTATTTTTAGAGCAGATATATTTCACGTTTCACTAACTGTTCAGCTGTCTTTATAATGGTTTCACATCTCAGCAGCGAAGTTTATAATCGTCATTTTATTTGTGCATTACCTCGTGTTTTGTGTTACGTATGTGTGTGTGTGTGTGTGTGTGTGTGTGAGAGAGAGAGAGAGAGAATATGAACTGCAGCAACAAGTGACACCAACTGCAAATCATTTATAAACCGCCCTACGGTCATCGCTTTGCTCTTGACATATCGTTTCGATTTTCTCGCCCACCATCGGAATGGTGTCTTTCAATAATTCAGTGCATTCTGTATGTGCTTAGTTTATTACAAGTCTAACGTTCAAATAATATAGGGAGTGGAAGCCTGATGCCACATGTTCATCCCTCTCACTACTGTATATTGCTCATTATTATTAACTGTTTAGCTTCTAATGGAAGCACTGGGGAAGGCTTCCTGAATAACAAGGATCCTGGGAATATCTAGGCATAGATGGGAGGATAATATTAAAATGAATCTTCAATAAATATTACGGTAAGTCTGGGACAGATTACAATGGCTCTGGTTACGGACATATGGGTTACACAAAGGCGGAAAATATCTCAATTATGTGAGCAAATACCAGTTGCTCCGGAAGATAGGTCCACGGGGAGTAGTACTGCAAAAATGAGAAGTATAGACCATATCACTCCGCTGCTTAGCCTACGAGTATATAGGGTCGACAGGAGGCCTAAGATCCTGATTAAAGCCCAGAACAATAAAGGTTAAAAATCCATGTATGCAAATTGAACAGCTGGGAAGTTCAGAAGAGCGCTGACTTGCAGTCTGCGTCAGCCGGCTCCGTTCTCGGCGGAAGATGTGCTTATCATGGTTGATATTTTTCATGATTATATTCAGTTACTCTAATTGCATACTGCAGAAAGCCTCAAAACCCGTCGCTTTCGTGCCTGCTCCATCTTTTCCAAATTCTTCCGAAGAGTCCTCTTTCTGTTGCGTGCTCAATAAACGTGGCAGTTGATAGACAATTGCCACATTTGATGTTTGTTGGACTGTGCATCTTTGTGATAACTGAAGAATAAAAACCAACTAGACGTTACTTATTATTTTATTTTACGTCTTATAGGCTTAACATGTTTCGGGCACTGCTATGCCCATCATCAGGAGCTCGCGACTATAATGCTGATTACCACATTCGTCGTTTCGTTCTTGGTTTGCTGTAGGTTGGCGGTTAGGTGCGGTTAGGCTGGAGTAGTGTCCGGGCTTCAGCCTGCAGCACACTACTCCAGCCTAACCGCACCTAACCTCCAACCTACAGCAAACAAAGAACGAAACGACCATTGTGGTAATCAACATTATAGTCGCGAGCTGCTGATGATGGGTATGGTAGTGCCCGAAACATGTTGAGCCTATAAGACGTATAATAAAATAATAAGTAGCATATAGTTGGTTTTTATTCTACAATTGCCACAGTCCGAAAACCAAACGGATGCTCGTAACGCCGGCAGTTTGCATGTTTTTATTCTTAACGTCTTTATTTTACGACCTCAGAAACTTATGGAGAAAATGCGCAAAGAAATCTTATGTGGGCTGTATAAACTATGTTAACTGCATGTTATGTTTAATGTCACCAAATAATTATGCGGGAAAACTCTATTCAATATATTTACACAGTGACTTGACGTGTGACAGGTAAAAGCATAAATTTCCTACGTTGTATGAAGATGAATTAAAAACCTATACTCTTCTACTAGCATTAGTGTTCAGTTTATTGGTCTCTTTCACCAGGAGTTTCCAATAAAATATTTTAAAATTGCGTGTCTACCATAGAGTGAATATGTACGCTCACCAATTTTAAAAAATTCTGTTCTCTGTACGGAAGTTATATTTATTGCAAGAAGCGTAAGAAATACCTAGTACGAGGTGCGACAGCAAATATAGGACATTTTGTTGTTAAGGTATAGGGTACGTACGTGTCAAGTAATTATTGTACAATGGAACTGCCAGACAGCATAGGACTGTGTTCTGAATTCGACATTTTTTCCTTAATATTGGCGCTGTAAAGGATTATTTGATTTGTGTATCAAACTGTAAGGATAAATAAACTTCGCAAATTGACAGACAAGCGGAAATGAGAAACGTTGCATTTATCATCATCGGCGCTCAGGTCAGAACAGTACATCACAACATGCCGCGTCACGAAGATGAACGTTATCGGCTTCATTTCTAGCGTTTAGACATCGATGTAATTGTTTTGTGTGTGTCATTTAGTTTGGTTTATGAAGAGTGTAATCTTCTTTCATTACGTTTAGTCAGATTCGAACCTGAAGCCTTTATATCAGTTAATAAACGTCAGAAAATATAAAGAAATACGTATTTTTTATTACTGTTATCAAAACTGTTAATAATATCAAAAACTTATTAACTGAATGTAGGCTGGATGTAATGGTGGGGTTTAAAGGATTCTCGTACTTATTGGCCGCAATAAACTTGACTGAAGTTTTGGCCACCGTCCAACGTGTTGGTTCTGTTTACACCAAAACTTATAAAAAAAGTTTTGTAGTTTTGAGGTGAAAATGGGGAGTGGCAATCTACTCGTTCAAGCCTAGTTGAAGAAATAATCTTAGTCACTCTTCACTGACAGAGGTCATCTAATTCAGCACAAGAACGTTTTCGTATATTTCATCTGAACAACATATATCACCTCAGTAAAAACAATTCAATGTTATTTTTACACCAACCAGTTCCGGCTAGATACTAGCTTTCTCAAACGATCTCAGGCACATTTAGAATTCACCTCCCTCTTCCATATGAAGATGGTTTGAGGAACCAAAAGTGATGGGTAAAACCCAAACCTGTGATAAAATTTAATGTTACAGAGGTGCTGATAAATATTGTGTGTGGTTTGTTATTGTGCAAACTATCAATTGGTTTCTCTTTAGATACATATTATGAAATTTGTTGCAAGGTCGTCTATAATTAGCGTCTTGGATTCTGAATGTTACTGTTGTCACACATTCTTGCGGGTTCATTATGAATTTCTTCTGCAAAAAGTGTAAAAATTACTCATCGATAAGTTTGATGTTAATTCATGAAGACCCTGTATAGCGTTTATTGAGAGGATGAGTACGAGTGATGAATTTGGTTGGAAGTGGATTGTGACATGTAAGATAACGTCTGAGTATTTGAAGGGAGTGTCTGAAAAAAATAAGGAAGTTCATTCGATCTCGCTCCGCAGATGTGACATTATACGTATTCAGTTATGTGCAAAAGTATACAAGATATTTTCTGTAGGGATTTTATTGTCGCTTTGACTATTAATCGAGGAGATCAAATATTGATGTTTTGCTGACCGTGCATCTCAGTATAATCTTGGTAACTGACCAACTTAATGCACAATTTCTTGTTTTATAATACGTTTATTATATTCCTCTACATGTTTCGAGCACTATTGTGCTCATCATCAGGAGGTTAAAATTGTATTATGCAGCATCTGGTATCATCAAACTGTAGGAGGCCGTCCGGTGCACCGGACTGTTGCATCTGGTTGGATTTTTATTAACATTCATGTAGAGGAATATAATAAACTTATTATAAAACAAGAAATTGTGCATTAAGTTGGCCAGTTACTAAGAGGAGATCAAAGTCGAAAATAGAACAAAAGGGAACCTTCTTTTGTTGAGGAGCTGTTGATAAAAGAGTTTTAGTTGTGAATTCAAATTTAATATTCTGTGGACATGACGATGTAGTCTGCGAGCTTGCAGACTGTCTGGAAGAGAAGAAGAGTACTGTAATCACCTTCAGGAAAATTGTTTTAAAAATTACAGGCAGAGGTACTTTCATTATTGCTCGCTGGATATGAAGGCTGACCAAAAAGAACGGTGTGTTTTGTTGTCTTTTTTTTTTACTTTTACGGTATAAACGTGACCAATAAACACGCGTATACGGACGGAGCTTTTAAAACATCAAACATATTTGCAGCCCCTCTATAACAGATCCCTTTGTAAAGCGAGGTACTTAATGGTGGACCGCCATTTCTGTCTTCCCAGCCGGACCTTACTGCACGCCAACAAACGCCGCACAGCGACGAAGGCAATTGGGGTGGGGGGGGGGGGAGACAAGACTTAAAAAGAACGTATAGGAAAGGGGCGTATAGCATGGCGACTGACCTGCGGCTGTTTGAAAATTGTGCTGCGATTGAAAAGTTCGTATTACGAAACATGGGAATTACTGTTTTGATTATTCTTTTGCATTAAGTTTTGGAAACGGTGTAATTACCTTATGAATCTCTTACGAATATTCTGCACACAATCTCTTATTTTACGAACCCCTAATATATGTAGGTATGCTTTGTTAGGGTGAAGAGAGTTGTTTTCCTCAAAGAGATTTTAAAGTGAACACGTCATCATTTCCTTCTTCTTCTTCTGTCGATTGAGTGAATGAGGCCTAATCTCAGCAGACGCTAAGTGACGAAACGTCTGCTGGAAAGGGAGATAAAGGCGGCTTAAGCGCGAGACCCACACTGCTTGGCAAGACGAAGTGCATGTCAAGTGGAACATTCGTTCAGTTTATGTAACCATGCATGATTAGAAGCTCTCATGGCGGTATTGATAAATATTTCAGTTTTGAAATTATATACCAGTGTTTCGGAGACTTTTGCTGCCTCCATGCTCATTGTGGTGCAGGTAGGGATTTTTGTTTAAGTGCCATCGTTTTGGTGGTGGTTTTTGCCTCTATGTTCAGGATGGTGCAGTTAGATTTGTGTATAAGTGTCATCGTTTCGGAATATCGTGCTGTCTCCATATTCATGTTAACGAAAGTTAAGCTTTTTTGTTATCCTGAAGGTGGAGGCAGGAACTCCTCCATTAAGTTGGCACGTATAGCGCAGTCTACAGGGCTGGAATCTCATGCATAAAAACCAAAATCGCATTCACTCACATAATGACAATATTAGAATACCAGTAAAATAACGCCTCTAACAAAATATAAAGACTACTTTGCTTTTTGTTTAGGACTTTCAGATTAATGGATAACTAAATACATTAACACCCGTCTGCCTCATAGTGTAGTCGAACTTTTATAAAGCCACAAAGTTTCCCCGACTTTTCATAGGCAGAACGATGCAGATTCACTGCGGAAGAACAGATACAGACACCGTGTCATAGCTGTGGCCTGCATACAGTTACATAAAAGGAAAATGCTCACAAACAAAACGACCGCTCCAGGGCTATCATTTCATGGCCTTAAGCTCCATGGCACTGCGGCTTTGGGGTTTCCGGTTTCCTGGACTACAAGCGCGTGTGCAGTGAAGCCAGAATACCTTTGCTGTTGCGTAATGGGACATCAGCTGCTCGTCTACTTGATGACATGAATTTATTATTACTTACTGTAAAGAAAAGCAAAAAAGTTTTAGTAGTCGCTAGTGTGGAAGGTGGAAATAAAGCTGAAAGAATGAAGGATATGTTCATGTCATTTTAACAGTGTGAGGGACTAATTCACAGCCTGAAGATAAATAAGAGGGGTCTTGGAAAGTGTGGAAATTTTAAATATTTGGGAAAGACACTAACGAACAAGTACTGCAAGCATGAAAGATTTAGATCAGATTAAATTCAGGGAACGCCTCCTAATATTCGATGCAGATTTTTTCGTCTCCTGCTTTGATGTCTAAAATATTAATATTAAAGTATATTGAAATGTAATTTTGCCCGGTGTGTTATATTAGTGCGATGTTGGCCCGTCACGTTAAGGGAAGAACAGAGGCTGGGGTACTTGACACTAGGGTCTTTATAAAAATACATGAATGTAAGCGGGAGAAAGTTACAGAGTACCGGAGAAACTTGCATATTGAGTACTTTCATGATCTGTACTATTAACCACATAGTATTCGGGTGATCAGATCACGAAGAATGACATGGGCGGGGCCTGTAGCATCTGTGGAAGGGAGTAGGGAAATTGGTGCAAGGTTCTGTTACGGAAAAACGAAGGGGCTACTTGTAAGATTTAGGCATAGATTGGAGGGCGTGAACTGGATTGATATTGCTCAGGATAGGACAGGTAGCGATCTTTTGTGAATGCGGCAATGAACTTTCGGTTTCCATAAAATTTGACAAAGTTCTTGACTGAATGAGAAACTGCTAGCTTCTGAAGAAAGATTAAGCTAAGTGGAGTTAATCATAACCTGCATGTATGTGTGTAATGTATGTATGTATGTATATATGTATGTATGTATGTGTGTATGTGTATTTGTGAATGTATGTTTGTATGTATGTTTGTATGTATGTATGTATGTGTGTGTGTATGTGTGTGTGTATGTGTGTGTGTATGTGTGTCTGTGCGTGTATTTGTGAGTGTATGTGTGTATGTATGTATGTGTGTGTGTATTTGTGAATGTATATTTGTATGTATGTGTGTGTGTGTATGTGTGTCTGTGTGTGTATTTGTGAATATATATGTGTATGTGTGTATACTCTGGGTTTCCATTGTGGACGGCAGTGTGTTCTGTCGACACCATGAGAGTCTCCCAGCCCTCGCATTATATCAGATAGTACTGCATATATGTATATATATATATATATATATATATATATATAGTTTCTCTCCGTATGGCGCTGCAGGTCAAGGACAGCCGCAGCCTTCCTTCCTTCCGGGTTTCTGAATCTTTTTTTGCAGACATTTGATCGACCCGTCGCGACATCTCCGGTCACAGAAAATAACACTGACACAAACACGAATGCATTCATATAAATTCTGTATGAGATTATAACCCGTGACCACGTTGTTCGATCGGCAGAAGTCATCATGTGCAACTGACTGCGTGGTCACTGACCGGAATGGGACGTAGTGGGGCGCCGGAGAAAACAGCATTGTTAGGGGCTTTGTAATGTGCTGCCTTAGTTATGTAGCAACAGAGTGATGGAATGAAAGGGGCATGCAGTAGACATGGAACATAGATTTCATGAATTGGGCGAGAAATTCGTATATAATTTTAGCCAGAAATCCCAAAAGATCTACCTCACTCTTGAGGCGGGAGATGAGAACACAAAATACAGAATTCAGTAAGGGAATACAAAGGTTTAGACTATATAAATATATGTTTCTCAGGATAGGGTTCAGAGGCGGGCTATTTTTGACATGTTAAATGACCATCAGTTCCAATCAGGCGCGGCACGTTTGTCTAGTAACTGAAGGACTACTCCGCTGAGTTTGCTTTCGTACGTATATGCAGTTTTCATAACTAAGCTCTCGTTTGCAGGAAGTTTACCTGCCCCTGTAACACTGTATGCTTGGATCTTTGAATATGGCTCTGATATCTGCAGATAGGGAATGTGTCGGCGTCGGGACCGGATAGTGAGTGGTTTGCTTAATTAGCCTTCAGTAAGGCTGCTTACGTCGTGTTCTGAGGACGATAATAGAGTTTATGGAGGTGATGAATGATAAATTACTGTAGAAGAAGTGAGGAATCAGGTCTCACTTAAAACATGCATGTTTATAAAAGGGAAAGACTTTTGAATAACTTAGTCATGAGATGCTGTTCGGAGTTTGAGCAGTCTTGAAAGGTAGACCTGAAAGTGATGGTCTGTTTAACGATCGATACTGCTGTGAGTCTCAATGGAGGTGTGATGTCTCCAATATCATACTTACGAACAAGAGAGTGGCTTTGGATTTACGTGGTGGTTGCGTGAGTCCTAATCGCCACTTTTTTTACTGAAAAGTAAAATGACAAGAAATTATGTCATTATTTTGTAAACTGAACTTAAAGTAGAAAATATACGTTCAAACACTTTATCTTTGATATCAAGCATCGCTACGAAACTGTATACGGTTGTGTCCGTAGATAGTTTATTTCTGCTAATGTTAACTGAATGTAATGATTAATTATTTCGGTCGAAGAGACTCACTGGCAACACCGGGAAGTCAAAATCGCTAAAACAATTTATGTATCACTTCAGTTTCCAACTTAGTCTAAAGGAAACAACACGTTAAACATTTTACTCGTTTAGTGAATAAGCAACTAGAAAAGCCAACTGTTGAAGTCTCTGATAAAAGCCGAAAGCTGAATCGTAACCTTCTGCCAGGTTATTCTCTTCACCTCCTCTCAGTCTGTTTTTCATGGGCTTATTTCTTTTTTTTTTTTTTTCCAACTCCCACTTGACTTGCGAATTGTATGCGCTATTCAATGACGTTGTCAGTTTCTGAGATTGTGTGGCGTCGGTGATAGATGGATGAATTAGTATGGACCATAGGCGGAATGAGACTGACGAGAGAAAACCGACGTACTCAGAGTGAAACCTGTCTCAGTGCCACCTTTTCCACTATAGGTCTCATATGGCCTGCCTTGGCATCACACCTGGGCCTCCGCATCTGAGAGGCCAGTGAGTAATGACTGCCTGAGCCATGGCACTTCCCGCTGTCTTCGAAGAAGCAGCGCTTCGAATAATATCTATACTTCAGACCCTATGTACTTCATTACTTTCAGCCTAAGTTCATTGGAGTGGAGAACAGGTGGCAAGATTTCATGGGAGACATATAAAATGCTGTTTCTACGGCAGCTAAACACACAGAACATGTCAAAATACAAAATACTGATGCTTACATAAACAAATCAATAAAGTTGTCGTAGGTTAATATCGGCGCTTGTGTTGCGTAAAAGAACTGAGATACGAGTATATCTTTAAAATCTTTATCTCAAGATATATTTGTACACCAAAACTGTTGTATAATTCTGAATTTTTTTAGAACTCTACTGTTGAAAAACTTTTAAGAATAATAAGGTAGCTAGTTACAAGAACAGAGCTTAGAATCATCCAAATTTGAGCTACAGTGCAAGTAGCTGATCCTTTTTCTTGCAGTGTTCGTTGTTTTGTCTGAAACTGACAAACTGATGGAATTTAAACTCAGTTCATTTAAGGATTATTGACTGATGAAAACGTTCACATTTCATACCTGTACCGCCTAATTATCTTTATTGCCGACGTCGGTGTTGGGCGCACTGTGCTGTGAAAATGTCTGGGACATTTGTTTTAACTGGAAGCAAAATAACCATACCAAGGTAGGACTTTGTAACTTGAAATGTTTTATCCCTAATCCTAACACTAGATCAGTGATTTGGTCTTCAGAGATATCTGGAATAAATTAGACACGTATCTTGCTTGGGTCAGTGAATTCAATATCGTGCAGTGCATGTGCTTGCTTGATGACTCGGATCCGAAGCGTTGGAAAGCTCCAAAAGCGCTATTATTGGGCAGTCCAGAGTAAGCCTGGTGCTGGAATTGGGAATCGATATTCAATCTTGTATTCGGTGTACTGGAAGAAGGAAGAAAAATGGTTACATGGAAGTGTATATATAGGTCTATATGAGTGCACGAAATGTTGGGAACATAAGGGAGTTTGAGGAGGAAGTGAGAATGAAGTGTGTGTGAGGGATGTATTAAGCAGGTCTAACTAAAGAGTATTAGGAGAAGGATCTGTTGATCTTTCTGAAACTTTCTGTCTTTCGTTGGTTCTGTGTAAGTTTTTCGACGAAAATGTGACCCAAGTTGTTCATAAAAGGCATTATAGGCTCGTATAATTCAAGGGTCTACCCCACTACTTTGCCGACGTAAATGGCTATATATGCTTAACTTTCTTCGCCCCCCCCCCCCGCAGGAAAATAATACGCACGAGGGACTAGATTCTGTCCCGGAACAGGATGAAAAGCATGTAAGTTTTTACGTCGACTTCTTTGGGGGATATCTAGTGTCGCATTTAACATATGTGGTCTAATGTAGCGAATATAGAATTTTGAGAATAGCCTACTTGCATTTAAACTAATGATTTGTTCTTGGGCGAGATGGAAAATTGAACTGGGATGTACGATTTATCTTGCACATAAAAGGGTTCTGTACATTTGTGAAGAACTTGAGAGACGTGATAAACTAAAATGAAAAGAAAGGCTTACTAATATTTTAGGGCCAAAGTTTTCTAAGGTCAGATTGTACGATTATTACATTATGGCGTTTTGAGTCGTAATATAAGAGAGCAGATCGGTGCAGACGAAACACATGTCCATGATACTTATTCAAATTTCAATTTTTAGCTTACAGAGTTGTAACAAAGGGGTGTACAAATTCCGGGCGCCGGTCGCCATTTTCGACTAAATTTTGTTCGTCGGCAACTAATGTTTATAGATTTTGAGTATGTAATTTGCTTCCTACCACCGTTCCGGGCTCCTAGAATTTTGAGGTGGAACCCAGATTTCTGTAAAATTTGTACACCCCTGTTATGGCAGATAATTTATTAGTGGTTCAGTTTAAGTAGTTAAGTTGCTTAAATCAAATACTGCATTAATTTCGGGCAGAGTGAAATTAAGGGCCGAAGCTGAACTTAACAGAATTGATGGTAATGGATGCTAGTGCTACAAGAAAGACTCATAGATTTATATAACAAAAACTAAAACAAAGAAAAAGGCTTCACTCAAATGGAAGGAAATGAAATATTGAAATATAGACAGAAATTTAAACTGAAAGGAATAAAAACAAAGGAGGTGAATTACTTTAATTATCAACCAACAAATGCACTTACGTAAAATAACACATTAAACCACTTAAAATCACTCCGACATGTTTCGATCCTTAGATCATCCTCAGGGAGCTACGTTGTTCCTTGCTAAAGTAATTTTAAAAACATTCATAAAATAATTCCTTTATATTAACAGGGTGTTGAGGTAGCTCCCTGAGGATGATCTAAGGATCGAAACATGTCGGAGTGATTTTAAGTGTTTTAATGTGTTATTTTACGTAAGTGCATTTGTTGGTTGATAATTAAAGTAATTCAACGAAATGCACGGTGCAACGATGGGGAAAGGAGGTGAATGTTTGGAATTGTTATACTAAAACATTTGAGATAATTGTAATTTACACTGTAATATTTGAAGTGTTTAATTGGCGAAACTAAAATGAGTGGAACTGAAATTGCTGTATAGAGAAATGAGTAAAGAATGTACCATATGTATATGAGACAGAGCTAATACGTGAACAGTGCAACGGGTCTAAACCGGGCATTTTGTTCCTCCATAAAATTGGGACATGTTAATCTTACGTATATTGGACCGTGCATCATTGTGATAGTTGAAGAATAAGAGACCAACTTGATGTCACTAGTTATTAAGTTTTATTTCACTTCTTCTATGCTCAACATGTTTCGGACATTAATGGATGTATTAATGTCCGAAACATGTTGAGCATAGAAGAAGTGAAATAAAACTTAATAACTAGTGACATCAAGTTGGTCTCTTATTCTTCAATTGTTGGAGTCTGTTGTCTGTCACATATAGACTGATTCATTGAGAGATTTTTAGAACCTATTTTCAGCAATGAAAATCCATTTGATACATATTTGTGCCTAATGAGGCACTTCGATTTACAATATGTGCTTTAGTCTCAGATACAACGTTATTAGGCGCCTTTGCACTGTTGCGAAAAGCTCGTGTTAGCTTCATCATGCGTGCCCGTCTGTCCACAAGTATCAGCGCTCTTCTCACCGGAATGATTTCTGTGAAATTTGGTATTGGAGTCCTTTATGAAAGTTTATTTGAAATTGGGAAAAACTTTCGGGCATTTTACGTGAATACTTACATACGCTTTGTTGCTACCGGCGACATTGAGTCGCCATAAATTCGCTCTCTTCTAGTCCATTGGTATCATTCTTTTAGGGTAGCTGAGGAGTGTGCGAGAGCGCTAAAATGTTGCTTTGTTCATAAATTGCTTATCTTGTTAAGTATTAGAGCTGTATCTCGTACACGTTACACCGGTCGATACGATCGTGCCCTCTTCAGGCGTGCTGGGAAAATTATTGAGAAAACAGTGCTGTGAATTTCTTAATAGTATTGACCTAAAAAATGAGAGCGAAAATTGATTTCTTTTTATATAGATTTTAGAAGAGGTTAAAGGTTAGTAATATTCTAATACACCAATCAATTTTGGGTCAGAATTTTAGATAACCCTTTTTAGTTGCTTTCGCAAAATTGCGAAAAGCGACTATTATCTTCATGTCTGTCCGTCCGTCCGCATGGAAGAACTGGGCTCCCTCTGGACGGGTTTTCATGAAATTTGACATTTGAGTATTTCTCGAAAATTTATGGAGAAAAATCAAGATTCATTAAAATCGTACAAGAATAACAGGCACTGTACTTGAAGAAAAGTATACGTTTTTGATAATTTCTCGCTCAATTCTTCTTAGAATGAGAAATGTTTCAGACAAAAGTTGTAGAAAAAGTCGTGATGCATAGTTACGTCCTCATGCATTGTATTACTGTTTTGTCGTAATCATTTTATTGATGTGTATTGCCTTATGTTAATTGCAGCTCTAGAGTTTACGTCGCGCAGGTCAAGGGAAGTAGTTCTAAGAACTCTGTACGCACATGCCTGCCGTGGAATCAGAGCGGCCAGCGGTACATGGTGAAGCACTTAAGGCGACCAGCGATCGCTGGACCCGTCAGTTCACAATGAATTCTTTGTACTCTACTTGAAACCTTACGCTGTATTAAGCAGAATCTCGATCTAGCAGTTTCTGGGGCAAGACTTCCCAAGATCATCTGGCGAGTCCGGTGATAGCAGTGGTGCCTAATTACTCTCCTCTCTCTTGTGTGTAACTACTAATTGTTAGTAAAGGCTATCATCCGAAGTCTATGAAAGTTACACTGCAAAGCCATCACACTCCCTCACTCCTTCTAAGCAACGAAGTTGGATCCACGCCCTGACCGGACAACTGAGATAGTCCGATCTGCGGTGGATACAACAATCGAAACATATTTTATGCTCAGTATTTTTTTTTGTGAAAATCGTGCCGTTTGTGAGATAATGTGGTAAAATATTGTAGAGCCGGACATGACAATATGGTTAAGGCGCTTTGCGTGCTGGATACTTCAGGGTACAAACACACTATTACATTACGTAATAATTATTGCTTTTCCACTGCAACAACGGTTGCACTAATTCGCCTCAATGTTGCGTTGTGCTTACATTGTCTCTCTTATTTTGAACAAGGTTAGTGCTTTGAATTGTTAGCAGTTTCTTTCCTCATACCTGAAGATCATACGATCGTGTCGAAAAGCTTGACGTGTTAAAGATACATTTTTAATGTTTAATAAAATGATTCCTTATTCTTTAACAGAGATTTGAATTTTAATACAAATTTATGCTAAAGTATTAAACGTATTTCTCACATAAGTCAGAACGTAGAAGAAGTCAGAGTAATTTCCAGACCGTCTCACGTAGTGCCAGTGATCTAGCTGAGCCGGAAACAAAGAAAATCACACCAGGTTAGAAAAATAGGTTACGCGATGTATTGAAAACCCGTTTATAGTTTCTCTGAATTATGAACAATGCTTCTCCTCTCCATGCGCTGGAGGGCTTGACTGGGCAAATCTGTCGATATTAGTCAGGCCAACATTAATGGTCCATTCATCGAAGCGGAGTCAACATTTGCCTGTGAATTGCTGCCGTGGGCAACATCCCGTATATTGACCACAGAGAATTCCGGACCCTGGTAGAAGGTTTAAAATTCGATAATGATATGGTTATCGTGGAGATAGGTGCAGGGAATTCTACACATTGGGAAGGCTGATAGTTGAGGAATGGTAGATACTTCTGTTGGTGTGGGCATTTCAGCTATCTCTCTTTATTAGTCCTTAATTAACAACATGCAATATAAGATAACGCAAGGACCCACAGGAATTTCCCAGGGTTCATGAGTCGCTGCTGGACGGAATAATCTAGATATGCGTAATTCGGCTGCTTAAGTTTGTACGGAGGTACGTGAACTAAACGATGAATGGTTATTGTAGTAATTCCGACGGTTTCCCATCTAAATCCTTTTTAAGTTCGAACGTGGAAATATGGCGTCTTGTGTCTTTCTTAAGTTTAGTTTTATGGCCTCATCGCCAGAGAATTCTTGTGTTTCAAGGGAATTGTAACTTATTAAGTTTTTGACCAACTGGAAGCAATTTTTTTGATGACAAAACCAGTTCGATATTTATAGGTCATTTTCATTAGATTTCACCTTACTGGCTAGTAAACATGCTGACGACAGCCAGTTTACTTTAATGCTCGCCTCTGCATGTGCGCTTTCGAAATCCAATAATTTATTAGAATCACAAATTATGAAGGGGTGGTTATAAGGGGGAGTTAGAAAATACATAAAAATTTTATTCGAACAACCGGAATGGAACAAAACGCTTACAGTACCTCAGGGTGGATAGGATACTAATATTAAAGTGGATATACAGGGTGTTTCACGACTTTAGGGCATAACTGCAGGAGGTGATTTCCTAGGTCTTTGTGATCAAAAAAGTTCATATAAACATGTGTCCGATTTTGGACGGTTACGGAGTTATGACC
>Ga0131853_10008547_pt1 | contig 18675 bp, 9 predicted proteins | sample TergutLab28metaG_FD_92764 | JGI IMG/M metagenome (GOLD analysis project Ga0131853, IMG submission 92764) | Labiotermes labralis P1 segment gut microbial communities from Petit-Saut dam, French Guiana - Lab288 P1 (version 2) (version 2) | ecosystem: Host-associated > Arthropoda: Insects >...
AAAACAACATTTTAAACCCCCCCAAAATTCCTTTTTTTGATTCCTTTTTAAAAAAAAAAAAATTACCTTTTTTTTTAAATTCCCCCCCCCCCCCCCCCCACACACACACACACACACACACACACACATTTTGACTGACCTGGCTCTCTTGAATGCCCAACAAGGTAGACAGCTGGGGTGTAATTATGAACAGGGATATGGCATCTCTGCTGCTTTCTCCAGACAAGTTTGGTATCTCCAATCTCTTCTCCAGTGTCCACTGTGGGCTTTTCCCATAAGATGAAGCTTAGCAAACTCCACAAACTGTGAGCTGATTTGGCTCTGTAACAGGTGGACAGCTGGAGTTTATGTACAGGGATACGCAATCTCCTCTACACTGCCATCTCCAGGCAAGCTTTGAGCCTTCCAGTATCCACTCCAGCAGACACTTCAGGCTCTTTTCCTACACAAAGCTTATTACTTACCTGAATTAGTGGTAAGATTACAAATGTGTGCAGTATTTAAGATTCCACTCTTTGCAGTATGACACCATGCACAGTGAAACTTGCATTCAATGATCCCTGAATCTGTGTTTTTATCTGCCCCACCAATACATAACACGTTAACGTTGTTGAACTTTTTTTTAATATATGTCCGTACTTCCTACTCAATTTCATCATCATATATTTAAATTCAGCATACACTGGCAGGTTGCTGTTAGGTACTTCAATTGTTGCAGTCAGAGAGGGGAAAAATTTACAGTTATAACTGCCAAACTCATACACATCATGTGTTGTGTCCTGTGGAGTATAACCTGGCCCAGCTACCGATACTAATCCATTCTTATACTGTGGCTGCAAGGCCTCGACCAGTGTTGGTAGCTCCGTCAGGTTAATGCACTGTACTGAACATACAACACAAGAGATGTCAACTACATGCACAGAATTAATATATGGTGGTGGCGCTGAGAGTGAACTGTACAGGACTCAGTAAAGAGCAAGGCAGCAGTAACTTAATTTAATGGACAGCGTGAATATGGACGAAGCAAAACAGATTACATTTTTCATGAAGTACACTATTAATGTTGTGCATTGAATTTCAGTAGCTACATGAAGTTTAATTTCCTTGATTTTTCATACATTTTAAATGGTCCCTTCTGATACGTAAAACGCAAGCATCACTATACACACACACACACCAGTGCCTCCAAAACATAATTACCAATTTGCATTGCATCATAAGCCAAAAGACGATATTCTTACGGGAACCTCAAACCTCCTGCTGGAATTTTATCTCCATGCCATCACTGTTCAGTTGTTCAACAAGAACTGGAGGAACATTTATCAAGGATTGAACAGGTAGCTAGCCATTTGTTGTGAATACCGAAAATGTCTGTCTCTTTCCATTTGCTCACAGATGGTTTTGGAGCAAGCACTAACATTATGACAGCATGGGTCAAATTTTATATTTCAAGGGTCTTCTTACAACTTACAAAAAAGAAGGTATTTTAATTCTAAAAGGCTGCTCTGTGATGTTTCATTGTAAACAACATTCTTGCCAGGTATGGTGATGCAAACGAAATTTGCTCAAGGAAGACCATTACACTATAACAAAAGATGCCACTGCATAACTTGTGCCATGATAAGGTTATTAGGAGAATGTGCTGACAGTTATCACTTTCTAGTATGACATGCATAGTAAGGGAGGAATGGTAGTAGTAATTTATTGTGCAGAAAGGGCAGCCAGTCATTACAACCTTCAGAGCATGCAGGACATGTTATTTGCATGTTCAACAACAATTATGGGAAATAATTTGGACAATTTTACTTGCCTGTACTCCACTCTAGAGATATGTAAGCATAATTACACGTGTCATTAGGGTACACAGTAGAGGCTAGTCACAGGGCACATGTGCACACACAATGTAAAATTAATTTCATGTGTGCTACAGGCACAAAGCAGGTATATTTTTTTTATTTCCCCTGCAGATTTACATAATTCAAAATATATTCAGGTTGTGAGAATGCCACTCTTGCCTACATAGAATGCTATGTGGAATATTTAAATGCTGCTAGTATACTACTGGACAGTCTTGTTGCATTTTAAATGTCTTCCTTCAATTTTGATGGGATGAAATTCCTTTCATTCCATGCCCAATAACATATGTAGATTAGCTACCCTTTGGGTTCAAGTTTCACTGTGAAATTCAGACAATTTCACTTCCTTGCAGCAGCTATTGTTCCTCTCAGCTGTGTTGGTAGTGCTCTTAGAAAAAGAAAGGGTGGTGTGAAGTCTAACTTGATCAGTGTGCTGTATTAAAGGCCCTGTCCGGCAAAAAAGGAGTAGTGACTGGCATTACACGCACCCACACACACACACAGTACATTATTGCTACTGAAATGCTTGTGGTGTGTGACTTTCATAGCAAAGACCACATCCTCTGAGATGCTATATTATGACATGTAGTATGTGAACACTAATCTTCCCCTACAATATCATTCTCCCCCTGCCACACTGCAGTCAAAATCTTCATGTTTCCTTTAGTACTTCACATTTTATAGCAAATTATTGCTTGTATTTCCAGTCAACTGCTCATAAAGATATGGGGCATTAAGTTGCTACTGAAACTGCATTATTCTGATTCTGAATTTTGTTGTTCACATGTTGCAGAGCATCAGGGTGAGCAGCACATTTCACAACAGTGCAGAGTAGGATCTTCAAACTTCAGCAACAGTGAAAGATAAAGGTAAATCAATCCTATTACAGGCTAGGACAGGCCCTTGGGCTCCAGCAGGTTGAGGCTCCTGGAATTTCCAGACAACCAGCACATGGAAGTGGTAAGGTTGTCAGCCCTACACAGTGGCTTGCATTACTCCATAGGATATACCCCTGGTACTCATATCTCTTAGAGGCTAAGTCAACTCCAGGGCCACAGTGCAGCTGGAATTTCTTTCATTGCTTTTTAAAATACGTTATATTGATAATTTCCTCCCATGTATTCCATACACAGTTGTATTATCTGAAAATGCCCAAACTGCCCAAAACATGTAAAATATACTATCCCTGTAAAAAATAAAAAAAATTCTGTTCTGATTAATGGTTTTCTTCTTTACACATCACCCTTTCTTCAAAAAGACAACTGACCTCTCTTCAGCATCTTTCTCCAGATCTTATGGAATGCCTATGTTAAGCCTTACTATGCCACATACTCTTAATTTGTGTTTTAATAAGTTCTGCACCAAATTCACACTATTATAAAAATTAAAATAAATTATAATTACATGTTATACATGACAGTGAATGCCTGAATTGTTTTTTAGCACTGACATTACAGTGTCATTCAATTTGTTACCCTGTGCTGTACATATTCCCAAATAAGAAATATACCCTGTTTTTGGTTTGCAGAGCATTCTAACTAATATTCCATACATTGTAATTCTGCCAGCATTGTAGGTTCAAAATCTCTGATGTCCCCTCCCCTTCAACAGTTCTTTTCCTGGACTCTATACAGATCTGAACTTTTAAAGGAGATATTCATAGACAGGTTCAGTTTTTAGAAGCCTAGATGAATCATTTTTAATTAGATTATCACTGTTATGCCAAGCTTGCCATATTGCTCAAAATGATTTCTGCTCACTGTTGGTGAAAATACTGGTGTCACTATTGTAGCTCTGTAGACCAGTAGTCTTTCACATTATCTTTCCTGACTTGGCCCATCAAAAGTATCAGTCCTATATATTTTTTTCATTTCTGCAGTGGTAATGTTAAGTCCATTTCTGGGATTTGAGAGAAATTTTCCATTCGTACACATCTGCCTCTAATACAAATATTACTGCACAGCATACAGTTAAATGAGGTCTTCTCCAACCACAGGGCTAACAACTTGGGGTACATCTGAGCCCAACCAGGAAGGAAAGAAGCTCAGAAGCAAGTCAGGGCCGTGTGCAATTTCAACTACATCAAGACATGAGCTGTCAACAAGTTTTTTTTTTTCTGCAAGGCAAGGTGCCAAAGGAAATTCACACAATTCTGACAGAAACATTAGCTTGTTTCCTTCCTGGTCGGGCTAAGGACTTATCAGCACCCCATATATCTATATTCACACCCAGGTTCCTTAAAAATCATTCTATGTTTGGGGTTTTATCACTTTTACTCCATGCAGCAAATGTTGCTGTGTCAGACTGTTCACTGATCTCACTCTCACCTCCTCTCCATACCTGAAGGTTCAATGTCAGTACTGTCCATTAAACATGACTGCGATCTTCTCCACACACTTGTCATTGGTAAATTACTGTCAACTATTTCAGTATCACTTTATTATAATAATAAAATAAATGAGTCCATCGTTCCTTCTAGGAACATAGGTTGTCTATGAGTCCTTTCCACTTCTGTCTATCGGCTGCTAAGAACCTTAGTTTATTCCAGCTTTTACCCGCTTCCTTAATTATCAATCTTCTCCAGCTGTTTTCGGTCTTCCTCTCTTCCTATTTCCCTGGGGGTTCCAAAGTAGGGCCGCCTTTGGTATCTCTCCATCCTCTTTTCTTAATGTGTGACCAATCCATCTGAATTTTCTTTTTTCTTATTTCTAAATTTATATCTTCTTGTCCTATTACTTTCCATAGGTCCTTATTGGAAATGATGTTTGGCCAACATATTCTTAATATATATCATAGACATCATAGACTTATTGAAAACAATGAGATTTCGGTGCAGGTAGGTTGTTAGCCTGCCCAACCTATCCTGATGGTGAGGCTGCCACCTTCTTGGCATCAGGCTGCCACTTCTACAAACACTTGGATATCTATGGCATTTCCTCCACAGCAGTTGGTAAGGTTATCCCGCCTATACTCGGTCACCAGAGCCTCGTCTGTGTTAACAGGGACCGCCACTCGAAGGTGAGGTTGGTGTTTGGGAAGGAGAGGTTATGGTAGCTCTCAAGGAGCGTCACATTACTTCCCCTTAGACCCCTATCACTTTATTAAAGATTAGATATGTCTGGCAATGGATCTGAATAACTTTCTGCAATGGAGTCGTCCACTATCACACTGTTCCTGCTCGAGTACATGATTGCTAGTAGCTAATATTATGAACAACAATACACACTGAAAAAAAAATTTACTACTTTTTGGACTGTTTATGTTTCCTGGGTTATAGGGAGGGAAAGCATTCTGGGTTTTTTGTTTGTAAGGTACCATAAACCTCCTGCTGCAACTTGTGAGTGACCTTGGGATGACAAAAGTGCAGCCACAGTTGTTACACATGTAAAAATTATGCAGTATTCAAAAATGACTTTCATTGTGGCCCACAAGCAGCAGATGGAATTTAAATTACAACTTTCGTTTGATCCATATGTAAAGTGTTAACCTGAGATGTGGTCTTCCCACAGAAATTAAAGTTCTTTATTGGCACTCTCTCAAATTGTGCCTTTCTTCCTGCAAATGTGGACATTTTCCTTCCAGTATGAACATATTGTGACCTTGCTTCAGCCTCTTTGTAAAACAAAAATTTGCTGTTCATTTTCCTTATTAATCATTACAAAATGTCTAGCCAAGAGTACAGTAACATTATACTCAAAACTCCCACAAAACAAATTGGACAGCCAAAAATGTGTAGTGCCTAAGCTATTAGATGGATGATATGGGGTTCAATTCTCAGCAATGACAAGACATTTCTCCCAAATGTCCAAACCATGTCTGATGCTCAACCAGCCTCCTGTTCAGTTGGTACAAAGAATCTCTCCCACATGTTAAAGTGGTCCAGATGTTCAAGTTTACCACTCACCTCCATCTAATACTGAGGTTAAGAATGAATAAAGCAACACTTGTAGTGCCCCTATATGCCTACACGACATGGACAAAAACAACCTTACAAAAGAGAGCTGAGAGTCGGCTAGGTTTTTCTTCGACTGCTATGCTACTCCGCAGATTAGAAGCAACCACATACGATTGATGTATGTCTTCTTGTTCCATCAGCTTTGCAGTATAAACATATTTCTCACTGAGTGCAACAGTGGCACAATCCAAAAATTTCCATTTGGAGTTAATACTATGAGCTCAAAAATGTAACAACGACATCCGACATTACAGGTACACTTCTTAGTTGAAACATACCCTGCTGGACGCCATTCTGGTGGTACGTAGTTTCTATATTTTTGACCTCAATCGTAGTATTAGTGCTCTACACTCAAGCAGCTACATGTAATAAACGCGTACTCTACTACGCCAAATAGACTGCATTGCCATCCACGCAACTATTTGGCCGTCACAGCTTAGGCAAATTCCATGGTTTCATCGCAGATATTTTGAATCACAGATAACACAATACTGAGTAAAACCGTGTGTGCGCAAGAGACACGGATTATCGTGTACGAGGTATTAAACTGTGTTTTGGTGTGATGAATGGTTGGATCTCATCGTGTGTGATTATTTCGATTTATCTGGTGTGATGAGTGATTTCGACTTGTAGAACATAAGAGTTGTACTTATAGATGAAATACGAGTCTTCCCGCAGTATAATTATGTGGTAATAATGACATGGACAAGCAGAACGTCAAGAGTGCTGATAAAATACAACAGGGCCAAGTTACGGTGGATGCTGTCCACCCACGTTTCTTAGGCAGATCGAAACATACACAAAACCGTAGCAGTTCGATAGAAACTAGAGATGAAGCTTCAACTGCATATTGCCAGCAATGTAACGTAAACATTGGGCACACTGTTGTGGCATTAAGAAATCATTTTGAAAGCTCCCGACATGAAAGTCAGCCGTGTGTGTACTGCAGTGGCCCTGTGTACAGGTATATTTGCAGGTTTGAGAAACAATTCCATGAATGCGTTCTGAATGCCATGCAAGGAAGAGGGCCTGATGATACCTCAAGTTTGTCACAAGATGAGGATAGTGATACCAGCGAAATGCAGAGTGTATCAAGCACTCAGAACATTGAAAGTGAAAGCTTAGGGTATGTTAATGATACATAGAGCATTCATGATGTAATCTTGACGGCACATGATTATACCGTAATGGTCTAAATTGCCCTTAATATGAAATACTCATTTGTGTAAAAGAGCTATGATTATAGTTGTTAGTCTGTTATATTGCTGTCCCCATGAAGCTCTGTGAAAGGCTTATGTACACCATACAACCATGGCATTGTTATGTTGTAAGTTTAATTTGTAAAGCACGAAATATGGGTGCAGTTTTCTTAACAACAAACATGTTAAGCTGTACAGTTCCTTCTAGTAGTGTCTTGCAGTTAAATTATTCTTGATACTGTACATTCAGGCTTCCTTATTCAAGATGCATCCAACATAATGTGATCATTCCATAGTTTGGCATGTACATGCATTTTCAGGTCCCTAATTTTTAATGCACAGTGATTAAAATAACTTGTATATTTTGGAGTACTGACATCAGAATGTGCATTAAAATGAAATGTATGCACAACTCATTTCTTGCCTGTGCCAGGAAAAGTTGAGAAAACCTGGAATAATGGGTTTCAAGATCTAACATACTCATACATATTTGGCAGAACTTATTTAAATAAGAGTAGTTCAATAATTTTCACTGTTTTCGGAAGATAATGTAAGGGCTGTTCATATTCTGAGCAGTCACTGCTTTTCTGTGATATGTATGGTCAAAGGTAGTTTGTACATCATTGTATTTTGTATTGCAGTTTTTGAAACTTTCAAAAAGTTTGTTTATGTTCCTGAAATATATTATTTATGTGTAATACATACATACTTGCACAGACATATACTGCCTTATAATTTCATGTATTCCTAAAACACAGACACTGGTTGTCTTTTGGAGGTTGTGTGTAAAATGTACTTATTGTCATTATGGAAGTGAGATTTCCATTTTCCTTATACAAGTAGTATTCAGTGCATGTATTATGCATACTTAAAAACAGCAAAAGGTACACAAATGAAAAGTGGAAAGATGTTCAATTCTTGGCTGGAATTTTTGTTCAAATAATATCACCTGGGATTGAAAAAGTTTTAAATGAAACGTATACTACCATTCACTGATTACACTAACCTTTCGAATGACAATGATATAAACAGGGTAATTACCGACAGCGATAACTAAACAACATGTTGAGTCTGCTGTTAGGCAGACCAATATTGATACCACATGTGTATCATTACTGAAGGTGTTAAGGACTGTTCTTATAGTATAATTCATGTAAGCAGGGTATTGTTTGCCTGTTGGGAAATTTGTTATCATTCATTTCCATGAAAATGGGACCACAAGACTGCAGCAATATGTAACAATGGAACCATGTGTCAGTCGTTAACTGTAGTATTGGGTGCCAGAGACAGATGAATAGCACCACATACTGATCAACTTTGTGGCACTGGTATATGTTTGGCTTAATTCAGGGGACATAATGAAAGTAAACTGATCAAATAGCCTTTACACTACATGCATTTCTTTTGGGTAATTCCAAGTATTAGGTTTATTGATTCCTACATTTTTAAGGAACGTACCGCCTTCATCTTCAGTGGTTAAGGACTCCTTGACCCTTGAAAATAAAAGTACGTTCCATTGAAATGCTAGGAATCACTAACAATGCCACTTGGCGTAACAACAAAAAAGACCTGAATTCTGAACATCAGTGCTTATATCTCACCCTGATTTTCACTGTTTAGTAAGAGGGGAAAAGTGAAAGGAAATGAGATAATACAGTAATGAACACAACAGTAGAGCTGCAGAATTGTCCATCGGAGATTTTAAGGTATAAGAGTGTATCACTGGAAAGTTGGAGATTCCAATGACACAACATTTGTTGTCTTTATTTTTACTTCACTTCAGTTAGATGTTTTCACTTGCTGAGAAAGTTATGGATTCTTCTATGAAGGGTCTGTGCTTAAACTGTTTACATCTGCTGTTCTGCCATTATGACCCCACATCTGGCCATCTCTCACATTATTGTGGATAAATTTACTCTTGCTGAAGATTATCAGCAACCTTTATCAATAATGAAATTGTGAAGGATACAGATACTTTAAAATATAGCAATCTGCACATTCTGGGCTTACCTGTAGGGATTTCAATAGAATGCAGAATCATGCTATAATTCCAAGTGTTCGTTCATCCCCCTTTTTTGTTTTCGACAGTCTAATGTTGACATACACGGTTTCAGCACTTAGACTGGCTTCAGGAAATTGTTAATGCAGCAGGCTTGCCTCAATACCAATTGAAACAGGTGATGTGTGAGTGGTAGAGGGTTCACAGTTGGGACTGGACAATCACAGGAAGTCTCAGCATTGTTGTGTTTTCTGTATCAGCTAACATCAGTAATCATGCAGAAACAGAACAATTGCTTTAAGTACTGTAAGCAAGTACTATTTTGACACTGACACAAGTTACAGTAAATCTAAGTGCACACATTTGATTTGAATGTGCTTGGCATTTTCACCCAATGCAGTTGGGGAAATGCCACCCCACCTTTATGTTTTAACCCTTATGGTATGATAAGCCAATATATCAACCCTACATTTATTACAATTTTAGTGCAACAATAAGAAACATCCTCACAACCAATACAAGTTAGTATGTGCTGCCATCTGGTACCAAGAGTGAGAATGTATTATGTGAGGAGACAGTTAAAGATACAAGGGAACTTTATAAAGCTTCTGATACTACATTTTGTAATATCAGCGTCAGTTTATGCTACAGTAATAAAAAATGGTTCTTTGTTGACTTATTTGGGAGCTATTATAGATCATTTATGAAAAATTTTTCCCCCTATTTTCTGAATTATTTATATACATTTCTCTCAACACAACAAATACCTGGGAATATTTCTGCCAGTTACAGATAATATAACTACTGAAGATCCTTGACAAACATTCACAAATTAATTTTCACTTCTTGGTGGGGAACTGGCCGGTTTGGGAATTGGTCAGAAATTTAATCATGCTGTTAGAGGGTTAAATGTGTTTTATGCAGGTACTTTCAGTTGAACTGTTGGCAAGTTGGGTATTGGTCCATGAGAAATACGTTCCTGATCAGATTATCATTCCAGGTTTTAGGAGCAATGTAAATAGATTACAGCTTAGTGTAAGAAAACACACTGAAAATTTTACTCCGTACTGGTGATGAAGTAGGCAGTAAAAAACTCTGAAGACATCTTACTGTATGTAATACCTGTGTGTGGCTGAGTGAGTGAGTCATCCTGGTTGCCATGGTTACAGTGGTGGTTGAGAGAGAACATGTTCTCTGTGACACACCTGATGAAGTTGAAGAAAGTGATTTTTTTTTTAATAGTTGAGACTGTGTGTGTTCCCTGTAGGTACATGGTGAGGCTGAAGAAACAGTTGAGCATCAAGACTATCTCGATAACAGAACCAGATTTCAGCACTCCAGTAGATGAAATTAGTGTTGGTGTGCTCGAGAATAAAGAAATCGGCAGTGAATGAGGCCATTGAGTAGTGTGTAAATATTACAGAGGTCTGTAATATGACAGGCTTGTGGGTAGTGTTTTATAAAGATGGATAGGGAACAGCAGGTCAGCACAGGACATGCAATTGATACCCATGAAATTGTCATAATATATTTTAACCCTTTGAAGCCTTCTTTCAGTAACGTACCTAATTGCATCAGTACTCAATGGTCAAAAGTGGGGAATATTTTTTTTAATCTGGGAAAGGTCTAAATCAGACTTCTGGTGTAGCGCTTTGGCCCTTCCCTATGCCTACAAGTCAACCTTGTTACTAGGGCACAAATGGACAAACTTGGGGAACATTTTAGTTTTCTCCAAAAAATGCCCAACAGTAAATGATCACAGTAGCTGCTTGGACTGATAAGTGCACTGTCTTCTGCCACATGGATACTGGGGTTGTGGGATCAGATCCCTTTTTGGACATGGATGTGTTTTGTCTGTGTTTGTGTTTCACTGTTTAAATAACAAATTGATTAGTACACATTAGCACAACAAATATTTATTGGATTATATAAGTTACATGTTTCGACCTGTTAACAGGTCATTATCAGGCCTCCAGCAGAATAAGTCTCAGGTGCTGTTTAGATATTGGGATTCCAATATTTTTACTGTTGTGAACGTACATAAAATGTGATACTGGATAAAATGTGAAACAAGCAGTGTCTAGTTAAAACATGAGTAGGTATTTGACTCTTTGGACAGGTTTTATCACTGCTTACTGGATATGGTGCTGGAGGCCCGATGATGACCTGTTAACAGGTCGAAACAAGTAGCCTATATACTCCAAAAAATATTTGTTCTGCTGACATGTATTAATCAATTTGTTACTTATTTCGTTAGAGCACTTCGTGATGCCCTCTTTAAAAAAAAAATCACTGTTTAGACAGAAGCCTTGTGTCAGGCTCATCTACTGTACAAGTAGTGCTATCAAATGCATATCAACAGGATTCTGAAACCTGGAAGTGACAGATCTGGCACCATCCTGCCCAGTAAGTACTATTCAATGGAATGGAAAGACTAAGCATGTGGGTCCAGTGGGCATAGCAAGAATAGTGCATATGCATGTTACATTACATAACATGCATGTTTCTGGTAATTCCATCTTTACTACTCCAGTCAGCTCTCACCAATACTCTCTGTGTGTTAGTTTATTTTTATTTGATATGGTTACTCATCACAATTTGGCAACCAGTGTTTGAAATGAATAGAAAAGTCACAATAAAACTCACTCACATATACACAGAATAAGATAATTTATGACAAAATTACTACATATAATGGAGTAGTGGTTAATTTTTATTACACCTATCTGGGAAGTATGCAGGAATATCTTGGCAAGAAGACTGTCCAGTGGTATACATGGTTTTTTCAGCCCATCAAGACACATTCTGGTATAGTATGCATAACTTTAGATAATTATAAATTCCTCTCATATTCTTTCCAACTCATAATTCTACAAGGAGTTCCAAACAGAATTCACAGAACCTAATTCTCCGTTACACAGACTTTCGCCGTGTCCTAGGAACCGCGCTACAATCGAGAGTTGGGTTTGCCCCAGCTGCAATGTGAAATGCTTATGAAGTTAACAAAAGTTTGCTTCGCCGCCTGCCGCTTCAAGAGTTCGCGCGCGTTTCCCATGTTCTTGCAGACTGCAGGACATTAAAACGTACTGCAGGGCTCCAGTGGCATAATGTTCATACCAAATTTCGTGACAATCGGTCCCCTGTCTCAAGATGAACATGAACAGTACGATGTCTCATAAACCTACTTGTTTTACCGTTAGGGACACAGCGCAGGGTTAAAGTCACAGTTCAATAAATAAAGGAACGCATGCGTCGATTTATTATTTCTTTTAAAAACCCAGTCACTGTAAGCCATTCCGCACATTCATACACCACCGTGACCTTACTGACCAATTCCTGTCTTGGAATCGATGTGACATTGCGCATGCGCAGAGCTATATTCCAAGTACAAAACATGCAGGAGGAGAGGTGTGTGTGTGTTGACTGCAGTAGGTGGACGGCTCTGTGAGAACGAATCTGGCGCTTGTGCAAATATATTGGACGAGTCGATACTAACAAGAACTTACGTGCCTTCAGTAGGAACTTTAATCAAATTCACACCTCAAGTACCATGTTCGGCGGTCTAGGGGGAGGTATGTATTTCATGCTAAAGTAAAATTGATTTATCTTCATTTTCTACTTTACTTTCGGCAATGACTTGAAGACCATGGTAATACTAGTTCTGAAATTTAAGTTTAAACTTACAGTTATTTATTAAGACAAAATATTCTTTCGTTAGGTGCAGTTTTTCATGACCATTGTAAGTTCCACAGTAGCTGACCCACCTCAATACGTTACTCCTTGACCTACCGTACAGTTCTTAAAAGCGACGTTATTGGCGTCTTTTCGACCAGTTTTTCAAACGGGTGTAGTTTAGTAACGTAAAATTAATGTAAATGCAAATGACGAAGGGGCGGTATAGCTTTACTCATTCTTAAGCTCCACTCTAGACGGAGATCAGTTGTCTTTACGCCCTGCCTGCTTTACCCCCGGACAAAATGCCCACACCACCCATTAACAGGAGGCTGGGTGGGTCCCAGAGCGGATCAGACGAGAAGGGAAAAATTTCTTGCCCCTACTGTTCATATGCGAACCAAGAATCATTTTAAGACTTAGTATTATTGTCATTACTGTTAGGTGAGATATTGCTGTAGTAATACATTTTTACGTTGCGTTAATGAAGAATGTAAATTTTAGGCGTGCTTCTTATTTTAAATGTACCAACTTTAAATGTTACCGCCAGTTAAGGCAATTTTGGGGAAGGATATAAAGAAATTGTGAGGCGTTGTAAGGGATCCTCGGTAACAGCCACTGTAATTTTTCTTCCCTTGGTGACATTCGTACAGGTAATTATTTCGTTTCTTATTTCTGGACAGAAACGATCGTGGACTACCTTAAAGCACCAGGAGGGTCTAAGATAGGGGCAGGCAAATAAATACTGGTTGATACCAGTCATTGAAATACTTGTTCATCAGCATTTATTTGTTCAGTTAGCGTAGAATAAAAAGATGGTACGAAACATTTCAAGTAATTAACTGGCTAGGATCGGAGCAAGCCCATCTTTGTATGCTATCCTGAGCCAGCTCCATGTACCTTCCTGACAATCTGTTTCCCTAAGCTTGGACTGTCTGCTCAGGGCTTTCATATAATCCCTGCTATAAAGCTTTCTCGACCAAAATTCTGTACTACTTTTTTTTGTCTCCCCCAACTGACCCACATCGCAACCTCAATTTTAGGTGACGTGTACAAATACCGGATTGTGTCCCGTTATGTAATACCACAGATTTACCACTTCATTCGTCTTAGGTCCAGATATTTTTTGTGACACCGCACAGACATTTATTACTTAACGTTCCTCCCCCAACTGAAGACACTACAGTACACTTCCATAACAGGAAATACTGGAAATATTTTGGATTCTGGTAATCAGACAGTTATTATGCAGATTAAAAAACGTACCGGTTGCATACGGAAATTACTTATTTCTTTCCATATCAGGTGCCAACTCCTACATGCTTCGGCACCAAGGTGCCAAATTCAGGGAGCTTAACTTGTTACGACTTTTAATTTTTATAATGGAAATGAGGGCGACTAGCATTTGAAGTACGTGTTGGACTTACTATGATCCTTTGTTGTTAAAAAAAAACTTCCTGAATATGGGACCATGGTGCCGAAACATGTACGAGTTGGTACCTAGTATGAAGGGCGTTTGACGATGTTTTATTGTATTTTAATTAGTGCGGTTTTTTTTGTTTAAAATATATAATGCAAGGAAATGCACAGTATGAATAACATACAATTTACTGTTTTCTTGTCAGTTCCTCGGGGGTAAAGCGGCCGAAGCAAGGCGCTGACCACTGTGTCCCATGTAGCGCTGAGTTTAAGAATGGATAGAGCTATATCTCTCCACCCTTCTAGTGTGAACTTTACTTCAATTTACGAGCCTCATTAACCTCCTGTTCTTAAGAAACCAAAATCGTAGGTGTCTGAGATTGTCACGCAGTCGGTGTGTACCCCCACTTAGACGTTTGAACATAATGATTAATATCCATGAAATTTGGCATGAATTTTATGCCAATGCAGTGACTTGAGAAGCGGGAGCGATTCTGACTATTAGGTCCTTAATTGTTTTTGGTAACAAGAACTGGGAATGAAGTGCAACATTTGTCAAGGTAAATATCAGTGTTGTGGCAGAACAAGATGGCCGTACCTAGGAAACTGTCGTTCGCTTTCTGTTTGATGGCAGTAACTCATGAACCACTGGAGCTAGGCATGCAAAATTTGGTACGGCGATAATGGTGAACGTACATGCCTAAATGTTTATTTGTGTGTGTGTGTATATATATATATATATATGTGTGTGTTTATTGATTTATGTGTGTATATATATATATACACACACATAAATCAATAAACATTTTGGCATGTACGTTCACCATTATCGTCGTACCAAATTTTGCAGTGGTTCATGAGTTATATGTATGTATGTACGTGTGTATATATGTATGTATTTATGTATGTATATGTCACACACACACACACACACACAGAAGGATTTACCGTGAATCTAATGAATCTTAAGCTTCAAGGCCCCTCACTTGCACGGGCCCTAGTAATGCGTTCGCATGGTCATATGTTTTTTTAATTTGCAATAGTAAGACTTTTTAACCACAATCGGTTAAGTATTATACAGGTGTGTCAGGCAGTTAGTTAATAAAAACGGTGTGTAATTTTCCTGGACTTCGTGATGTGTGAGGTATTTGTCAGATTTCTTAAATTTGTAATTTGTTGTGATTTATTTTCTCATTCTAAATAAATATTCACGTTCCTACCTAATTTTATATTCGTAATTTTGTATTCTTTTTCTTAACGAGGGCACCAAAAATTATATAAGCTTCTGGTCCCACAAAACTTGAACCTACCCCTGTATGTGTGTGTGTGTGTGTGTGTATGTGTGTGTATGTATGTATGTATCTGTCCCTGTGTATACACACACACACAGGAACAGATACATACATACATACATACATACGTACACACGTACATATTACTGTATGCCAACAGTTACAAACATGGCAATGATACGAGATCCTGAGGTTCTATCCAAAGCGTTTAGCGTAAGAAAATTTATACTGACACTCCTTCATAAAAATAAAGTAAAACAACAACAACAACAACAGATATGTGGACCTAGAGATTTATGCAAGCAGAAAGCAGGCTCTCCGTCAGGCATTGGTTTCTTAATGTCTTCGCGTAGATCCATATTTATTTCTCATCAAGTTACTTTGAAAGCCTGTAAAGAACGTTCTGTACTATTGTTTATGTTATATATGTAGGCTTTAAATAAATTAAGCCATCAGCATACATGATACCAAATTCAAGCAATCCAGTACTTTTCAACGTAACCTTCTCGTATTTTACTGCCGACAAATTCTGGAAGAAAACCGAAATGCATTGGCCAAAAAATCATCCCATTCCTTGTGGCCGACTGGAAATTGGAAGGGCATGGAACAAATATTTACCTGACGATACCTCTCTTATTCGTATGCTGTTAAATGGGAACCGACGTTGCACAGGAGCCTGTTGCCTCCATCTGCAGTTTCGTCTAAGAAGAATCAGCTTCAGCCAATAAACCAAACCATCCTACATGCTAAGGGCAGAGAGGTGATCTTCGTCATTGGTTAGGTTCATCCATTCCTGGGTACGAAGCGCGTAGCTGAAATGTGAGAACTAAGCGACAATTTTGAGAGGTGTGTGCGAAATGAGCTTATGCTAATGGATTTGGCGTCATGGCGGACGGCCTTCACGCATTGATGCCAAGGACTGTCGAAAGAAACTCTCATCTGGCAATTATTTTTTGGAAGAAAAACTTTATTTGAATTGATGTCTGTTGCTGTGAACTCAGAAAAGTCGTCGCTGATGGTCTTTGCGATTGTGTACGTAAGGAAGCCTGGTCACTTCGGGCAAAGGCCTCCTTGAGGGAGGGTCGTGTCCACTTACTATACGTACCTTTTCATTAGTCTTAAAACTGAGGATATTTTGAAACCCTCAGTCAGGGTAGCCGATTTAACTGTCACGGCGATGTGACGGCCTTGTTACGGGTATCCTCGATTGGCCTGCTGACCTTCGGCCTCAATTCGTTGTTAGTACCTTGATTTCGCCCAGCCCTGCGTCTGACTTCCAATGTTGTCGATCTAAGTAGTTCCCCACGTTCGCTAACTTAGAGTTGAAATTCTCGGTCACGGTCTGATGAGGTCGGCGAATAATTAAGCCTCCAAATACTCTTTTCCTGTTACTAACGTACTAAGGTGCGTTACTCGTAAAGCGACGACACTTGGACAGCAGCGGCTGAAAATTCCAGTTGTGACTGTGGTTAGCGTACCTGCAGACAGGGCATGCATAATCCACCATTTGGAAGCACGAGGTGCTTACAAAGCTGTAGACTACTTCCGACAACGAGAGGACCTAGCTAGTCTCTTAGCTGCCGTCTAAATTCAACCTGCATTTGGCTCTCAAATGAGTTGGACAGGCCTGGGCGTTTAAACGGGTTTCACAGCCTTAAAGAAGGCACAGTGCCATTCCTGACGCGATATTTAACACAGTCGCACTGCAGATGAGCGCCATTCTTCAGTTAGTCCGTCTTGGCGAGAAGACCCTTGTGGGTCTCATGACCAGATTTCACCTGCAGCCAAATAATACTTGCTTTGGTGCTAGTTTGTGGTGACCCTCTGTGGTAAGAAGACGGGTCTGTCCATTGTCTCTGTCATCTTGGCACAGTGGCAACAGTTAAGGAATGTTGTTTTACATCGTGTCTTTACTGTTACTATATAATTCATGCAGGTGTTTACATTCACGGGTAGTAGGAGTAACGGCTGTGTTGAGCAAAGTCATCCAATTCCGCGCGCGTTCGTTATTTCCGAGTTCGACTTCTGCACGACCAACTGGAAACAAAATTATATTTGGCCGAAATCTGATCCAAGTCCGATGAGAACAATTTCGAATTTTAAAAACGTGGTCTGAAGAGCTATGCTTTCTGGTTTACTAACTTCGCGGCAGGAACGGGAAAAAAAATGTACATAAAACAAGTTGTGAAATATGTTAAAATTTTACAGACTGAGCCACTGATAGCGATTGCACGAATTTAAAATCCATCTGTAGAATTACAGGCAGCCTTGATTAGTTGCCAACATGGACTTGGAATTTATTTTTAATGCAAGCATCCACACAGCGCGAGTCTGTGGGACGATGATGATACTAGCTAGGAATGCGGCCGCTCGCGTAAAGGAATGGTGATACACACCGACGAAATACACAGTCATCAAACAAAGAGCTGTACATTACCTGCACTGAATGTCCCCGAAAATTTCTAAATATAGCTTTAATATGTCAAGTCAGATATAAACGTATTAACGAATCATTATGCGCTCTAAACATTTACATAACAAATAAAAATAAAACATTACTTGCTGTGAGGGAACTCTGCTGCTGTAAAACAAAGAAATCCAAGTCGGTGGGAATTTCCGGTACACCGCAACAGCAGTCAATGATATAAGCATTAACACGCGGGAGGGAAGGCTAGTTCACCTTGAAAGGTATCAGAAATGTGGTTATACGCAGTGCTACGTAGTAAATTTGTCAGTTCTAGCTTTTAGTTTCACGTCTCTGACCAAAATCCTCACAGGCAATTTCACACACTTTCACAAACCAAAAATAACGATAATAGGAGTTGTATGGATCAGAGGATCTCAGAATTTTTCGTTTGCGTACAACAACGAAATTTAACAATGTCATTGTACCGCCATTCTTTTTGTATTTAGTATAAGACAATGAAATTGGAAAGGCAGGCTGACAGCAGGGATGAGTCATATGTCGCCAGCAATGCTGCGTATTATCAAATATATGTAGCTCATGTTTTATATATTTTTAAAAAATTTTATGTTCTCTGATATTCCGCATACTTATCAACGGGGGTATGCATTGTACGCGCAACACACTTTCAGAAACCATGGTCTAGATCAGTGTTTCTCAACCGCCGGGCCGCAGCCCGGTACCGGGCCCTGGCATCAATTATACCGGGCCGCGAGAGGTTCTCCTGGAATTTGTCATTTTAGTTTTCTAAGCAATTTTCATGAATAAATGTTTTATAGTGAAAATATTCTGAGGAGAAAAATATTCGTGAATGTGTCG
>Ga0131853_10008549_pt1 | contig 18674 bp, 5 predicted proteins | sample TergutLab28metaG_FD_92764 | JGI IMG/M metagenome (GOLD analysis project Ga0131853, IMG submission 92764) | Labiotermes labralis P1 segment gut microbial communities from Petit-Saut dam, French Guiana - Lab288 P1 (version 2) (version 2) | ecosystem: Host-associated > Arthropoda: Insects >...
AAACTGTCATAACTCCGTAACCGTCCAAAATCGGACACATGTTTATGTGAACTTTTTTGATCACAAAGACCTAGGAAATCACCTCCTGCAGTTATGCCCTAAAGTCGTGAAACACCCTGTATATACATATATATATGAGTGTTGTGCATTTAAAATATATTTCAAATTTATTTCAATTTTAAAGCCTTTTTCATTGCTCAGTCATCACAAGGCACATATATATGTGGCCCGGAAATTCTTGGTGCAACAATAGGGACAGCCCGAAGGTGAATATATTCTGTACCTTATCAGCCAGCAAGGTGTTTTGGCTCATATTTGTGCTGAACAGTCTTTTAAAAGCACAAGATATCTCAGCATGTTGGAACCGTGGCCGATACCACAGCTTCAGGACGATCGCGGTAACACGTTCTTATACCAATATAATGCAGCATCGATCAGTTTTCATCGGAGCGTGAGAGAATTCCCTGGCAACTTTTTCCCAGCGATACAAATTAACAGAACGGACCAAAAGAGTGACCCTCAAGGTTCGCGGATCTATCTACGCTAGATTTATTTCTGAGGGTAATGTATTGTGGAAACATTACTTCTTCCAATCCCTGCTTAATTCAGGGACTCAAAATTCGCCTTAGAGGTGTTGTGAATGAGATTATATGTGAACGTTATTTCGTGTGTCATGTGGTATCGATTATCATTTAAACCTGAATCTCCGATGGGACTCGCATTGAAATCCAAGTGGCAATCAGTAATTTGAGGCTGTATTCTGTGCTTGAAATTTCTTTATCGTACATAATGTACCGTGTAAATTTTTTAAACTTGTAAAGGTAATTTGTAATCACTCTGTATTATAAGCTCAGCATTTGTATTTTTAAAACACAAACGTTGCGAGTTTATTTTAATTTCCAAGTAATTATTCGAAATTTAATTCTTTTCGGATTTTCATCAACCCAATAACACCCATAATTTTTAACATGCAGGATAAATTGAAATTTAAAATTTCTTTATTTTTATTGACATGATTTTCATCAGAAAGGCACTTGAGAATAGCAAGCTTAATGGTACTAAATGGATACGTATTTTAGGTACTTATACATAGTCCCTCTTGCGATAGGTCCGTAGACTCTACTAAATCAGCTTCTCCACAGAGTACGGTAGAGATCGTCTTATTTGAATTTACAGTATATTTTCTTTCTGTTAAAATCATCCAGTACTTGCTTACGTCTGCTTCCTAAAATTCCCTTTCCTTTTATCTTTTCTTGTATTCTTCCTCAAATTACGTGATTTAGAAGGCAGTTTCTGCGAAAAGTGTGACCAATTAAGGTAGTTTTATTTCGTGTTATTGTATGTAGGATGTTCCTTTCCTGCTTGGCTCTATATAATATTTCTTCATTTTAAAAAATTGTTTCAGATAAAATGTGATTTAAATTCCTTATACTCTGATTATTTAAAGAAAGTTGAGAACCAGATTTATATAGTAATTTACTCGTTTGCTGAGACTTGTCAATAGTAGGTTTATATCTGCAAAGCAAGTGGAATGTTGCTTATAGATTACATAAAATTACAGTGGACACTTGCATATTTTTCTTTGTGTTTACGTTATTAATCCTCGTGTTTATTTATTCGAAGCTGCCGTTCTGTTTTAAACACTTGGCAGTAAGGGTAATCGCAGATTATTTTTCCGTCCAACTAACTAACCAATTATACCCCAAATATAAATGTTGTCAGAATGAATATGAAATTGGGAGCCACATTTTATGAAGTGCAGCGATAATTGTAGACGATAATTTCTTTAAGAAAACCTAGAGTTTGTGTTCGATCATTACATAACGAAAGTTTTATATCAAATATATGAAAAGCAACGTCAGATTCCACAGACTTGCTTGAGAGGGGCGGTGGGCTTCCAGTACAACATTTCAACCAAATCTGTTTATTCATTTCGCGATGGGAAACACAAATCCACAGACCGAATGCCAGGACTTACCCATATTTTTTCACTTCGTACGAATCACTTAAAGCAGCATGCTAGCAAATAACGCGTCTAGAAACTAAGTGCATTTTTTGAACACTGGGTATCCTGTTTGAGGCAAGTTTATAGAGAGCCAGTTTGACTGCAGATAGATATGTCACTGAGACATCTGGGGATTAGTTACTGTGTGCGTGTTAAATGTGAATTGAACGTGAGTGCTCCCTGAGGACCTATGGCTGTCTGCTTGTGATGCTGAAATAATGGACTGTCCTTACGTTATATAACTTACTGAAGTGTTCGGTTAACTGGAAGCCAGTAATTTCCAGCAGTGTCCCCAGAGGAGAGTGTTTTCGATTAAGAAATAAGTTATATTGACTCAAATTCAGAAAACTGAGGACTGATCTTTAAGTTTTCATACTACAAACACTCTTATATATTTTGTGCTTTACCTGCAGGAATTAATGTTGTGTGCCATAAACTTGGAACCTTTGTTTAAACATAGGCAGGTGGTTTCATTTGTTTGAGTTTTCTAATGCCACTGACAGCTTGTCATATTTACACATCATTAGTCTTCTTTCCCCAATTGTGGAAAATTTTGTCTTACCAACAAGAAATGAAATGAAATTTTGTAATGAATTTTCCAGTACGTAAATTGCTTCCAAAATATCTTGCTGAGGAACGGAATGATAGCATTTAATATACGACTTCTTAGATTCGAAGTCGGTGACTGAATAATAAATCGAGATGCCCAAACGTCTTTTCGATGTGACAGAAGGGACAATTTTGGACAGTATTCACAACTCTTTAAAAGCTGTCTTCTCTTTTTGCCACGAATACTGTCTTATCGTAAATTAACATGAGTTTATGTACCTATGGGTTTTTAGTTTGTGATTACAAATGTTCCAGACGTTTCGGTAACTGTATGTATGTCTTTGGATAAAGAAAAATTTGTCTGTTCTTAAACTTCATTAGATAAAGCTAATCCTTACCGATGTTACATTTTCTTTGGATATTTTTTTTTTTACCCGGGACAAAATTATGTTTCATGATTTGGATATCGGTACTGTCTCCTAAATCACGCACACTGCATTAGTTCCGGCAGTACACTGTTTACAAAAAAATTTTAGCCCCACAGTCATACAAAATGTCACTAAGATTTAGAATCACAACCCGTAAGTGAATAAATTTGCTTAATTCTTGACGTAGGTGATTGCGTACGTTTAATATTCGGGCACTTACAGTTGTTTTTAAATATGTTTTTGTGAGAAATTTGATTACTTATAAACGTAGGAATTTCACTCCGTTGGGTGCAAGTTTTGCTTCAGGCACGAAAAATAATAGTAATATATTTACACCGAAAGAGGTGTTAATGTATAGTGTAATTAACAAATGGAATACTAATTATAGGCCTATAGTACTTTAATAATGTATGCATGGATGAAAGCTGAAATCTGGATTACGGAGTAATTCCTGTCTTTGGTGCTATAAATGCTCTTGTGACATTTAGCATTACCATAAAATTATTTCTGGCCTGGATTGCACTACTGACGTGTAGGTAACCCGATAGTAAATAATTCCGGTTAATGTTCCCACTCTTGTAGCGTGATCTGTTATCCTAATTCTGTGTTGCCTCTGTGACAGAGTTACTTCATGTGACCCAATAAACTAAGCTTGTACTCTGCGGCTGAACGCTGATTCGCCTGTGTAACTCAAAGGATCAGAAATAATTTAAAGCCTAGGGACTCTTGTGCCTTCTGCAGCAAACGGCATTCGTAACGTTGGATTGAATGTCAGGTTCATGGAGCATGTGCTGGCGTGTCTCTTCGAATCAACGACAGTAAAATAAAATATTCGAGAAAATTGTCTGCATCATATTCGGCTCCTAGTCATGAAGTTGTAATGTTAAATAATTACAATGGCATTAGTTACTCTTACTGCTGTGTATCCAACCATTCATTTCTTAATGACAGTTTTTATAAGATTAGTGGAAAAGTGTACTACTGTTTCAATTATCAGGTTGTTCAGTGAGGCTCTTTGAACGTTTCGGACACGAAGCGAAGGCGAAGAAATCAGGATGAGATAAGGATGTGGAAGAAATCTGTCGTGACCTGTTTCGGGACATTGTGAGGCACAGGGATGGAAAAAGAGAGAAGAAAGCTGTCATGAACTGTTTCGGAAAGTTATGAGACACAAAGTTGGAAAAAGAGAAGAACGTTACGAGGCACGAATCTGAAGAGAGAGAAGAAATATATCGTGGCCTGTTTCGGGACATCATTAGGCACAAGGAGAGAAGAAAACTATGAAAATCTACAGTCAAGATAATGGGCAAATTGGGATTTGTGACTGTAACTTCCCGAATAAAATTACAGAGTGTTATCAGCACAACGCATCTCATCAATTTTGTGCCGGGACACTTAATGTTTCCGAATACTTACATTAGGTTCTGCATCAAATTTCAGCACACACAACTCGTGTGGTATCGAGTAACTCATTTGTTCTGTCAAGCCCAATCGCTTTCTTTACTTCATTGCCCGTACGGTCTTTCCCCAATTAACCTACGGAGAGTCTACTCTTAAGAACAGATTGCAAATCTTGTCAGATGTTCTTCCGACTATGAATCCATATTTGCTAGTGCTGGACTAAAGAAAATATTGTCCTTGACCGTACAGTGTAACAAATAAGACAAACATATTATCAAATTCCGGACTCTTAAATTAGATATTTTTTTCTTGCAGCTGAGTAGAAGTATATCCAATATTCATGCAAGTAGGTCTTTATATTTCACCTTCGTGTGGTCACGTTGATCACAGTTGTAATGTCGTAACTAGGAAATGCAGGTGGACACCAGTTGTGACTGAGCATAAACCATTATAAATGATATTTCGAATGGCAGAGCGCATTCCTAACCGAATGGGTTCATATGCGCCACTGAGTAGCTTCATGTTTGTGTTTCATGAAGATTAATGGAGTCACAAAGCGCCTTCCTTTAGTAAAAGTGTGTTAATCGATGTGTATATTATGCAGCAGTTCAGTAAGCTTTGAATATTAGGAAAATTTTGTTGGATTTGTGTTCAATTTTGTATCGTTGAAACACACTGACTTTAAAGAATTATAAGGTATAACTTATCGAATAAAGTAAATTAAACGGAACTGTACAGTGTGATAGGAAAGGATGAAGAACATCCAGTGCTATAACGAAAGCAAGAAGAGCAGCAATAATCCTTCCGCCTAGTACAGTCCTTTCAGGAATGTATGATCACCGATCCAGAAAGAAATTCCACATCTTTAAACGACTCGGAAAGTTAGTTTCTATATTCAGAAGAGCCCACAATAAACTCTGCTGTGAATCCGATGAATGCCGTAAACGTTATGTTTCAGATTCATTTTAAATGTATTTTCACGTTTACTTATAAGTTTTTGAACTTTCGGCATAAATAGCACATAACCTCTAAAACCATCTGGTGAACACTTCCTACTTTTACCTGCTTTATATTAAAAACAGAATAATAGCAGATTACAACAGAGAAAAATGGAGGTTAAATGAGGAAGCTTTAGTGAATAACAAAGTTAAAAATTCCAGGAATTTCCTCGATACACCGCCTATCCTAATTCATAATTTATTCTCATGTCTCAAACGCTGACGAATTTTAGCTTTCGACACAACGCTGACAGCATGAAAAGTGCACTTATCGCTTATTTGTAGTTGCCGGTAGTTACTGATAACTCGTGCTGCAGAAGTGTTGAGTAACAAAACACTGATTTAAACACGCACTTAAACAGAAAGCGTGTATCAGGTTAAGTGACAATACACTGAAAGTGAGGAGCTTGACATAATTTAGGTAATGCGATACACATAGTGTGACTGTAGATTTAAGCTAACGAACATTTATCTGAATGTACAATACACTAGAGAGGCGGATGTTGTCGTAAGTCTTCATTAGCCAATTAGCAGTGTAACCTAAAATCAGCAATTCTCATGATTTGCACACTCTCGTATACAGTCAACAACAGCAATTCGTAGACTTCTCATTGTAACGACAAACGCTAGTGTTATCCTATCAACAAATTCAAACTTTTCTCAGGTCCAGTGTCTGTTATATTAATTTGCTTTTGACTACATCCACCTTGAGTGTTCATAGGCCCTACAAAGTTGGCTATACCTACACAGGAAGGAAAGTAATAGCACCACATATCGGGCCAGTGCTGCATAGCAATGGATTAAGGGTAAAAAAGAGTTCACAATTTGTGAATTATGTAGCACCGACTCCATTCTCAAAATGGCGTATGGAGGATCCGCATCGATCAAATGTTAATGGACCTGTATGGAGAAACAGATATCTCAGAAATTAGAAAAGGGAGATTATGGTGGTTACGACATGCGGGTAGAATGCCATAAGAAAGAACTGTGAAGATTGTGTGTAAGAATATACCAGAAGGAGAAATGTCCGTTGGAAAGCCAACGAAGAGATGATTGGACGATGGAAAAAAACAGCTACGTATAGATACGCTTGGAAATTGATCCTGAAGTAGACCAAGGTCCTGCATGGAACGTACAGCTAGTGCAGCGATAGATAGATAGAGAGAGAGAGAGAGAGGGAGAGAGAGAGAGACAGACAGACAGACAGAAGGAGACTGAGAGGTTCCACTGTCAAATTAGTTTGATATTAGACTTAGAGGAATTTGAAATTTTGATTTCTTAAAATTTTTGATAAAAGAGGCACAGCTTCATATATTGGGAAAACCTACTGTTTCATACATCGTGCCGAAATTGGCTGTTTTAAAAGTATGACTTGAAGTGTCCATGGCGAATTAATTAATATTATTTCTTAGTAAGAAGCCATTTAATTTGAAGTTTATGTCCAAATTTTCACAGACCTTCCTCATGTAATTGGATTACACACTGAAGTCACTCTTTGTCCGAGAAGACTTTGTCATTCAACGAAGAGTTTTCTATGATATTCTCAGTCTGTTCACTAATTCTGGTGTCAAAACCTTACAATACACTGCAACTGCTTCACTATACTTATTTTTTTACACAGTCTGTGAACTATGTTTTCCTCTTATTCGAGTATGTAAATTATGCCGTTGATTAAGTGACTTTACATGAGGCATTTAACAAAAATCGCCAAGATAATCATTTAAATTATCGAGTTTATTATTTTTGTTAGGAATATCATGGATTAAGGCACTTAGATCGTATACATTGCTTCTTCATACAAATTTCCGTATTTACTGAACGTTACAATTCTACAAGAACGCCTGCAGTTGTTTTGTAACATCTGCGCTTTAAGTGTTCCGGGACTGGCTACAAGAGCGGCTAATGCGTTGTCTTGATTTTCTTTAACCCTCCAAATCGACTCCTCTTTTCTTCATCATTCCATATATTGCTACTTTATTATAAAGTTATTAGAAATCCCCACAATTCACTTGTACAGCCACCCACACGACATGAATGCAAGGTGAGAATCTCTTTTTATCGGATGGCAAGTATGATGTATCCATCTCCACACATCGGAAGTCCCTCTTGAGAAGCCAACATTTGTTCATAAGATTCATTACCATTTTTTCAAGGTGCGTCCGTTTCGCCACATCCTGAATCGCTCGTGTTGTAATCCTTTCTAGTCATAAGTCTGTTTGCCTCTTTCCTTCAAAATTTCCGGCAAAAACCCCGTAGGCATTTCCCTTCTCTCCATAAGTACCACATTCCACGCCCCTCTAATTTTTATTTTTTTGAATCATCCTGATAACAACTGCTTAATTCCCTGAATGCTACCTCGCTCTAAAGTCCAAGTACGTTTCTCAGCACACTGTTCTCAAACTCCTTCAGTCAGTACTGCTTGCTTAAGCTGACTGAAAAGCTGTACATCCATACAGACAAGAGGCAAAATTATTAATTTTGTTTCACTTATTTTAATTTTTAAGTTGTTAGACAGCAGAGGAAAGTTACATCCCTAAGTGAAGAGACTGTAGCAAGCATTTCCCTAATTAATATGCTCTATGTCTTCACGCATAAGGTAGAGATTTGCTGGTGTTGTTACCGGATATTTGAAATCTGCCGTGATTTGACAGTATTTATCACCAACTTTATACGCCTTTCAGAAACTAGGGAAAGCGACTCGTATTAGCATCGGCATATCTGTCCGTATGTAGGTCCGTCCGCATGGAACAATCAGGATCCATTTGGACGGATTTAAAGAAATAAGATATTTGGCTATTTTTTAAAAAATCTGTGGACAAAATTGAAGTTTAATTAAAATCTGACATTAATAACGGTACTTCACATGACGACCAATATGCATTTGTGATCATGTCTCGCTCAGTTCTTCTAAGAATGAGAAATGTTCAGACAATTTTGCAGAAAATATCACAACACACATTTTTTGTTCAATAAATTTTGTTTTCGAAAATCGTGCTGTTTATGGGATATGGTGGAAATATATAGTAAAACCGGACAGGCCACAGATGACAATGTGGTGCATGCGCATTACATGCTGGGTATTTAAGGCTATAGATACACACTCAGAATATGTACTACGTATTGCTTTTCCCCTGCAACAACTGACGCACGAACCCGCCTCATTGTTACGTTGCACGTATATTGTCCGTCTTTTTCTATTATATTTTCATGCATTCTAATTTTTAGATGTTAAAAATACTTTTATTTTTTTTGGATATTTGCTTTCTTTACTCGCGATTAACAACGCTTTTGCGTGCTTGTAGTATTCACGTTAAGGCCAAATGATTAATATAATCTGCATAGACCGGATCCATTACACCCGTTTCAGTTTCAGTGCTTTTGTTCTTGGACTTTCCAAAGCCTGTAAACTAAATCAAGTTTTAAAAGCAATGCATATAAAACACTCCCCTTGTTCAGACAATTCTGACCGGGCAACACACCGTACACATGTGCAACTATAGGGAATTTACTGTAAGGCATATAATAACGCAATATCATAACCAAGCATTTTTAACATTGAAACTTATGCTAAAGATCGTGTATTTTGTTACGTAAGCTTATATGTATATTGTACTTGAACATTTTTTTTCTTCTGAGTGGCTTTCAATTTTTCATTCTCCTCTCTTCTTAAAGAGTCTTACTCAGAGATAAAATCCTCTTGTTACTCTTGAACGCAATGTAAAGAGGACTTCAGTTTTTGTAGCATCGTCAGTGTTTGTTTAGAGTTTGGTCGTTTGAAGGTTTCGGAACGAACGAATTGGTTTCGTTGACCCAAGGAATGTAGAAATTGGACCGTTCTGATTAAACCGTCATATATGTTCATGATGGAAGTAAAGGCCACTCTGACTTACAGAAAATCATACCTTTGCCGGCAGTACTAGAATTTTCTTTTGTCTTCATTGACCTGAGAGGAAGAGCGACATTTGTTTGATAGATGTCACTACACGATATGCTGCATGTCGCGCATGTGATCAGTTTCTCATTCAAATTATACGCTTACACCTTATTATCATACAAGTGTGAGTTTCAGAATTATGAACAAAACAGCTAATTGTGTGCTTTTTTTTTGCTTTATTGTGTTTCAAATGGTTGAGTACCACACGGTACGAGAGAAATAAAATAATATTTGTACCCAAGTAGTGGAGCCACCAGTCTTTAATTCCTTAATTTAATTATGCTGCTGCTCAAACGTTGTGTAGTAATTGTGGGGGCTTTGAATTCAGTACTGTACTGTTGGTGTTAGCAGTAATATTTGTGGTGTGGTAGCGGTGACGGTCGTGGTGGTGGTGGTGGTAGTAGTAGTAGTAGTAGTAGTAGTAGTAGTAGTTGTTGTTGTTGTTGTTGTTGTTGTTGTTGTTGTGGTGGTGGTGGTGGTGGTGGTAGTAGTAGTAGTAGTAGTAGTAGTTGTTGTTGTTGTGGTGGTGGTGGAAATGGTAGTAACTAGAACGTGTTAATGACGTATTATAAAGAACTACATACAAAAAACTATAAGGAATATTTAACAAAGTGTCAAATTTTAAATTGCGGTTGATATAAGCATTCCGTTTTTACAGTGTTTAAAAATACCGACCTGTCTGAGAGGTGCAAACGCAACTGATCATATATCTGAACATTTTGTTCCTGTGCTTGCTCCTATTACTGTTGTATTATTTTGGTGTATCAAACCGGGCTTTTAAAATGTCAGAGTGGTACGATATTAGTAAATAATAAATTGAAAAGGATGCGAACGGTATCGGCCATGGCTTAATTTGAGATTTTAACATGAAGAGACTGAGAAAAACCACATTAAATTAAGTCAGAGTTATAAATGTCCGTTCCGAAAACAAAAGGACTAGAAGTTAGGTTTTAGGGCCGAGCCAATTGGTATTACATTATTATTATTAGTAGTAATAGTAGTAGTATTTGTTGTTGTCGTCACATTACTTAGTTTTTCTTCCTTTTTGTCCTGTGTAACATTTTAACCAGGCGATCCCAGTGGCCGCGCGGTGTAATGTATGAGTTTGCGGCCGCTCGATTGCTGGGATTGTGGGTTCGAATCTCACCGGGAACATGGATGTGTGTCTCCTGCTGTGAGTGTTTTTTGCTGTCAGGTAGAGGTCTCTGCGTCGGGCTGATGGCTCGTCCAGGGGAGTCCAACCGACCAACATGTGTCTGAGTGTGATCTCGAAGCTCGCTAATAAGGAGACCGTGGCCCTCCAGGTGCTGTTGCGCCATAAAAAAAATCTTAACCAACTCCCTAAGATTCTGACAATCTTCTTATTATCTAAATGCATTTAATGTAATAAGAATTCTTGCACTTATTCAAACACTGGCAATGTTTAGATAAAAAGACTGCATCAAACTGAATGTAGACTTAAAAATATGGACAAAAAATAAACTTCAGACGAATGCAAAATATAAATGTAGTGACCGGACTGGCTAAGATGCAGTTTCTAAATCGTGACGTTTAGCCAAACACGATTCCACTTTCACATTCTTCTTTGTATTCGGAAACTTAAACAATTGGTTACTGAAATGCGTAGCTCTATGACCTGCCTGTTAGAGCTCGGAACAGATGCAATGCTGTAGAGAAACTCATTTCGTCTTATTGATTGAAGACGTCCAGCAGAACATCTGGCCATCTACAGAAGCCGGGAGGAAGTATACAGCTTAATTCAGTTTTACTTTGAAACATCTCCATAAATGGATGGCCCTGATGAGTACAAGTAAGGCCGTAGGGCTGTACATTTCTGATGGTCTGTATAGGCGAGCGAGCGCGCGCGCGCCCGCGTACACACATACACACACACACGTGTGTGTGTATGAAGGGCTTTTTTCATGACGTAAAACTGCATAAAATGAATGTATAAAGCCGTAGTGTTTTTGTGGAATTTTCAAGGAAGTTGTCATTATATCCGTTAATAAGGCAACGAATGGTATGATGATAAACGGAGAGTGAATTATAAGGAATGTGCAAGGTTGCATTCGATTCCTTTCAGAGTTACTAACTCACAATTTACGAGCACAGAATGAGGAAAACACCAAAGCAGCCAATAACAGACTCGAAATGTTAACTCGAAGTTTACTGTATTCACTATCGCCATATTTGTTGTTAATATCGTGAATTTTGCCTCTTGATTCATACGTTTCATTTTGGAAACCATTTCGTAAAGAAATCTGATGCGGTGGCGCAGGTGGTTGGGCACTGCGCTACAAGCCGGAAAGTCGCGGGTTCAATTCCCGATGGTGTCATTGGAATTTTTCATTGAGATAATCTTTCCGGCCGCACTGTGGCCCTGCAGTCGACTCAGTTTCCTATTGAAATGAGTGCCAGGAATATTTCCTGAGAGGTAAATGCGCCCGGTGCGTAGGGCTGACAACCGTACTAATTTTATGTGCCGACTGTCTTGAAATCTTGGAGCCTTAACCTACTGGAACCTTCAGGGTTTCTTCGGGTCTCTATACAGATTAAAAATAACTGCGTAAGCTTTAATCAAATTTCAGATTGGATTTGTACAACGAAATTGATAGTTCCACTGAAATTTACAATTTGAAAGAAGTTAAATTTGTAACAAAGAACTTATCACACAGAGAATTAGGTCACATTATGAAACACCGATCAAGTTATGGTAACAATGTGTGCCGAGAATTCCGCTCCTCTCCGGTAAGACGCGGCGTCAGGAGTAATCAGATCTTGACGTTTCGAAGAAAAGAATTGATGATTTTTTTCCAGGAATTGCTGAACTGTGAGTGGGCCGGTGGCTCAGTCCGTATAGTGACTGACTACGGCCTGAACGGTTCGGGATCGAATCCCGGTGGAGACTAAATTTTCCACCCGTCCAGACCGTCCCTGGGGCCCACCTAACCTGCTGTAACATGGGTACAGGGTGTTTCCCGGGGGTAAAGTGCGGCCGGGGCGTGCTGCTGACCACTCACCCCTTCTAATGCCGCGGTCATGGAAGAGTAGAGCTATACCTCTACCCACCCTCTGGGCCACACCTGGCCTGTAACGGGATCACTTTACCTTTTTATCACTGATCTCTGAAGACTGAGACACCTGATCCTGTTATCCGTCGACGTAGTATCTTATACCATTTGAACAGAGCCTCAGTTACAGCGATGCGAAATCGTCAAAACTCGCGTTCTGTTTGACGTCTTTTTCGATGTGATGTGACTTTCTCTTATTGTATTACCTTAACCTCAAAGTGTTTGACATATCCGTTTGCGCTGCCAATTAGATTCCTAAAGACTGAATATCTTATCCTTTGCCTGCGTTTTTGTACTCCTATTAGTAAGTTTCTCCACACATCAAATTAATAACGAAAATAGCCAGGTACTTACATATACATTTGTTTTTACGATACAAATATTTAGTTTACAATTTTATCATTTTTTATATTCTCATGTTTGCGTGAAATACCGATAAGCGATAAATCTAGCTAACACTGGTAAGGTTTACGTTTTGTATTACACCTGTAGTAATTATTAATTATTCACTTCACACATGTCAGCATTATCCTGTGGTTTCTAAACAGGAAAGTGACGGAAGGTGTGTGGGAGGGCACACTTTCTTGTACCTGGAAATTGTGTTTCCGAAAATTAAACGGGCTAAATTTCTGCAAGGTTGCCATACAAAAATGAGCAATGTTGAGCTGCTTTATATTATTTCTTGCACAATGTATCCTCCTTATCTTGACCAAAATTAAAAGGTAACGTATTTATAACTTGATTAAGTTTTAATATTTTGGTTTATACTTCGAAGAGTCAGTAACATAAATTGTTCTGATTAGGTAGGTCGGAGAGGGCAAGTTAAAATTTTGGAAAAACACATTAGATTTTAGGAACTTACGACACTTTATTTCTTTATGAGGCGCTGGAGTAGGTCGTGTTTCAGTTATTGAGGCGGTATAAGATTAACTTACTTCCAGTATAATAATTTTCCTCTTATTTACGGAAAGAAAATGTTTTGTGGGTTCGATGCGATTAGCATGGCCAGCTGAATGATGGGAAACCGCGCTTTTTATCCTGGAACGACAAGAAAATTCTATTTTTTGTCGTATTTACACGGGTGAGTACGTACACCCTCCTCTCCAGTTTATATAATACACTCCTCTGGAAAAAAGCTACAGAAGGATGAAGCTGACAACTTACCATTTCCCCGCCCCTACCCCCAATTTGCAAGACTAAGTTCTTAAACTCCCACAAGGTCTCGCACCTGGCGCGTTCGCTCTGCTGTTGTTCCTCTTATCACTGCTGCCCCTGCTGTTCACATACTCTTTGAAAGCAATCTAAACGCAGTCGCTACTTTTCTCTGTGTCGTGTGGGTTTATATATTGAGATATTTGAATGTTCCTGTGTTCTATCTGGCTATCCTCTATTTCGTGCAGGCTGCTTACACGCCTTCACTTCCAATTCTTACTCTTTTTTATTCGCTCGTAAAAGGGTAAACATCTTGTTTCGTGTACTTATCTCTTAAGGGGCAAGACTTTCTATTTCTTGTTGTCTCGTAAAACGCAAGATTAGTTTTCCAGTTGTTTCTTAAGCCTTAGATGGTACACCACAGGGAACACAGTATTCCTGCATTATAAAGACCACTAGCGCATATGTTCTCAGGTATTCATGCAAAGTGTTTGCTATTTCTGTCCACTTATAATCAGAATCTGAATTTGTCGCCAAAGTTTCGTCAAAATCCAAAATAAGAAATATCACAAAAATCTTTTCAATGGGAGTCGGGTTGTTTTATGAGGACAGGGACGGATTGTCGGACAGACGTGATGAACTATTAGTCGATGTTTGTTTTGCAGACTCGTCTAAAATACGTGAAAATGTATTTCAAACCCCCTCCTCACCAAGTGTTACACCATCTGTGCTTAATACTTATGTACAGGTTAAACTTCTGTTTTGGAGGAAGTTATATGGTTCGTCTGGGGCAAAATTTTCTGCAGAATTTACTGTTTCATTCAAAGACACGTTTAATGTGAATATGACTGTAGTACAGTTTAATCAACAGAGATGAAGACAAAGGGTGTCGAGTGTGAGCCGCAGTAAATTAAATGTATGTCCTAGGAATTACCTTGTGTGAAGAATTAATATTGATTTATAGATGAAAAAAATTCCATAGTTCTAGTGTAGACGTTATTAGTGACCTTTCACCCCGTCTCTTTTTCAGTGACGTCAGTGGAAACTACAGCTGTGTTAACTGGTGTTGCCAGACTGCCTTGTAACCTTCAGACAGCAGACCCCGCTGACAAAGTGACCCTTGTGATCTGGTACAAAGATAGCAGCAACACCCCCATTTACAGGTAAGTGCGTATTTTGTGTATGTTGGAGACGTTTTGCTGTTTGTATAATAGTGGATCTCAAAGCGACTCTGAAATTGGGGGAGCAGGAATATTGCTTTCGCCAGAAGAGGAAGTTAATGAACCCAAACCAGAAGACATTCCAGAGTTTTATAAAGTGCACGTTTGCGTATGGTCACTGTAAGAAACAAGTCTGATTGCGGAGTAAGAGGTCTAAACGTGGATTTGTTTTGGACCTCGAAATGTTGGCAAATTGCCCAAATTGATCTCACGGTTTTCGTTGTTGTAACCCCCCATAGTCCTGTTGGAAAATAGCTGTTATTTTTCGAAGGAGGAAATTCACTTTATCTAGACTCCTCCGCAAGGAGTTGAAACTCAGAATACTGGCATCATCCTTCATTTTTTGCAGTCGAGCAATCAACTAAATATTTTGCACATTTTTAAAAATGTTTTCCAAGTACAGCTTTGCAAACTTCGCAGAAATTAATTCCTCTCCTTATAAAGTTCCACTTAATTTCTCTTTTCGCTATTGCACGGAAACATTTCAAGCAATTAGAACATTTTGTATTTTCCGACACTCGTGCTTCCGAAAATGAAGTCAAGTTCTGATACCAGTGTAAATGGAAGTGTGGAAGTTTTCAAGAGAGAGGAAGTAGAACCTGATTCATTTAACAGGACATTTGCATACTGATCAAGTGGCCATGAACTTCTTAGCAAATTTTCCTTCTCGCGATTGTCCCAATAAAGAGTTCGCCTTTAAAAAGGACGAATGGAACGTCTGAAATTGCCTTGAGCATAAAAGTGCCCGTTTCTACGTTCGGTGGTAACTGCGTCTACGGATGGTGTGCGGTGAGCTACAGTTTCGTTGAGGACGTATTTCGAATGCTGTGTGAGTAAACATTTTAACAATGATTTCCGTACCACTGTGTTTACACGTGACGCATATGTCAATCGATCGTAAAACAATATTTACCGTCCATTTTACATTTACCTCCAGGAAGTTCCATTTCGACCAGGAGATACGTACTGAAGATGATCTGAATTATTATTGAAATATATGCGGTTCATGTTTGAAACATAAACAACAAATAAACATCTTTTGAAGTTTGCCTTTTTATAAACATTTTAAATATATTTTCTTCAAATTAAACGACATTCTATAAGTTTTTCTGACATTAATATATCAGCATTTTTCTCGTACAATAAATGTATTTTGTATGAGCATTAGAATAAACAGCTTGCGATCTGCACTCTTCTACGATCTTACGCAGAGTATAGTTCCTTACCGACATTTCGGGATGGATATGTTGTCCCGAAACGTCGGTAAGGAAGCCCCACTGTACTCTGCGTAATATCGCGGATGACTGCATATTGCATCTACATAGCGACGGAAACCTGCAAACATGCATGTCAACGTGGTTTTCCTAAACTTCATTAAGTGACTGGTCTTTGCAGTTGATAACAACGTCGCTTTCTGTGATTCACGAAGTAACTGTTAAGCAGTGTCAAGTGATTAACAAACTTTTATAGCTTGCAATATTTATGGAAGCTATTCCGTTATGTCTATTACTAAGTAAACTAAACTTATTTAGTTCAACACAATACAGGTTTTTTGGTGCAAGTTATGTCTTCGCATGTCTGCTACATGTTTCGGCCTGTATCTAGGCCATCCTCAGGCATATCAATACACAGATTTTAAAAAGAATATGTAATGAAACCTAAGGTGCCCCTTATTTACAGTCACTACTTTTATAATGTTGGAACATAAAATATAAAATGTCCTCTTTGGTTGTAGTGAAAGTTCTGTGACATTTCGTAAGAACGTTCACTAAAACACACGAGGACCTGAATCTAATAAAAGTCTTTTTGGAAACATTTTAAAAATTTATTTAGGACTTACACGTCTGTATTTTATATTTTATAATCTATGTTGTAACATTATAAAAAATAGTGACTTTAAACAAAGGGCCCCTTAGATTTTATTACACCTTCCCATATACGATTTTAGTATTGACGTGCTTAATAATGGCCCAAGTATAGGCCGAAACATGTAACACTCATTTAAAGGCACAATTGGAATCAAAATAAACCTGTGTTGTGTTAGACTGAATAAGTGTCGGTTATTTATAGCCTATTTCTATAGACGGATCCTAATCCCTATGCGTGGCTTCGATTGAGTCGGCCTGATCGTCTGGCTTAGGATTATGGCTACGGGTAGTTCCTAAGTGTGTTTAAGCCAACGTATGTTCCTTCACTGGCGCTGTTTCACATACACATTCTTCATAACCATCTTCACGTCTCAGGTAGTCTCAAGCGGATGAAAGGCACAAATATGTCATTTTCTTAATATTTCGATCTTTCAACATGCAAGTATTTCTTGTCTATGTCGTTTATTGACACTGCCAGAGGAATGACTTTAGATTTTAATCTTGAATTCTGAACCTTCTGGAGCCAGGGACATTCGCACTCTTCTACTTTCAGATGTTTTGCAGGCATGACGAATTCACTTGTATACAAGAAAACAAGAACGTCCGTGCATGTGTGACGATTCTTTTTCGGATTCATGAAGGTAGAGGATGTCATTATCGCACGAATCCGGAGAGGCAGGAGTTTCCTTGCGCACCCTGATATATTGCGTGAGAAGTCTGCCCCAGACATTTACGATGTAGGTCACCTTTAAATGTGGCTCACATTCTTATGGAACTTAAATTTTGTGATGAAGGGTGCAATAGTTTTTAGACCCAGGGCATGCTGCACGACATCTTTGCCGATGACGACTGCAGCATGTGTAAGATTTCAGGCATTCGTCATTGTCATAGGGTGTTTCCACTCAATTTAACACGTGCTTAATAATAATAATAATAATAATAATAATAACTTTAACATTTTAACTTTCGCATATAAGCAATATGTCTCATTTTAACACCGTCGTATGACACATGCCAGGTGCTTCTAAAGCCAGAAAACATTTTTAGGCGCGGTTTAAAAACTGCCACGAGTGACCGATAACTCCGTCATGTGTTTCTGCTCGTCTGTCTTTCTGTCTGTCCGCATGGAACAGCTCTGCTACTACTGGACAGATTTTCATGAAATTTAATATTTGATAATTTTTAGAAAATCTGCCGAAAATAGTTTATTTTGATTGAAATCTGACATGAAAACTTTATACGACGACCCAGGTACCTTTATGATATTTATCTCGCTTAATCTTTCTCAGACAAAGTTGTTGAGAAAATCGAAACACACATTTTTTGCTCTTTCCCGAAAATCACGTATTTATGAAATAATATGGACGTGTCTAGACGGACTGACCACAAATGACCATGTAATACGGAAGATAAAACACGCGATTTCAATGCCAGATAACTAAGGTAAGAATACAAACACTCCCAACATTTAATGCTTTTCGCTTCTTGGCTGATTTATTCCGTCTGATCTTGCAAAATGATTTACTGCAAGACTGAGGAACTGCGCAGCGACTTAAGCGTGATTACGATCCGTTTAACCAAATTATACGTAGAAGAAAGCCCATGAGCAAACGAACATTCTGTTGTTTCGCTGTATCGCTTATGTTTAATTTGTGAAGAGAGTGACATTTAGTTGGAATGTGATTTCTTTTAAAAACTGGCACATATACTTAGCAAAATTCGGTTTCCTGCTAATTTTATTTCTAAGTTAACTGAAATATTAAATATGATTTACAGTAGTACAAGGCTATGTGGTCGAGGGTAGTTAATGTATGTAAATTATTTGAATAAAGGTTGACCAGCTAGATGACACTTGCTTTATTATATATTGCTCAACATGTTTCAGACGTTAATACGTCCATCTTCAGGAGCTAGCGAGTACTTGTACTGAGTAGTGGTTCAGCCTACACTCGGATACCACATCACCAACAGACAATCCCGCTACATAACATCAGCACGCCTCAAGTCAGCCTACACAACACAACAAGTACTCGCTAGCTCCTGAAGAT
>Ga0131853_10008550_pt1 | contig 18674 bp, 11 predicted proteins | sample TergutLab28metaG_FD_92764 | JGI IMG/M metagenome (GOLD analysis project Ga0131853, IMG submission 92764) | Labiotermes labralis P1 segment gut microbial communities from Petit-Saut dam, French Guiana - Lab288 P1 (version 2) (version 2) | ecosystem: Host-associated > Arthropoda: Insects >...
ACCACCCATCCAAAAACTCGGTGCAGAAAACCACATGCTGCAACTCAACATCTAATGCTTCTGATGATGGGCGTATGTACCCGAAACATGTCAAGCTAAGAATACATCAATAAAATTACCTAGATACATCAAGTTGGCATTCACTTTATTTCAATAATATATACATTAAGGAACCAAATTTGGATTATCCGTTGTTAGAATAATACACAGTGTGCAAAAATTGTTTGAAAAATCATAGGAACAAAGGCATGTGATCGTAAGAAATAATATTAAAATGAATACAGCAACACTGCATTTCGTATTACGTTATCGCTAAGTTAACAACACGTTTAATATCGTGCCAATGACACCATTAACGAGGTGAAAACCTAATTTTGATAAATAATGAGTTTATTCTGCTCTTGCTATGTTATAGTAAGAAGAAGGTCAGTGACTTCTGTGTTTTAACGCATGTGGAGGTCGAGGTAATTGCTCCAGGCATTTGAGAAAAGCCTTGTGGTAAGTGAGTATTTTAATATTACGTTTAAGAAGTACAACAGTTGACTTCATTAAGGCTACAGGTGACATGTCCTCCATTACTAACATACACTGTGTTCATTGCGTCAGTCTACGTGCCTTTGATTGGGAAACTGCTTCAAACAACGCACTTTGGTCTAGGAAACGTCCAGCAGTTTCAAACACAAAAGGAAATGACGTCGACTTTAACAGTTCTGTTCCACTCGGATATTTGACTAGCATAGATGGGAAGACAACATTAAAATATGTCTTAAAGAAACTGGACGCGAGGATGTTTATTGAATTTGTCTCAGGATACCGATCAGTGGCGGATTGTTGTGAATAAGGCAACGAACTTCGCTGTTTCATAAAATGCGGGAAATTCCTGAACTACCTGAAAAACTATTGGCTACTCAAGAGGGACTGGGTTTTATGTAGTTTATTTCCCTTCCATAATATGGTAAACAGTACATTAGACCTCCTAAAATACAAATAAACAAAAAAAATCGGCGTTCCTCTTAATAATCCATTAAAATATACGTTCGGTGTTTGCAATAAGTAAAGATATAATTAATTTAACTACAGAAAGAAGAACTTTGAAATTATTATTTCATGAAAGATATATTATGGTGCCGTAGCAGTGTAGAAACTGAAGAGGAACGTTAGGCTACAACACTGAAAGAATATTACATGCTCATTAATATTTGTACATCTTTATTTTTCTCAGAATACCAAATCCACAAGACGTATGTTCTTTAAAAAAAATCCGCCTATATTAAAATCAGACGCTACATAATTATCAGTATCATAGTGTGGGATACAGAAATAAATTACAATTATAACTGATGGATTTTTTTTTTGTTTTTTGTTTGTTTGTTCGTAACTCCGAAAAACTGTGTTTTGAGATGGCTGATATCAAAGTTATGTTTTTGTAAGGGTGTCTGTTACGCACATCAGGACTGCCAATTTTCATGAAATCAAATATATTATACTCTCCTGTCACTCGTAACCTGTATGTTGTCACTCAGTAATTCCATAAACAAAACTCTTTCTGCAGAACCAACAGTCACTCGTATAAGCAAAAAATTATTGCGTTTTATAAAACTTGAAATGTTCATTACCGTGTTATAAACATTCCGCTATTGGGCTCCATGAATGTATATCTTTATATCATAATCGAAATTTGTATAAGTAAAGTAGGTATTAAGTCATAAATTTCTGTAAACAGAGGCATGTTTTACAAATAAAGAAATTACACTGAACTGGCTGCCATTAGTGAAGGAAATCATTTCCGGGTTCATTGTTAATGCCGAAGTATTGGTTATTTTGTGAGGTGAAAGATTTATATTTGTAACCTTTAACAGCCAGCGCCATTTTGGTGTAAGGTAGTGAAGTGTGGAGATTAAATCAAGAAGGACGAGATGAGGAAAATGGGCATGTAGTAGGCATAGGGAGAGATAAAATTAAATACAGCGTTTTGGTGCATAAACCCAATGGGAAAAAATGCTTCTTACAGATGGGAGAATAATATTAAAATGGAGCTTAAAGAATAGGATTGGAGATTGTGGATCGGATTTATCTGGCTCACGATGGGGCCAGTGGATGGCTCTAGTGGACACGGAAATGAAAACCCTGAGACCATAAAATTCTGGGAATGTTTTCAATAGACGACGAAATGTTCGCTTTACAAGATGGACTCTGCTCCGTGCAGTTGCAGCGTCGTACTGACAACATTTGCGTACTCCCGAACCTGCAGCAATATTTCATTCGTCATTTTGTGCTGAAAGGCTCGTTAGGGTATTCAGGGGAGATGCTTTATCTGTAGAATTCATACAGCTTTGGATAAGGCAGTAAACTTGTCGTGAAATGTAACATAATATGACGTGACGTGACGTGATATATGATATGATACAATATGTGATATATGATACGATATGATATATGATACTATATATGACATATGTATGATATATGATACGATATATGATATGATATATGATACGATATATGATATACGATACGATATATGATACGATATGATACACGATACGATACACGATACACGCGATGCGATGCGATACGATACGGATATAATATAGTATAATATAATATAATATATTTATACCAATGTGTGACATTCCAAATTTTGTGTTTATACATCTAAATAAAACAACTACTCCCCCCTTTTTCAATTACCGATTCTTTCATTTTCTTAAAGAATATGTTTCCCCAGGTACGCCCTATCCTTTGCATGTGGCAGATAATGATTGTTATTTGCAAGCGGCTGTGAATCCCACCACACTAGGCATGCTGTGTTTGGAAGACTTATCATACAGGTAAATTCAATATTCATCATAACCACACCCATATGATTAGCAACCAACTACCTCACGATATCGCTCTAATCCAGTCCGCAGGGTAAAGGCGTGTCAAAATGTGATCCGTGCCTACTACAGTGGAATCTCACTATAATCAGATTCAGAGAACAAAGTCGCTACAGAATGTGACTAGAGTGTTTTCGCGGAGGGAGTCCCATGCAGGGTACACACATAAGCAAGCATGACAATGATAACTGACGGAAAAACTCTTACTGTTCGCAGTTATTCGTTCTTGTGCCTGCAAGTGGCACAAAGCAGATATTTATCGGCAATGTTCGTCATTCGTTGCGAAAAATGGCGGAGGGTTCGATGGATCTTATGCACTTGACCCTAAGGGGTTAATTATTTGCACACGGCTGCTGTCTGCACTCACCACTTGCACTTCTGCACCACCGCACTTGCCTATATTCCCCTCCATTCATCTCGCCACACTGTCCGTAGTAATATTCGTAGTGATAACCCTCGCTAAATACAATCTGGAAAGGTTGAAATTCGCCATAGCGGTGAAGGGTAATGTAACAGTAGGTACAGAGTGGGAATTCTTCAGCTGTGACATCACAATCCATGGAACATCTTTCCGTAGCCTCACGATAGTGACTAATTGGCTGGGACCTGTTTATATAGTGATAAAGTGCGTCACCACACAACACTGTCAAAGGCAAAATCTGTGGCCCAAGGCTATAGAAGTTGAACAGATTTCGCTGAATATCGCGATCCGGGGGGACAGCATTCTCCTTTGGATTATAGGGGCCCTGTACTGAAATCATGGCGGACAGATGGCATATCATAAGGTACAGGAAAGCAATCCCATTACAGAACTGGACAGGCCCTGCGGGTTCCAGGTGTGTGAGGCTCTCAGATTTCAAGACAATGGGGACATGAAGGTTGTAAGGTTGTCAGTCCAACGCGTCGGCCGCCTTTACTCTCAGGAACTATTCCTGGTACTCATTTCTGTTAGAGGCTGTGTCAACCCCAGGGCCCTAGTGCGGCCGGAAGGAAATTCCAATGACACAATCGGGAATTGAACCCGCGACCTTCCAGCATGCAGCGCAGTGCCTCAACCAACTGCACTACCGCATGCCCCGCATATTATAAGCCTGATCATAAATTTCCTGTCGTCCTACGCCAAAACGTGGACAGTAGGCGAGATCTTCACTCCGGTGGGACGTTACGCAGCGAAGATCTCGATCAAGCCGCGGCGTAAGCCTACAGTCACACATGGACAGTAATTTCGTCTAGACAAAGACCGTTTCCTTCTGCATCCCTTCCATTTTACTGATCAGTTTCACATTCGACCCCACATAATCTCAGCAACTGACGGATTTCTTGTGTAATTCCAGAATAAACAAAACAAAAACTAAGCAGTTTTCAAGTGTAAAGTGAATCACGTCTGTAGCGTTCACACCAATGCCGATGTTCGTCGTGACAGTTACAGTAAAGATGTCTCTGTGCAAGAAATGAAGTCATTAAATGGAGAAAAGTGATAAGCTTCACGTTCCGACCTGTTTATCCTCGAGGAAAGAGTCACCGGTGTCCACTGAATATGAGACTGGTTGGCCCCCCAGAGTCGGTATAGATGTGAGCCACGCCATAGGCCTACCGTTAAACCTAGTTAGCCGCAGTTCAGAAAACATCCATTATAGTAAACAATTTGTTGTGCATAACACCTAACATCGTTACTCCAACACTTTGCGGCCACTGACGTTCAACAAGACATTTTATTGCATTTACAGGAACGTCACTTAAAGGCTGTACATTCCCCTTCATCCTGAAATTAACACCACACGGTAAAGATTTATTACAGATATGTTCCTATCGCCAAAACTTACAGAATAACTGATAGCGCCTTATATCACGTTTCAGATTACAGAATTTTACTTGGTGTCTATTACTAAGGTAAGGCACATCCATTATTTAAATTTGGAAAAATAAACGGCATTAGTTTAATTCAAATTCCTTAAGATATTTTTTAAATTTGTTGTTAAAGAATTTTTACAAAATTTATAATGGACTTTGACATTCATAGGTCCGTGCATCGCAAATATATTCGCAGAGTACAACCAACAAGATGCAACGTTTCACAATTTATTTATTTCTGTAAGACACTACCATTACTGCTACTTGCTGCTAGCCCGGCCGGGCTAGCAGCAGGTAGCAGCATTGGTCTGATAAGTACCTGACGCTGTATGTACAGTTTTGAGCTCCTGATGATGGACGGAAAACCCGTCTGAAACATGTAGAGAATCTTACAGAAATAAATAAATTGTGAAACGTTGCATCCTGTTGGTTGTACTCTGCGAATATTTTTAATGGACATTAACTGACTAGTATTCGTAAGATGCATAAGACAAGTGATGCATCAGTGGAGACTGCAGTCCACGTTTTGTGAGACCTGAGGTTCTGACAACGGTGAGTAACAAGAATATGATCTTATGGAATACGAGGCCACTCAGCATTGTAGATGGTTAGAAAAGTACATGACAGCACGTATGAAAATCTGCAATGTTGATTATAATTCTATAACTCCGGCGCGTTCGCAAAATTGCGAAAAGCGACTATTAGCTTCGCCGTTTCTGCCCGTCCATCCGCATGGGACAACTCGGCTCCCATTGGACGGATATTCATGAAATATGATATTTGAATATTTTTCCAAAATATGTCGAGAAGATTCAAGCTTCATTAAAATCGGACAAGAAAAACGGGTAATTTACACGAAGACCAATATATATTTTTAAACACAACTTGCTCAATTCTTCTTATAATGAACATTTTTTCAGAGAAACATTGTAGAGAAAATCAAAACACAAAATTTATATTCGAGAACTTTTTTTTCAAATCTTGCCTTTTATGAGATAATGTGGAAAACTGCTGTACAGCCGGACAGGCCAGAAATGACAATACGGAGAATGTGCATTGCATGCTGGATAACTAAGGCTACAAACACACACTCAGAATATGTAATAAGTACTGCATCTCCACTGCAACAATGGTTACAAGAACGTGCCCTAATGTTACTTTACACGTTCATTGCACATGTTGTTATATTATGAAAGCAAAGATAAAAATTACACTCATGAGGATTCTATACAGGCCAAAGAACATAATCAAAAATAATTATAATTTACTTGTGGCTCTTTTTAACATGAACTTAGGGCATTCATTGCGTCACAGTGACTAGACTACAGGATGGAAGACGAAGGAGCATTTCGAGTCTCTGAGGGGGGGGGGGAACAGATTTCTATCTTCCACAACGCCCAGACCGGTTCTGTAGCCCATCCAACCCTCTGTTCAATGCGTACCCTAAATGTTTCCCCAGTGTTAAAATTTTTCGGAGCGTTAAGATGATCATTCGCCTCCGTATATGTCGAAATTAACAACGCGTGGAGTTACAGTATACCTCCATGCCCTTCTTTGACTTCACGACGTAGTGCCTAATTAAACAAGGGACATTATTGTTACTTTGTTTAACAAAGCTGTCAGTATCTCGGACTATCCAGCGCCAAGAAATAATCGTCACTCGTAACTATTCGTAACAAGCTACATAAGAAGTGTCAAGTCATGCTCTATTATGACCTGGCAGGTGTGAACGACTTGTGCCACACTAATTTGCAAAAACGTTGCTGAGGTTTATTGAAACTGGAGTTATAGATTCTTCCTATTATACTGCTAAGGAGTAGCTAAAATATGTTTAACTCTGATCAATTTAGTGCAAAATTATAAATTTGGATGTTTTATGTATAGAAATGTACTTATATATATATATATATATATATGTGTGTGTGTGTGTGTGTGTGTGTGTGTGTACGTATATACATGTTGCTAATTTTCGTCTACTCTTACACAGCACGCACCTTGAAATCACAAATTTTTAGCCTGTGCTTCTGCCTGATACGTGACTTTGAGGATGATCCTATGAGAAATCGTAACATCTTGCGTCATAACGTTATGTAATTTGGCAGTTATGGCTAGTTCTTTTTTTTTTTAATTTGACGTATATGTCGGTTAAGGTAGGCGATGTATAAATTATTAAGTACCTTGAAGAAGGATTTTCTTTATTCTTAATGAGACACAGAGAAATAATATTAGAACGGAAACAAGCCTTTTTTAGTTTATTAGAAGTAGCTTAAGAAACTTGTGTACTATTTGTATGCCTGTCTAGAGGGTATGAAAACTGTACAAGAGGAAGCGGAATTACGCTTTGTTCTTATAGTAGTACTATCAAATAATGGTTGAAGAAAACACCACAGCGCACATTTCTCAAAGATGAATTTTAAGGTCTATTCCGATGTAAAATTCGCTATAGTCTTATCGACTTCTTCACTTCAAATGTTCCCATAAATTGTATATCAGATAGGCCATTTCCTACGTCAAACCGAAGTGTTCGGAAATCCCGGACAATTTCACACTACAATATCTTTGTGCCCTTTAGGACTGTCAATGATTTTTATAATACAAACTTTCAGAAAGAAGCGAAAGAACAAAACTAGAAGTGTATAAATGTTGCTACAAATAATTCAGATGCAAGATTCTGTGGCTCGCAAATACGCAAATGTGATCTTGCCATATCATACTTTTTTCTGGAGGAATGATTCTGACCTCCTGACATCTATTATTTCGAAAAATCTGGGCTCCTGACGTATATTTAGTCCGACAACATTCAATTTTCCTTAGCTGGTGAACCATCTAGTGCCAACGAATTAACGAACACCACCGGTCGAGAGGGTAGCATAATGTTCCGTGTTTTGGAGCCCACAGCCCCGGCTACTCTGCATGTTTCTGATTTTTCTCCGTGTATTTAGGCAAATGCTAGGACACTGCCTTAAATTACGCTAATTATCGTATTCATTAAAAGCCTTAAGACAAGACAAGATGCTATCGGCCATGTCATGGCTCTGGTGCGGTTAGTTCGCGGCCCCTTCAAGCGGATTTCGGAGAAGTGCCAGGCCAGTCCATGTAGATTTGTGTCGCACAAAATGGACACTGACAGACGCTCCTCTCCTAACACTGTGGTTTCCACTGTCACTATCAGTCCAACAATATTCTCTATACTCATATACCATTCATCTATTACCAATGCTGCAGAGTCTTAGTAACAGAGAGCGTCGTTAAATGACACACTTCAAAAGTGACATGGGGCTCTAGAAAGTGTCATTAAATTAACGAAGGATAAGTAACTATGTATGCATGATTTGGTGCTTGAGTCTTTGGGTGGTAGTCTTATATTAATTCATTTCTGTTGTCATTAGCTCACCGACTGAGAAAAAGGAGGCGAACAAGTGGATTCTTGCCGAATGATCAAATGACTAATTGTTCAGCGATATGTAATTTCTGGGTGTACATTTTATATAGAACTACATTTGAGGGTTATAATGAATGAAGAGTGGAGAGTTATGTGGAAAGAACTTATCGAGTCCCTTGCAAAATATCATCTCATTAAACATAAACGACCGAAACATATATTGCTGTAATTAGTTTTCCGAAAATCGCAATGTTTTTTAGAGATTCTCAATGCCGTTAATTGCACATGTATTTACACTCACTTCTGTTTCACTTGTGTCACTGTGTAAATATTTATTCAAATGGGTTAAGGGAACAATTTTGTAACTGGTCCTTGAAAATGCTGTAAATTCTTTCTTTGTAATAAATCTTTTTCATAACCAATTGTCTCATTATTGGTCTTATTCAGGACAGGGGATTTCAGCCAGAGGTCATAACCCCATAACCAAGGAGATCCCGGAAATGAAACATGAGACCTATCCTCAACAGTGCAGCGTTCAATCAATAAGGAGTTAGATGCTGTGTCGGCGACATTACAATTAAATTAAAGACAGATGGCCAGTGAAGGGATGAGAAGAGCTGGAAAGATAAACGTATTCAAAGTTGGGGGGTTACCTAGCACAAGATTACTTCCACGCTTTCATCTTAGGATCTTGTCGAGAATTTTACGTCAGAACTCACCTGCTGTAAGAATCACAGGAATTATCTCACATCGAAATACCAAAATAATTCGAATGGTTAGTTCGTCTAAGTAGGGACTGATATGTTTCTGGTTTTCGCTACATCCGCCAATGCAAAGACTGCGGTGACATGTCAACAGATGATGAAGATCCCTCTCACAGATCTTTCCCCATACACATTCACAACCATAATTACCTGCACATTTAATGCCAAAAGACATGCGCAAATAAAGAGCATTTGTAATCAACGACAAACTAGTCGGGTACGGCGGAAAACCTCTCGTATTTAATGGTTGAACAAAAATGCATCAAATGTTTCCGCATTCAACCTGAGGGAACTTTAGCTGAACTTTAGCTGAACCCATCTTTAACTCCACGCAGCCTTTACGACAGCAAGTAAATCCCACCAAACACAAGCGCGCGGGCGTATTAACATTTGTCGGAATTTTTCTTTCATCGACCTTACTTTAACCTAGTTCTCTCTCTCTCTCTGTATATTCTTCAGAAAGATTTGAGAAAGTTGCAAATGTAAATATCGCAAATTACGACGTCAGTACATACACACAACACGACAAACAGCAGGCAGTGGACCCTGTCCACACTCTAGAGCGGTCATTCACCTCAGCTACATTATGTATCTGCCAAAATAGGAGAAGGGGGGAAAAAATCAGCAATGTTTTCTTAATATCAGGTTACTGGTTCATGCAGTACAGTGAAGGGAATCAAAGCTGGTACAGGCGGAGCAAGAAATAATGAAGTCAACTTTGGAAGATGTGTAATTATAATACAAAAATAAGTGTAAATTTTAATTTTTTCATTTACGAAAGCAAACTTTTTTTAATATCAACAAAGTGAAGGAAAACCTCCTACTTCACTGGAAGAGGAAATGTACAAGGAATGATGAGTTACTTATAGAGAGACAGTAGCTGAATTAAACATGCTTGTACTAGATTTCTCATTGATATTGTTTAAGTTGATTGATATCATAACATCCACTCGCTCTCCCCCTGAGATTTATCGTCTCAGTGCCTTTTGTTATACAATAATAAAACGACATGTTAAGCTCTCTTATGGCATTGACTTGTACACAAATAAAATATGTTTAGCCTACTTCCATTAGCTTAGAATGAACGATATGTTTATGAGCTCAACTATGTGCCTTGTGTGTTATACATAATGATTTTGAAGTCATTGAACTGAATCGAACCTCATCAAATTATGAATAACAACTGCGTCATTAAATAACACTCAAATAACAAGTTTCCTATCTTCATCGTTGCACCGTGCATTTCGTAGAGTAATTTAATCAACACACCAACTAATGCACATATATAAAATTTTTTTACATTAAAACATTTAAAATCGCTCCAACATGTTTCGATCCTAAGATCATCTTCAACGAGCTACACTGTTCGTTGCTAAAATCACATTTTTAAAAACACTCACTGATTAATGAAATTAATTAGTGAGTGTTTTTAATAATGTGATTTAACAAGGAACAATGTAGCTCCCTGAAGATGATCTTAGGATCGAAACATGTTGGAGCGATTTTAAATGTTTTAATGTAAAAAATTTTTATATATGTGCATTAGTTGGTGTGTTGATTAAATAACAAGTTTCCTAATTTCCTTCATCTCGAACTTGGAACACGTACTGAACACGTACTGAACATGTACTGAACCAGGTGAGTTCAGTCTAAGTTGCATAATTTGTCTTTTTTTGTCGAATAGATTTTGAGAACTTGATGAACTGTGCCATTTGTATGACTGACATCTTGATCGATAAGTAGCTATCACGAAAGAAGAATTTCAACTTCAGGTGAAGTGAGGATCTCTCTGGACGGATGTGGATCAAAATGAAATTGGCATAACCCCGAAGCGCAGATTTACAATTTCCAAAACAACCAAATATTATCGACATTTACCCAATACTTTTGGATGTGAAACACAATACATCGACGTGCAAAATGTCCGTCATATATTAACAAAACACAATTTGTTTTTCCCAGCACAACATTGTGAATGGACCATCCGGGTGCTGAACCCCGGATTTCAAGGTGGCCACCAAGATCAACAGCATAAAACTAAGTAAGAAAGCCAAAACTAACGGATGCAGACTGTGTCTACAGCATTTGGTGTGTCCGGACTTTTCTATTTTAAATACATTCTTCACTAATATACGTTGAGAAACACACTGTACCGAAGTATATAAATGCGTGTGTATACAAAGCCTCTGACACACGGTTAAGTTACATAATGAAAGTATTTACCATTAATCCCATCCACACGTGAGCATGTAATGAGGACGCCTTCTATTATACTGGCCACCTTCTAAAACACGGGTTGATGACCGCTGGATACTCAACAATACCTGCGGGTCCACCACAAACGGTAGATTGCCTGACAATTATGGGATGGATACAATAAAACAAATGTTTTACTTGTGCCTATAAGAAATCTGAATGAACATGCCGAGTGGTCAGATGCTTGTTTTTCACCGTGAGATCTCGGGTTCAGTTCTGGGTTCGTGGCAGACGAAGTACTGCTATACTGACCACGTCCGTTGAAAGGGTGACGCTTGTGACTTTCAATTGGAAGGTGCCCAGTTTGATTCTCAGTGACAGACCAATTATTCTGAGGTCCTTCAGAGTTTTCTGCATTCCTGTCAGATAATTAAAATTAATGTGTCCCTGTGTACCCCACGAAGACACGTGGAGGTGTGCAGGCACAGATCCATGCATTTTAACGTCGGTACTAAATGCAGGCCAATGGTCAGCTGTAAGTCCAGCCCGATACTTGAATCTGGATTTCACGACTGGTGAAAAGAAGTGACATAAAGCTACGGTATTTGAAAGATACAAATCAAGGAATTTGCAATTTGAAAATCAAATGCATTTTAAGTCAGGATTTAAAAAATGAGTAAGTTCAATTTGCCTCGGGATAAAGTGAGTGCCGAAGTGTTCAGTTTCTGCAAGACGCAGAAATGTATTATCAACGAACTCGATGAAGGTATGCTGAAATCAGCCTTGCATAGCTAACGCGCTGACTGTACTGTTCTGTCTTCTTTTCGTGCTGTACTATACAAGGTTTCCTTAAAACACACAAGTATTACATCAGAGTCGGAAACCATGACCCAGCCGTTAAACTCTGTGGCACGCTATGAGCGTTGCGCAAAACATAAGCTTGTTTTCCTGAATCTATTTTGAGATACGACGATTCGATCTAATCATTATTACAAGGTGGCCTCGAGGCAGTTGTTGCGACTGTACTGACCAAGCAGTCGCTGACAGACCTCAAGGTGTGTTTGGGGTAAAAGGGTAGTGCTCCATGTTACAAGACAAAAGTCCTCGAAGTTGGGACAGTACTACGGAAAGGTGCCTAATAATATTAAAATAAATACGTATTGAATGAAATAAGGCAGAACTGTAACAAATGTCACACATGTTTCGTATTACTGTTAAGAAAAGCAATGAGGATTACTATGGATGCACGTGTCACAGCGACGGAGGAGTCAAAAAGGCCACTACAGTTTAACTGATTAAGCTATAAGCAATTTCTGGAGGCCATAACATGAAAAGCTTAAGAGGGTTACAATTGGTTTATGCGCCAAAAATATTCTTGCGCGATAGTGAATCAGTCTCGGAACTTTATTTCTTGACGTCTTACATTGGAAAACCTTTACGCCTACCTTACGGAAAGGACAGTCATATACTCCCAAAATATACTCTTAAGCTCAAAAAAAAAATGAGGTAGAGAAACGCGGGAACAATTCGAGTGTTGCTAGGAAGTCGGACTTCATCTAAATGATGAAAGGCAGAAGTGGATAAATACATATTAGCCCCTTGCCCACTTGGTGCGTTTCCGGGTCAGTTTGTTACCCTCTTTGTCTGTCCACGTCCTAAATAATTGTAGGCCTATTACTTCAATCCGGCGTCCCGAAGCTGCGGTCGCCGACCTCAGTTCGAGAAGAGCGACACCACTGACATACATCGTGCGGTTTAGGAGGGTGCACTCCGTTGTGCGTTGTATGGTACAAGTCTGTGTGTCGGGCTGATCACTCGTCCAGAGGAGTCCTACCGAATGTGGTGTGTCTAATCGAGTGTAATCGTGAAGCCTCGACAATGAGGAGGCCGTGACCCACTGGGGGGGGGGGGCTGTCGTGCCATGAAAAAATATATATTACATTTGACTTCTATAACAAAAGGTACTGACATTGTGTTTAAACGAACCATAAAAAAGTAAATTCTTGCTGTATGCATTTTCTGGGTCATAGTAATTCAAGACACTTGGGACCTGAAGATGGAGGCAGCAAACTCCACCGAAACGTCGGTATCTATTTACCGATGGGCATAAAGCCTTATCTCTTAAGACCTGAGTCTTCGTCAACACTACTATGGAAACCTCACACCTTAAAATCAATGTCATATTTTAAGTCAATTTATTTACAGGGCACTTTTACGGATGAGCGCCATGTTACCTTTGTTTGAATACTGACGGTCCTGTGACATCTGGATAAAGTTTGACACATGGCACTTTTGTGTGAGTGCGGAATATTAGGTTATACGAGATTCGTGTGTTTAGAGGGGGCGTTGTTGAAGACTCGAGTCTTCTGGGGTGTTATGCAGTGTCTACTGGTACATTGTTGTGGACCCTCTGACGGACCGCAATGTCTTTCTGGCACAAGTAGTCCGTGAAGAACTACTTGGTTCGTACAATATAGACGTCCGTAACTACATGCCGGTTGACACGGCATGACATCCCACAAGATTAAAACTGTTTTTATAACCGTTTTAGTCGTTGATTTACCTAAGGATGTACAACATAAATGAAGGAGTATTACACAAAGACAAGGAAGGAATGAACATCCTACATACAGTAATAAAAAGGAAGGCTAAATGGATGAATCTAACATTCATAGGTCCGTGCATCGCTAATATATTCGCAGAGTACAACCAACAAGTTGCAACGTTTCGCAATTTATTTATTTCTGTAAGACGCTCTACATGTTTCAGAAGGGTTTTCCGTCCATCATCAGGAGCTCAAATGCTGCAACCTGCTGCTAGCCCGGCCGGGCTAGCAGCAGGTTGCAGCATTAGTCTGAGAAATAGCTGACGCTGTATGTGCAGTTTTGAGTTCCTGATGATGGACGGAAAACCCGTCTGAAACATGTACAGCGTCTTACAGAAATAAATAAATTGCGAAACTTTGCATCTTGTTGGTTGTACTCTGCTAAATAGATAGTTACATCTTGTGCAATAACTGCCTTCTGAAACAGGCTATTGAATGAAATGTAGAAGAAACTGGAATAAGATGAAGAAGACTTAAGCAGCTGCTGGATAACGTTGCGGAAAACAGGAGGTACTCGAATTTGAAAGAGGAAGCACTAGATCGCTCGTTGTGTAGAACGCTTTTGGGAAGATTCTGGGGACCTGTCGCAAGACAGACTAAGCAATGAATGACACGAACAAAAATATCTTGAGTCTTGTGACAAAATGTGACGAAACTCGAAATACGCTTGTTACCTACACAGAGAAGAGTTCTTGAAAATTTAGTACTAATTCTGAGGCTCTCTGTAACATGATTTTTGGGGTAAAGAGTGGAAAGGCACGCCAAAGATTAAGAATCAGCCATTCTGGATGTTAATTTGTGAGAAGAATACCGTCTTATGGGAAATGACGCTGTTTCTGGTAGAGATTTACAAATGGTTTGAAAGAACACACTGCCTCCATCTACCATTATGATGGACAAAGCGGTACCTCCAAGACCTTGATATGAAGTCTGCTAACTATGCGGCGCCACATTCCAAAAGGAGCCATCCTGCCTAGTTACCGCCATGACAACCTAAGTCTCCAAGGCTGCCGGCAGCCCGGATCCCAACCTAGCCGAACCACACCCTGACTCCAACACACAGCAATCCAAGAACAATATAGCCAATGTGGTAGTTTCAACAACATAGTCGCAAACTCCTGAAGATGGACATATTAATGTCCGAAACATATTGAGTATCTAAGAAGTGAAATAAATATAACGAGTGGCATCTAGTTGGTTTTTTATTCTTCACCTATTCTCCTTTTACCTTGTCGATCACACTGTAGCAACTCTCTTACACATGATTTAGGGTTTAAACCTAAAAAACAAACTTTTCCATGATGAAGCCGTATGGAGAAGAGAAATATAACTTCTCGTATTTTACACTCGTCGCTACATTGAGGTGAATAGTCAGCCTCACGCTCCCGCCGCTTCACCACCCATCCCCCCCTCCCGTAATGCATTGGACACGTGTAGATGTTTATAGCTGATTTAGTCTCTTGGGGTTAATGCAGGACATTTTGGTGGACAACAAGGACAAAGACAAAAAAAACATATGGTTGTGCTATAGTGTGTGAAATCGTATTGTAGTCTCACTGGTGAGTCCCAAAATCTCTTTCAACATTGAAGATGACAGGAGTAATTTCTGCGAAAATGACCATGTCCATCTACAGCTCTATAGCACGGTGACATAACCCAGGAGACAGAGGTATGAATCATGAAAGAAAATTCTCAAATTTTACAACACAAAAATATATGGGCTTAATCCATATCTACGCGGGATATGAATTCGTGATCTCAGCATTTGAGACTCCAAAACAGCCCGGACACAGCCTCATATTATAATTAATAACACCAGAGTGTCTGGGTGGTTTCTGAACAGTAAGGTAGGTCGCAATAGAACTATAATTTTGCCCGTTGTTTTGTATGGGTGTGAAACTTGGTCGCTGACATTGCGGGAGGAGAGGAAGCTGAGGGTGTCTGAGAACATGGTGTTGAGGAGAATATTTGGACCTAGGAGGGACGAGGTGACGGGGGAATGGAGGAGATTGCATAACGAGGATTTAATGATTTGTACTCCTCACCCAATATTGTGCGGGTGATAAAATCGAGAAGAATGAGATGGGCTGGGCATGTGGCGCGTATGGGTGAGGAGAGGGGGATTTATAAGGTCTTGGTGGGGAAACCCGAGGGAAAGAGACCACTGGGGAGGCCTAGGCGTAGATGGGTGGATAATATTAGGATGGATCTCCAGGATGTGGGATGTGGGTATATGGACTGGATTGGGCGGGCCCAGGATAGGGACAGTTGGCGGACGTTTGTAATTGCGGTAATGAACCTTCGGGTTCCGTGAAATGCGGGGAATTTCTTGACTAGCTGCAAACCAGTTAGCTTCTCAAGAAGGACTCTGCACCATGGAGTAAGTAAGTAAGTAAGGTAGGTCGCAATATCTTATCTTCCAAACCTCACAACCCTCAAGTATCGTGTCTTGCAGTTTGCCAGGAAGATAGGAGTAACTGTTTCCATGCAGACCAAATAAATGGAACAAAAGATGATGCTGAATGCCAATGGAAAGAACTTAAGAAATATCTTTGCAGAAATGAGTGCTGACGCCAGTTAAATCTCCGACACACTCTACTGAACACTTGGCACTTGCTTGTCTGATAAATTACTGATACCTTGAGGTGGTCAGGCTTAACAAATAGCTTTGTTCGGAAGAAAAATAACAGTTTCCGGGTTCCAGACACAAACATCAGGTGGTATTCTACTCAGGTCAATGCCCGCAACGTTCAGTCAGCATATCAACCCAGATGCCCAATTTCCGAACGTTGACTATTATATAAGAGGAAAGTTATATTTAATCTTACTATTATAACGTGTGTGTAAAATTAGAAGGCATTTCTTAACGTTATTATCTATGACATGAACTCTATTCTTTACAGGCATACAATAACCGTTACTGACAACAAACGTACCAAGTTTATACAATTAAAACTCCTGTTAGGTGGGAAGAGGCTTTTCCCCGTTATAAAAATATTCCCTATACAGCAGCCGCCAGGTACGTCGATTCCAGTAACCATGACTCTTCCCTTGTGTATGCCTACAGAGTACCTGAGGTCAGGTCACTGCTGTTATGGAACGTGAGATCCCTAACTGGCCGCTGGATACGTGACCTCGGTTCAATTACAAGCAGAGGCAGAGTTTCTTCCTTTCGCCACCCAGTTATGGCACATTCTTACCGGAAGAAAAGCGGCCGGAGGCACGAGTAACACATTTGCCTCCATTGTTCTTCCTCCAAATATTTTTTATGGTATTATTCCTAAACACAGGGACAAATTCGCCTTATATTTATTGCCCTACTGAAAGTTTGCCTATTTAATTACTGTGTATCATTACTCATTTATATATTTATTTATAATATCTAACGACGGTTTCAACTGGTAATACACTGCAGATCATTAGTGAATAAATAATTGGAATGGTTCTTATAATAAAACCGACGAGATGCACTAATTTCTCAAATTTATTTTTGGAATAGAACTCTACATGTTTCGGACAGTTTCTCTGTTCATCATCAGGAGTCTAGTACTGTACACACAGCAATAGGTATATGTCATACAGGTTATGCTGACTGCTTGCTAGCGGGATCAAGATGTTCCATCCTGATCCCGCTAGCAAGCAGTCAGCATAACCTGTATGACATACACTTATTGCTGTGTGTAAAGTGCTTGGTTCCTGATGATGGACAGAGAAACTGTCTGAAACACGTGGAGCTCTATTTCAAAAATAAATTTGAGAAATTAGTGCATCTCGTCGGTTTTATTATAAGAATATTTCACGATGCACGGTCCTCTGAATGTCACGTTGGAAGGGGTGTAGAATGGGCGATTCTGGTCTCATTTGAAATACTACCTCGGAATTTTTCCCGAGCGACTGGGGAAAATAGTGAAAACCCCAGGGATAATTGGTCTTCGGGTCGAGATTAAGAACCTGTGACTTCCAGAATTCAAATGGTAACAAATGTGCCTCAAATTTGGTTCCACAACTCACTAGTGTTGGCAACTCCAAATTTAGCCCAAATCGACACAACGCAGTGTTGGTTAGAATTTGGTATAAACGGCGCAACAAATAAAATAAATGTATTATACTTGTACTTAGTGGGAAGTCTGCTTTTAAAACCTGTAATGCCCATCACTTCAATAGCGATGCCACTTATTGCTTATCAGAAGACTAGTAATGCGCGGACGTGTGGGGGGTTTGTTAAGGCTCTCCCAGTATTTAACGCTTATATGCGTTGAACGGCTGAAGGATTCATGAAAGAAAAATATAGGCAGTGTAACTTACGTATAAAGTAACACTGAGGCGCGTTCGTGCAAACATTGTTGCAGTGGAAAAGCAATGAGCATTACAGAACTTGAGTGTGTGTATCTGTAGACTTAGGTATCCAGCATGCAGTGCACATGCGCCACATTGTCATGTCTGGTTTGCCACGCTCTAAAATATCTTTCCACTTTAGCTAAAAAAGGCTCGATTTTCGAAAAAAGTTACGGAATGAAAAATGTGAGTTTTGATTTTCTCTACAACTTTGTCTAAAATATTACTCTTTGTAAGAAGAAAAGAGCAAGATATGATAAAAAATATATATATACATATTGGCCTTCACGTAAAGTGACCTTAATATTGGCCGATAATAATGAAACTTGAATTTTCTCGAAAGATTTTCGAAAAAAAATCCTCAAATATCAAATTCCATGGAAATCCGATCGCAAAAAGCTGTAAGAACTGAATTCAGTTCTCGGCTTATCTGTGAGAAATTGTAACTTGGTTTCCAGCAGAGGACAACAGAGTTGTCACGTCTCCGAAGGATTCCAGACCGTCACTGGGAGCCAAGTCAGCATCCTATTCAATGGGTACCGGGAGCATTTCCGCGGAGTTCAAACGACCGGGAGGGGGGGGGGGGGGGTAAATTTGACTGCTCTTCCCAATCTAGTGCCGGGGTTAGAAAAAATGGAGTTCTACCCCCAACCACCCACGAG
>Ga0131853_10008551_pt1 | contig 18670 bp, 31 predicted proteins | sample TergutLab28metaG_FD_92764 | JGI IMG/M metagenome (GOLD analysis project Ga0131853, IMG submission 92764) | Labiotermes labralis P1 segment gut microbial communities from Petit-Saut dam, French Guiana - Lab288 P1 (version 2) (version 2) | ecosystem: Host-associated > Arthropoda: Insects >...
ACCACTCTTGCTCCATACTCCACAAGTCACGTGATACCGTCACGTGATCTTCATTTAGCGTAGGGAGGGCGATGGAGGTATCGGTACCAAACAGTACGGAGGCACATTACCAATTTGCAGGAGGCAGCCACCCTGAAGATGGCAGCAAAAAATCTAGTCGAAAGCCGATTCTTTTTAATAATATGGGATATACCTCACCACATACTACTTATATGTACTGTACAGTATAGAGCGGAACGGTGTTTTTAACGTACATTGTAGAGAGGAAAAATTTGTACGTACTGTACAGTTTAGAGAGGCGTAATTTATGTGTATTTTACATTATTGGTTGGCGTAATTTTTGTGTGCTCTACAGAATAGAGAGGCGTAATGTATGCGTATTGCACATTACAGAGAATCGTAATTATATGTACGGTACAGTAGAGAGAAGCGTAATATATTTGTACTGTTGAGTATAGACAGCCATAATTTATGTGCACAGTACAGTAATTCATGTTAATGTGCAGTATAGAGATGCAGATTTTGTGGGTACTGTAGAGTATTGGGAGGCGTAATTTATGTGTTGATTACAGTATAGAGAGGCGTAATTTATGTGTACTGTACAGCATAGGGAGACAATTTGTATATAGTGTACCGTATAAGAGGAAAGTTTTGTGTGTACTCTACAGTATAGAGAGGCGTAATTTATGTGAAATGTACTTTATAGAGAGTCACTGTTTTTGTACTCTACAGTGTTGGGAGGAACTATGTATCTCCTGTACAGTATAGAGACATATAAGTTTTGTACTGCACAGTATACAGAGGCGTAATTTATATGTTCTCTACACTAGAGAGCGGTGTAATTTATGTGTGCTCTACAGAATACAAAGGCGTAATTTATGTGTACTGTACAGTAGAGGGTGGCGGAATTTATCAGTATTCTGCAGTATAGAGCGGCTTAATTTATATGTACTCTACAGTATAGAGAGACGTAATTTATATGTACTGTAGGGTAAAGAGTGACACTGTGTGTGTACTCATCAGTATAGAGAGCCAATCTGTTTAAAATTAAGTATAGAAAATCGTAATTTTTATGTACTGTTCAATGTAGAGTGTCATAATTTTTATGTACTCTATATTATAAAACGCACTCTGTGTAATATACAAGAGAGTGAGATGTATTTGATGTGTACTGAACAGTATAGAGAGGCGTAATTTATGTGTACTCTACAGAATAGTGAGGCGTAATATATATGTTGAGTTGTGTAGAGAGAGACGTAATTTATTTGTAGTGTACAGTATAGAGAGGCTTCATTTATGTCTATTTACAGTCTAGAGTGGCAATGTGTTAGTAACGGAGAGTAGAGAGGGGTGTAATTTATGTTTACCGTACATTATAGAGAGGCGTAATTTATGTGTTTTCTGCATTATAGTGAGGCACTGTGTTGTAATGAACAGTATAGAGTGGCGTAATTTTTGTGTCTTCTACACTGTAGAGAGGCCCATTTTGTGTACTGTACAGTATAGAGATGCACTCTGTGTTAAGTACAGAATAGAGAAGCGTAAATTTTGTTTAATTTACTTTATACAGATGCGTAATTTATGTGTAATGTTAAATATAGGAAGGCATTGTGTGTAGTATACAGTATAGAGAGACACTGTGTATATACTGTAGAGTATAGTGAGGCACTCTTTGTAATGTACAGTAGAGTGTGGCGTAATATCTATATAATGTACTCTATAGTGAGAAGTAATTTATGTGTACTGTTCAATTATGTGTAAAATAGAGTATATAGTGGCGTAAATTATTTGTAAGGTTCAGAATAGGCTGACATTATTTAAGTGTATTGTACAGTATAGAAAGTCATTTTGTGTGAAATTTACAGTGGAGAGAGGCGTAATTTATGTTACTGTACATTATATAAGTCTATTTTATGTGTATTTTACAATATAGTGTGACAATCTGTGTGTAATTTACAACATATTGAAGGCAAATTTATGTGTACTCTACAGTATAATAAGGTAATGTGTGTGTACTCTACAGTATAGCGAGGCACTCTGTGTGTACTTAACAGCATAGAGAGGCGATAAGTGTGTATTGCACAGGTTAGAGGGGCACTGTGTTTGTACTTTACAGTATAGAGTACCGTAATTTATTTGTGCTGTACACTGTAGAGGGTCAATAATTTTGAACTCTAGAGTAGAAGGAAGCAAATTTTGTTTGTAATGTACTGTATAGAGAGGCGTAATTTATGTGTACTCTACAGTATAGAGTGTAGTAATTTATATGTCCCGTACAGTAGAGAGGAATTCTGCGTGTAATGAAGTGAATTGAGTGGCAATTTTTTAGTAATGTTCATTATAGAGAGGCTCTGTTTCTACTCTAGAGAGTAGAGGGGCACTTTGAGTGTACTCTAGACTATAGAAAGGCACTGTGTGTACGCTTCATTATAGAGAGTCGTAATTTATGTGTACTGTACTTAATAGAGTTGCACGATGTGTTTTCTGTTCAGTATAGGGATTCACGGTGTGTAGTGCACCGTATAGATTGTGCTAATTTAAATGTACTCTACAGTAGAATGGGGCACGGTGTGTTTTCTTTACAGTATATAGAGACGCTTTGTGAAGTGTACAGTAAAGAGAGGCGTAATTTATGTGGCGTGTAGATTGTAGGGTTTTACGTTGTGTGTAATCTAAAGGAGAGACAGGCAATTTTTGTGTAATGTACATTAGATGGAGGCGTAATTTATGAGTAATATACAATTTAGAGATGCGTAATTTTAGTGTATTCTACAGTGTAGTGATATATACTTTATGTGTAGAATAAAATATTAAAAGGCACACTGTGTAATATACAGTATGGATGAGCGATATTTTTTTGTACTTTACAGTGTAAAGGGGCGTAATTTATTTTTACTCTAAAGAATAGAGAAGCAAATTTATGTATAATCTACAATATAGAGAAACGAATTTTATATATACAGTTCAGTGTATTGTGGCCTAAATTATATGTACTGTACAATATAGAGTGACATAGTGTGTGTACTGAAGATTGTAGAAATGCGCAATTTATGTGTATTGTACAGTATAGAAAAGCGTAATTTATGTGTACTCTACAGTATACAGAAGCACTCTGTGTGTAGAATCCAGTATAGATATTCACTGTGCGTTTAATGTAGGATAGAGAGAGACGAAAATTTGTGTAATGTACAGTAAAGGCAGGCCTAAATTATATGAACTGTACAGTAGAGAGAGAGGTAATTTAAGTGTAATTTACAATATAGAGAGGAGTAAATTATGTGTAGTGATCAGTATATAGAGGCAATTTCTGTGTACTGTACAGTAGAGGTTGACTTAACTTATATGAACTGTTCAGTAGAGAAGGGAGTAATTTATGTGTAATCTGCAATATAGAAAGGCGTAAATTATGTGTAGTGATCAGTATATAGAGGCAATTTCTGTGTACTGTATAGTACAGGTGCGCTTAATTTATATGTACTGTTCACTAGAGAAGGGAGTAATTTAGGTGTAATTTACAGTATAGTGAGGCACTCTGTTGTAGTCTACAGGATAGAGAGGCGTAATTTGTTTACTTTAAGTATAGATATGAGTAGTTTGTATGTACTGTACAGTATAGTGAGGCGTAATTTACGTGCACTGTACAAAATAGTTCGGCGTATATTATGTGCACTGTACAGTATAAAACGACTAAATTATGTATATTGTAAACTTTAGAGAGGCGTAATTTATGTGTATTGTAGATTATAGAGGGGAGTAATTTATGTGTACTGTACAGTATATCGAGGCACTGTGTGTGTGTACTGTACAGTATAGAGAGGCGTAATTTATGTGAAATCTAGAGTATAGAGGGGTAATGCATATGTATTCTACAGTATGTGTACTGTACAGTTTACAGAGGCGAAATTAAAGTATACCGTACAGTACAGAGGGGCTTATTTTGTGTGCAATTTACAGTATAGAGAGGCAATATGTCTGTACAATACAGTATAGAGAGGCGTAATTTATGTGTACTGTACACTATGGAAAAGTGTAATTTATGTGTTTTAGTGAATCGAGAGGCATAATTTATGTGTACTGTAGAGTACAGGGAGTCTATATTTTTGTATAATGTACAGTACAGTGATGCGTAACTTTTGTGTAATGTTGAGTATAGAGAGACGTAATTTATATGTACTCCACAGTATAGAGTGACATTCTGTGTGTACTGCACCATTTAGAGAGGCGTAATTTATGTGTAATATAGAGTATAGAGAGGCGTAATTTATGTGTACTCTACATATATGAGAGGCGTAATTTATATATAGTGAATTATGTGTTATGTACATTAGAGAGGGCAATCCGTGCGTAATGTAGAGTATAGAGGGCAATCTGTGTGTACTGTACAGTATAGAGAGGCAATCTGTGTGTACTGTACAGTATATGAAGCGAAATTTATGTGTACATTACAGAATAGCGAGGAGTTATTTTTGTGTACTCTACAGTATAGAGAGGCCCAGTGTGGCTAAGTCAAATGAGAGAGTTCGTATTTATATATACTGTATGGTTTAGACAGGTGTAAATTATGTGTACTTTACAGTATGGGGAGGCGTAAATTATGTTTACAATACAGTAAAGAGACGCGTAAATAGTGTGTACTGTAAAGTATAGATTGGCTAATTTTTGTGTACTGTACAGTTTAGATATTCCTAATTCATGTGCACTGTAGAATATAGAGAGGCGTAATTTATGTGTACTCTACAGTAAAGAGAAGCACTATATGTGTACTGTACATTGCAGAGAGGCCTAAATTATGTTTACTGTACAGTATAGAGAGGCACTGTTTGTGTACTGTACACTAGAGAGAAGCGTAATTTATTTGTACTGTAAATTAAGGAGAGGTTTAAAATCTTGGTAATGTACAGTATAAAGACGTGTAGTTTGTGTGTACTGTATAGTATAGAGAGACACACTTTTTGTCTATTCTACTGTATAGGGGGGCGTAATTTATGTGTTCTGTACAGTAAAGAGAGGCACTGTTTTTCTACTCTACTGTATAAGGAGGCGTAATTTATGTTTTCTCTACAGTATATAGAGGTGTAATGTATGTGTACTGTAAAGTATAAAGAGGCGAAAATTTTTGTATTTAACAGTATATAGAAGCAGTGTTTGAACTGAACTATATAGAGAAGCGTAAATTATGTGTAACCTACATTACAGAGGGCTGATTTATGTGTACTTAACATTAAAAACATGCGTAATATATGTGTACTCTACAGTATAGATTGTTTTAAATTATGTTTACTGTGCAGTATAGGTTAGCCTAATTTATGTGTGCTGTAAAGCATAGAGAGGTGAAACATTTTGTAGTCTACAGTATAGAGGAGCACAGAGTTTTTATTGCACAGTATAGAGAGGCATAATATATGCTTAACGTACAGTATACAGAGGCGTATCTTATGTGTACTGTAAAGTATAGAAGGTTTTAAATATGTGTACTGTACAGTATAGAATGCTTTAAAAAATATGTTTACTGTACATTATAGAGAAGCCTAATTTATTTGTGCTGTGCAGTATAGAGAGACCTAATTTATATTTACTGCACAGTATAGAGAAGGGCAAAATGTGTGCACGGTACAGCTTAGAGATTGTTATTTCATATGTATTATACAATATATATAGAGGCACTTTTTGTGTAATATTCATTATAGAGAGGCGAAATTTAATTGTACTCCACAGTCAAGCAAATCGTACAGTATTTATATTCTTAATAATTTTGTCCTCTACAGTATAGAACGTCGTAAAATATGTGTACTGTACAGTATAGGGAGGCACTGTGTGTGTACTTGGAGGTATAGAGTGGCGTAAATTATGTGTACTGTACGGCATTAAGAGACGAAATTTATGTGCACTTACAGAATACAGAGTTGTAATATATATGTACTGTAAGTCACATAGTTTTGTAATTTTAATGAACTGTAGATTACTGAGACGCGCAACTTATGTGTACTTTGCAGTATAGAGGGGCGTAATTTATGTGTACTGTACAGTATAGAGTGTCGTAATTTATGTGTAATCTACATTATGGAGAGGTCCAAATTATTTGTAGTTTACAGAATAAAGTAGCGTAATTTATGTGTATTTTACAATATAGAGAGACGTAATTTATTTGTAGTGCAGAGTATGGGAAGGCGTAAATTATGTGTACATTACAATGTAGAGAAACGTAATATATGTGTAATTTACAGTACAGAGTGTCGTAAATTATATGTACTGTGCAGTATACAGAGGCACTGTGTGTGTACTGTACAGTAAAAGAGGCACTCTGTGTGTATTTTACAGTCAAGATAGGCACTTTGTGTGTACTGTACAGTACAGAGAAGCACAATATTTTTAATTTACAGTATAGAGTTGCGTTATTAATGTGCATTGTATAGTATAGAGAGGCAATGTGTTTGTATGTTACAGTATAGAGAAGCGTATTTTATGTGTACTGTAGAGTAAAATGAGGCACTGAGTTTGTACTGTACATAATAAAGAAGCATCCTGTGAGTAATATTCTTTATAGAGAGGCTAATTTATGTGAATTTTAGAGCATAGAGTGGCACTGTGTGTGTACTGTGCAGTAGATTGAGGCACATTGAGTTTACTGTACATTATAGAGATGCGTAATATATGTGTAATATACAGTATAGGGAGGCGTAATTTATATATATTGTTCAGTATAAAGAGACGAAATTTATGTGTAATTTACAGTATAGGGGCACTGTATGTGTAACGCACATTATTCAAAGAGCTAAATTATGTGTAATGTGCAGTAAAGAGGGGCCTACGTCATGTGTTCTGTACAGTATAGACATGCGTAATTATGTGCTCTTTCTATTATAATGAGCCGTAATTTAAATGTACTGTCCAAATATTTAGGCGAAATTTATCTCTACTGTAGGGAATATAGAGGCTTAATTTATGTGTACTGTACCGTACGGAGGGGCGTAATTTATATGTATTCTACAGCAGAGAGACATAATATATGTGTACTGCACAGTATAGAGAGGCGTATTTTATATTTATTTTATAGTAGAGTGAAGCGTAATATATGTGTACTGTACAATATACAGTGGCACTTCTTTTTTACTGTGCAGTGCAGAGAAGCGTAATATATTTGTACAGTACAGTATAGAAAGGCTGTGTATTTTACTGTAGAGTATAGAGAGGCGTAAATTCTGTGTACTGTAAAGTAGAGAGAATCATAATTTATGTGTACTTTACAGTATAGAGAGGCATAATATATGTATTTTACGGTAGAAAGAGTCAAGGTTTGTGTACTGTGCAGTATAGTGAGACGTAATGTATGTGTAGTCTACACTATAGAAAGGCTTAATTAAATTTTAATTTACAGTGTAGTGAGGCTCAATTTAATTTAAGAATACAGGATACTGAGGCACTGGATTTTGTCTGTAATTTATAGAGAAGTTTAAATTATGTATTTTAAATTGTACAAAATCGTAATTTATGTGTACTGTACAGTGTAGAGAAGCATAATTTATGTGTAAAATACATTATAGAGGGGCACTCTATGTGTAATGTACTCTACAGTGAGGCGTAATTTATGTGTTCTCCACAGTATAAAAAGGCGTAAATAAATTGTAGTGTTCAGTGTAGTGTGTCGTAATTTGTTTGTACAGTACAGTTTAGAAAAGCGTAAAACTTGTGTCTTCTACAGTAAAGAGGGTGACTGTGTGTGTAATGTACAGCATAGTGTGGCGTAACGTATGTGTACTGTACATTATAGTGTGGCGTAATTTATGAGTACTGTACATCTACAGAGGCATTGTGTGTTTACTGTAGAGTATAGAGATGCACAGATTTTGTGTAAGGAACAGTATAGATGGGCGTAATTTATGTGTGCTGCACAGTGTAGAGAGGCAATGTGTGTGTACTTTATATTATATAGAGGCTCTGATTTTGTATAATGTAGAGTAAAATGGGCTTATTTTATGTGTACTGTACGGTTTAGAGAGGCGTAATTTATGTGTACTTTACAGTATAGAGGGGCGTATTTTATGTGTACTGTACAGTATACAGTGACCTAAATTATGTGTACTCTACAGTATTGAGAGGCCTAATTTATGTGTACTGTACAGAATAGAGAGTTGTAATTTATGTGTACTCTACAGTATGGAGAGGCGTAATTTATGTGTACAGTACAGAATAGAGAAGTGTAATTTATATATAGAGTGCAGAAAAAGAAGACTCTGTGTACTCTTCAGTGTAGAGAGGCGTAATTTATGTGTATTCTTCAGAAATGAGAGGCGTAATTTACGTGTAATTTTAAGTATAGAGAGGCCTAATTACCTGTACTGTAGATTATAGAGAGTTACTGTTTGTATTCTACACAATATGGAGGCGTATTATATGTGTATATTACAATAAAGTTAGGCTACATTTTGTGTACTGTACAATATAGAAAGGCATTCTGTGTGTATTGTACAGTATAGAGAGGCGTAATTTATATGTACTCTTCAGCTTAGAGCTGAGTAATTTATGTGTACTGTACAGTAAAGTGTATTAATTTATGTGTAATGTACAGTATATGGAAACGTAATTTATGTGTATTTTACGGTATAAAGTTGCGATATTTATATGTTCTCTACATTATAGAGAGACACTGTGTGAGTACTGTACAATATAGAAAGGCATTGTGTGTGTATTTTAGAGTATAGAGAGGCGTAATTTATGTGTATTTCAGATTATATTTATGCACTTTTGTGTACTTTACTATATAGAGAGCACTTTGTGTGCACTGTATAGAGAGGCACAGAATTTGTTTAATGTACAATATAGGGAGGCGAAATTTATGTGAACAATACAGTATAGAGAGGCGTAAATTATGTGTACAATTCAGTATAGAGTGGTGTAATTTATCTGTACTGTGCAGTATAGAGAAGATAAATATGTGTTTACTCTAAAGTATTGACTGTCCTATTTGTAGTTTTCCGTACAGTATAGTGAGGCGAAATTTATATGTACAGTACAGTATTGAGATGCTTAATTTATGTGTATTTTACATTATAGAGTGTCCCTTTTTTTTACTCTACAATATAGGGAGGCAATGTGTGTGTACTGACAGTGTATAGAAGCACCGATTGTTTACTCTACAGTATCGAAAGGCGTAATTTATGTGTACTGTTCATTATATGGAGGCACATAATGTGTACTGTACAGTAGAGAGAGGCTCTTTGTGTGTACTTTACAGTACAGAAAGGCAGAGAGTGTGTGTACTATAGAGTACAGAAAGGCGTATTTTATGTGTTCAGTACAGTATGGAGATGCACTCAGTGTTGTACACTTTAGAGAGAAGTAATTTATGTGTACTCTACAGTATAGAACGGCAATTTGTGTGTAGAATACAGTATAATGAGGCTTAATTTCTGTGTACTCTAAAGTATAGATTGGCCCTCATTTTACTGTACAGTATAGATAGGCGTAAATTATGTGTACTGTAAAGTACAGAGGACGTAATTTATGTGTACTTTACAGTTTATAGAGGCGTTAATTTTGTGTATTCTACAGTATAGTGGGGTACATTGTGTGTATTGTGCTGTATAGAAAGGCGTAATTTATGTATACTGTACAATATAGATTGGCACTATGTGTACTGTAGGGTATAGAGTGGCGTAATTCTGTGTACTGTACAGTATAGAGTGGCGTAAAGTTTGTGTACTGTACAGTATAGATAGACGTAATTTATGTGTACTGTACAGTAAAGAAATTTGTAATTTATGTGTACTGTGCATTATACAGAGGTGTAAGTTATGTTTACTTTACAGTCTAGAGTGGCGTATTTCATATGTACTTTACGGTATAGAAAGGCTTAATTTTTATCTACTGTGCAGTATAGAGAGTCGCTGTGTGTGAACTGTACTTTATGGGAATCACTATATTTGTACGTTGCATTATAGATAGGCACGGTTTGTGTTCTCTAGAATATAGATGAAAACTTTATGTGTAATTTACAGTATTTATGGGCGCTGTGTGTGTAATTTACTGTATAGAGGGGCACTGTGTTTGTACTTCACAGTATAAAGAGGCACTTTTTCTGTAATGTATATTATAGAGAGGTTCTGTGTGTGTACTGTACAATATAGCGGGGCACTTTGTGTTTAATCTATAGTATAGAGAGGCGTAATTTATATTTATTTTAGGGTATAAATGGTCACCCTGTTTGTACTCTACGGAACTGAGAAGCACTCTGTGTTACTTTTCTGTAATTTTTGGACATTTAGTGTTTTCTCTACATTAGAGAATGACACTGTGTTATTATTGCACTGTTTTGTGAGGCACTCTGTGTGTACTTTTCATTTTATCGAGGCTCTATTTCTGCACTGCACAATATAGTGTGGCACCGTATGTGTAAACATCATTCCAGATAGGCTTTGTGTTTCTAATATACAGTAGAGTAAAGTACTCTCTTTGTAATATACAGCAATGTGTGTCTACTGTGCATTATGGAGAGGCAATGTGTGTGTAGTTTACATAATGGTGAGGGGCAATTTTTTTGTCTCTACAGTCTAGAGAGCGCTGAGTTTCTATTCTACACTACCAGGAATCACTTTGTGTTTAGTATACTGTATATTAAGGCATATTGTGTGTATTCTACAATATAGAGAGCACCGTTTTTTTAGTCTATAGAAAAGGGGGGCATTGTGGGTGTACCGTACAGTTTAGGGAAGCCATCTGTGTGTACTGCCTTTAGATGGAGGCACTGTGATTTAACTGCACAGTATAGAGTGAAAATGTGTCTGTACACTACAGTATTTATAGATATTGTGCGAGATCTGTACAGGTTAGGGAGACACTGTGTGTGTAATGTACAACCTAGAGAGGCAAAGGAACTGTATTCTACAGTTTAGAGAGGCCCTTTATTTGTACTCTATTGTATGGGGAAGCATTCTGTGTGAAATATACATTATAGAGAAGCGCTCTATATGCATTTTAGAGTATAGTGTTGCATTTTGTTTTACTGTACAGTATTGAGAGGCAGTATGTGTGTAATTTGCAGTATAGAAAGGCATAGATTTGGTACTGAACAGACTAGAGAGTCACTAATTACCTACTGTACCTAAAAAAAGTCAATCCTTTTGTAATGTAGTGTATAGATAGGCACTGCGTGTTTACTGTACAGTAAAAAGTGGCACAGTTTGTATATTCTAGTGTTCAGGTAGGCACTGTGTGTACTGTAGACTATAGTTAGGAAATGTGTGTGTACTGTGGCATAGATTGGGGCAATTTTTTGTAACCTATTTTATAGAGCGACATTGTGTGTTTACTCTACAGTATAGAAAGTCACTATGTGTGTACACTACAGTATAGAAAGGCAATTTTTATATATTTTATTCAATTGAGATGCACTTTTGTGTAATGTAGTGTTTAGAGTTCATAGAGTGGCCCTGTGTGTTTACACTATGGTATAGAGGGGAAAAGTGTGTTTAATGTACATTATAGAGAAGAACTGTTTTTGTACAATACAGTATATACAAACACGTTGTGTATATTTTACACTATAGGGATTCATTTTGTGTTTACTTTGCAGTATAGTGTGGCATTTTGTGTGAAATCTACCTTCTAGAGAGGCACTGGATTCGACCTGTACATTTAGGGAAGCACTGTGTGTGAACTGTACATTGTAGAGAGGAACAGTTATTGTAACTTACAATAAAAGGGGTCATATTTTGTGTATTCTACAGTATAGAAAGACACTGTGGGTGTAATCTACAATATAGAGAGGCACTTTGAGTGTAATCTAGAGTGTAGTGGGTCTTTGTGCCTGTACTTTACAGTCTAGAGGGGCACTGTGTGTGTATTTTACAGTAAATGAAGGCACTGTGTGTGTACATTTCGGTATAGTAGGCACTGTGTGTGTACTCAACATTATAGATATTCGTTGTGTGTATTTTACAGTTTAGACCGGCACTGTGTGTAAAATGTATATTATAGAGCGGCACTATTTGCGTATTGCAGATATTTGAACGTCAATTGAGTGTATTTTACAATAGAGATTGGCCCTCTGTGTGTACTGTACAGTATAGAGCGGCATTGGTTGTGTAATGTACAGTATAGATGTTCATTTTGTGTACTGAATTGCCTGGAAAGGCTCTGTATGTGTACTGTAGAGTATAGAGAGTCTCAGATTGTGTAGTTTAGAGAATAGTTCCTCCCTGTGTATTTCCTGTTCAAGATTTTTTACTTTAAAATATATGAAGGCAAATTATGTGTAATGTGCGTTAGAGAAAGGCACTCTGTGTGCACTGTACAATCTAGTGAAACTCAGAGTTTACACTGTACATTATAGAGAGGCACTGTGTGTGGAGTGTAAACTATTGAGTAGCAATGTTTTCGTAACTTACAATCTAGAGTGTCACTGTGTGTGTAATAAACCGTATAGAGAAGAACTGTGTGTGTACTGTAGAGTAAAGCGAGGCACTGTTTGTGTATTCCACGGTATAGCGAGGTTCTGTCTCTGTGGTCTGCACTTTGAGGAGGCACTGTGTGTGTAATATGCACTATAGGGAATAATTGTGTGTTTACTGTACAATCCGGAGAGCCAATTTTATTATATTTAAAAGTATAGGGGTAATTCTTTGTGTATTTTACATTATAGAGTGGCACTGTATCCTTTTCTGTACAGTAGGGATTGGCATTGGTGTGTTTTGTACAGTATCGAGAGGCATTTTGTGCGTCCTCTACAGTATTGAGAGGCATTTTATGTGAATTTTGCAGTATAGAGTTGCGCTAATTTTGTATTCTACAGTATAGTGTGACACTCTGTGTGTTCTTTACAGTATAGAGAGCCTCATTGTGTGCAATGTATATTATAGGGGCCACTGTGTGTACTTCTAATTATAGAAAGTCACTCTACGTATATTGAATAATAAAGAGGGCGGAACTGTTTGTTTACAGTACGGTATAGAGAGGCACAGTGTGTGTAATATACAAGATAGCGTAGGCACACGGTGTTTATTTTACAGTATATAGAGGATCACTATATGTACTCTACATTATGGTGAGGCACTCTGTTTGTATTGCATAGTTTAGAGTGGCACTGTTTGTCTAATGTACAGTATAGAGAGACACTGTGTGTGTATTTTACAGTATAGAGAGGCTTACTGTGTGTACTCTAAAGTAGAGAGAGTTACTGTTTGTTTACTGTAGATTATACAGAGGCACCGTTTTTGTACTGTACATTATAGAGTGGCACTGTGAGTTTATTTTACAGTATAATTTGGCTATGTGTGTGTACTGTACAGTTTGGAAGGGCACTGGGTGTGTACTTTACAGAATAGAGATGCACTGTGTACAATAAAGTGTGTTATTGTGTGTGTATTTTACAGTATTGAGGGGCATTGTGTGTTTACTTTACGGCATAAAGAGGCACTATGTGTGTACTTATGAGGATAGATAGCCTCACATTGGGAACTCTACAAACTAGAGTGGCCCTGTGTGTGTATTTTACTGTATGGAGTGGCAAACTCTGAGTACTGCCCAGTATATGGGGGCACAGTTTGTGAAATTTATATTATAGAGAGGAACTCTGTGTGTACTTTACAGTATAGATTGTCACCTAGTGTGTAATTTACTGCCCAGAGAGACATTGTGTGTGTAATTTATTGTATAGAAGGCATTTTGTTTGTACTGTGTTGTCTAGAGTGGCTCTGTGTATGTGTACAGCACAGTAAAATTTGGAACTGTGTGTGTATTTAGCAGTACAGTGAGACACTCTCTGTATAATCTACTGTATACAGAGGCACTGTGTGAGTAATGTACAGTAGAGATCTTCACTGTGTTTGTAGTGTACATTAGAGGGGGCATTTTTTGTCTAATTTGCTCTCTATAGGTCACTGTGTGTTTACTTTAAAATATCGATAGGCATTCTTTGTAATTTAGAGTTAGTGAGGCACTTTGTGTGTAGTTTATATTATAGAGGCACTCTGTTTGTGTTTTAGAGTACAGTTTTCCAATATGTGTATTTAATATAAATTATACGTAGGCACTGTGGGTGTACCTACAGTATAGATAGATATTCTCTGTGTATTGCACCGAATAGAGAGGCGCTGGGTGTGTGTGAAATGCGCAGTATAATGTGGCAATGTGACGGTAATTTAGAGTGTAGAGAAGCACTCTCTGTATACTGTACAATATAGAGAAGCAATCTGTGTGTACTGTAGAGTCTAGAGTGTCGCTGTGTCTGTATTTAACAGTATAGAGTGGCACTGTGTGTTTACCTACAGTATAGATTGCAATGACTTTGTACTGTACATTATAAATAGGCACTGAGTGTGTACTGTACAGTGTGTGTACTTTAGAGTATAGAGAGGCAGTGTCTGTGTACTGTACAGCATAGAGGGGCACTGTGTGTGTACTGTAAAGTATAAAGGAGCACTCTGTGTGTATTGTACACTTTAGAGAGGCAATGTGTGTGTACTTTACATTACAGAGAGCCACATTATGTGTAATGTACAGTATAGAGGGGCACTGTGTGTGAACTGTACAGTAAACAAAAGCAATATTTGTGTACTGTACATTATAGTGGGACACTGTGTGTGTACTATACAGTATAGAGATGCACTGTGTGTGTACTGTACAGTTTAAAGGGGCAATGTGTGTGTACTGTAATATATAGAGTGGCAATGTTTTTGTACTTTAGAGTAGAGAGGGGCCCTCTTTGTATATTGTAATATATACAGATGCACTGTGTATTACTATACAGTAGAGAGAGGCAATATGTGTATACAGAATCATTGATTGTGTACTGTGCATTCTTGAGAGGCACTTTTGTATATTTTTCAGTAGAGAGACGCACTCTTTGTGTAAAGTGTAATATATATAGACAATGCGTTTTTATTTTACAGTAAAAACGTTTATTCTTTGTGAATTCTTCAGTTAGAGTGGCACAGTTTTTTACACTGCAGCTTAGGTAGGTTCACTATGTGTAATATGCGGTATAGAGAGGCACCCTCTTTGTACTTTTCAATCTAGATGAGCACTGCGTGTTTATTCTACTCTATATTAAGTCACTTTTTGAGTAATGTACAATATGTAGAGGCATTTTGTGAGTACTTTACAGAATAGATTGGCACTTTGTTTCTACTTTACATTATACAGAGGCACTGGGTGTGTACTCTACATTATAGATTGGCACTGTTTGTTTATTATACATTCAAGTGTGGCACTGTGTGTGTACTGTACACTAGAGAGAAGCACTGTGATTTAACTGTATTTTATAAAGAAGCACTGTGTGTGTACTCTACAGTTTACGTAAGCTCTGTGTGTTTATATTACAATGTAGAGGGGCACAGCGTGTGAAACCTACAGTATAGAACGTCATTTCATTGTGTAATCTACAATAGAGTTAATTAGAGTGTGTGTACTCTACATTAGTAAGGGGCACTCTGTGTGTAATGTACAGTATAGAGAGGCACTCTGTGTGTACTGTACATTATATATAGGCTCCCTGTGTGTACTTTACTGTATAGAGATGCACTGGATGTGTACTGTACAGTATAGAGAGGCACTCTATGTTTACTGTACAGTAGAGAAAGGCAATTTGAGTGTACTGTTCAGGATAAAAAGCACTCTGTATGTAGTTTAAGTATAGGTGTCTCTGTGTATTTCCTGCGCTCTATATTTCAGCACGATGTGTTTATTTACAATATAATTTGCAAAATTATTTTTATATTCCTGTAGAGGAAGGAACTGTGTGCGTCCTGTACATTAAAGATAGTCACTGTGTGTGCATATTACAGTATAGAGAGGCACTATATGTGTACCCTAGAGTGTAGATCGGCACTGTGGATTTATTCTACTGTAGAGAGGGGAACTTTCTCTGTACGTTACAATAAAGCGGGGTACAATGTGTTTACTCTAGGGTGTAGAAAGTCTCTGTGTGTTTACTCTAAAATAGGAGGAAACACTGCGTGTGTACTCTACATTATAGGGAGGCATTGTGTGTGTAATCTACAGTACAGAGAAACACTCTATGACTATTTAACTTTTGAGAAAAGCATTGAGTATTAAAGGTAAAGTCTAGATTGGCACATTTGTGCGTTTTTTCAGTGTAAATTGGCACTGTGTATATACTGTACTGTATATAGAGACACTGTGTGTGTGTACTGTACAATATAGTGATCACTATGTGTATATTGTACAAATAAAAAGGAACTATATATTTATTTTACAGTACATAGTTTCATATTGTGTGTAAACTACAGTAAAGAAAGCCACAGTGTATGTACTTTACAGTATAGGGAGGCAATGTGCTTGTACTCTACTGTATAGAAAGGCACTTTATGTGTATTTTACATTATAAAGTTGCATTTTGCATGTACTTTTAGTCTAGAGAGGCACTGCGAATCTCTCTACGTTATTAAGAGTCCCTGTTTGTGTACTTTGCAATCTAAAGAGGCAAAGTGTATGTACTCCGCAGTATAAGTTGTCCTTGTGTGCGTACTCTACAGTATAGATTAGCACTGTGTGTTTATTCTACTGTATGGAGAGGCATTTTGTGTGTACTCTACTGTATAGGAGGCCATTTTGTTTGTAATTTGCAGTCTAGAGTGGCACTGTGTGTTACTCTACAGTCTAGAGTGGCATTGTTTGTGTAATTTGAAGTCTTTAGAATCACTCTGTGTAATATACTGTCTAGAGAGGCACTGTGTGTGTACTGTAGAGTATAGAGGGTCACTGGGTGTACTCTACAGTATAGAGAGTCACTGTGTTTTTAGTGTACAATATAGAGGGGCACTGGGTACATAATGTAGAGTATGAAGCGTCAGCTATTGTGTACTGTACAATCTGGATGGGCACTTTGTTTGTACTGTATATTCTAGAAGGCATTTTACGTGTTCTCTTCTATCTAGGGTGCTTTGTGTTTGTACTCTACGTTTTTGGAGGCACTGTGTGTGTTCTGTAAATTATAGAGTGGCATTTTATTTGTACTGTACAGTATAGAGAGGCACTCTGTGTTTACTTTACAGTCTAGAGCGGCACTGTTTTTCCAATGTACATTCAAGTGATGCACTGTATTTGTAATCTACAGTCAAGCGAGGCAATTTTGTGTAATGTACAGTCTAGTGAGGCACATTTTTTGTACTCTACAATCTAAAGGGTCACTGTGTGTTTACTGTACATTGTAAAGGGGCAATATATGTGTACTTTACACTCTAGCGAGGCACGCTCTTTATACTCTAAACTCCAGAGAGGCACTGTATTTTTACTCTACATTCTAGAGGGGCTTTTTCTGTATACTCTACAGTCTAGAGGGGCACTGTTTATGTATTGTGCATCTAGAGAATCATTGTTCGTTTACTCTACAATCTAGAGGGCCCCTGTTTGTGTACTTTACACTCTCGAGAGGCACTTTATGCCTACTTTAATATGTAGGAATTCATTGTTTGTGTACTGTACAGTCTAGCGCGGCACTCTGTGTGTACTCTTCAATCTAGATAGGCATTTTGTTTGTACTTTTCTATCTATAAATGCACGGTTTTTGTATTTTACATTGTACAGTGTCACTGTGTGTGTGCTTTACAGTCTAATGTGGCACTCTTTGTGTAATACACAGTATAAATTTTACACTTTGTGTGTACTTTACTGTCTAGTTTGGCACTTTTTTATGCTCCACAGTCTACAGATAAATTGTATGTGTATTCTACCGTTTAGTCAGGCACTGTGTGTGTTCTTAACAGTCTAGAGTGGCACTGTGTGTGTACTGTACAGTGTTGCGTGGCACAGTGTGTGTATTTTACAGTCTAAATTAGCACTGTTTTTGTTCTTTATAGTCTAGTTAGCCTTTGTGTTTTTACTCTACAGTCTTGTATGGCACTCTATTTGTACTGTACAGTCTAGTGAGTCACTCTTTGTGTACTCTACTCTCTAAAGCGTCACTGTTTGTGTACTGTACCGTCTAGAACGGCCTTGTTTCTGTACTGTTCAATTTAGAAGGGCACTTTTTGTTTAGACAACATTCTTGGATTTTACTATGTGTTTAGTATACAGTCTGGAAAGGCACTGTGTGTTTACTCTACATTCTAAAAGGGCACTCTTTGTGTACTGTAATGCCTAGATTGTCACTGTGTGTGTACTGTACAGTCTTTAGTTGCATTGTGTGTTTACTCTACAGTCTAGAGAAACACTGTGTGTTTATTCTACAGTCTAGAGAGGCCCTGTGTGTGTACTCTACAGTCTATATGGGTACTATTTGTGTACTGTACAGCATTATCTTAGTATTTAACCAACTTTATATACAAATTCCTGTTTTATATTAAGTTTATTATATTGCTGTGCTTTTTTCGATCACTCTTATGCTCATCATTAGGAGGTCAAACTCTTTTGTAGTCCTCACACACCCTGTGCACCGGACGATACCAGATGCTGTATAATTCAATTTTGACTTTCTGATGATAAGCGCAACACTGCTCGACTCATGTAGAGGCATATATTTAATTTTGTATAAAATAAAAATTTGTTTATTAATTTTGTCATTTACTTTGATTTACTTATCCTTATATCTATCTTTTGGGTCTTTATGGCTTTTGTAGGGAAGTATTTATAAGCCTTTAAATTGAACCCAGTTTTCGAGCATGTGCCAGGCCACATTCTGCGGTTTTAATAAGATCGGTTTGAGGGTTGTATAAAA
>Ga0131853_10008555_pt1 | contig 18668 bp, 15 predicted proteins | sample TergutLab28metaG_FD_92764 | JGI IMG/M metagenome (GOLD analysis project Ga0131853, IMG submission 92764) | Labiotermes labralis P1 segment gut microbial communities from Petit-Saut dam, French Guiana - Lab288 P1 (version 2) (version 2) | ecosystem: Host-associated > Arthropoda: Insects >...
ATTGCAGCCTACACAACACAAGTACTCGCTAGCTCCTGAAGATGGACGTTTTAACGTCTGAAACATGTTGAGCAATATATAATAAAGCAAGTGTCATCTAGTTGGTCAACCTTTATTCAAATAAATGATCCGATTTCATACTTGCAGAACTAGACAAGACGCAACCGATCCAAAACACAAAGCAGTAACAGACTACAAAGAACAAGTGGACAGGCACCCCCTCCCCCCACTCCACCCACCGGAAAACTAAAAAGCAGCAGAACCAATACAACCACAACGGACATAACAACCAAGGAGCCCAATCAGTGAACGGTCCCAGGAAATAGCACCCTAACACACGTCACAGAGTTGACCCCAATACAGGTACAACAGTCCAATAGGTATGTCACGTTATATACACGGTACGAATCACAGCACACATTGTGAGCCATCTGGGAACCCAAATGCGCACAGCCACATTGTAAAGAACTTCATTGTTCTTAGCTTGGCCTGACGATAACATTTGAAGTCGAAACATGTCGCTTTAACCTATGCTTTCATTATCTAGTTGTGTTGACTGAATTATATATAATAAAGTGAATATATAAAATCAATACACAACGGGATGGCTTCGTTCAAACAGATAAATGCACCATTTATCAATGTCAACTGTCGGCCTATTCCCCCATTGCTGACTGGACAAGAGGCTGGTCACCAAGAAGAGTCACAAAATTTCTGCCGGTAGTCGCACCCCAGACATCATATACGTAACGTCAACCGCAGATATACCGATGTGAATCGCCTCACATAATATTACATTCACATAAAACCTATGGTTTTTCACGGAGAAATTTATTCGGCTTGACGCAATTCTTCCACTAGTGCGACACACAAATGTCGCGGCACATTATCAAATATAAACAACGTTGGTGATTAACACTTCAGTAGCAAAATATGTCTGCAATTTCTTTAACAACTCACATCATTAGCGTTACCCGTAAAAAAAGGTCTATCTGATGTTTATTGGACCGTGAATCATTGTAATAACTGCAGAATAAAAAACCAACTAGATGCCACTTATTTTATTGTACTTCTTATAGGCTCAACATGTTTCGGGCATTACTATGCCCATCATCAGCTCGCGACTATGATGTTGATAATCAACATCATAGTCGCGAGCTCCTGATGATGGGCACAGTAGTGTCCGAAACATGTTGAGCCTATAAGAAGTACGATAAAATATAATAAGTGGCATCTAGTTGTTTTTTTATTCTTCAGTTTTCAAAAAAAGTCTAAGTTACCCTGGACACCACACACAGGCAAAAGAATGATGTTCTATTCAAATAAATGCAGGGTTCACTGTATTAATGGCGTTCCGAATGAACACATGCCAAATCTCTTACCTGCACGCATGGGTGCTCACTGCACACCGGTCTTCTTTAGAGTGGCAGAGGAACTGCGTGGCCGAGACGCGAGGAATTCAGGTGGATGCTACGGCTAGTCAAATTTATACCTTATTAGTGTGGAACTGTTTTGTCTGCATGCATATTCTATGTGCACTCAACAGACCAATCACTAGAATATGTGAATGTGATATGATAAAAAGAATATATGAACTACGTTGCTGTGCTGTGAAACCTACATAAAAGCTCTATGTTCAGTATAATTAATCAAACATAGCTTCCAAAATGTCCTCCTACTCACATCACTTCTAATGTGCACGCGCGAGAAGTAGGCCGCCATCGGCAGTCTAGGATCACCAAACGTCTACTTCGGTCAAGGTGAACGTGGCAGTTTGCATCAAATGCCAAATGAATGTCAAAGCAAGCAGCTTGAACAGGGATTTTGTTTTCACCTCCAGGCACGTACTGACAACAATAAGAGACCGGTTACATCACACATAGCTGTATTCAATCGACTGCCGTACTTAAGATGTCGCCACGAATTTATCTTTGATTTTGTTTTCCCACACCAGATAAGGTACATAATGCCACGCGTCAAAACACCTGGCCACACACAATAACAATGTGCACACGTTAAACGAGGGTTCCGGCATGCACTGGCAGGCCTGGTAGTAGTCCGTCGATCTTAACGATTGCATATTAGTGCCTGCTACGATAACCGCAGATTGCGCACAGCTTTCTTCACACAATCCAAGATTTACGGGTATGTAATGAACATAAAATATGATTCATATTTCGCTCTGAAACTTTTGTTATAAGGATTAAAGTTCCATAGAGAAACTTACACTTAAAAAAGAGGTAGTCTGACTGGATTAGTCACATCTAGCATAGAAACTGCTTTCTACGTAAAACACATTATTGAAGGAATGATAAGAGGGACGGATACAAGTGACACGAAGACGAGGAAGAAGACGTAAGCAGCTACTGGATGACCTTACGGAAACTAGAGGCTGGCACTGAAAGAGGAAGCACTAGATCACCCACTGTCGCGAATTCGCTTTGGACGAGGCTACGGACCTGTCATAAGACACTACAAAATAAATGAATTAAATTAAAGCAGTGTAGAGAGGTACATCAGAGATATATCACGCTCAAGTCCGTCATTCCGGTTGCTAGTGTATGAACGCCCAGCGTTGTAAATTACTTTATCACATAGTCGCTCAGGTACTGCACCTGTCATTGCCTTTACACCCATGCGGAGCGCCTTCTAAAATCCCCACATCTGGCTTAAAGCATTGCAGCTTGAAGGTGGCATAACTGATTTTTATGAAATTTGACATGGCAAAATTTTACGTAAAGAAAGGAATGCCAATTTTCATTCAGATCAACAATCTTGATTGCTTTGCCTGAAGACCTACCAACATTTTCTTTCAGCATTTTGGGCATAAATCAATAACTAATGGAGTGAGCAACATTTCCAACAACAGCTGGAGAGAAGGTACACACACACAGCTTGTGTTCTGTACATTGTGTAGCAAGAAGTCTTTGGTGTTATAGATCAGCGTTTCTCAACCTTTGTGAGACTGCGGACCGGTAAATTCTTTTTTCATAAGACGAGGGCCCGGCCCCCACAAATTTACTCGTAAATACCTTTCCATTTTTTTAAGTTCATATATTAAACTAACATAAGTATTAATAATTAATTATGGCGTAATCATAAAGAGTATTAGTACACTTATGTATACAGTGCGGCATGTTGACAAATATAAAATTACATTTAAATTAGTTATCAATCACTGGACTAATGAAATCTTGTAGCATATTGTAGTTTCCTCAGGCCTGCATCTGGGTCTGAGTTTTTCGACACATTCACGAATATTTTTCTCCTCAGAATATTTCCACTATAAAACATTTATTCATAAGAATTGCTTCATCACCACCATCAAATCCTTTTACTCCTTGTGGAGCACAGGGCATCCATGAAGAGCTTCCAGGCATTGCAGTCTTCAGCTATCTCCTTGACCTCGTTCCATGATCTTCTTGTGCTTCTTATCTCATCCTCTATTGTCCTTCGCCACATTCTCTTCGGCCTACCTCTCCTTCTATATCCCTGAGGATTCCAATCTAATTCAGTTTTCTCTATAGGTCCTGTTTCTTTATGTAATGTGTGTCCAATCTAATTCCATTTTCTTCTTTTTATCTGATTATCTATTGACTTCTGATGGGTGATTCTCCATAATTCTTTGTTCGTAATCTTATCGGTCATTTTATATTCATTATTCGTCTTAAGCATTTATTTACAAATATCTGTAGTCTTCTCGTTATCTGGCTGGTAGTTTTCCAAGTTTCACAAGCATATAATAATACTGATTTTACATTTGTATTGAATATTCATAGTTCAGCTTCTTTTGATATATTGAGATTTCTCCACACAGGATACAGCTGAACAAATACACCGCTTGCTTTCTTGATTCTACTTGCTACATCTTCCTCTGTTCCTCTGCTTTCTGACACCACACTTCACTTCCTAGGTATACAAAGGATCCAACTTCTTCAATTTCCATTTCCTCTAGCCTAAATTTTTGCATATTAGATGTATTAACTCTCATCTCCTTCGTCTTGTTTATGTTAATATGCAACCCAAGAAATTCTGCTTCCCCTTTAATCTCTTTAGCTTTTCTTCCATATCGCAAAATCTCTGGGCTAACAGCCATATATCATCCGCATAGTCCAGCTCTTCCAATCTTTCCTTCATACTCCACTGTATTCCCCTTTTCCTTGAACTTGAAAATTGCTTAGAAAACTAAAATGACAAATTCCAGGAGAACCTCTTGTGGCTCGGTATAATTGATGCCAGGGTCCAGTACCGGGCCACAGCCCGGCGGTTGAGAAACACCGTTATAGATAATTTAAAGGGTTATTTGCTGTAAGTTTCTGAACTTTGAACTTCCATATTTATAAATTATTCCCAACACAATCCTCTCACTTCAGGAAAAAGGATGGATGGGGAGGGGAATGTGGCTTAACTATGTTTAAGGCAACGATGAAACAGATCTAGTGTAATGCTTACTATGATACTATTTTTAAGCATTTACTGAACAACTTATATATGCATGTAATTTGCTTTTTGTGCTTATTAACAGTGGACAACAAATCTTTAAAACTATTTCTTTTATGTTCCAGTTTTAATTTCTCAATATGAATGGGCATCAACATCGAGTATCTATGTGTTTACTACTTTTATAAGTGAACAGTTCACCAATCATACTTAACTAGTTCAGGGACAAGCTTTACTTGTACATGTTATCTCAAGGTGAACATGCCTGTTTACTTGTTGGCAGCATACTTTAATTTTGTTGATAAATAAAAACATTCCTTTCAGATGAAATAAACAGATAAAATTGATGGAGATGCTTTTCCATAATAATTACCTTTGATAAACTGCTGGTTCACGACTCATATCTGCCATTGTCATCAGACAGCCAAATGGTTATAGTTCACTGCAATGTTTCAAGCATTGCAGGTTCTGCTTTCACAGGCAGTGAAGGGGACAACCTGGGTTTGATTCTTGACAGGGGTAAGGGATCCTCCTACAGTAACTGGGGTCTATTCCCCACACAGATAAACTGCCCTGAGTGTGAGGCTCGGTTATCATTTACATCTTGAGGTGTGGAATTCATGTAATGTCAGCTCCATGCCCCGAAACATATACATGGTGTGATAATAGATATACAAGCAGGGCAAACGTTTGTTGCAGGAACCAGGTAGAATCTCTTTAACTTCACACCTCTTGTTTTTACAAGATGTAAGGGAACATACAGAGAAAATATATTACACTTAGCATGTGATCACATAATGGATGCACATCTGATGGTGGCAGAAGGCTTCCAACAGTGGACTCTGTGGGAAAATAATGCTACCAGAAGTTGCTCAACATAGGACATAAAAAGTTAACAGTCAATGCAAGTGCCCTGGTTGTCAATACGGTAAAATAAATTAAACGATATACCAGCCTCTACCTGTTAGTTGCATCTCCTTCACTACAACAAACACTCAGTAGCATACACCGCAAGGTGAGGTCTGTGATGCCTTCTGTCTTCTGATTGTCTTCACATGCCAAGAAGGACTGACACCCACAGGGCACAGGGTGATGGCAACAGACACACTGAAAGGTTGCACAAATTATTTCTCACACACAGAAGGACCCATTCTTCACCTGCAATATGGGTACTTTCATCATCAGTATCACAACATACAGGAACTGTAACACTCCCATAAAGAAGAAACACAATTTACTCATGTAACATAAAAAAATAAATAGAAAATAAAATAAAAATAATCAAAAGGACTGCAAATGAGGAAACATATCTAATCCATAAACTCTACCACAACATGTGTGAGCAACAGTTATACCTGTGCCTACCATAGTACATACTGGCAAACATATAGAGTAAATTTAATGAAATCTTCGTGTGTTCACTGTTAGGTCCATGGCAGAAAACAGAATAAATGACAATTCTGACCAGTACAAGTTAACACACCTGATACTGAAAGGCTACAAAAGATGTGAAAGACAAAGTATAAATACTGTTGAGTTGTCTTAAAACATAAAAATATATTAATATAATCTTTTAAAATCCAACACAATTAACATATGTGACTATACTTACAATATTCCAGTAAACACAGCCTATCAAGATAAAGCCTCCAACATCCATTAAATGTGAGTAATGAACTGTATTGATGTAGTGTCACATGGTGTCAAAGTGCAGACATCCAGCACCACTACTTTGTAGCCCATGTATAAACACACCATGTTAGTATTATTAGTTATCAGAACACGCCTTACAACATAAAATGATTCTAGAAATACATCAAGTACTCTGCTTAGACCTGCTCTCTCTGTCAGACATGCATTAATAATACAAATGTCACCTTAGCAAAGTGCTGCTGGTGCTGCTGTTGCCATGAAATATGGGCACTAATGGGGAGGATCAAGTATGAAGAAACTTCAGTGAGTACAAATCATTTTGTACAGATTTCACTATGTGGTGCAATTACATAGCTTCTCTACTTAAGGACACTTGAATCAGGTTACTCTTCTTTTGAAGATAAAGCAAATATAAGGTAATGAACTCGATACAAACGTGTCATTTCATTTTTTGCCTGCACCCACGGTGAATCAACATACGCATTTTCCATTTCTTGGATAAAGAAATTACGACATTCAATACAAGACACTAGCAGTACTGAATTTCCAACAGTTGCTGTTTGTGAGACTCAGTTACTGAACAGCATCAACAGATGTATGTGTCCACCCAGCTATGTTTACACACACATATATATATATATATATATATATATATATATATACACACACACACACACACACACACACACACACAGTACATGTGGTGGCTCAGACAGTGAGTCAGTATAGCAACTTGCTATGGGCTGGATGGTCCAATCTTGGTGGAGGTTTATTTTCTGGACCCATCCAGACTGGTCCTGAGGTCCATCCAGTCTCTTTCCCAAGGGTAAAGTGACTGGGGTGTGGTACTGACCACCCACCTCTCTCCACCACCAGGGTCCAGTATGGTTAGAGCTATAGATCTACTTCCTCCCTTTGCCTGCGTGGCATGTTACAGGACAGCCTTTACAGTAACATATTCATTTATTAACACCTCTGTTATCTTCTGATTTCAATTCACTGCTCTTCTCTACCCATCCACTGTCCATCCAGTCCTTTCTTTGCCATTACCTAACAGATTCCAATTCCCATTTTCCCCCACATTCTTCCTTCCTGATGGTATTCACTCAAACATCTACTATGTGTCCATACCTTATCAAGTTTTCTGTTTTTTTGTTTGTACATCATCCAAAATAGAATTCTGTACATCCATATTTCTCTAATTGCACAATTTAGAATTTTCTCTCTCTTTGGTAACCTTGCTGATCTGCTGTACCTTTGAACCACATGATAAGAAAGCTTTAATTGTCTTGTACGTATTCTGTTTAGATTTCCTTCTAACATTTTATTCCTGTGCCTATGTGAAAAGTGTAATTTACTGGAGTGTTCAGGTGGGTCCCTTATTACAGGTCAACAAAGGCAGGACACTGACATCGCATTTGATTAAATATACACCACATCAATGCAAGTTATCAAATGCAATGAGATGTACACTGCACATCCAGTATTACAGTTGTGTTGAGAAATGTGATGATATTCATATACAGAAGGGTCCAACAAGAACCTGAATGAAATGTGTCTGACAGTCTTCACTGTATACATTTTTTGAATAGTCTTGGACATGAAATATGCAGACAGACACAATCACCTGCCCTGCAACTTGTAACTCAGATGCCACTCTTAGAACTCCTCGTCCTTCTCCCCAGGCTGCACTAAGTTGTCATGGTAGCTGAGTTCAGCACCCCCAACTGCTGGTTTGAAGTGGTGTGGCGCCACACTGAGGGTTGGCTCTTGCTGGTGCTGGTGGTGCCGGTGGTGTGCAAGTTCATGTCTAAGGCGCTCCAGGTTCAACTTGATATGGTCATGGTCCCCATGTGTTGCAGTGTTCAGCTTGTGGTCTGCTTGCCGCAACAGCTCGCGCAGCATTGCCTCATCCAGCTGTCCGCCTTCCCCCAAAGTCCGGAGCAACTGTAGCAGACGGTCATTTGCTGCGGCATCACTACTCAAACCACCCTCACCACTCTCCCCACCTGCAATACAGTATCTTGGCTGCAATATCTAGATGTAAAAGGCATGACAAAACAGGCAGTCCCTGCTCTTAAACTGTTACATTTCTGCAGACAGACAGTTTAGTACAATTTCGAAAAGTGAGTCGAAGTTTTTACCACAAAAACAATGTTATAACTGAGGGCTGTTCCAGTATGACCAAAAATTTTATACAACAAGAATTTTATTGCCTGAAATGAAAAAGACAAAACAGCAGAAACACAGTACTACCAATACAAAAAAAAAAAGGATTAAAAAAGGACAAAATGAACACATTCTTTCTCCATCATCTTCTACTTAAACAATTCAAGGGCATTAATGAGGCAAGTGGAGTGCATGTACTTCATAACAAAAGTTAGTAAGAACAAAAAACGTTGTAACACAAATCACCGTATAGCAAGGAGTGATTGTTTTAATGTGAATCTTAGAAAAGAAGGTCATAACTATTTCAATTTAACGTTAAGGCCACTGGTTTGTTTAAAGGGCGTCATAAACCTTTGGTTTCCACACAAATCAGGGAATCCAGTTTCATATTATCATGCCATCTAGGTCTACATTTTCCAAGTGATCCTCTTACTTCAGGTTTCCCACATTTCTCTTCCCCTCAATATGTATCATATATGTTCCCTATTCCTCATGCATACAACAATTGTATTGTACATGTGTACATCTCATGATTTCCAGGCTCCATAAACATCTATGCAGGAGGACATGCAATAACTACCCAACTTCTACCGCAGCACCATGATGTATCACTTTACAAGTCATCATCACATTCACTCTATTACTGAAGTCATATTTGTAACTGACTTCCTGTGCTAATTAACAAAAACATTACAACAGTATTTGTTCAATTATTACAGACAAGCGGAAGTACCTGTGCTTCATCTGAGATATGAATGCTTTGGTCATTAATATAACCCTATAGAGCAGCTACAACTTTTAAAAAATGACATTCAGATTATGAAATAAAATTTACTCACATAATTAATAAAAGTGTGGGTAAGAGAATTCAAATTGCATCCACAGTCTCTACTGAAATAAATTCACACTGCCATAACAGCCATCAATAACAAACAACACTGGCAACTGCATGATGTAAATTTTGTAACATTTGTGGGGGTTATGTCTGTGGTAGGAAAAAGTAAAACTACAGTGTACTCTCCATTATCTGGGGAGACAGGGTGTACAGACAATTGAGAAACATGGATAATCCAAAACCTATACTTTACTCAGAAAAAAATAAAGGAACACATTTATTATATATAAAATATATAAACAGCTTAATGCTTATGGTTTATGTAAACAGTCTGTGTTTTAAGATTGTACTGAGGATTCTAGTCAAGCACTCTGCACTAAGTCACATTATTTCCCATCTTTGTCAATAGTCATTCACAATTTACAATCAAGCATGGATAATCTTTAATCTGGACAATCTGCACCTAGATAATGAAGAGTATACTGCATGTTTCTGCTAGATAAGTTACATGGACTTAGTTTCTCAACAGATACAGAAAATATGTACTGTGTCCCACCTGTGGTCCCCGCAGCTGGCCCTTTGCTCTGTGTCTTAATCATGAAATCAATGAGATCCCCCACGTCAGGAAGTGATGCCTTGTGGTCTGTCCCTATCTCACCATCCCCTGATGCTGACAGAGGTGACATTGCTGCAAAATCATCTCCAGCATCACAAGTGCTGCAACTACAGTTCTGTATGATCTGAACCCGTTTCTGGAGGCGCTCTGGGTCATCACCCGTGCAGTTAAGGGTCACCTGCAAATATGGCCAAGCTAGAGAGGCTGCTCTGTGTCATTTTACATATGTCTCTGTCACTAACGCCACATCACAGTGTATAAAGGGCACAGAGTGAACCTTCATGAAAATAGAAGCTACTAAGTTTTCAACTCCATTCCACCACTGCAATGGAGGGACCAGACCCTATCCTTGTTCCTGTCCCCATCAGAAATCAAACCACAGTTATCCAGTTAAGGACATAACGTAGTCACGTACACATTATGTTCATTGTACTGCATGCATCAATCCAGCAATTCGCTTTTAAAAATCTTACTATATCAAACAACTTGTTGACGCAGAATACAGACATCAGACAAACAGCAGTATTTCGAATGGTGTGTTGTTCTGAGCTGTTGTTAACAACCCATACATGCAAAATCAGTCAATCTTGTGCTGTACTGAGCTTGCATGTGCATTATCAGTAACTCAAGTGCTGTAGTAAGTAGTTACAAAACCTGTACATGCAATGTCAATAAACTGTGGGCTGTATTGAGTTACAACAATCTGTATGTGCAATATCAATAATTTTGTACTACAGTCATGCGCTGCATAATAATGTTTCGGTCAACGACAGACTGCTAATATGATGGTGGTCCCTTACGATTATAATATAATATTATAATTGCCTACAGTATTCAATACAGTAACATGCTGTACAGGTTTGTAGCCTAGAAGCAATAGGCTACACCATATAGCCTAGGTGTGTAGTAGGCTATACTATCTAGGTTTGTGTAAGTACACTCTACGATGTTCACACAACAATAGCTAAATGGCGCATTTCTCAGAACATATCCCTGTTGTTAAGGGACGCGTGACTGTATACTGAACTGCAGTAACATTCTGCACATGCAAAATCAGTAAGTCATGTGTTGTTGAAACAACAGGTGTTTGCAGTATCAATAAATGATGACAAAGACTAAGGGGTACACCCCATGTTTCTACGTACATGGTGCCAGGTAACAGTGGAAGGCTGGCATGAGTCACAGTATGGCTTGATGAGCTCTCCAGGGGCACTGGGAGCTGTACGAGGAATGCTGTAGCTGAAGCATGCCCCCACACACACATTGTTGTCCATCTCAACAGAGTCACATCCTGGGAAGGTTACAACTTGCTTGATTGGGGTGGTGTTGCACCAAGAGTGCTTGTCTGGGTACAGCACAATGTTATGGACCTATGACAAAATATTTTAATGATTGGTCCCTACGTCCAGAAAACATATTCCACCTTCATTACCAGCATTTCATCGAAATAGTTTGCTCATGAGTGAACTGTTGATCATTGTTATTCTTTAGGCATTACCGCAAACCTAAGTTACTGTCTGAACTAGAAATACCATATAAGTTGAACAGCAGCAGTCTTAAATGGACACGCTGTCTCTGCAGTTGATTCTGATGGAAATGCTGATCACCTCTGTAGCTGTACCAAGGCCACAGCCTTTGGCACTGACCACTCTCCACATTTCCCTGTAAATGTCAAGCTTCCCCCTCCAGTTTCCTAGCTATTCAGTTCAGAAAATGACAAGTAATAAACTACACTAGCAACAAGCGCTTTGGGCTGGTTCACATTGACGACGGGAGCTAAACAGGCATAAAAGGAGAAGGCTAAGGCAACTATCCCCACCTATGAATGTTTTGTGTAACACCCAGTTTTTTCCATTGTAAATCAATACGTTATTTACTACTAGTTTTAAACTGCATGCATTGCAGGTCAAATGGCAACGATGACATTCTTGCACTAACCTTGTGTTCCCTATGTGCAGCTACAAGCCGTGCCACCAGGCAGCAGCACATGGCAGCCAGCAGCCGCCTCTCCATGTCGAACTTTTATATGTGGCTGTAATCAGGCGAAAAGCATCAGAATTATATGGTGACCACTATCAAGCTGGTAGTGAGGTGTGTTATGACACGCTTGGCGCATCTGTTCATATTATGGCAACTTACTCGTCCATCAAGGTGCATGCGACATGATACGACAAAGCTTCGCGTATGGATGGAATGATAGTGGTCAACATCACGGGCGACGGGAGACTTTTTGGGCACAGTCTGTCCCAAACTCCACCTCCAGCTAACACGAGTAAAACAATTGCGCGGTTCCAGAGCGTGGTCAGGGCTGATGAATGGGGCGGGTGGGTCGGCTGACGTCACCAGGTCGTTCAACCGGAGACACTCTTCCATTCATGAAGCGCTGCAGGGCGCACCGCGCTGAAATATGCCACGGTGGAAACGGGAGAGCACAAAGAAATTGAAGTTACGAGAAACGACGACGTAACTTGCCGCAAGTGATATGAAAGTTGGTCAACAGATGGCAACACTAATAGTATACTGTCGATGCCAAACGAACAGCTGCAGCAATTACATGGAGATACGAAAGAAAGATAATAGATGGACGTGATAACAAAATGAAAGCGCAAAATAAAATGAAGAAGAACAAATAAAGTGAAGAAAGAAACACATGACAGATGTAAGGCGAGGCACAAAAACTGGACTTCCAAGGTGACAGCAAAAGGCGGGTTACATAACGCGCGGGCATCCCATCGCGGGCCTCATGAGAGTAGGCGTTCTTTACGGAGCCTCTGTCCGTACACGAGGTGATATAGAGACCTATTTAATAAATCTACATTTCATTCAACCAGGGCCGCTCACTTTGCTTCAAAACAAAATTACAGTTTAATGATAAGCTGAACCGTCCTAAAGAGTATCACGCAACCACGTAATTTACCCACCGAGGTTTCTGATCCTCCAGCAACACGCGTCGCGACGCTTGATGCTATTTCGGGATGCGGGGTTGCCGCTCTTACTCGCATCAGGACGTACATCAGGTCTCGAACCTGGCGTTCCGGCATCTGGAATATTTTTGTGCGCTCTTTCGAGTCGGCTGGCAGGGTCTGGGGAAAATTACGGCATGTAGGACACCAGTGGGTTAGTTTGCGACCTCTGTCACATTTCGTCAAATGCATACAAAGTTTCGGTTGAAAAAACTGAAGAGAAGAGACAACTAGGAAGATCTAAGCGTACATAGGCAGATAATATTAAAACGGACATGAAAGGAATTTTATGTTTATTGTTCCGTGCATCGCTGATAAAATTTATTTAATAATTGTCCAACGAGATGCAACACTAAGCAGTCTATTTATTATTCTGCAAGTTCACTCTACATGTTTCGTGTTCTAACCGCACCGATCATCAGGAGTACACAAAACTGTAACTGCAGCCTCCGGTACTGGTCATATGTTTGTGCAGCTACCTCCCTCCAACGTGGCCACTACCTTGCATGTGTTGCATCTCGCTGGACAATTATTACATGAAAACGATATGAAAGGAATACTGAGCGTGGACGTTGGGTGTACTGAAGTGGCGTAGGACAGGGTGCCATGGCGTGATGTTAAAAACACACGTAAGTGGTAATTTCTTTAGGAGCTGAGCTTACATTAGTTTTTTTAAAGCAATACTCTACCCAATGGAGGTGGTTATACATAATACTGATGCTCGCAGCACGTCTGCGCCTGTAGTTCTTTGGTTCGACTCTGCCCTGAGGCCGCTGTCCGCTCGCGGGCAATGTAACGGAAGGCACACATAAAGGTCGTGTTGCAATGAGAGTGGAGGGGACAGTGAGCCTTATTGGCGGCGTGGATTATCCTTGATGTCTCCTACTTACCCTTCCTAGAAGTCGGGCTAGTAGCAAGCGACATTCACTTCCAACGCTCGAGGTGAAAAACCACAATTTTATTCATTTTATTTGGAATACGGAGACGAATAGCAACATCAGCCTATAAATAATTGTAACCTATTTGTATGACAAGTTGGGGAACGCCCAAACAGCAGGAGACTTATGACACATTTGCTGTTATTATCTCCAGATTTTAAATCCCTCAACATTAACTTATGGTACTCTGTTATAAACAACGTAAAACGGGCGGAGCAGGCAAAATCAGTCAAACGAGTCTTGAGTTATGAGATGGCATGTCGGTATGGCGACTCGCTGCGGGCTGGACGGTCAGGGGATCGAATCCCGGTGGGGGCGAGATTTTCCGCACCGGTTCAGATCGGCCGTGGGGCCCACCCAGCCTCCTATACAATGGGTACCGTGTCTTTCCAGGGGGTAAAGCGGCCCTGACCACCCACCCCCATCTAGCGTCCATGTTAAGGAAAGAGTAGAGCTCCCCCTTTGGGCCTTCGTGGCCTATTCGAGGGTGAACTTTACCATAAAATACCAATCCTCTTTTTATTACGGAAACCCGCCAAAATTTAGGGAATACGTGTATGGGGCCTGGACTGCACCATTCTTGTTTACGTCTGTTCGAAACATTTTTTTGCTCGGATAAATATTTAGCTAGTTACGTTCACGACATTCCAGCAGAAATGCGTGGGAGAGATAGGAAATCCGTACAAACCTAAACAGAACGTATAAAGAGGGTACTACTACGGAGATCCGGGCGAAGATGGGAGCACATGACTGAACTAGATCTTAAGGAAATTTGTTTGAGGTGTGTGTGGACTGCATTGCACTCTTTTGGTCACGGCAGTAAAACTTTGGGCCCCGTAAAGGTGGGGAATTCTGTGACTAGATGAGACCTACCAGCTTCCAAAGGACTCCGCGTTTGCTCAGAGGAAATTACGGGTTATATAAAGAGGGAAGATTACGAATCGTTCCACTGATACAGCTGTGTCCTGGAGTGATCGACATACACGGACGCGCGACAGCACGCCTGCAGTCCGAGATTTGAACCCCAGACATCGCGAAAACAAACCAAGTGGTATACACGACACTGTGACATTCGTTCATATTATTTCGTAGCTCATCACCAACAGGCAAAGCTCTCCCTCATATTAATTTAGCACCGCGCCATGCACGCATAGGGGTGAACGGATGTACAATCTCGGCACTACGCCATGGTGACCTTCACGCCCCGTCCGCCTTACTCCCGGTGATGGAGGTCCCAGTGTCCGTTGGACGGACCCCAGAGTGGGTATAAACGCTGTGTATAAGAGAAATATCACTGCCCCTGCAGGGAATCGAACTCCTATGCTGAAGCAAACGCGTTACGATAGACGGTGATTGTGAACAGCCTGTATGTTAGGCACACGAGCCAGGCCCACGGCCTTGACATCTGTTTTTGCCATGAAGGCAAAGACCATTTTTTACTGTTGCACAACATTGCGGAACGGGAGACATCACCGTCTGTATGCAGCAATGATGTCGTCCGCTCTACAGCTAGCAATCCGCGCGATCAAATATACTCTCAGTAATTCACACCATATTCCTCAGATGCCATCTATTATTACCCTCTCAAACAAAAACGACAATATGTAACAAAAGCCAGAACATGGTTTTTATCGACGTCAGTCTCCCCGGTGCCACTTTGGGATGCACCTCTCAACACTGAGCCAAGAGCCCGAACGGTTTGCAAAACAAACATGGCGGCTGTGCAGTCTTTTGAGGTTAGGAGTGGCTAGATAATTGCTTACAAGTGATGTATGACCCTGAGTGAAAACAGGTGCGTACAAAAACAAGAAAGTCTACAATATGGCGATCGGGCGAAATCTGTAACGTCCGAGGCTTCAACAAAGCTGTACGTTAAGTGTAATCTGGTCCACGTCACACAACACTCACACACTCGCACACTCACCTGAACGACGCAATAATGTTGCTGGACCTCTCCTCCCGTCAGCTCGCTGCAGCACAGACTGCCGCGCCGAACGGGTTTCAAGTCTGTCCGCTCTCACCTTTACATTGGTACAGTCCGCGCAAACAGTCACACGCTTAAACTGCCAACTGACCGAGGAAAACCACGGATCTCCGAACAAGCACTGTCACACTGTGGTAATTACATGTACCACGCTCATCATCTGGGCAGTGGTTAACGTGACAAATATCGACTGTCTCTTTGAACTTGTTGACTAACGACGACCGTGATTACGAAGTTTATGCAAGATTCATGGCATACGCATGAGTAAGAGTATGATACACTGATGAAAATACACATCACAACTAATATCTGTAATGCTGATGCTGTGTTTTTTTTTGACGTGACGTCTTGGAGTCAGTTTCACCTGCGTGTGCCTCAGGACACTTTGCTCCTGCTGTAACCAAAGGACATAATACAATGAGCAAGCAATTCATACTGCAGTCTTCTGGGTTACGACACAGTGTTGTCTGGAAGGTGGGTACCTACCGCACCCATCTTCACTTCCACTTCTACATTGACGATAGAGGCGGTAGGTCCCCCGAAACCTTCTACCCTTCAAGGCACACGCAGTATATTTCCTAGAAACTTTCTCCTACCTTGCGATGCTCTACAATGAAGTTTTCTTAATCTCACCGAAAGACGCTGGCGATTGCTGAGATTACAAAGCCTAGCCTGGGTCCACCCCCAACACTAGACGCAGTACGTATTTCTGAAACGGGCCATCCAGCAGACAGGCGCAGTATGTCACTTCGAAGCGTTGATCTCCGTCTACCAAGACTACAAGGTGTCATAGCCTACGAGATCACGGTATACCGCTGCTAAAATATGCAACTCTACGAGCGAGTCGTAACAATAATTTGAAGACTTCAGCAGCTAAACCCAACGGTTCAACACTTCTGAGACCAACACCCACCAGTGGACACAATCCTGACCCAGTTCCAATCACCGCCCATCCTCCCGTCCTCACAACCCGTTACCCTAAGAGCGATCTTACTAATGAACCCTCTGACAGCGGAACAATAAAGTTCAATATCGCCAATACCAAAGCTCGCAACTGGATTGTATTCTAAGCCAGCCCATTCCACCTCCCACCCTCAGAACCCGTTTATCAAGGATACGTTTTCATATAATACAACATTCCCTTCCTCGTCTTCTGAATGGCTCATTTGCAATGTTAGCCACTAAGCTTCGCACCAGGCCTTCCACACAGACAGACACACGGTCCGCTCACGTTTTGCTATTTATAAGGTGTTCTGTCCTTATGACTACTGCATAACACACCCAGAAAATCCTGAAAAATTAAACACAATGAGTATTTAACATCCTAACTTTTTATACACTGAAAAATTTACAAATGAAGAACGACAGACGCAAATTACATACGTTGGCGTCCAAGTTGTCCAGCTGGATTTCGGATTTGGCCCGCAACATCTTTTTGAGTCTGACAAGCCTATTTAACATGCACTCCTTGTCTGCATTATCAAAGGTACACGTTCAGTGAGCGTATCGTAACGTAATTTGAAACGAAAGAAAGAATGAAATTTGAGTCTCACAACATTAACAACAAATTTCAGTTCACGGAACAGCGTCTGCACAGATCTGAGCCGTTGGATGGCAGAGTGGTGTAACTTAGCTGCATAAGAAAAATGAGATACGTGCTTATACGGTACCGCAACACTGGGACGTATAAACAGACAAAATGATGTACGTTATAGTTCTTAATTTAGATCCAAGAGCACGGCGTAATCGTACGTCAAGATAGGTCACTGATGACCCCATTTCGTTGCGTAAGTTAAAAAAAAATCTTTCACCACTATGCCCCTTTTAGGGGTTCATTTACGAATGCAGAATGGTGGCAAGTAGATGTACACAAATAAGGTGGACGAAAATTTTAAAATATCTAAGAACTTGCCTCACTAATGGTCAACAGAACGAAAAGTAAAGGTGAAGTTAACCCTCCAAGCTGCCACGAAGACAGACAGGGAATAGAGATATAGCTCTTTCCCTTTAGCTCTACCCCTCTTTAATCTCGGTGATAGATGGGGGTGGGTGGTCAACGCCATGCCGCGGCCCCTTTACCCCCGGGAATGACCCGGTACCCAATGTAGATAGAGGCTGGGTGGGCCCCAGGGCCGATCTGGACGGGTGTGGAAAATCTTGCCCGTACCTGGATTCGATTCCCGGACCGTCCCGCCTGTAGCATTCGCTGACTCAGCTATCCCAACTCACGGCCAACAAAACGTAGAAACAGCAACTGTATCATCCGCAGTGAATAAAACGTCAGGAAACGTACGCACTGCGTGACAAATCTGGAGCGTTCGGTTCCTTTTTTTTCTCGAGTGACATCAAAAACAATTTAAATCTTCACACAGTAACGGTTCCAGCAGCACGGATAATTGTATTTTAATTAAATACATACAATCATGGACCTAAACAATTCGGTAGATAGAGGCAAATTCATATATTTTGTTGGCCGTGCATCCTAATATAATAATAGTTTTTTTTTTACCAACCTGATGCACAAATTCGTTATTTTAATACATTTATTATACTTCTCTACATGTTTCGAGCACTACTGTGCTCATCTTCAGGAGGACAATTCTATTAGTACAGCATCCGGTATCGTCAATCTGGAAAAAAGTGAGTGATCCGACTTCGCGAATCAACACTTAAACTTCTCAATTATATTTGCAGGATTTTATATGGATTTTATGTTAATTTTACCATCTTCTAACGTTTATATAATACAACAAACTAATATATTTTAGTAATTTAGACAACTCACTTGTTTCCAGAGTGACAATACCAGATGCTGTACTAATACAATTGTCCTCCTGAAGATGAGCATGAGTCCTCTCGTAACCTGTGGTCTGAACAGTCATCTAAAGAGTGTGACGATACCAGATGCTGTACTAATACAATTGTCCTCCTGAAGATGAGCACGAGTCCTCTCGTAACCTGTGGTCTGAACAGTCACCTAAAGAAAGTGACGATACCAGATGCTGTACTAATACAATTGTCCTCCTGAAGATGAGCATGAGTCCTCTCATAACCTGTGGTCTGAACAGTC
>Ga0131853_10008556_pt1 | contig 18668 bp, 11 predicted proteins | sample TergutLab28metaG_FD_92764 | JGI IMG/M metagenome (GOLD analysis project Ga0131853, IMG submission 92764) | Labiotermes labralis P1 segment gut microbial communities from Petit-Saut dam, French Guiana - Lab288 P1 (version 2) (version 2) | ecosystem: Host-associated > Arthropoda: Insects >...
CACACACACACACACAAACGCACGCGCGCGCAGGCACACACGCACACACACACACACACAAACAACGCGGCCATTATGCAGTGTTATGATGGTAAATAAAGGAACTTCCATGCAGAAAGTAAGTATTAGTGTACTAAGAAAGTCATCACGAATAAGATATTTCATTTCTTTAGCACAGTGTATTTTAGGGCGAGAAAGGAGCACGTTCGCTGTTAGAAAATAAAGTGTAGGCTGTTAGGCGAAGCAAGATGATTGACCTTCAAACCTTTCATGCAACAGAAGAATACGCAGAGGCCAATCCTACTGCTGGCCCAACGGCCTACATGTAGCAAGAACTTTAAATTGGAAAAGAGTGTTGAAAGTAGCTATGAGCGGTAATCATCAGGACAATGTGAGCGTCGCAATGGCTGGCTCAAGATACTAGCATTTCTGTTCACCGTGGCGCATCAAATGCAGTGTACAGCTCAGCCAAAGCAGAGCAAAATACCAACAGTAGCATCGCTATTCAATTGATAGGATTTGCGAACATTTAATACAGGTAGCGGAGGATTTAGAAGAGGCGGAGGGGGTGCGGGAGCGGAGTTTGAACTGCCAACATTGTGTGCCCCTACGGAGATGAGCCTACCATTATAACGCCCCCCCCCCTCTAAAACACACACACACATACTCTCTCTCTCTCTCTCTCTCACACACACACACACACACACACACACACACACACACACACACACACACACACACACACACACACCGCATACATATTTCCAGGTAATGAAAGCAAATCCCCGCAGTAACTGCATATCGCGCAACATGCGTGGCTGATAACTGAATACTGCACAAATATTAATATTCTCCCCCAGTCCTCTTTAAATCTGGTACACGTGGATTATTTTCTATGCAGACTCATAAAATAATAATGATGATGTACATCTACTTATATTCATCAATTATAGTAGAATAAACCAAAACACACAGCACAGGCTTTGAGCGTATCAACTAAACTTGAAACACAAGTAAAATAAAACTTAGGATATCTGCCATGTACAATGACTAGCAAAGGGCGGGGTCCCTAAACCTCTTAACTATTAATCAGAACTGAACCAATGCAGTGGAGTCTGTTTTAAACGCCGAAATTCATTCAGCTAGTCTATAAATTAGTTTTTATGGGATTCGGGAGTTCATGGCTGTGTCCAGAAGCTCCGCCACTGTATTCTATAGGGAGCAAGATGATCCTAGTCAAAATGTCCACATTATGTTCATTAACGATCATTTTATTATCACCCTTCCATCTAGTTAAATATTGGTCTCCAAAGTTGTCACTCCTCTTATCCTCGTACTTTATCCTAGGTCTTCCAACCTCTCTTTTCTTTCAGGTATTCTGACCATAATTTTGTATGCATTTCTAGTTCTTTCGCTGCTCGTACCCACATGCCACGCCCATCCATCCTCCTCGATTGGATCAATTAAATTAAATTTGGTAGAAGTGAGGAGGTAAATTTACACACATTTTCAGGCGCTTTCGCAAGATTCCGAAATGCGAATATTAGCTTCGCCATATCTGCCCAATTGTCCGTCTCCATGGAACAATTAAGCTCCAAATGGAAGGATTTCCATGAAATTTTATATTTTAGCATTTTTCGAAAAAGTCGAGAAAATTCAAGTAAAACCTGACAAGAATAACGGGCCGTTTACACGAAGACGTTTGTATGTTCCTAACACCATATCGCTGAATTATTCTTAGGATGAGAAACGTTTCAGACTAAAGTTGTAGAGAAAATTAAAACACATTTTATGTTCAATAACTTCTTCCCGAAAATTGCTTCTTTTATGAGATAGTGTGGGAAAATACTGTACAGCCGGACGGGCCACAGATAACAATATGGCTCATGCGAACTGCATGCTGGATGCCTAAGGCTATAGACACGCGTTCATTATGTTTCATACGTATTGCTTTTCCCCGTCAACAATGGTTACGCGATATCGTCTCAATGTTACGTTTATATGTACATCGCCTGTCTTGTTAACTTCAACAATAGGAAAAGAAATTTAGCCAGTGTTATTCACTGACCGCTACTGTCTGTGGATAAAGAGGCTGATATCCATTCCATACGAAGCTGGGTTCAACTTGGGATAGGTCTGAATGCGGCAGTGAAGAGAAAGTTCTAGGTCACGCAGCACTCTGTCTGTGCCCGTCCAGCGCATTAAAATTAGCAGAAATGAGCAATATATACGAACACAAAAGAAATGTCTCGGAATATTGCTTTCACGGCATGTAAATTTTGTCACCAAAAAGTCATACAACCTGAAGAATTCTTCTAATATGATGTGCAGAAATATAGAGGGAGATGGGAAAAGCATGGTACTGTACATGTTAGTCGGTAACACATAGGGAAGGGACCATTTTGAAGGCATAAATACAGAGGAAGCCGGTCTAAGGCATAGATCTGCGGCCGCTCAACTGCTGAGATTGTGGGTTCGAGTCCCACCGGGGGCATGGATGTCTGTATGATGTGAGTGTTGTGTGTTGTCAGGTAGAGGTTACTGCGACAAGCTGATCACTCGTCCAGAGGAGTCCTACCGACTGTGGTGGGTGACTGTGTGTGATCTAGAAACCTCGTGAATGAGGATGGCCCACTGAGGGTAGTTGCACCAAAGCGGAAAAGAATTCCAGATGAAGGATAAATAATATGATCGATTTTAAAGAAGCGTGATGTGAGCTGGTTTCGTAATTTTTTTTTGGGTAGGGTCAAGTGACAAATGCGTGACAACGGTAATTAAATTGGGTTATATAAAAGGAGGGGGACCGCGGTAGCACAGTGGTTAAGGTGCTGTGCTAAAATCGGAAGGTCACTGGTTCGACTCCAGTTGGTGTCATTGGAATTTTTCATTGACAATCCTTCCGATCGCACTATGGCCCTGGGGTCGACTCAGCCTCTAGCAGAAATGAGTATTTCCTGGGGGTAAAAAGCAGCCGGTGCGTAAGGCTGACAACCTTACCATCATCCTGGGCCATTGTCACGTAATCTGGGAACCTTAACTTCCTGGAACCCTCTGGGCACCTCGGGCCTGTAATGGGACTGGTATAGAAGAAGGGGACTTTTATTGAACGGCTGATGAAGTAACAGCTCTCAGAGAACTCTAAATAATGGAAGTACTTAATTTTGAATAAATAAATAAATACGTAAATACGAAAAAGCACGTTAGTGTTACTAAACATAATACAGTCTTCCTCCAAGATATGCTATGGTTCCTGCAATGACAGACGCGACGAAGCGATAACACAGGGAAGCAAGAGGGAAATTAATTGGGTGTTAGAAGGAGGCAGCAAAGTTCTCTCTTATCGGGGCTTGAGGTGCGGAGCTCAAGAGATGCGCAGAGTTATAGGAAACTCCTATTTCCAGCACAGAAATTTCAAATTGTTCCTTTAAGGTGCCTGTTGCTATGGAAACGCGCGTTGGAAAGAAATAAAATGAGGGTACAAAGACGAGGGCTTGCATTATGCGGTCTGCTTATTCCAGAAAGTTCATTATTTACGGCTCCGAAGTCTAAAGCAGCAGGAAACCTTATAACAAGCTTATCGCATATGTTCCGCACGTTCCATGCAGTTCAGACAGGTACAAAGAGAACATCACAGTTCACACACGGATACCTGTCTCTCGGTTTACGGGTAGGACTCCGAGAAGACTAAATTCTATAACTTATTAAGGAGCGTAACGTGAGAAGATTTACAGTCCTTGGCATCTTTGACAGAAGTCATTAAGAAGTGTAACTTGAGAAGAATTACAGTTGATGTTAACTCTGACAACACTTATTAAGGTTAGTAATATGAGGACAGTAAGTCGTTGATTACTATAATAGAAGATATTACGAAACGCAAAGTGAGAAGGATTACAGTCGGTTACAAATTTGCTACGCGTTATAAAGGAGCGTAACGTGACAAAGTTTACAGTCGTTAACTAATTCGATAAAAGTAATCAAGGAGGCTAAGAACAATTACAGTCGTTGACTAATTTGTTAGAAATTATTACGGAGCGTAGCGTAAGCAGAACTACAGCCGTTGACTGTTGCACTAAGGAGCGTAAAGTAAGCAGAACTAATCATTGACTGATTGCATAGACGTTATGAAGGAGCGTAACGTGATTAATATTACAGTCGTCGAATACTGTGAATGAAGACTAACAAGCACTTAAAAACATTCACCTTTGCATGCTTGATCCTTAACGAGGAGAACCAGGCTTCAAATCTTAGAGTGAGTGCTGGTTTTCTAAACACTTTGTAATTATTCTCACATTCTTTCAGTAACTGCTGGAACAGTACTTTAAAAAGCTTGTTTGTTTCCGTCCACATCTGTTCTACTTGTCTTTTACTTATTGTCTTAGTATTTAAAGCTACGTATACTAGGAAGCACAAGAGGCCTTGCTTTGTAATCCAGAAATTTAAATAAATTGTAGGGAGAGCCTATTAAAAATCCTGGATCCTCAAAGCCAGGTGTCAATCATAGCGTAGTCCTATTAAAAAAACAAAATATGTAAAATAAAAATTTGGTTAAGAAATGTTGATGTTTCATGAGGACAGTCAAGACAAAAGGTGGAAAGCTAAAGTTCACCCATACTGGCCAAGAGGGGAATAGAAGTGTAACCATACATCTTCTTTAACCTCGGCGCTATACGGGGTGGGTAGTCAACACCGCGCCCTGGCCGATGTACTTCCAGGAAGCAGACCCGTTACTCATTGTACAGGGGGCTGGGTCAGCCCCAGGGCCCTTCTAGAGAGTTGCGGAAGTGAGGTCAGTAATTCATGTATTATAAGAACGTCTTCTGTAATGCTGTAGAAAGTTACGAATAGTTTGTGTCTGATACACACATCGAAAAATGTGTCAGATAATGACTTCCTCTGTCGTATCTTTAAGGGCAAATGGTAGCTTATACACGTGGAGGGGCAGAAGGATGCACTCAGATGCACTGGCACACGGCATCTGAAACAAGATACGTACGCAGCAGCAGAGTTCTTGCTGCGTAGCTCAGTTAGTCCAGCAGTCAGTCGATAAATTCTCTGTTACAATCTGTCATTAGACAGTATCCTGCAGTATACGAATCCAGTACATGGCCTGAAAACCCATTTTTTTAGCACACATTAATATTTTCCGTCCAGTCACCCCTACTTTTCCCAAACAAAACATTTCTTCCTGCAAGCGATAGTTGTTTAATTTCCCGCCCGTTGTCTGTAGTTTGGTATTTCACAATTCTCTGAATCGACGAATGATAGTGAAGTTGTAAGACTATGCGAAAGGCAAGTAGCGAGAGTGACTTACAGACGTTGGTCAAGATCTATGTAAACTTTTAATTCTAGAAAGCGATTATGAAACAAGGAAGTCAATCTGTAAGTTTCTTCACGGCAAGCAACACCGACCAGTATGTATTTGCACTGTTGAAATAAAAAAACAAAAACGGATACACGAATTCTGTGCAGACATTTGCTGTTGGGAACGTTAAACACAGCGAAAACTTCGAGCTTGTACTAAGGATTTAGTTTACTTAAGTTCCCTTTTCGTAGTAGATCAGAATGTATAGCATCGAATGATTGGGCAATGTTGACATTGTGTTCGCCATAAAGACGTGTGCGGAGTGGAGGTTTAGTTCCACACATTATGAACTTCTACTCCAGGTACTGGCGAGTCATTAGATTCACATTACGGTAGGTTTGTCCCCGCGTGAAGAGCTGCCGGTACTCACCGCAAAGGGGTTTGGATGGTTCCCAGAGCCGGTCTAAGCCCGTTAGGAAAAGAGAAAAATCTCTCCCCCCTGCTGGGAGTCGAACCACAATTCCTCACTCGTACAGTTGGCAGCGGTCACTATCCTGAACTATTTAATGTTTGGTGAATTACTACTGAGAAGGAACGTGGAAGCAAACTGTGGCGGCCTAACTGAGGTACTACCCCGGCCATCACCTGGCGGCTTAACGGAAACCACTAAAGAAGTCAGTCAGCTCAGTCGGTGTTGCAGCCAAAATTCGAAATGTACATTTAACGAGACACAAGCGAGAAGCGTCACTGCTTGAGTCACCGTTAGTATAATGATGATGATGATGATAATCATTATCATTATCACCACCACCACCACCACCGATTAAGGCTATTTGCCTGATAGTTACAGTGATTAAAGTTTTTCTTTATGCCAGATGATCCAGGCTACATTTTACTTCCGAAGATATGGCTTTGGTACTGCCATAAAAGATGCAAAATTTATGTAACTGTGGCACTACTACACTATCGTGGTGTGCATTCGTCGTTCCCTTGTAACCTAGGAATAGGAAATGTGTGTTCTAGGTTAGATTCCTTGAATGGCGAAGAAAGAAAAGTTACGGTTCGTCTCGTGAGATCTGCGTAGGCCCTGAGTGGAGAGGTTCTGTCTATCTAGCTGTCTGTCTATCTGTCATTGCTCTGGGCTCTGGCACCGTACTTTCCTCACACACGGTTCCCAGTAGACGAACTGTAAACTAAGTTACAGCAATCAGAATGCGTGAGGCAGTATTGTTACAGACATGAAATTTGGCACACACTGTCGATCGTGCGTTCCAGGAAGCTTTCAGATACCGTTACCTGAGCAGAAAAGTTTCAACATTGTAAATAGTGGGCTGGAGTTTCTTCCTCTTTTCCTAAGCACCCAGGTCGGGTCTGGTTCCCACTCAGCCTCATATACAATGGGTACCGGGGCTCTGTCCCATTGTGTGAAGGAACAGGGCGTGAATTAGACTAACACAAGCATCTAATGCCGTGACTAAGAATGCGTCGATTTATACCTCAGCTCCCCCTGCCGATATATCCTCATGAGTGGTGCTTAAGTGTAGGGAAGTTTCCTCCCCTAAGATTCATCCTTAGGCGTAGGCACTAAAAAAAGGCAGACGCATAAGGAAACGGAAGTAAGACTTCGTGTGTTCTTAAAGTCGACAATAGACTGAGACGAATGGTTAGTCTCAGGCTCCAGCCTCCTTAAGGTTAGAGTCAGAGTCTTCCTTCTTCACAGGATAAGAGCTTGGATTAGTCTGGACGAGGCGGCATGGTCAGCAACATATGTCGCTAGGTTTGCTTCTTGTAGGAATCTGTCTGCTATCATGTATCTCTTCTGGCCACTAAACTGACTTAGACACTTCCTTTTATAATTTAACAAACAAACAAACAAACACACAAACAAACTAACTAACTACATGGAGCAGTGTCCTTCTTTAGAAGCTCAGCTATTCTAGAAATTTACCGCATTACTGTTTTAAGAACAGCACGTCATTTGTCACTACCCTGAGTCAGATCAGTGTACCATCCATCGTCATTCTTGAAGATCAATTTTAATATTAGCCTCCCATCTACGACTAGGTCTTCCACATACTCTCCTTCCTTCAGGTTTCGCGATCAAAATCTTTTATGCATTATTTTTCCCCCACACGTGCCACATGCTAACGCTCAACTCATTCTCCTTGATTTGACCATCCGAGTCACATTTGGTAGACTGTATAATAATAAAGCTCCTCATTATGTAGTTTTTTTCCAGTCTCCTGTTAATACCTTCCTGTTAAGTCCAAATAACTTCATCAGCATCACATCACTGAACATCCTACACCTAATTCTAAAATGAGCCATCCCCGTTGTGTGTATGTAAACAACAGGTGTGGGTATCAGTCAATAACACAACAATATCTGAAAAAGATGTTTAATAATGGATGAAGTAAACTACATGTTTCGGCCTAATGTGGCCATCATCAGGTTTACATCCGAAAGAATGGTGGTATTGCTTTACAGGATTGGTATGGATACGTCACGATGGTGAGATCTCAGCATCTGTGATGTTTGTCATATGCTATTTATAGGGGGCACAGGGGGGGGGTATCTGTAATGTGCGCTATCCTGGGGGGTGCAGCTCTAGTATGTCTGCTCGCTGCTGTTCTGTGTGGGTCTCCAGCTACTGTTTGTCCATATCCGATGTCTACTGCTGGTGGGCTGCACCCCTAGGATAGCGTACATTACAGATCCCCCCCCTCTGTGCCCCCTATAAATAGCATATAACAAACATTACAGATGCTGAGATCTCACCATCGTGACATATCCATACCAATCCTGTAAAGCAATACCACCATACTTTCGGATGTAAACCTGATGATGGCCACATTAGGCCGAAACGTGTAGTTTACTTCATCCTTTATTAAACATCTTTTTTAGATATTGTTGTGTTATTGACTGATACCCACACCTATTATCCTACACCTATATTCTTTTCTTAATATGTGAGATCAACTTTCATACCCATATATGTGTAACAACAGAAAAGGTTGGAATTTTGTGTACAGTAGAACTCCACTTCTCCGGAAGCTGGATATTCAGATCGCCAATTATTCGGATCGGCTTGGCCCTTCGGGTAAATCTGTCGAGAATTCTACAAAACCAAATTTCCTTGAAATTACCGGTTATCGGATCAAGTACAATACAATACAATATAGTACAGTACAGTGTTGTGGCTTCTAGAACTGCAAAACAGGCGTGTTCGAAAGGTTTAAACGCAGGTACATGCTGTAATTTGATGGTTTTTTTTGCACCGTGCACTGTAAAATAATTATACAATATAAACAAATGAAATGAACATTTCCTAAATTAATATTTTAATTTTTAATTTTCTGATGTCTTCTACATATTTCTACCCCGAGGCTTCATCTTCAGGAAGAGGGTTGTATATACAGTTATGGTACAGTGTGGCGTACTGTACATGCTGAAATTACAATAAAGGGCTTTTAATTATAAATTATTTGGACTTTTTAAATATATCGATGTAAACATAAAACACAGTAGTTATCGCTATATGACGGTACGTACCATCATATTTTAATATGACGGTGCGTACCGTCATATTATAATCACACTTTTTATCACATTTTGAGACACTGTATTGCTTCGTTTGAAAAACTTTCAATGTAACGTCTTACGGTTTCATATTCTAATGTTTAAGTTTTTATACCATAGAGTTAACTGTGGGCCGGGTAGCGTAGCCGGTATAGCGACTGGCTACGGGCTGGACGGTCCGGGATCGAATCCCGGTGGCGGCGACATTTTCCGCACCTGTCCAGACCGGCCCTGGGGCCCACCCAGCCTCCTGTATAGTGGGTACCGGGTGTTTCCCGGGGTAAAGAGCGGCCGGAGCGTGACGCTGACCCCTAACCCCTTCAAGTGCCGTGGTCAAGAAAGAGTAGAGCTATACCTCTACTCCCCCTATGGGCCGTACGGCCTGTACAGAGCCTCAGTGCCTGTACAAGGGTGCACTTTACCTTATACCATAGAGTTAACTACTGTGTCTTATGTTGATATCGATATATTTATAAAGTTCAAATATTTTATACTTAAAGACCCTTTATTTTAATTTCAGCATGTAACACACACTATACCATTACTGTATAAACAACTGCCTTACTGAAAATGAACCATCAGGTTCGAACATGTAGAAAACATCAAAGAAATAAAAATTGAAACATTAATTTAGGAAATGCGCATTTCGTTGATTTATATTGTGTAATACATACTGCAAATAGTAATAGCCGAACTCCGAACTGCCAATGTAGCCTATTCTCAAAGAAAAATTCAGTTTTGCGGATTTTCTGCTTATCCGGATGATTGGACGCCCCAATTAATCCGGATAAAAGGAGTTCTAACTTTATTTTGATTTGTATACTTTCAGATACCAAGGACAATACAAAATGATGATGATGATAATATTGACGACAATGACTATGACGACACGACGACGACATCCCCTCTCAAGGTACTGCATAACTTCCGCAAGTGTTACGGAACACCCTGTTCATTTTCGTCCCATTTGCTTCAACCCGATGCTGGTTAATTGCAACATGTGGCACTGACTACACCGAGGCAGGGGCGGTTTGTTCATTGTGCTGAAGGAAGAGGGTGGTTTAGTTATTACTGGCAGCACATATTGTTCGCATTGATTGAGATGTGAGCACTACATACAGCGTGTCAGAAACAGCCTCACTACACAATACGACAACGCGCTCTGAAGATAGAGCACGGAAATTAAGTTAAACCTGATTAATCACTTCCATTCGCTAAGAATATGAAGTGTTTGGTGAGTACGAGGCAACGAGGAAGTGGGCCTACTAATCCCTGCAAGAATCTCAAGGGAAATGCTAAAAGCAAAATAATTTAATCGTGCGGAAGAAACCCAAGATGAACCGTGCCGTACAAGAAATTATATACATAGAAAAAAAACCGACCAAAAACAGGAAACAAACAGACAAAAGGAGAAGAAATGTAGATAAAAGTTCGGGGAAGAAAATGTGACAGCTGCTGCTACGCAAATAATTGCGTCTGACGAATCACATAACGTAGTGCCACAATGTTTTATAGAATTGCAGCAAAGACGGATTTGAAAAGCTGATCTTGTCAGACAGAATAAGAGAATTTCAGTTCTTTGGTTTTTAATATTAAACATACAGAACCTCTTTTTTAAATTTTGCACCTATATTAAAATCTACCACGACATACAATGTCAATAGTTTGATCAAAATACCTTCAGTATTCGCCTGCAGCCTTCATATCGAAATTTAAATACGATTTATTGCATTTGTTAATTATTTTAAATCATTTTATACAATGATTATTGAAAAATATTTGGCTTTCTTTTAAAAACAATCATCGACAAAAGTTACAACAAATAACAGTCTACCTCTGTAGGCACAAAAAAAATATACAAAACACAACAGAAACAAGGAAAAGTAAGGAAAACAAATTAACTGCCTTCCGTGCACTTTAAAAGTTCTGGTTCGTTGCTTAAATAATTTAAGAACAATTAGCTTGTCCACGCGAGCTTTTAGGCCCATTACTTTCATATCTAATGTGTTCTTATCGACCATAAAGTTACCTTATTATCAAAATCAATACGGACTTCATGAACGTTAATAAATTCAGAGGGTTTTTATCCCACACAGCTGTATTTCAAAACCATTCTTTCACATCGTGTTGGTATTGGACACAAACAATTTTATTTCTAGTTGTCCCAGTGTCCCAATAAATTATATTTCACAAACACGCTCAGACCGCCAAAACAAGATTAAGATCGCGCTACATACAGCGCACTCATAACTTTTATAGTTCTTTGATAAATGTCCAGGAAACAGAAAGCGTACAATGAAGATGGGGCAAATCTAAAATAATGCTTCCTTTCTGCCTCTCCACAAAATGTTCTATTTTTATTCCTTTCCTGGCGGTGTAAATTTAATTTTAGGGACACTTAAAAGCGGATGTATTGGCTTTTATCTAACGCTCTTCGCTCATTAATCAGGGCAACAGTAAAAACAATAATAATGTCGTACAGACTAGAGGGAATTCTGGTTAAAAAAAGCTTTATGTCTCTGATAGAACATTTTATGTCGTACTTTTGCTTAAACTGTTCTGTACCACAATCAGAAGAGGGATGTAGCATGGACTAACGAATCGTACGTGGAATGTTGTATCATGATTATTTAGTGTTCTGAAAAGTAGATGGAATCGTAATGTCAAGATGAAGCATTCAGAGCTCGGTATTCTCAGATGACGCCGTGTAGTGTGGTACATAAGCACAGCTCACAGACCATGAGAAGCATGGTGTTAGGGGGGGGGGGCGTGTCTGGCGCGGTGCGGGTTAACTGCTGACAATAGGTGGGACTGCCACTGGTAGTAGCAACAGACCGTTCTGCTGCTGCACACAGAATGACGCATCAAGCCAGTGCAGTAGCATGTAGTGAGCGAGTGCACTGTGCGAATGCTTTAAGGATGAGTAGTAGCGACTCAACAACACGAAATTTTGCGCATGCGCATCTACCACAAACACAGGAGGAATCATCTCCTGATCTTTGGACAGTACAAACATTTTGAAATAAGGGGAGGCGGTGGGGTAGGATTGGGCGCATGGAAAAGTAAAATGTATGTAAGTACGCAGGCCTGTAACGTTACAGAAGTACATAACTAAAATATTAAACTATTGGACAAAAAAAGGAGTGATTTGTGGATAATATAAATTTAACCAAAGAACGCAATGCATGAGAATTACTTTTGAAAAGCTAACAGCTATTCAAGAAATGCCCCGTGTTTTCTGGAACTCGAAGGTTTGGACCACGTCCGAAGTAGCCTTCAGCCAGATAATTCAGACCACACGCTGACATTCCGATTGTTGAAGTTTTACTACAAAATTATAATCTCACGTGTAGCGAAAGTTATTCCCCTTCGCAGTTTCCCATTAGAATACTGTACCCGCTTCTCTTGTGTCCCACATGTCCGCTAAACTTATTCCCCGTAATTCGATAATGATAATAATAATAATAATAATAATATAGTAGAGCGTCAATTATCCGAACGCCAATCATGCGAACCACCGTCGGTAAAAAAGTTACCATGTACATTCCAATTACTGGTTACTATATTGGGATATTATTAAAAAGGATGAGAGATCTAGGTTTGAAAGAAGACGATCACACGTGGTTCAAAGAAAAATTCAAGATTACTAAAAAAATAAACCCTTTCATCATTACATCACTTGTTTCTGCCACGTAATAACTTGTGTAGGTATTTTAGATTTTATAGAAGTGCGTGGATTCATTTTTGAAGCCATGTAAAACAATTAGGTAAGTTCAAAATAAATGCAGTTTGCATAATTATTTCAATATTTGCTTCCTGTCATTTACAAAACAGTTCCTAAATCAATTATTGTATTTGACGATGATATTCTCATAAGTTTTGACATTTTGTTGACCGTGCATCTCGATATATTTATCTCAGTATTTAACCAACTTGATGCACAAAATTTGTTTCACAATAAGTTTTATTTCATACCTCTACATGTTTCGAGCACATGTGCTCATCATCAGAAGGTCAAAACTGCATTACACAGCCTCTGGTAGAGGCTGAGTAATGCAATTTTGACCTCGTGATGATGAGCACATGTGCTCGAAACATGTAGAGGTATGAAATAAAACTTATTGTGAAACAAATTTTGTGCATCAAGTTGCTTAAATACTGAGATAAATTCTCATAAGTGTTTGATGATCCGAAGAATCTGATTAACTGAAATTCTTCGGTCCCAATTAGCACGGATAATCGACGCTCTCATACATCTGGTAAGAACGACAAGTAATGAAACTCATCATTAAGCATTTTTCTGCCGCCTACTGTTACTTCCTCCATCTTAGGTACAAATATTCTCCTCAGGACCCTGTTCCCAAACAAATATTCAGTTTCGAGTTTTTCCATGTAGCCCCATTCAATGCATTATTATGGTCTTATTCATATTACACTGCCATAACTATCTTACCGTAGACGGAACCTATCTATATATGGCAACTTTCAGGCAGAATACATCACAGACCCTACATATGCAGCAGCTCTATATGCGATACAGCGTGATAAATCTTGGTGGCGGATAGGCGGACAGGTAGGGTGGAAGAGAATAATGAAATCAAGCAGCAGAAGTGACGACCGCTAAATTAAAGAGCACCATGTAGGCTTACGTTCATAAAGGACGAGAACTGAAGGAGAAGAGAGAAAAGTTGGAGGTAATGTACGGGGGAGCGTGTTAGTTTATCTTCACTGCGAAGGGGACTTCAACAGATAAAGGAAGGCTCAGTCTTTACGTGATATTTTGGCTCAGTACGGCACAGAGGACCCCCCCCCCCTCCAAGTACACAAAATGAACAAATCTTGCTGAGACGGGGCTCTAGGCTTAATACTTTCTCCACTTCGTGATCAGTCTTTGGACATCTGTAAATTATTGTGAAATAAACCTTTGTCGGTGGGAAAACAAGTGTTCGTTATGTGGTTTAGGAGGCCTACAGAACCATCCGTAGTAGTAGTAGTATAATCAGAAGTAGTAGTAGTAATAGTGGTATTATCATCAGAAGTAGTAGTAGTACCATCATCAGTAGTAGTAATATCATCAGACGTGGTAGTAGTAGCAGTAGTAGTAGTATAATCAGAAGTAGTAGTAGTAGTAGTAGTAGTGGTATTATCATCAGAAGTAGTAGTAGTACCATAATCAGTAGTAGTACTATCATCAGACGTGATAGTAGTAGCAGTAATAGTAGTACTATAATCAGCAAGTAGTAGTAGTAGTAGTAGTGGTATTATCATCAGAAGTAGTAGTAGTACCATCATCAGTAGTAGTACTATCATCAGACGTGGTAGTAGTAGTAGTAGTAGGATTATCAACAGTAGTAGTAGTATCATCAGAAGTAGTAGTAGTATCATCATAAGTAGTAGTAGTAGTAGTAGTAGAAAAAGAGCGACTGGTTCCATTATGGTCCGTAATGACACGTATATTTTTACAGTTCCATTGCATCTCTTCGCTATTTTAAAATGGGGTTAATGTATTTTGCCAAGGTTGGTACGGACTACCAGGCTTATTAGGCCATTCACCCTCATGTTTTCTAGGTACTTGGGCGTCAGGAACACGCCACCCAAGGATCTGTATCTTTATTCATGTCAGTGCAGAACAATGCAAACAATAAGTAAGGTAAAGGTAAAGTTCACCCTAGAACAGGCCACGAAGGCCTAGAGGGGGAGCAGAGGTATAGCTCTACTCTTTCTTTGACCTCGGCGCTAGATGGGGTGGGTGGTAAACGCCGCGACCCGGCCGCTTTGTCCCTGGGAAAGACCCGGTACCCATTGTATAGGAGGCTGGGTGGGCCCCAGGGCCGGTCTGGACACTTGCGGAAAATCTCGCACCTACCGGGATTCGACCCCCGGACCGTCCAGCCCGTAGCGACAACAATATCTTATTTTTCGTCCCCGCACAGTCGGCAATCCTGCCGCGATGTGAGTCCTAGTTTAAACATTAGGGCTCTAAGAGTTTTGTGGCCTGTTAACAGCCCCACAGTCACTTTACGCTGCTGTCTACTAATTGCCTGAAGCTCATTTGTTCTGCTTATCAGAAGTTCACTCATTAGGGTCTTGGACTGGCGACAACCTTTACAGGTCTTCCGCCTGTTCAGGTGCTCCTGTCTCATACGAATCCTGATGACTTCTTTGCCCACAACAAAGCGGATGCCAACAGTTTGGTCAGAACGGACTACACTAGCCTCTTCCTTGGTCAATTTGTCAGCTTCTTCTGGGTCTTGCAGGATGTCTCTTTCTTTGAAGATAAAAATTTTGAATGCAATTTTAGTGAAGAAAGTCCTCATTATGTAATTTACTCCACCTGATACATTACAAAGAATTTTTTTTTAAAGAAACGTTAAATTATCTGTATTAATAAATGAAATGCTTAACCAAAATATCAGAATTAATATTACTAAACCATCAAAATAATATGATTCATATTTAAGGCCAGACAAACCCCAAGTTTTCGAGTAGCTAACGGTTATGTGCACACTCTAAGACAACCTTGTCCTTCCCGATAAGAGAATAACTGAACAGGATAACTCCACAGGTTGTTGTCTTCCGATTTATGACGCCGTGTTGGTAGACAGATGATTACCAAAGTTTAGAAGAAATTTTTAACCTCCATCTTCAGAAGGCCTTTGCCCTGAAAACAGAGACATCGTGTTCCTTGGAATAACTGGTAAGCACCTACCAAAATATACGATGTCAAATTAAGAAAATTACCATCTCAGATTTTAGTGTTGCAAAAACCACAAATTTCGTCCAGACAACTCGTATTAATGCGTAATAAAAGTCGTGACCACAAGTGAAATAGCAGTAATGGCGTTAGTTGTTACAGTGCACCGCCCCAAGTTCTCACTTATTAGAGAACATGGCGCAGGTGGCGGTTTCCTACATTATACTGCGACGGAATAATGAAGTCCTCGACTGTACATATTACGTCTGCAGTTGGCGTCCGTCGAATTAACTTCAAGTGCTCCTCCATTTAACCTTATGCTAATAAAAACTCAATGCTACCAACGTTAACACTGATGAAAATCCCAAGCAGGTTTTGTACATCGTCCTTATTATTACGAATGTTTGCAGAACGGCTCGTAAGTTAAAAGGGGAGAGACAAGGAACGAAACTAGTTCTCGCTAAGGCACTTGAGCCCCGCAGTTAATGCATTTAAGAGGAAAATTATGTCACTGGCTGAGAGACAGAACGCTGTACAAAGTTGCAAATGGGTTTGCCCCCTGCTGTTCCCAAGATAAACGTATTTAAAATATTTTCATTGCCAAACCTTGTACTGACACGAAGGTTACCGAGAATATGAAAGTTATATTCATTTCACAATGAATGTTTATTTTTGTATTACAAATCTAAATAACAGATACAAAACTGTCGTCCTGGCTTATTTTATCAACATTATCCTTGAAGTTTTACTATCTGACATCATTCAAACTTGCGACGTCACGTATAAACGTAAGCCAACATGTACGTAAAGAAAGCAAGTACAGGTAGGCTAAATTTGTCCGCCAGCTCAGTTAACTATCACGGCATGAATACATCTGCATAACTCGTCTCGTTAACTTACTTCGTGGAGCGGGGTTCTTTATCTTGAGAAGCTAAGACTAGCTCAGTTAGTCGAGACGTTCTACGCGTTCTATGCAGCCGAAGGTTCATTATCTCATTAACAAGAGCCTAACATCTTTCCGTTTCTTAGCTCGTCCCAAACAATACATTCGATGTCGACGCCCCGTCTAACGTTGCACAATGTACAGCAATTTTACACAGCAGGGATGTTGGTTACACGACCAACCACCCCGCGCCACACCCCAAAGTAAGACAAATAGCCTTTTTTTTCCTGGTGTATGCCACTTCTTAGTTCATATACTTGCATATATCAAGATACAAGTAAAAGTGTAATTAGTGAGTAAAACGCCCGAAGCGCTAAATTTGAGGTTCTCACAGCGTCCTCTGTGAGGAATACTGTCGCCTGTGATGCCACACTATCTAGCCTCGTAGTAATATGTGGACGTTTCGGAGGCACTTCTTCCCTATGAAGATACACAAAGGTGCTTTCTCCGAAACACCAACGAATTTCCATCAGGCTACACGGTGTCACAACATAGACGATACTGTCCTGCAACTCAATTACAACCAAGCATACATAATAAGCGTACAGAAGAAAATCAACTAGATGCTAATGAATGCTTTATTGCACTTCTAATCTGCTCAACATGTTTCGGACACTTGTATGCCCATCATCAGGAGCTCGAGACTATACTTGTCAGGTCAGTATACCTGCCATTAGAAAAATAAAAACTTTTACCGCAGGGGTATTACAGTCACATATTTCGGTAGGGAAACATGTGGACTTGTGACTGTCCGGGCCTTATGTCCAGACTTCAGAACTTTGTGACGTCATCAGTAAAACGTCTCTCCCCCAGACCTAAGCGTTCTATCCCATCACTCCATCTGTTCGCGAAGACAAAAATGCGGAAACCTTACTTCCACTCGCTTGTGCATTTTCAAGTCGCGGTGTTTAATTAAATCGGACACAAATATATGTTCACATCACTCAAAACGCTATATATTCTTCTTCGAGGATACTTTCAAATAATTCCAACTATTTTCAGGAGTGACTACTAAATTTATTATCATCCGTTCTTATAATGCAAACTTCTCTCGTTATTTTGATATTTAAAACGGTTTAATAACAGTTCAAGACGATCTAGGTTTAAACAACACACAAGACCTGGATTACACTGTCGTTAACTCATGATGCCGTGAGGTCTTGTAGGTGGTTTCGGAGGAAACTGATGCCTCCATCTGAAATTGGAGCTTAGAGACAGCGCGTTCCTTCAAAGCGTGCGCTACCTCCGGTACAGCGTCTCAAGCAAACAAAACACAATTTAAAAACTAAAAAAGTTAGAACTTCTTATGTGAAATCCGAAGCCCCGATCGTACTAGCTCAAGAGCAGTTTCTCCGTAGTGTCTTACATGTTACATGAACGTTAAATTGTTTTAAATGTTACTTATGAGGGACAGCAATACACAACTTAGAGGAAGGCCAAGCTGCAGTATCTTCAGAAGAATGCTACAGTACAGTGAGGGTACATTATATTCTAGTTGAACACACTTTTCTCTTTAGGAATTCTTAAGACATAGCTACGATTAGTGGTGCGCCATTAATTGCAACGAGGGGGATTGTACAAGGTAATTAAAATTCCACGCGACGAACTGCAATTACAGGCCAGCCCCATTAATTCTGTACCAGCAACTTCTCTCACTTTTTCTCTGCATAGAACGGTACATGCGTGTTTTACGAGTATGTTCTGTAATATTTCTTAATACATACGTCGATAACACAATGCCGTTGTGAAGAGTGTGCAAGATATCACAGTGCCACTGCCAAGGACTGCTGGGTATCACAATGCCTTTGACAAGATTGCTGAATACCATAGAGCATCGGGAAAAGCAGCAGAATATTACAGTGAATCTGATAAGGCTACAGAATATCATAAAGTGTCTGATAAGAATGCAAAATAACACAATGCCTGTGATCGGAATATGACAGTGTATCTGATAAGGCAGAAAAATATCAGATTCATCAGGTAAGGTAGCAGATTGACCGCCTCTGTGGTCTAGTGGTCAGAGTTTATGGCTACAGATACAGAGGTCCCGGGTTCGATCCCCGGCGCTACCAGATTTTCTGAGTAGTAGTGGGTCTGGAATGGGGTCCACTCAGCCTCGTGAGGTCAATTGAGGAGCTACTTGAATGAAA
>Ga0131853_10008557_pt1 | contig 18667 bp, 12 predicted proteins | sample TergutLab28metaG_FD_92764 | JGI IMG/M metagenome (GOLD analysis project Ga0131853, IMG submission 92764) | Labiotermes labralis P1 segment gut microbial communities from Petit-Saut dam, French Guiana - Lab288 P1 (version 2) (version 2) | ecosystem: Host-associated > Arthropoda: Insects >...
AAGGCCCGGTGCTTTTGCACCGGGCCTTTGGGGTTGTATTATGCTGGGGCTGAGATTATTCGGGCTGGAGGCGGACATACTTCCAGTCAATGTCCCCATCCCCATCTCTGGTCAAATAGTGGTCGTTTGCCGCACCGAGCACGGATGCGAAGTACCATGCGCCGTCTGCCACATCCGGGAACGGGCGGGCGCGGTTTTCGTTCTCTAGTGCCCCGGCTTCCAGCAGGTCTGCACGGACATCCCGGCTGTCAATCCGGCCTAAGATACGGTTCACTGCCGTTGCTACCTCCGCACGGGCGATGCTGGCACGGGGGCGGAACCGATTTTGGTTGTCTCCAACCATCCAACCCTCGCTGAAAGCTGTGTACACGTAGTTGCTCGCCCAGCTGCTGATGCTGCCCACATCCGTGAACGGCATTGCTCCGGCTGCTTCTGCGTACTCAACCGTACGGGCCAGCATGGCCGCCAGTTGTTCCCGCGTGATGTAGTCTCTCGGCAGGAATCTGCCTTGGCCGTCGCCTTGCACCAGTCCTTCGGTGTACGCCCATGCCACGTAGTAGTAGAACCAGTTGTTCGGGGCTACATCGCTAAAGACCGTAAAGCTCGTCATGCCTTCCGGCAACTCCCCTGCTTCAAACCCGTCTATCATCGTACGGGCCAGAATCGCCGCCACTTGCGCACGGGTAATGTTCGCCCGTGGCTCGAAATGACCCGCAGTGTTGCCGAACATGTACGCTGGGTGGAATTCCACCAACGCATCCATGGCCCCGCGGAGGGCCGCCGCCGCCGCGTCTACCTGCGCTTGTGTGGCCGCTGGGTTGTCATAGACCGCTTGCGCCGCATCTCGTGCTGCTACAAACGCCGCCCAGCTTGCGTCGGAGTAGATGCCTTGCTCCTCTCGCTCTGCCGCTTCCGCTAACGTGTCACGCAGGGCGTCACGGTTGACGACCAGCGGGTCTGCGGGGCGAACAACCAAGTTACCGCTACCCGCAGGGTGCTCCGCCACCTCATAGCCCGCAGGCGGTGTGATCGTGACAATCACATTGCCCGCACCGTCTGTACCGGGTGTAGAGACCCAGTTGTCAGGCAAGCTGATGCTGATGTCATCATCTGGCTCTGCGTCCGGTAGCGTGATCACCATGTTGCCGTTGCCATCTGTGCTGATGGTGTAGTTGCCGTCTGGGTCTACGTTGATGGTCACGTTGCCGTCTTCTACTTCCACCTCAATCTCAACATCAGGCTCGGTTGGGCCAGCTACTGGGGTCAAGTTCACGGTCACCGGCAATGTCGCCGTTGCGCCGCCACGAGATACCGCTATCTCAAACGTCGTATTGACTGCCCCTTGACCGTAAGCGGGACGCACACCGGTAACCACAATATCACCGTCTATCACTGCCACGGTTACACCCGCTGGCGCTGTGTAGCCACGCATAATCGCGCCTGTCGCAGTGCCACCTATCTCCACTGTTGCGGTCAGGTTCGTATCATCGATGGTGATTGCGTCAGGTGTCAGCGTCAATGTTGCATCTACCGGTGTCAAGTTCACGGTCACCAGCAATGTTGCGTCTATGCCGCCACGAGATACCGTCACCGCAAACGTCTCATCAATCGCCGCCGCACCGTGTGCCGGACGCACACCAGTGACGAGAATCACGCTGTCTACCACGTCTACTGTTACACCGGCTGGTGCTGTGTAATCCAATTCAATCGCACCTGTTGCGGTGCCGCCGATGACAGTTATCCCTGTCAGTCTTTCGTTGGTGATGGTTACTGCATCCGGTGTCAAGGTCAGTGTCGACACAGGAGGGGCCGCCGGTGTTAGGTTCACTGTCACCGGCAGTGTCGCCGTTGCGCCGTCACGAGTGACTGTTACATCAAACGTTGTGTCGATTGCCGCTTGACCGTAAGCGGGACGCACGCCAGTAACCACAATATCACCGTCTACCACTGCCACGGTTACACCCGCTGGTGCTGTGTAGCCACGCATAACCGCACCCGTTGCAGTGCCGCCTATCTCCACTGTTGCGGTCAGGTTCGTATCATCGATGGTGATTGCGTCAGGTGTCAGTGTCAATGTCGCATCTATCGGTGTCAAGTCCACGGTCACCAGCAATGTTGCGGTTATCTCATCACGAGATACTGTCACCGCAAACGTCTCATCAATCGCCGCCGCACCAAACGCCGGTCGCACACCCGTGACGACGATCACGTTGTCTACCAACTCCACCACAACACCTGCAGGTGCTTCGTAGTCCAACTCAATCGCTCCCCCAGCACTACCCCCGATGACCGTTATGCCAGTCGGTCTTTCATTTGTGATGGCAATTGTATCAGGCGTCAGCGTCAATGTCCGGGTTGGTGCATTCACCGTCACCGTTGCTACACCCGATGTCACCGGGGCCGCACCGCCTGTTGCACTCACCACTACGTGGAATGCGTGGCTTCCTACCGTTAGGTTTGTCGGTATTGTAAGGGTCGCTCCGGTTGCTCCGGCAATTGCGGTTCCACCTTGGTACCATTGGAAGCTCAATGTTGCCTCCTCCGTCACCGTTGCGGCTACGGTCAGTGTTCCCGTGATTGCACCAGCGGTTACTGCTACGTTTGCTGGGTGCTCTGTAATCGTGATGACTGGGGTCGGTGCATTCACTGTTACCGTTGCCACTTCCGATGTCACCGGGGCCGCACCGCCTGTTGCGCTCACCACTACGTGGAATGCGTGAGTTCCCACCGTTAGGTTTGTCGGTATCGTAAGGGCCGCACTGGTTGCTCCGGCAATTGCGGTTCCGCCTTGGTACCATTGGAAGCTCAATGTTGCCTCCTCCGTCACCGTTGCGGCTACAGTCAAATTACCTGTGATTGCACCGGCGGTTACTGCTACGTTTGCTGGGTGTTCCGTAATCGTGATAACCGGGGTCGGTGCATTCACCGTTACCGTTGCCACTTTCGATGTCACCGGGGCCGCACCGCCTGTTGCGCTCACCACTACGTGGAATGCGTGAGTTCCCACCGTTAGGTTTGTCGGTATCGTAAGGGTTGCACTGGTCGCTCCGGCAATTGCGGTTCCGCCTTGGTACCATTGGAAGCTCAATGTTGCCTCCTCCGTCACCGTTGCGGCTGCGGTCAAATTACCTGTGATTGCACCGGCGGTTACTGCTACGTTTGCTGGGTGCTCTGTAATCGTGATAACCGGGGTCGGTGCATTCACCGTTACCGTTGCCACTTCCGATGTCACCGGAGCCGCACCACCTGTTGCGCTCACCACTACGTGGAACGCATGGCTTCCTACCGTTAGGTTTGTCGGTATCGTAAGGGCCGCACTGGTTGCCCCGGCAATTGCGGTTCCGCCTTGGTACCATTGGAAGCTCAATGTTGCCTCCTCCGTCACCGTTGCGGCTGCGGTCAGCGTTCCCGTGATTGCACCAGCGGTTACTGCTACGTTTGCCGGATGTTCCGTAATTGTGATGACCGGGGTCGGTGTTGCCGCACGAACCACCGTCACCGTGTACACACGATATGTCGTACCATCTTCCGCTGTCACCGTGATTGTGAACACATTATCTCCAAGCGCAAGATATAAAGGCCCCTCTACCACTACTGGTGGATCTTCAGGGCTGGTTGCAGGCCGTGTAATCACGACCGTTGCCTCGTCACAGGTTGTGGTATAGTCCATTGCAACCTCATCTACATCATGCGGCACTGCGGCGGTGTAGGCCCGGTTGTCTGCATCTGAGCCAAAGGCGCGATCTAGGGCGTGAATGACCTTGTCTTCTTCGCCCTCACTTACCACACGTAGTGTGTGTAACGTCGCATCTGTACTGGGTATAAATTCATCTGTCCCCTCGTACACGGTGACAAATCCGAAGTTGTCCCAAGCGGTAACACGGATTTCATTGACTTCCTCTGTCAATACAGAGGCCGGAATGTTCGCCGTGGCAGTCAGCCCCCTTGGGCTGAATACAATAATTTCATCGTCTAGCGGCATTCCATTTACTAGAATTTCCAGCCTATTCCTGTCCAGCCCACTCTCTAGGTCTTGCACTATTACAGTAACAGAATCAGGCCCTGTCACAATCTCTACACTTGGCGGTAAACGGTCATAATTCGCTTGCGCACCTGTGATTCCGCCGTAGAGAAGGGTGATGTTATCAATGAAAATCTCTGCTTCCATTAAGGTTGTGTTGAGTTTTCTCATCCACAAAAACGCATTCGTATTGGTTGTTCCGGGGCCGGGTATGATGATTGGCTGGTTTGGGTCGTAAGGGAGGTCTTGATTTGCCAAACCCCAAGATGGACTGTTAAACTGCACCTCAACCCATTGCCATTGATTGGTAAGTCCTGTGTTTACAGGTACATTCCACCACTTATATGTGCCATTGACGAGACCCATACGGACAGGGCGATCCGTGTGAAGCAGACCTAAATCCCCTTCAATCCGAATCCAGAACCCAATACTGGTTGGGTTTGCGCCGTCTTTTTGCTCTAGCGTCACAGGTGCCGCCGCACTGATGGAAGAGGCGGGTGTCCCTTGGTCACGAATCGTCCAATGCAAGGCACGCTCTCCGGCGTATACTCTGGAGGTGTGTAACGCATTGGGGTGGTCAAGTGGGTCTACGGTTATGACCTCCACTTCATTGTCATAGCTTCCGGCAGCAACCCAGTCTGTATTCACGAATCCGGGAACTCCGTCTTCAAAGTCGAAGATGCGGACTGCTCTCGGTTCTGTCAATGGGTCGGATTCGTCATCGATTCTGAGCGTAAGCTCTCTCCCCGCTACTCTGCCTTGCGGGTCCTCTACCTCTACGGTGAAGGTGAACAGGCCCAACTCTGTGGGTGTACCGCTAATGACACCAGCTTCACTGAGTGTCAAACCGGGCGGCAATGTGCCGGTTGCAAGTCTCCATGTCAACGCATAGGGTGAGGTTGCATGTAGCGTTGTGCTGTATACTGTGTCCAGCGTACCCGGCGGCAGTTCTTCCGTCGTAATCACGGGGGCGTTTGGATCGTCTACGATCAGTGCGAACTCTTCGGTCGCATACCCGCCTTGTGCGTCCTCTACTCGTACCGTGATGGGGAATACACCGGCAACGGTTGGTGTGCCGCTGATCACACCGGCTGTATTTAATGTCAGACCCGCAGGCATCTCACCCGAGAGAACCGTCCATGCAAGGGGTTGGTGGGGTGAAATTGCTTCTAATGCTATGTTCCACGCCGTATTCACATCACCCGGCGGCAAGGTTGTGGTTGTAATGACAGGAATATCAGTCCCTCTGTAGACAGCAACTGTCCGGGGGCCAGATGTGACAGTAAACGCACCGAAGTCTGATACACTGACCAGCACATTCCCTTGCGTTACAACTTCATTCAGCTCAAACGTCCAGTATTGTCCGCTGCCTGAGAACGCCCCCGCCATGGGGTCACCGGGGATTACGGCACCGGTGTCATTTATAATTGTAACGTTTTCGCCTGAGACACCTGTTACCGGTTGGCTGAATCTGATTTGTATTGATTGGGTCTCAGCCAGATGCGCAACACCGTTTAGCTGAGTCGCAGTGAAGAATACATGGGTACTCTCCGGATAAATCAGATGCGGCGCACGGGCGGTCATGAAGGCACTTAGACCAGCCGTGTATTGTGGTGATGCCATCATCTGTGCGGCAGTGTATCCGTTTCGGATCATCGGTTGTAGCCATGTGTTTTCCACTGCGTTATCAAAATTCCCGGTAAATCTGGCGAACACAGGGTTAAACATGGCATCGGTGTCCATCTGGGCCGGGAACATATCCATCAGAACCTCGAATACAGACAGCATGGTTTCCATGGCCGCAAATTGCCTGTGGTCGTACACATGAATCTGCGCACCAAAGGCGTTAGGATTGGTGTGGGTCTGCGGTGCTACATTAAAGTTTTTAATGCCGCCTATGTTTCTAGCCTCCGCCGTGTTCCATGGTGCAAACACAGCCGTTCTAAACCGGATGGCAGGAAGCTCTAGCGCGTTCATTCTTGTTACAAAGTCACCGACATCGTGTTGGATAAACGGATGCCCTACAAATTCATAAGACTTCGTAACACCCCAGCCCTCAAACAACTCTGTATTCCGCACCATACCCAAAGCGGAATATAGCAGTGCCGATGTGTAATGGGGCAGGTCGATGGTGGGCATGACAAAGGGCATTCCGGTGTCTCTCAAATGGTCGGCACGATTCCAGCTCTGCACTCTGACAACGGCCAAATCCATGTCCTCGAAAGCGTTTTCCCCAGCTTCATCCGATGCGTGACCCAGCTCATACCGGAGCATCAGGGCAAGCTCACCAATGGTCATGCTGTAACGGATTGGGATCGCATAGGGGCCGGTTTCCGACACGGGGCCGTCCACATCTGCGTCTCGACCGCCAAGCATGGCCGGTCTGTCCAGCACAACCACCTGAACGTCATGCTCCGCCGCCGCTTTCATCACATCAGCCAAAAGGCCGATTCTGGAACTATATCGTACGCCTGAATCTTGCATGTCAAATAGCAACACATCAAGGTCTTCTAACATCTCCGCAGTCGGCACAGTATGGGCGTCCGCCAAGCGGTAAACCGTCAAGCCGGTCGGCCCGTCCGCATACGATATGCCGCCGGGGAATGATGCCCGCTCGCTTTGCTGGTCAAAATTACCGGCAAACTGGTGATCTTGCCGCAAACCACGCAGGCCGGGTGCCGGGGCAAATGCCCTTGTGATATTGACACCACCATCCATCAGCATGTCTACCACATGGTTTAATCTGCTGTCAACCGCAGTATGATCCGCCACAAGGCCGACATTTAAACCGTCCACCAGATCCATGTGATTTGCCAGCAACGCTTCAAAACCAAGCGTCACTGTCACAGGCTCGGGGGCGGGCAAGTTGTGGGTTGTCGGGTCTGGCGAACCATAGTCGAGCATGAGGTATTGCTCACGCACCGTCAAAAACTCTGCGGATTCTTCGTCAATGAGATCCAAAATCCGTGCCAATTGTGCTTCGATTTCTGCATTGGTCGCATTGGGTGCAATGGCCCCAATCTCTCGTTGTACCCACATGTTGCCGGTTCTCTGATGCAGGTTGTTGGGTGAGTTGTGGTGGAAGTGGGTTCTACCGTGTTGGCCTGAGACCCAGTTCTCGATGCCATACATGGAGCGGAGTACCATCATCTGCAACAGAATACAGTCAATGGCCCGATAGGCGTGTTTGTCATACACATAAATTTCCACGCCGTCATGCAACTGTCCGGCAAAGTTGACGCCGCCTTGGTTGCCAATCATGGTAATATTTGATGCGGGTCTGTATCGAACACCCGGCAGGTTGAAGCTATTGAGCCGCCCGGCCAGTTCAAAGCCGTCTATATATGGTGCGCCCACCCATGTGAATGGGAATGTTGTGCCCCGGCCTTCCCCTGTGTTCGTGGACTCATGCCAAACCGTTCCCGTGTACGCAAGGGCCGCATCATAGGTGGGCATGTTGGGAGAGGGCAGGACAAACTGGAATCCGGGAATGTCATCGAGATGCATACTGCGATCCCAGCCCCGAACCGGCACAACCACCAAGTTGTCTCCCATATCCAACGGCATCACCGGATACATCCAATAGTGATCCCACTCACCGGCAAACATCAAGGCAATTTCGCCGATGGTCATGCCATGGCGAGAGGGAATCGGGAATCGGAAAAATGCACCGGTACCGATGCCGTCCACGGGATTGTTCATAGACATATTGGTGAAATACTCCACGGAACGCGGGTCTGCGGCCGGAATCCCTGGCAAGCCGGCGTTCATTCTGCCCATGGGGCCCTCTACCACCAATCCGCCGAGGGGGTTCGGGCGGTCAAGCACAAAGAGGGTAATCTCATGGCCGTTTGCGATGCTGACGGGGTCATTGTTATACTCGTTAATCATCCGCATCATGTCGGCCAAGGTGTAAATATATGTCCATGTCTTGCTGCCGATATCGGGCAGGTCAAACAGAACAATGTCAATGGGTTCATGCCACATATCGTTCGAGTCATCCAGAACAAAGTCTAAGGAAATCTCTACGCCCAAGGCCCCAACGCCTGGAATGGACGCAATCCGTGATGTGAGCGCCGTGGCTTGTGTCAGGTGGCTGGCACCTCTGGCATCTACAAGGTTTGCGGCAAATGGTATGATGAGATTCTGTAGGTGTTCCGGTGTAGCACCCTCGCCACGGGCAATTACTGCGTTGATGAACGCAACGGCTTCACTTACAGCGACGGCATCGACCGGCGGGGTGGCAATTTCTACAAAACTCTCAACCGTAACCGTTGTTGTGTTGCTGGCATTGCCTCGGCGTACTGTTACGTCCCAATCGTTCCCGTCATCATGGGTAACATCAATGATGACATTGTGCCCGAACATCCCCGGAAGGCTCATCAGATGCGCCGCAAGCGCATTCGCTCTGGCAGTATCATCCGCAGTTGCGCCACCCGCCACCGGGATGGAAGCGATCGGGCTTGCGTCGTTGATCAAGTTGACTGCGTTGGCCCTGCCCGTTGTATCTGTTCCTACTACAGGGGCCACAAACTGCGGGAATGCTTGCATCCCGTTGCCGGGCACATTTATCGCTGTGGGAATTACGACAGTCTCTGTCTCACTGCCTCTTGATACGCTGACGACCCAGTTGCCGGGCTTGCCAAAGGTGCCTCGAAATACCTCCGGCGTTGGTCTGCCCGCAGCACCACCGGGAATGCGGTGGGGGAAGAGAAGGTCCCCTTGTGCATTAAACTGCCTATGTTCGGCACTGTTATACAGGCTCCATGCCCAGATATCCGGATTTTCCGGGTCGGGGCCGTGGTTCACGGGGGCACCTGCTTGATATTGGCCCCGCACGCCATGCTCGGCGCCAAATAGTGCGACAATTTCAACATCCGCCGCATCTACCAGCAGGTTTAGCATAGACTCCATTCCTTGGTCTACGCCGATTTGGTTGGTATAGAGCGCAACGTTTTTGCCCCGGATTTGATCCAAAAATTCGGGTTCATTGAGCAAAACCTCTATACCCAGCTCAATTCCGCTGTACTCACTGCTCCACGGCGGCGGCTCAGGTGCCGCACTCGCACTGGTTCCAAGTGCTGGAAACAGGGAAAACACCATGACTATAGCAAGAAATAATGGTAAAACTTTAATGCGCTTCATTTGTAACCCTTCCTCTTTTCTCATTTTTAGGTTTTAACGGCAACCTATAGCCCTTTGCTAACATATGGTAATGCCACGTAGGGCGCAATGTCCACATTGCGCCGCGTTCACGCATTTGCGGAAAACTACGGCACAACATGGACATTGCGCCCTACGCCAATTCATCAACTATTTGTGCAACAGCCGTGCCTTACTAGCGGATATTACTGTAAGACAAATCCAAACCCATCTTTGATATACGCTAAATACTGCAAATCCTCCGGATGAATCTGGCCGACAACATTGACTCGTTCCTCTATCGGAAGGTCAACCCGGGCAATTTCCAGCTCACCTTCATAGCGCAGATATGCTTCATTGCCCACACAGATGGCACCTTTTGGCCGGAGCTGTGGTGTTGCCTGCGGAACCTTGCGTGGGACTTGCCGAGACTCTACAGAGCGCAACACATAAGGGCTGGAGTCTGGCCGGTCGTGGTGCAATGACTCTTTCACATACGAAAAAGATGCCTCCACATCGGCACGCAGGGTGACAAAGCCTTGGTTTAGCGCACAAATCTGCTGCCACGTTTCATCCGATACATCGACATCCCCAATGAGCACCACATCACTTTGCGTTTCATGAAATAGCTGTAGCATATTACGCAACACATGGGTATCCCGATGATCTTCCACTGTGGGTAACCCTTGAAACAGCGGCCCGCGATACACACGGTCTCCGGCGACGAACGACATGGTTGTAAACCCCAATGATTTAAAATACCGATTCGACTCTGCCACCCTCTCCAACGACAGCCCTGTGAGCGGTTTGGGATAAAAGTTGTGGCTTGCGACAAAGCGTGTGAAATCAGCACCCAGTGCCTGCCATGTCTCCACATCTCTGCGGCTCATGGTAGAGGCGTTGAATACGACATAAAATTCGTTGGATAGGGACACAATTTCCTCATGGGAAAAACCGAAGTCTAAACGTAAATACTCAACCCCCATTGCCTTTAGATCTTCATAGCCATCACAGCCTAGTTTCTCCAAGGTATGAGGGCTGACATCCACCATACAGTTTAAATTTGCCGCCTGACAGTCGGCGATGAATGTACGAACCTTCTGAGCATAATCATCTACCTGTTCTTCAGGGATGTGCAGGGATGTGAATACATATTCCATCCCTGCACATATTGCTTTTTGAAATATCGTTTGATTTTGCTCAGGATTCGTACCGAAATAGTAAGAAAATCCTGTTTTCATGTTCTATTCTCCATACACTTCTGCAATGCGCTTCTTGTCAACTGCGAAGAACCATGTGAGCAGGAAGCCACCGGCATAGGCACATAGCATGGCAATGACATATTGCACCTGCGGGAACCCAGGCGATATAATCAACAGCCCGAAGAGCCCGGAAACACCCTGTGAGATTGTGCCAAGATTGAAGAGAGATGCCACAACGCCGCCGATACCGGCGCCCAAACACGCCGTGATAAACGACTTGCCCAAGGGCAACGTAATCGCATACATGAGCGGCTCGCCGATCCCCAAAACGCCGACAGGCAGAGCGCCTCTGATCAAGCGTCTTAGGTTTTTATTTTTGCTTTTTACATAGAGTGCGAGACCGGCACCTACTTGACCGCCGCCAGCCATCATCAAAATGGGCAGCAAATAGTTGATTCCCGCCGTCGGGCCTTCCGGATTATTGAACAGTGCATGGATTGGTGTGAGTGCATGGTGCAGTCCCACAGCAACCAGTGGCAAGAATGTAGCCGACAGGATATAGCCGCCCACAACACCCATTGTTTCATAGACAAACTCAAGTGCGGTAAAAATGCCGCTTGTCAGCCAGTATCCGACAGGCTGTAAGAATACCACAGCGACCAGGCCACCCACGATTACCGTGAGGAGCGGCGTGAAGAACGTGTCTAGCACACCGGGCATAATTTTGCGGATGTTCTTCTCCAAGAACGCGAAGAAGATACCGGCAATGAGTGCCGCCAGCAACCCGCCCCGGGCTGGACTGAATACTTCGTCGATAATCGGAATGATAACCGGCTCTTCACCGAACAGACTAAGTAGCGGCATCGCCGGCCACGCAATAAACAGCGCACCCGCAATGGCACCCAGCACTTGAGAGCCGCCAAATTCCTTTGCGGCATTGGCACCGACCAAGAGGGGCAGGTATGCAAACAGAGCCCAGCCCAAGGTACGAATGACTTCATACCACCAGATACCGGATAGGGCACCTTCTGTACTGACGTTGATGACGTTTGTCAAACCGTTAATCAAACCGGCGGCAATGATGCCCGGCAGTAGCGGGATAAAGATATTCGCAATGCGTTTTAGGAATTGTTGAACGGGTTTGTTATGCTTTTGTTTCTGTACAGCTTTGTTTTCTGCCGCCAGATCGCTTACCTCTGCGGCTTCGCTACCGGCCGCAAGACCGGTCAGTTTTGCAAACTCATCCATGACACGGTTTACTTTGCCCGGCCCTAACACCACTTGAACGGTGTCCTGTTGTACGACCCCCAGAACGCCATCCAACTGTTTCAAGCCTGCGAAATCTACCTGTTTCATGTCCCGTACGCTTATGCGCAAACGAGTCATACATGCGGCATTTGCACTGACATTTTCCTTGCCGCCGGCTAGCTTTAGAATCTCTGCGGCCAATTGTTTGTTATCCATGTACACCTTTCCCTTCTCCATGTAAATTTTGGTGATATTAGCATAGCATCATTCTCCACGAATGTCAACAAAATTTCTCGAAACAAAATTTCTCTTGAAATTTTGTTTCATATCTGATAAAATCCTTTACAACTAGATGCAATATCAAATCATGATTAACGAAGGAGCGGAAGCGTATGAACCAGACATCGAAGTTAAATACAGAGCAATCGAACCCCAAAACAAGGCATATCGACACCATGGACACCCTCACCATGCTTCAAACCATAAACGCAGAAGATGCAGGCGTCGCCTCGGCCTGTGAAACCGTGTTGCCGCAGGTTGCACAACTGGTTGATTTGGCCTATGAGCGGTTGTCCCGGGGCGGGCGAATCATCTATTTTGGCGCAGGAACCAGCGGACGTCTTGGCGTGTTAGATGCCAGCGAATGTCCCCCCACCTATGGCGTTGCGCCCACCCTATTTGTCGGCCTGATTGCCGGCGGATACGGCGCATTGATTAAATCTGTAGAAGGTGCGGAAGACTCGATGGATCTTGCCGCTGAGGATTTGCGTGCGCTCTCTCTATCGCCGGATGATACGGTAATTGGGCTGGCATCCAGCGGTAGAACACCCTATGTCATTGGCGGCCTAGAATATGCCAAGCAAGTCGGTGCGCTGACCGGTAGTATTAGTTGTGTCGAACACGCCGCTGTCAGTGCCTATTCTGATGTGGCGATTGAGGTAATCACAGGCCCTGAAGTCATTATGGGCAGCACCCGGATGAAGGCCGGAACCGCCCAAAAAATGATACTCAACATGATCTCTACCTCTCTAATGATCAAGTACGGCAAGGTGTACGGCAACTTGATGGTGGATGTGGTTCCCTCTAATATCAAGCTAGTGGAACGTGCTTGCCGCATTATCACGATGGCAACCGGCTGTAGCGAAGAAGATGCCGCCAAGTATTTAAACATATCGGAACACAACGTCAAACTTGCCATTTGCATGGTGTTGACCGGAAAGGACAAAGAAAGCTGTCAAGCACTTTTGGCGGAAAACGTTGGGAACGTCTCTAAAACCATTCATACTCTGAAGGAGAATACCTAATGAGTCTCTTGACCAAAATCAAGAACTACGCAGCCCCCACCGCCACGGAAGAGGTTTTGATCGACTATATTTTCAAACATGGAGAAACCGTCATATACGACAGCATCCACAAATTAGCAGAGCAAACGGGCATCTCTCCGGCAGCTATTGTCCGCTTTTCTAAAAAGATGGGCTATCATGGGTTTTCTGATTTCAAATTGGCGTTAGCGGCGGATTTTGCGATGGAAAAAGGAGAAAAAGCGTACCATGATTTGTCCCAGCAAATCAGTTATGGGGACACCCTTGAAACAGTCATTCAAAAAAGCCGCCTCGCCAACCTAGACGTGGTCGAGCAGACCTATCGGCTCATCGAGCCAAAGGAATTAACCCGGGCTGTGACACATTTAAAGTCCGCCAGACGCATTTTCCTCTTTGGCATCGGTGCTTCCGGTGTGTGTTGCGATGATTTGGCGCAAAAGTTTTCACGGATTGGGTTAGAGCCGGTGTATTACGCCGACTCTCACGCCCAAGTGGCCTCGTCCATTCATATCACGGCACAGGACGCGGTAATCGGTATTAGCTACAGCGGCGATAAACGAGAGATTACTTCTGCAATTGCGTACGGCCGTAGCCAAGGCGCTCATATCATCGCACTGACGCAGCACAACAACAATCCGTTGGCAAGTCTGGCCGATTCTATGCTGATACTGCCCTCTTTAGAGCACGATTTGCGTGTGGGCGCCATTGCCTCACGTAACGCCACACTGATTTATACCGACCTTCTCTATCTCGGTTTCCTTTGCAATGATTTCGACAGCTTCAATCGCTATTTGGAGAAATTGAAACAGACTAGGAAAATCGTAAAAGAGTTCTATAATTACACATGATGGAGGCATACCCATGCTTGAACCCCGCAAGAAAGAAACCGTCATACAGATTTTTGCCCCGATGAGTGGAACGGTCGTTGCCATGGCACAAGTGGACGACCCGATTTTTAGTCAAGAAATGTTGGGAAAAGGCGTTGCGATCCGCCCCACGGACGGCAGGGTCACCTCCCCGGTGACGGGTACCGTTTCACAGATGTTTGACACCGGACATGCGGTTGCGCTTACATCAGATGATGGCGTTGAGATATTAATTCACGTTGGACTAGATACTGTCACGCTGAAAGGTGTGCATTACACCGCTTATGCCAAGCAAGGTGATAAGGTCAGCATCGGTGATATCTTGATTGAATGCGACCTTGACGCCATTTCCGCCAGCGGTTTTGATACCATCACGCCCGTGGCAATTTGCAATAGCGATGATTTTGCAAGCTTCCATATGCCGACCGGGAATCTGATTTGTGCAGGCGATGAGATGATGCGCTTGACAAAAGCAACGTAATCCCATGGTTTGATCCAAGCGAGACAAAATTTGAATGTATTTCTATCATCAATGCAGTTGCAAGGGTGCACATTTTGTGTCCTTGCAACTGCGTTGACTATATTTCTGACTTGGATTATTTACGGGGAAAACGATGGACGTGGAACGTTACGGTAGAAGTTTGGCGAAAAATTTGATATACTGATAATGAAAAACATTCATAGTTTGAGTGGCAGTGAGGTTTGATGATGTTAGATAGTATCATATCGTGGGAGAATGCCTTTTTATTTTCATCTACACTTCTTGCATTTTTTATCAAAGCAATCACCGGATTTGGGAATACGCTCGTTATGGGCTCTCTGTTCTCAATTATTGTCCTCTAATCGGGAAAAGGTCTTTCGGCTCTGAAAATTAAAGACTGTAGCAAATTTATTAGAGAAATTTGTCTTACTGTTCTTCGGATTATATATCAGCATTTACAAATCTGTCAAGGCTGTTAAGCCCTTTTAAAGCAGGTACATTCTTAATCCTTAAATTCTAAGTCTAATCTGATTTTTTCAAGTTCTATAAGCAGTTCTTTTACTCTTTCTATATCCTTGATTCTACCGCTTTTTGCTTTTCTAAAAATCGTATTATATAAATCCTCGATAAGCTCCGCACTCTCTAACCCTTGCTCTATTTTTCTCTCTATTTCTTTTTTCTTAATAAGTACTCCATAATCCAAACAAAAAGATACGATTTCTCGTACCAAAATATCTTTTTCCATTTTTTCAAATTCCCCCTTATTGTTTTTCTACTAGCAGACTTAGAAAGTCCGCAAACTTATAAATAGCACTTTTTTTGAGCTTCTTAAACTCATTGCTGTCGCTGTTATTAAATCCTAGCAAATCTACGATTTCATCTTCATATTTACGATGGATAAAATATTCCATCAAATATAATTGCTCTACATCAGATAAGACGCTTTTAGCCCAGTAGAAGTTTGATATATATTTCTTTATCTCTTCTTCGGTAAGCTCCTTGGCTGATAGGTTAAATATATCCGCTCCTAACTTCATATATGGATGCCCTCTATATTCAACCTCAAAATCATAATTTGCAGTTAATCCCTTTTGAGCGTTTAGCTTCGCCCACTCCCATTCTAGGTTCTCTAGTCCTAAAAAGAAGTTACTTACATTTCGTTTTGTTTCTTCAAAATTGAAATTATCCAAGTTTTGACTTGATAATGTTCTGTTTAAATTCATTTTATCTTTCCCCTCTGAATCAAAAAGGACAGCAAAGCATTAAATGCTACTACCGCCCTCTTAATTCCATTTTATTAAATTTTTCTGTCGTGATTTATCGACATTTGTCATATAATCAATCTTTTTATCATAATATGTAAATTAGTCCACCTTTCCATGCAAAAAAGACCTGCTGTGAGCAGATCTTTTTGCTAATGAGAATCTTCTGACAAAAATCCTCATTGTACACATTATAACACCCTCACTCCCAAAGGGAAGTGCTTCCATCTGGTAAAAAGCGGGAGCATAGCGTCATTTAGGGTATAGCCCAGCGTCATTTAGCTGTCACCTAGCGTCACGAAGAAAAAGCGACCACATTTGTTTTCAAGATGTGATCGCATTTTCTAAGCTCTTAGACTTATCTAATTTTAGCAATGCCATTGCTGTTAATCTCACCGCTAGTACCATACATAGAGCGGATTTCATCAAGGTCGTAATCTTTGCGACTACGCTTTTTATAATCCTCTGGCTTTAGATACCAAGCAATCTTTTTAGTATGCCATTTGAATTTTAATGCTTTCAGCTTATCCTTATGCGGTTTGGTATCCCCAGTTACCCAAACGAAACATCCGATAATTTCGATAGTGATATTTTCCATCTTCATAAGTTCGCTTATAAGCTCTCTGAACTGTTCCGCTGTCTCGGTGCTTTCTTGATGTGCTGTATAGGTTTTTCCGTCCTTGGTTTTATGTACATCTTTCAGCTTTGGGAAAAGCTCCTCATATTCGGCATTGACCCCTTTCATTGCTTCATGGCTTCCGCCACGGTCTGGGTGGTGTTGCATCGCTAGTTTGCGATACATAGATTTTAGCTCCTCTAGTGTTTCGGGTGCTGGTTTAAAAAACTTATTCATTTTCTCATCTTCCTCTCTATTGTAAGTTTTTTCGGACATAAGCCTGCGGGCTTAACGCCTTACCCACCACACCCAACGAGAAAGTGGCGGTGTCAATAGAACCGTGGAATAAAATTAAAGCACGTCCCGCAGGACGCACCTTTGAAATCTCCTTTATGCCGCGAAAGTCTATTGATGCCGATGCTTGCTCGTGGTACTTCCTTTTAGAGCATCAAAAAAAGATATAGCTTGCACTATATCCCTAAAGTCCTTGTCTAAGATTATTGTCATCCGAGGTACATTTGAGGTACACTTTTTCCAGTTTTGTAAAAATATGAAAAGTGGCGGATATTCTCGAATGCCCTTTTTATGGCACATTATGCCATATGCAGTCATGACCAGTTTATACTCCTTTGTTTCCAGCTGGTGCCACCAAATAGCATATAACCGTCCTGTTTAAGGCGATTATAGATTGTTAAAGGTGCTTTAGGTACACTTTAGGTACACTTTTAACTAGTTTGAAGAATTTTTATAGCTGGTTGGCTTTGCAAAAATTCTTTTTTTGTGTCCTCTTTTATACGGTAATCAGTTTCAACTAAATCTAATGCTTCAATAATTTCATCCTCTACTTCTGGAAATAAGTGAGCATAAATTTTTAGAACTACACCGACAGTATCGCCTAGTCTATTAGCAATAATTTCAACTTTCACACCTTTACTGATTAGATAACTTGCGTGTGAGTGTCTAAACTCATGATTTGTAATTCTATTGATAGAGTAACCATAAGTTTCTTCTACCAGCTTAAAATAATAATCTTTTTCTCTGTCTATTGTCGGAGTGGGCAGATGCCTATTACCGCCAAAGACAAACCATTTATCATCAAACCCCTCAAATTCTTTGTAATACTCATATAATTCCAATAACATATTTTTTAGTATCAGCGGTATTTTGATTGTCCGATTTTTTCGGTTTTTGGTGTTGGTAATTTTTAGCTTTATACCATTTTCATTGACTTCATCCGTCTTATTCGTAATTGTCTTAATTATTCTCACTTGGCTTTTCTCAAAATCAATATCTTCCCAAATTAATGCTTGGGCTTCGCCTTTTCTCACTCCTGTATAGTATAGAAAGGCAAAAAACACTTTAAATACGATTTTTGTGATAACACTTGAAAATAGATTGTATTCGGTAGGTGTTATGTATCTGATTTTTTCCTCGTCTGCAATTACCTTTTCGTTTCTATCGTGGAACGTCATCACTTTATCTGCAACATTTTCTTTTAAACCGCAGAAATGCATCCCATGTTTCAAAACCAGTCTTAACTCTTTGAATAGTGATTGCTTATATGATAATTCATAAGGTTTCCCATTAGGCTTTAAGGCTTTATTGATTTTTGATTTCCAGGCAATAACCGTATTAACCGTTATATTATGAATATTCATCTTTCCGAAATAAGGTAAGAGATGAATTTTCATGCGACTGTGCTTACAATACTTTGTAGAGCCTTTGATGCTTTCCTCAGTATAGCCTATGTATTGATAATACGTTTCTTCAAATGTCATATCAATTCTATTAGGTGTTTGGTTCTCTAAAAATAATCGTTCCTCTTCCTGTGCTTGCTTTTTGGTAAAATACTTTCGACTTTTCTTTCTTTTTCTCTCGCCATTAGCTGTTAAATACCAGACAGAAAAGTACCATTTTTCGCCCTTTTTAGTGGCTGTCTTTGATTGATATACAGCCATAGTTATATTTCCTCTTCATTATTGATTCTCTTTTCTAACATAGCCATTTTTGCTATGTAATCCATATCCATATTTAGATAATCAATAACTTTAGACATTGGAACTTTTTTCTCTTTACCGACCAGAAGCTTTTTACCACTCTCTTTTATATCAGCTTCGATTTCTTTTCTAATTTGGCGGGCTTTATCCCGACCATTACCGCAGAGTTGCTTTATGTCATTTACATTTGCCCATTGCTTACTTACTACTGCAAAAATTTGAGTATAAGTTATTTTCTTTCCCCCTAGTTACTGCATATTTTTCTGATACTTTTTTATCTCTTGCTGATAATTAAATTGCCATTGCTATCTTGCGTAACTGATAGCTTGCTGTTTGCTTCTGGCTTTATTATGATTTTCCCTACGGAAACTGATATTATCATTTTTACCACCGCCTATTACAATAAATTTGGAACCGAAACCTCGCATCCGGCGGGGTTTCTTTCCATCTCGTGCCTAAGTTACAATGAGAGGAGCAACTGGCTGACCTTCACCGCCTTGGGCTTTCACG
>Ga0131853_10008558_pt1 | contig 18667 bp, 13 predicted proteins | sample TergutLab28metaG_FD_92764 | JGI IMG/M metagenome (GOLD analysis project Ga0131853, IMG submission 92764) | Labiotermes labralis P1 segment gut microbial communities from Petit-Saut dam, French Guiana - Lab288 P1 (version 2) (version 2) | ecosystem: Host-associated > Arthropoda: Insects >...
AACATAACATCAAAACCACGCATACGCTTATATCGAGCCAGAAAATCAGACGCAACAGTGCAGTATGTATGCCCGATGTGAAACTTTGCAGATGGGTAGTATATGGGTGTTGTTATATAGAACGTATTTTGGCTCAAAGGGTGTTCCTCCTTAAACTGCGCTCATGCACAAGTCATCAAGCTATTATATCACAATAAGTCAAGGGGGTTAACAGTTTTTACGAGCAATTTTTCGGGTGAGCTGTGAACTGTAAGTCAAGCAATGTTTGTCTGAAATATTTTAATTTTTTTGTTGACTTTAATGAATCCGGCATGGTATAAATTGTATATGATATCGATGCCATACACAAAACAAAACATTGATTTTAGTGTTTTTGCACAATGAATTTTAGTGACTTAGCACAAAAACTCCCTTGCCTTGCTGCGTTATGCATTGGCGACAGTAACGAAAATCGATTATTGAACACCCATCGTGATGTTATTGCGGGACAGATGCAGTATGATAATGATAGGCACAACATATGATTGGAGGGCTATATTTTGGCTATCTTGGACAATGATATTTTCACTGTAACTTTTGATGAATTAACCGGTGCTGTCCGTTCGATATACGCAAAGCCGATTGCACGGATTTTACTGGAAAACTCTTCCGCATTGCCGTTTGTTCTTGAACGCACTCAAAACGACTTTACGTCAGAATTTGATAGCTTTACGTATGAGATTGGCAAAAGTGATGATAGCCTCAATTTTACATGGGTAACCGGTGCATATAAAGTGAACAGCCAAATCAGGTTAGACTATGAGGGGCTGCACTTCTCGTGCACTGTAGAGAATTTTGGAGAGACGCCAATTTGTGCGGTTGAATACCCATTGCTCGCCGGAATAGGCGAATTCGGAGAAGGGGAACACAATGTTGTTCATTCGTTTGCAACAGGCATTGAAATAGATAACCCTCTGCATAACTTTAAAGTAGAAAATGATGGATTTCGTTATATGCCGTATCCTGAAAGTTTTTCAGGTGCGTCAATGCAGTTCTTTGGATATGGAATGAGAGAAGCAGCAGGACTGTATTTTGCGGCATATGACAATAAAGGCTATCAAAAATGGCTAAACTTTTACAAACACGCCGGTAAATTGTGCGCAAGCCAGATTGCGGGATATGAAGACATAGGCGCACAAAAAGGGGTGAATGCAGCATGGGACTTCACCGTCAAATTTTTGCCTGTAACACGTTGGGATATTATTGCAGACGAGTATAAGTCTTGGGCGCTTGAGCAGATTTGGGCGAGTGAAGCAAGAAATCGCAATGATACTTGGCTTACAGATGAAATGGGTGCAGCAACATTTGGAATCAATGCCATGTTTGACCGTACACTGTGGATAAAACAGTATAGGGAAGACATAAAACATCCGATTTTTCACATTCTGGGTCCTGATTGGACAAATGAGCTTCAGACTTTTGGACGTGGAGTTCCGGGTGGTTATCCCGATTGGGTTCCTACGCGATTTTCAATGGAGAATATAAAGTGTATTAAGGAGCAGGGTGACAAGTTCGCTCCATTTGAATTTGATTTTTTGGTTGCAACAGACAAATCCGAGAGTGAGCAAATAAAGGAAGCCTTGCAAGTATGGCCTGAAAAACCAAAATCAGTAGATAAATATACATTTACTATGTTATGTCCAACAGAGGAATATACTCGCAACCTTCATGTGAAGCGCGACTTTCAAGTTATAAAAGAATCCGATTGCGATGCGCTTTACTATGATATTTCGGCAAACAATATTCTCAAGACATGTATGTCAGAAAAACATAATCATTCCGTTGGTGGCGGGTCAGAGCTGACAGACGCATACAAATGTATATATAACGAAACAAGAGAAGCTGTAGAGAAACACGCAGGAAAAGCAGTGCCGATTGGTACTGAAATGATTAACGAAACACTAATCGGTGGGTTGAACTACTATCAAGCCCGTGCAAATGCACAACCGGGTTCAGCACTGGAAACATGGCCGTTCCGTCCGCTTATCCGCAACAATAAAGCTCGCCTGTTGCCGCTGTTTAAGTATGTATACGGCGCACTTTCGCCGCTTAGACTAGATGGATGGGGCAAGCTAACCAAAGAGACGGGCGACTTAATATATCATACGATTGCTAAAACTTATCTTTGGGGTGGACTGTTTGAAATAAATTCAGAATACAGCGAAATGGAGCGTATTAGCGGAAAGAGCAATCTATCTGAAGAGCATTACAGCCATTTCAAACCTGAAGGATTTGCGTACGATAAGAACATAGCCGACTTTATAGGGAAATGTGCGTCACTTCGCCTCGGTCGGCAAGGTGAGGCAATGCGTAAGGGTGAAATGATTTATGCAAAAGAGCCATTGTGCAGGAAAATTCACAGAACTTATTATCAATACAATCATGGAATACATACAGGAGAGCAAAATGACAGGGGAATAATAGCTCTTGATGCCATACTTGCACAGGGCTATGAGTATAACGGCAAGCAGTCTTTATATATCATTAATACATCTCTTTTTGAAGAGGAAACAACTATTTCCCTTCCATCTCAAATGGAAAATAAGGAACTCACAATTTTCAGAAACGACACGGCAACCACTATGAAATCTGAGGGGATGTTGAGCTTGTCTCTTGCACCCTTGGAGATATTAACTATTAGAAATTGAATGAAAAGGAGAAAAAAATGAAAAAGCGAATTTACCTAAGCATCGCACTTGTACTGGCTTTGATAATGCTGATAGCAGCATGCGCACCTGATGCCCCGACCGGAGGAGGGGCAAATGGCGACGGAAATGTGGCAGACGACAATGGAAGCGTGACAGACGACAATGGTGCAGCTACGCAACCGGCGGACGGTGAAATTGTGTTTACACTTTGGAATCACAGATTTGAAGACTTTAATGTGGATTTCTTCACGAGAGTCACCGAACAGTACAATGCACTTGAAAGAGGGTTTTATGCTGATATTACATTTGTTCCCGGAGATGTTTGGGACGAACAAATGACAGCAGCACTGGCGACAGGCACTTCACCCGATCTGCGCACTATGGCATACAATCAAATTCTTAGCGCAGTAAGAAATGGCGAAATAATGGCTCTCAATGACTTGCTTCCACAATCTGCGTTCGATGATATCTATGATACAGTACTCGAAATGATTACAGTGGACGGCTTGGTTTGGGCGTTCCCGCAGCTTATTGAACCTTCTGCAATGCTCTTTTATCGCACAGATTTGTTTGAAGAGGCAGGTATTGCAGGGCCTCCGACAACATGGGACGAAATGATTGAAGTCGGCATTATTCTAAGAGACGCATTCCCTGACATGTTTGCATTGGAAATCGGCGAAATGCCTGCAATGGGATGGCGCAGTTGGGGTGAGCAATATGCCACAAACGGACATCTGGCTATCAATGACAATTGGGATACACCGCTATTGGGCGAAGGTTACGCAGCTATGGCAGAGTATTATGCAAGAATGTTTGAAGAGCGTATAGTTCCAACACAATTTCTTGCATACTATCCCGACATTGCACCATTCGGCTCAGGGCAAGTTGTAATGAAACTCTGTGGTTCATGGGGCATAGCAGGAATAGTTAACGATTTCCCTGAAGTGGCTGACTTATTCTCAGTTGCTCCGATTCCAACACGCGATGGTAACCAAAACGTGCCGACAGCAACAAACGGCGGCTGGACATATGCAATTAACTCTCTAAGTGGAAATGCTGAAGCAGCAGCAGATTGGATTTCTTTTGTATTGGCAGGAGACCCATCAATTCCGGCTGAGTTCTTTGAGATGTCAGCTTTCTCAAAAGCTTCGCCGCGCAGAAGTGTTGACGAATGGATTGCTCAAAATGTAGAACCTGAAGATTTTCCGTGGGCTGAAGCAGTTGCACACGTCGCATCTCGTGCTATTCCTGAACCTATGTATCCATGGGACATCTCTGCAGCAGTTGCACTGATGTTTGAGCAGGTTGCTATAGGCGGCTACAGCGTGGATGATGCGATGGCACAAGCTGTTGCAACCATAGAAGAAGTTATTCGCAATCAAAACCTAGCGGGCACAAATCCCAGAATGCCCTAATTAGAAATAACCGCAAAGTTATGGCATGTCCGTATGTATTTTGGTGTAGCATACGGACATGCCGTAGACAAACAATTTACAAGCAAGTAAAACGTTCTGCTAAAAACACACACAATATTCAGTCATTGCAGAATCAATGATAAGAGGTGCATTATGAAGCAAAAATCACTGTCTATGAAACGTTTAGACGGCATAACAGGTTATTTAATGGTAGGTCCGGCGGTTGTATTGTTAATTATTTTTGTCATAGTGCCATTATTCATGGCGCTGCAGTACAGCTTTTACGATGTCTCTTGGCATCTGGAATCTGAATTTGTTGGTTTTGAAAATTTCAGGCAAATAATCAATACAACTGTATTTAGACAATCTCTGAGCAATGCGCTTAGGTTTGTGGCAATAATTGTTCCGTCGATAGTAATAGTGTCGTTTTTGGTAGCAAACACACTTGCGAGTCTCAAGAGAGGATTTGCCACTGTCGTCAAGACATCTATATACATACCGGGCATAGTTTCGGGTATTGCAATAGGTCTTGTGTTCAACTTCATATTTAACTATAATGCGGGCATCATAAATCAAACAATCCGGGGCTTTGGTATGGATAGAATTGCGTTTTATACTGTTCCGCTTAATGCAATTTTGACGATATCTTCTGTCACTTTGTGGATGGCTCTCGGTGGTACGGTCATACTTATGTATGCGGCTCGTGTCAATGTTCCGGGCGAATTTTATGAAGCTGCATCTATTGATGGGGCGAATGCTTTTCATAAACTTATTTTCATAACCATACCTCAAATGAAAAATATATTTATACTTGTTACGATTTCAGGCGTTACAGGAACGCTGCAAATGTTTGACCTTCCATTTATTATGACTGCAGGCGGTCCGGTAAACAGAACATTGACGCCAATGTTGTATTTATTTAATCAACACCGTGACCAAAACAGGACGTTAGGATTTACGGTTGCCGGAGCGCTTTTAATTATGATATTTATTGCAGTTATCAACTCTTTAATATTCACTATAATCCGTTCGGAAAAATCGATAGAGGGGTGATTGATTATGAGATTGACAAAATCTGCTATAGTAGGCAAAGTAATCGGATATTTTCTCGGCTGTTTCCTTGTAGTGATTGCCGCATTCCCTTTTATTTGGATGGTAGTTTCAAGCTTTAAAACACAAGCTGAAGTTTTCGCCATTCCGTTGCAGTTTTTCCCTGCAGTCTGGGATCCGATCAATTATATAAACATTTTCAATGATCAACACTTCCCCATGATGAGGTCGCTGTTATCGACTTTTTCCGTAGCGAGTTCTGCCGTCGTTTTGTCGCTTACATTATGCACTATGGCAGCTTATGCGTTTGCAAGAATCAATTTTAAGTTCAAAAAAATCTTGTTTGGCATTTGTATTTCAACCATGTTTATACCAGGCATAGCTATTCTGATAACGTCTTTTTTGGTCGTGCATGCTCTAGGTATGCTCAATACATGGTGGGTCTTGGTTTTGCCCGGTCTTGTTTCGGGATTTAATATATTCTTCTTCCGTCAATTTTTTCTCAATATGCCTACAAGTTTAGAAGAGGCTGCGCTGATTGACGGTTGTTCTCGATTTAGAATTTACAGAAGCATCTTTATTCCACTTTCCACAGGGCCTCTGGTTGTGCTGGGCGCAGGAGCTTTTATTGGTTATTGGAACAGTTTTCTCTGGCCTTCACTGACGGTCGCAGGTAATCCTGAGCTTATGCAGGTGATGCAAGTTCTTCGTTCATATTCATCGTTTTATGGCAACGATTTCGGTGCGGTTCTGGCAGGAGCTACCATAGCGGCTATTCCCCCAATAGTTTTGTTCTTTATTTTCCAGCGCAAGATTGTCGCCGGTGTAGTGTTGTCGGGATTAAAATAAATTTCAAAAAATGGAGAAATATTAAATATGAGTTCATTTCAAACTTCAGACATGTCGAACTTATTCATCAAAAGAGATGCAAAAAGAATGCGTGAATCATCTTATGATCGCACAGGCGGCAATGATGACAGAATGTATATTAAGCCGGGAGACACAGCATCATTTGCCGATATAAAGGCAATGGGAGTGATTACACACATTTGGATAACACTCGCAAACGAAGGATTTGTGCAGGAAAAAGATAATCTGCGTAAAGTTGTCTTGCGTATGTATTGGGATAACGAGCTTGAGCCAAGTGTCGAAGCCCCTATCGGTGATTTTTTTGGTATGGGGCATGCAACAACGAGGAACTATGTATCTGCCCCGTTGCAAATGAGCCCGGAAGATGGCAAGTCATTTAACTGCTGGTTTCCAATGCCTTTTTCTGAGCGTGCATTACTCACGATAACTAATGAGTGTGACACTACGCTTATTTTTTACTTTTACGTTGATTATGAGATCGTTCCAAAACTACCTGAAAATTGTCTTAGGTTTCATGCCCGGTGGAATAGAGAGAATCCCACCGGCGGGAAACCACTCGATTCTTTCGCCACTCATCGCGATTTTTGCTTTGGTGGCGAGAATAAAGATGGTAGTGGGAATTATGTGATAATGGAAGCAGAGGGCGCAGGTCATTACGTTGGAGCGAATATAAATATTCATAATCTATGCGAATCTGCACATTGGGACTGGCCCGGTGAAGGTGATGATATGATATATATTGACGGCGAACCTTGGCCGCCACGTCTGCACGGCACAGGTACAGAAGACTATGTCAATATGGCATGGTGCCCTCAACAAGAGTATAGTGCGCCATATCATGGATTGATACTTGGCGGTAAAAATAATTGGAAAGGCAAGATTACCTACTATCGATATCACATACAAGATCCGATTCAATTCGAAAAATCTATCAAAGTGACATTTGAACATGGCCACAACAACAATCGCAGTGACGATATTTCCACGACCGCATATTGGTATCAGACAGAGCCGCATAAACCTTTCGAGCAAATTGCACCTGTTGAAAAGCGACTTCCGATAGATGAAGAAAAGCTGATCTGGAACGAGCACAAAGAAAACTAATTATTAAATTTGGAGGGCAAAAATGAATTTCAACGGATTAAACACTAATATGGGAAACCTATTTCAAACATCAAAGGCGAAAACACGCTCCATCTCACCGGAAAATTTTACAGGCGGAAAAGGCAAAGGCGGAATGTGTGCGCTTGAGGATGGAAATGCAAAACACGCAGCACAAAGCCTGGGACAAGGTTGGAAGGTGAATCCATACATAATACTTCAGCCGGGTGAAACATTCACAATAGCCGAAATAGATGGTCCCGGCTGTATTCAGCAAATTTGGCTGACACCCACAGGCAGGTGGCGTAACACAATAGTTCGTATGTACTGGGATGGACAGGAACAGCCGTCTGTAGAATGTCCGATTGGAGACTTCTTTGCTATGGCGTGGGATCACTATGCGCCGCTTAATTCGCTTGCAGTGTGCGTGAATCCCGGCAGTGCATTTAACTGCTATTGGCAGATGCCGTTTAGAAAACATTGCAAAATGACATTGGAAAACCTTGATAAAGTTCCTGTAACCATGTATTATCAGATTAACTATGTCCTAACAGAAATTCCTGATGATGCGGCATACTTTCATGCGCAATTCCGCCGTACCAATCCACTGCCTTACGGCGAAGTTTATACTATTGTTGACGGCATTCAGGGAGAAGGGCAATATGTCGGCACATATATGGCCTGGCAATCAAACAGCGTAGGTTGGTGGGGTGAAGGTGAAATAAAGTTTTATATGGACGGAGATACAGAGTTTCCGACAATCTGTGGAACGGGAACGGAAGACTATTTTTGTGGTTCATACAACTTTGAGAATCAGAGAACGAAACAATATGAAGAGTTTTCAACAGCATATGCGGGATTGCATCAAATTCTGCGTCCCGACGGCTTATACCAAAGTCAGCAACGTTTTGGCATGTACCGTTGGCACATCGTTGACCCAATTCGCTTTGAAAAAGATATGCGAGTAACCATTCAGGCACTCGGATGGCGTGAAGACGGTCGTTATCTGCCGCTGCAAGAGGACATTGCTTCAGTAGCGTACTGGTATCAAACACTGCCTACAGTGAACTTTCCTAAACTGCCGAGTAAAGACTATCTGGAAAATATCAATTGGCCATTCACTGTGAAGTAAGCGGTGAGTAAGCGAGGAATCACATGAAAATCATGCGAAGTTCAAAGATTATTTTAGCCTTTACAGTCTTGTGTATATTGTCGGGCTGTATGTTGCCACAGGAAGAGAGTTTATTGCCGCCCGACTTGCTTCGCCATGAGGAGGTAACGTTCCAAACCATTGAGGTGACGCGAGGCACGATACAAGACATACTGGAAGACCATGCTGTGGCAGGGTCTTCTATCCACTATGAAATGACATTCCACAATCGCTCAGGTTTTTTATCAGAGCTAAATGTACATCGTGGGCAAGAGGTGCAAAAGGGTGATGTATTGGCAAGGCTGGATACTGATTCTTTGGAGATTGATATTCAGCGCCAAAGAATCGAAGTGGAAAGACATGAGATGGTAATTAATGAAATCAGGCGAACCGGGGGGACGAGGTTTGCACGGCGGAACGCCGAAATGGATCTAGAGATAGCTGAGCTTATCTTGCAACAGCTGGAAGATGAATTTGAAAAAGCCACAATAACAGCTCCGGTTGATGGTGAGATTGTGTTTTTAAGCGAATTTAGAATAGGCGAATTCATACCCGGCCGTAGCATCGTTATGATAGTAGCGGATCCTGCCTTTATGCAATTTGAGTATACAGGCGCTCGAGCGGACAGACTCAGATATGGCATGGAAGCCGAAATAATCATTGACTCGCAGAGCATTCCGGCGAGGGTTTCCATGACTGCGGCGACTGCACCTGCTGAGGAGCGTGACCGCTATCGGAACACAGTTATCTTTTCGGTAAATAATCTTGATGATTTGCCGGTAGATCTAAGAATAGGCACGCGCGTTCGTTTCAGCATCTTTATTGACGAAAGTGAAGATGCCCTCATTATACCTTTGAGTACGATATCTACATTTTTGGGGCAGAGCTTTGTGCAAGTTTTGGAAGATGGGATGCGAACTGAGCGAGACCTGGATATCGGTATAACTACCCAAACTCATGCAGAAGTTTTAAGTGGGCTCGAAGAAGGTGAACTGCTGATTATCGGAGTTGAAAGGTAGTTTGGTTGTGACATGTTGATTTTTGCACTTAAAAAAATGCTTCGTAACAAATGGATGGTACTCTGTTTACTTATAGGAGCCATCGTTTTTGTTGCAGTACTTTCTGTGATTCCGACTTATTCAAACGCTGTGTATCGCCACATGTTGTTTCGTGATTTAGAGTCACAGCGGATAGCCGATGATATATATCCCGGAGACTGGGTTTTAACCGTGCAGATAAGAACTGACGACGATTTATCGGAAAGCTATTCTCGGGCAAGCAGAATCAGGCAACGGGTTGAAGATATACATATACCGTCAATTGACTTGCCGGTTTTGGCTTCACGCACACATTACTCATTAGATAGATTTTTTTATCACTCACGCATTAGGGATAGAGTGCAACAGGTTCCGATTGTGGGCATTGAAAATTTCTGGGAAAATGTTGATATTGTCTTAGGCAGAACTCCGGAAAATGGCAGATCGGACGGCGTTTTGGAATTTGTAATGTCGAGAACAGATTATCTACAATCGGATATTCGCCTTGATTATGAATTTGACCTCTTTACATATGCACTACCTGTCGGGGACAGGCAATTTGGGCGTGCCGTTTGCGTTGGCGTTTATGACCCGAAATATGAAGAACCGTTTTGGTTTGGTGACGCAGGATTTGGTGCAAATGCATTTGTAATTGATTATGATTATCTTGTAGAACGCTTTGTCGAGACTGAATCTATTTTTGTGTCATCGCTTTCGATTTTTTATTGTTTAGATTTTACTGAAATACGACTGGAAAATGTTGGAAATATACTGGAGACATCAAGGCGGGTTCGAAGTGAAATACATAGAGGTGGGCATTTTACATTCTCTATGGAAGATACTCTGCGCGATTATGTTCAAAGACGTGATGCACTTGAATTTATGCTGTGGGTTCTGATTGTGCCTGTATTAATAATACTGGTGTTCTATATCTACATGGTTTCAAAGTTGATGATAAGTCACGAGAGTAATGAAATTGCCGTATTAAAGAGCCGTGGGGCGCGTAATACTCAGGTATTTTCTGTATATGCATTGATGAGCGTGTTGATTGCAGGGATTGCCTTTGCCATAGGACCGCCGTTAGGATTGTTTGCCGGACGTGTTTTAGGGCTTTCCAACGGATTCATGGAATTTGTTGCAAGGCGCGGGTTGCCATTGGAACTTTCGCGGCTGTCATTTATATACGCAGGTTTTGCTGCCTTGGTGTTTGTTATAATTATGTTGATACCCGCTCTCGCAGCCACACGTGACACAATTGTTAAATCTAAACGGAAAAAGGGGCGCAGAGCTTCTGCACCGCTATGGCAGAAGTTGTGCTTGGATATAATTTTGGTGGCGTTGTCGCTCTATGCACTTAATCTATACAGTACAAACGCACATGTACGTGCTTTGGCTGATGTAAGCGGCCTTGACACGCCTGTAGATCCACTGGTTCTTTTGGCGAGTTCGATGTTTGTCTTAGGGGCAGGACTTGGGTTTCTGAGATTGTTTCCGTTCGTGGTTAAGCTGATTTATCATTTGGGTAAGAATGTTTGGCCGCCGATGCTCTATTCAACATTGCTATCAATTTCTCGCTTCAAGGACGGTAGCCGGTTTTTGGTGTTGTTTTTGATACTTAATATTGGACTGGGACTATTTAATGCTACTGCTGCACGAACACTCAATCGCTTCTTAGAAGATAGAGTGAGATATGAAGTCGGAACTGATATTGTACTGAACCAAACATGGCCTGTTGAGTTTTTGCATTTTCGTGTAGAAGTAGACGAAGAAACAGGTGAGATGACATATTACCGCACCGGCTCGCCGATTCACGGAGGTGTACCGGGAGCACCGGCGGCGGAGGATGGTGTACTGATAACACGCTCCCAGGTCAGGGAGCCACCGTTCGACGTGTTTCAGAGACTTGCAGGAGTCGATACAGCCACAAAAGTATTTCAGCGGGGAAATGTTAGAGTGACTTCCGGGCAAGTAAATGCAGATGCAAAAATTATGGGCATAATACCTTACGAGTTCGGTCAAGTGGCATGGTTCAGAAGTGATCTTCTTCCGACACACATAAATAATTATCTCAACCTGATGACAGCTGACCCTTCAGCGGTTTTTCTCTCGTCATCGATGCGAGATAACCATGGTTTTAGGGTTGGTGACCGTGTGAGAATCGGGTGGGGTGAACAATCAGGCACTTTAGACTGCACGATTTATGGGTTTGTAGACTATTGGCCGTCAATCAACCCAATTACTCAGCCTAACTTTATTATAGCGAACTTGAACACTATACATCGACAGATGCGAATAGAACCATATTCAGTATGGCTGGGTCTTGACGGTACAGTCTCTTCCTATGAACTCTATGAGGCGCTTAACGATGCGGAAATCAGTGTATCGTCTATCCATGATACAAATCTGACATTAATCACTGTACGGAATGATCCGCAGCTTCAAGGAATGAATGGGACACTTACGCTTGGATTTCTTGTTACGTTGGGAGTTACACTTATCGGCTTTTTGATTTATTGGATATTGTCAATAAAATCTCGGCTGTTGCAATTCGGCATACTGCGAGCTATGGGTCTCTCGCGAGCAGGTTTAGTCAGCACGCTGATGTGGGAACAGCTGTTTGTGTCAGGCAGTGCAATTGCAGCCGGATTTGGAGTGGGAATACTGGCAAGTCATTTATTTGTACCAACCTTGCAACTTATTTATGCGGCTTCGGAGCAAGTACCGCCATTTTTGATAACAGCAGATATAAGTGACTATGTTGTTTTGCTGACAACATTTGGCGGAATGCTGGTTTTAGGGTTATTGATATTGGCGGTAATGCTTAGGCGGCTAAAGCCGGATCAAGCGCTTAAACTAGGCGAAGACTAGAATTTCAAATAAACTAAGGTTGGTCCGGTTATTTGTAATTTAATGCACTAAAAGAGGCATCGTGTTGTAAATTTGTCTCGAAAGAGAGGTGACGTCGGGTTACTCCACTCGGCTCAAAATGGAAGTGTTGATAAAAAGCAATGAACTCATAAAAAAATACACTGTTGGCGGCGAAGACATTTATGCACTTAATAAAGTATCTGTCGAAGTCAAAACAGGTGCATTAACAATATTGCGGGGTCGCTCAGGCTCAGGAAAGACTACGCTTATCAATCAGTTATGCCTTCTGGACAAGCCTGATAGCGGAGAATTGATTTTTGACGGCAAAGATGCGATTCGTGCAAGTGGAAGTTGGCGTGACAATTGTAGGAAAACAAACTGTGGAATTATTTTTCAGTCGGTGGCTTTGATGCCTCATATGACGGCACAGGAAAACGTTGATTTTGCAATGCGCTTGGCAGGTGTAAATTATAAGGAGAGAACTGCTCGCGTAAAAGAATGTTTGGCGTTAGTCGGTTTGTCAAAACGTGCAACTCACTTTCCGTCAGAGCTATCAGGCGGAGAGCAACAACGTGTTGCCATTGCCAGAGCAATATCCCATCGTCCCAAAGTCCTGTTTGCCGATGAACCCACGGCAGAGCTGGATACCCAAACAGGACTGCAAGTGTTAAAAGTCTTTTTGGGGTTGATTGAAAAGGAAAAAGTCACAGTTGTAATGACAACGCATGACCCGGCTTTTATGGAACTGGGGCACAAAATATACACTATGATGGATGGGGTGATAACGGATGGCTGATGAAAAAACAAGTATAATAGAATGTGATAATTTAGTTAAAATCTATAAAACACCGGACACTGAAGTCATGGCTTTGCAGGGGCTTGACCTCACTATTGAGCGTTCGGAGTTGATGGCTATTATCGGAGCTTCAGGTAGCGGTAAGTCCACGTTGCTGAATATTATCGGAGGGCTTGATACTCCGACTATGGGTAGCGTTACTGTTGATGGTGTTGACCTTCGCAAAATGAATCGTACGGAGCTTTCAACCTATAAGCGCAAGACTGTAGGGTTCGTGTGGCAAAACAATGCACGCAATCTGATTCCCTATCTTACTGCGCTGGAAAATGTTGAAAACGTGGGACGTATAGCCGGAAGTCTTGATAAAGAATACTGTGCACGCTTGCTTGAGATGACGGGACTTACAAAACGTAAAAAAAATAAGCTAAGTGAGTTGTCGGGTGGCGAGCAACAGCGTGTTGCAGTAGCAATTGCATTGATAAATAAGCCAAGCATATTGTTGGCTGATGAGCCAACAGGAGCTGTGGATTCAAGAACTTCTGCCGGCATCATGGACTTGTTTGAAAGCTTACGTTTAGAACTGGGTATTACCATAATAATTGTCAGTCACGATCAAGAAATTGCAAAACATGTCGATCGTGTTGTTGCGATACGTGACGGAAAAACTTCCGGTGAGATTTTACGCACAAGTTCGATAAGCAGTATGGCAAATCTCTCTGCCTTTGAAGAAGAGCATCTTGAGTTGGCGGTAGTTGACCGTGCGGGGAGAGTGCAAATTCCGGCAAATTATCTCGAAAAACTGTCCATCGAGAACAAAAGCAAGGTTCGTATAGACGTAGAAGATGACAAGATAACGATTTATCCGGCTAAGGTGTAGTGCGAGATGTTTGCGAGATGCGGCAGTGTGAAGCAACTAAGTAAGAAGAAAACCGTGTTATGAGGAAAGGAACGACTAAATGAGAGTTCATGCAGGAAAATTTGAGCATATTTATGACCCAAGCATAGGTGAAAAAGAGGCGTGGTACATCAACGACCATTGTATGATTCATGATGGAGATAAGTGGCATATGTTTGGCATCACACACGAGGAGCCGGCTAACCCTCTTGAAGAAAAAGTGTTTGCCCATGCGATTTCAACCGATTTAACAGGCAAGATGTGGGAAAAGCAAGCCCATGTGTTGCCATATAGTCCAAACGACGGCGAAAGCCATGTTTGGGCTCCGCATGTGATAAAGCATGAAGATTTGTATTACATGTATTACTGTGCCGGTGGAGCGGATAATGCTCACTACAGAATTCATTTAGCTACGTCAAAAGACCTGTATAATTGGGAGCGAAGTGATGCAAATCCCTTGCTTGTTGATGGCTTTGATGCTCGTGACCCGATGGTTTTGCGTGTCGATGATGAATGGGTGATGTACTATACGGCAAATAGCACACCTATGGGCGGCAACCATTTGGTCGCCTGTGTTACTTCAAAAGATTTGCTCCGGTGGAGTGATAAACGTATTGTATTCACGCATACTTTGAGCGGAACTTTCGGCGGACCATGTGAATCGCCATTTGTAATTTACGAGCATGGGAAATATTTTTTGTTTATTGGCTCTCTGGATACCTACAGTGATACCCGCGTATACGTCAGCGATGACCCATTTAGCTTCAAGATAGAAGACGAAGTAGGTGCTATTGCTTCTCATGCACTCGAAGTCGTAGTTGGTCTTGACGGGAAATACCATGTAACTCGTGCCGGGTGGGGTGAAGGCGGACTATACATTGCGCCATTGTATTTTGAGATGTAACCCCTACTTTTATTTGACTGAAATTACGCAATGCCCCTTCTTGTTATTTTCACTCAATTGTGCTAAAGTTTATAGATGGCTGAAAGCAGCCTACTTTACTGAGGGGATGTATACGTGATAATGGTTCGTAATGTCAATATGTATGAAATTGCCAATAAAACAGGCTTTTCGCCGTCGACCGTCGCACGGGCCTTGCGTGGTGAGGGATATGTGAGGAAAGAAACGCGGGACACTATTCTCAATATTGCAAATGAATTAGGATATGCACCGAATCAAGCAGCAAGAACTCTGAAGAACAACATTACTCAGAAAATAATGTTTTGCGTACCCGACATAATGAACCCGTACTACTTCCAAATGATACGTGGCGTTAGCGATGTGCTTGAGCAACATGGATACTATACAATCATTTCGTACAGTGAACACAATACAGATCGCGAAATTAAAATAATTGAAGCATTAAACACACGTTTTGTGGATGGAATGATTCTTGGCTCATTCGACTTTAATGCGCGCTTAATGGAAGAGGTAGAAAAGAGTCACTATCCAATGGTACTGACTAACCTTGTGAAATCGTCAAATCAGAATTGCAATTTTGATTGTGTATATGTTGACCATGTGCGTGCTGTCTATGTTGCTACAGAACATCTTATACAGCGTGGGCATAAAAATATTTGCCTGCTCGGCGGTTCGCTGACAGAGCAGACAGGGGCAGAGCGTGCGCAAGGGTATAAAAAGGCGTTGTCGGATTACAAGATTGAATATCGTGATGAATTGGTAATTCAGTCGGACTTTACACGTGAAGGGGCACACAGGGATTTCTCTGCTTTTATGAAAAGCGGTGTTTCGACTACAGCAGTTGTTGCGTGCAGTGATTTAATGGGGGTAAGTGTCATGAATTATTGTCGGGAGCACAACATGAAAACTCCTGACGATGTTGCAGTCGCTACTCTCGATGATACAGAATATTGCCAATGCATATATCCCCGCTTGACATCGGTGGGCATGATGCAATATCAAATCGGTGCATTATCAGCAGAGCTGCTTATGAAGCATATACTAGGGGCGCGCATAGAGCAACAAATTGTAAAGCTGGAGCCTAAACTGATAGTTCGTGAATCGACATAGTAAAGCGCTTTTGTTTATCGAAAATAATAGAACACTCCACAACCTTACTCCTATTTATAGGAGTAATTTTCTATTGTTAGAAAATTATGAGTATATTTCAACTTTTCTATTGACTTTGATGAATCGAGTGTGCTATAAATTGTATATGGTATCGATGCCATATGCGAAAAGCGACATCACTTTTGGTGGTATTAAACAATGCACCTTAGTGACTTAGCACAAAGGCTCAAAGCATTTCACCACTTTGTGTATTGCCGATGATGCTGAAAATGTTCGCATGAACCATGGAGAACCTCAACTCCAAAAAATTATAGAGGAATATTTATTAGAAATGGAGTAATTATTGTGAAAAAGAAAAAATTGGCGATTTTATTTGTTGCAGCAGTAATGTTTATTACTATGACCGGTTTTACGGCGTTGGCACAACCGCCGGTAACCCTGAATCCTGCAGACCAACAGATGTACGACTTTGTCAGAGATAACTACATGGGAAACATGATGAATCCGACAATTACACCGCAAGCCCCCTCTTTTAATTTTGCGGGCGTGGAGAACGTACATATGCATTCATGGCTCACAGGCGAGATGTCTCCGAGCCAAACGCGCACACAATTTGGCGTAAGTCATACCGATTTAGGTTTTCCTGTAGTTTTGCCGGATGGAGATGTTTTATACATCTTTGGAGATACATTTCTCAGAGAGCCTTCAAATGATTTCTGGAGAAGTAATTTTATTGCCAGAACAAGTGATGATGATATAACAGACGGTATTACATTTGATTCAGTCTGGGAAGCAAATAATTTTGTTACGCAAGGACATGCCGGTGCGTTTATTCCCGGTGGATATTTTGGAATAAACCAAAACGGTCATTGGGAAGTGACAACTATCCCGACAGGTGGATTTGTTATTGACGATACTATTTATGTGTCATATATGTCCGTCGAATGGTGGGGGCCGGGAGGCGTTTGGGCTGCCAGATATGGTTCTATGGTTAAAAGTACCGATGATGGAAACACTTGGACTGATTTGTATAGTGCGATTAAATGGCAGGGCGACATTTATCCTAATAGGCCTATAGGTGAAAAAATATGGCCATCTATATATAGTTCAGGCTTTGAACAAAGTCATCCGATAGATGGCGGTGATGGATACATTTATTTCTTTGGACTTTCGGGTGGGCGTTTTACAGAGGCGAAATTGATGCGTGCTGCTTATGCAAATATTGAAAATCAAGCAGAATATGAGTTTTTAGTTGGATATGAGGCCGATGGTAGCCCAATTTGGGAGACTTACGCTAATGGTGGTATAGGAGATGCTATCCCTGTTATCGAGGGAGGCGTTGGCGAAATGTCGATTATGTATAGCTATTATCTCGAAGAGTGGCTGATTACGTACTTCTCTACGACTGACTTTAACACCGGCATAGGCGACTTGATGGTTATAAGTGCCAAAAATCTATGGGGTGAGTTTTCAGAGCCTCAAGTGTTGGTCTATTTTGAGGATATTCCGACACTTTATGGAGCGTTTATGATACCAAACTTCCAGTCGGCAGATTGCAGCAAATTCTACTTTGTCATGTCGATTTGGGGTACGCCTCTCAATAACTTTGCTATGGATTTGTACAATTCATTCATTATGGCTGCCGATTTAATCAGAAGTGGAGACGAAACGTGTGACGACTGCAATGCAGATCCGTGCGAATGTCCGGAGCCGCCACCACCACCTCCCCCTCCGTACGAGGAATGCGATGATTGTGGTGAATATCCCTGCGAATGTGACGAGGCTCCGGCACGTAGATGGTATCCGTCATTACCGGAAAACCGCTTTGATGATGTACCGGATCATCCGCACTGGCAGAACAACCCTGTATCTTGGGCAGACAGAAACGGCATTACTCGAGGTATAGCAGGCACAACACCGCTGGAGTTCAGACCTAACCGCCCTTTAACCCGAGAGATGCTTGCCACTTTCATGCATCGCATTGCTGACCGTCCCGAAGCAGAAGAGGCGTCTACCTTTACCGATTCAGGTGCTGTATCGACTTGGGCTGTAGACGCAGTTAACTGGGCTGCTGAGATTGGTGTGATTGAAGGGTTCACTGATGGCTCGTTCAGACCACGCACAAACATAACGAGAGAGCAAATGGCACTTATGCTGTTTAGATATGCTGAGATTATTGAGGCTGACACAGAGTTCACATCCACAGCATTTGATGAATTCCCTGACGTAGATATGGTATCAAGTTGGGCGACAGATGCAATGCGTTGGGCAACATATCACGGCATTATTGCCGGACAACGCGGCAACATGGCTCCTCATAGTGATGCAACGCGTGCCGAGGCTGTAACGATGCTACAAAGATTTGTCGACACATTCGAAGTGCCTCCCCCATCGTGGGTAGAGTATACCGGGTGAGTATTCAGTAGAGCTAATATTATAGAGACACAGATTTTGCCGTTTCCTCGGATGATAATCAAGTGAAAATCAATGACTGTAGCATATCGAAATGGTATGCTACAGTGCTTTTGGTTCAAATGCAGAACGAAAAGATTAATGACATGAAACAAATATAGTGGTAGAATTAGTGTAAATTGGAAAAGGAGTTGGATTTATTGATTGATGTTCTTATAGTAGGATGCGGGATTATAGGAACGGCTGTTGCTTATGAACTTTCGCGGTATAATCTCAATGTTACTGCTGTCGATCGATTGGGTGACGTTGCAGGGGAAACCACTCGTGCAAACAGTGGGTTAATCCATGCAGGCT
>Ga0131853_10008560_pt1 | contig 18666 bp, 10 predicted proteins | sample TergutLab28metaG_FD_92764 | JGI IMG/M metagenome (GOLD analysis project Ga0131853, IMG submission 92764) | Labiotermes labralis P1 segment gut microbial communities from Petit-Saut dam, French Guiana - Lab288 P1 (version 2) (version 2) | ecosystem: Host-associated > Arthropoda: Insects >...
ACACGCACACACACATACATGTAAAACAAACATTATTAGTTGTTTTAGACGGTGTATTTTTCTTTATTGTAGTTAGTTAGTTAGTAGGTGCTCTCGACCGTTCGACCACTGTAGTGACACGCCTGCACTGAGCCGTGAACCTTTACATCCACGACTCCTGTACGTCTTCTTGGTGATGTGATTTTGTTGAGGAGAAACTTGTAATGTTACGTGCTTAATGTTGTCAATGACGTGCATTTTATGAGCACGTTTTCGAATGATTTATCCGCGGGTAATGAGGCCGGCGTTTGAACAAGTGTACGTACCATACCCACAGAAAACGTACCGGTCAGCGTACACCAAAGAAGCATAATACAAAAAAAATGCCTTACCCATCAGAAATGTGCTAAATGAAGAGGTGCAGGTGGGTCTTTGGTGCTACTGTAACATATGGTAAGGTGCACGACGGAATAATTGCTGATTGTACATAAATGTAAGGAGTTGGACTTGTAAAATTTGCCGTTGATTGTATAAGAAGGACTTTGCTGTTTATTACCATTGCTGAGAGACCCTCAGATGTTACGAGATTAATGTTATTTCAGAAAACGCAACAGAAACAAAATTATCTTTTTATGAGTGCTTATAATAAAGGAACGACAGATGAAGTCCGCTACTGCATGCGGCTTCAATTCGGGAATAATGAGCATCCGCAGTTCCTGTAGACATTACTAGAAAACAAACGGTTGATCACTGAAATCGACAGGGTCGTAGCAGGCGAGTGCCTTGCCATATGCAATGAGGAGAAAATCCATTTTGATCTGTGCACATATTCTATACGAACATTTACTGAACTGAACTCTCTTTGATGTTTCAGGTAAGTGGAATCAAGTTGCTGTTTGCAATCGCACGTAATATCCCTTGCCGTGTAAGTAGCCTATATACTAGGAGACATTTGTCGCTCTCCAGATATGCGCAGCTGATTACAAACTGAAATTCTCTTTACTGAGCCATGACATATACAGTAACAGTTATATTGTACGCCTTATCTGTATTGTAACCACATGTTTCGGCTAGTAAATAGCCGTTTTCGAGTCGTATGTGAAGTTTAAGTACATTGAACATAACTCACTAAAATATTTTATGCCATTTGGATAAGTGGCTTTAATGTGTTTCAGAACACTAGGAAAAAAATATTGAATTGTAATGCAAACAGGATATTAGATTGTAATATCATACGTGTGCAAAGAACCCAGCGGAGTGGATCAAGAAAATTCAAAGTTGTGGAAGACTCTTATTTCGACACTCAGATTTCTTGAACATAGTCAATGCTCGCGGAATACACATAAGGCTCATGACGTTTATGCTTTGTAATATGTAACAGACATAGTGTATCATTTGAAGGTGTCATTGTACTTGAGTGTTTGAGTTCAATTATTGCAGTGATATGTTCGAAATTTATGTTAGACTAATGGTATCCTATTCGACAGATGGATGCAACTCATCCATGTACACCAAGTTTACAAAAAATCCCAAATCTTCTATACACGTGAACTCCCTTTCATGTTACGGCGATAAATCCCCATACTCAGGGAGACATAACACAAAGGCATTTCAAACCAACACATCAAATTTACATATACAGTGTTAAAAGTAAGACGTCAGAAGTAAATAATAAGCAGTAAATGTTGGTAGCTGTAAAGATAAATGTAAGGGTATATTGGCTGCGATATGCTGTCATATTCTCGAATAAAATTAATAGGCATTGATATTACCCAGGCTCAGTTCGTTGGAGGTTTATACTGAAACGATAATTATAAACCGAATTGCATTAGGTTTGAACTCCGTAGGGGGTAAAAGTAGCGTTTTTAGTTTCACTGACATATTAGCCCTTCCAGGACGAAACGTAATCCGTTCTACATAAAGAGCAAGGATGTACTTTCCGTTTCTGTTGAAACAAGCCATTCAATTAATATTGCAAAAGGCAAAAGTCGCTGTTTGTTCTGATATCCGTACAAAACATAAATATACTTTGTGGGCATAACATATAATTTTTTTTAGTGCTGAACGTGATGGTACACACATTCAGACGCACACACCCGGTGGAACTCCTCTGGACGGGTGATCGGCCTGTCCCAGAGGCCGCTGCCTACACAACACGTACAAGAGGCGAAAGAACATTCATAACTCAGCGGCATTCGACCCCACAGTGCCAGTAACCGCGCTGCCACAAACATACTACGCCTTAGATCGCACGATCACCGGCATTGGAACCAGAAAGGGAAAAGTGCTTATAAATAACAAATTATTATATAAAGTTTTATGACTTTACAAAGCATAGAATATTGCGTTCATATCTGTTATTTGTGAGTAGACAAAAATATTAATTTATATTAAAATTATTAACATATGTTTATTTGTGATGTAGTACTAATAGTAGAAGTTAAAACTGAGTTACTCCTTTAATGCGTGCATGTTGAGGTGAAGTGGCACGTACGTTTTATTACAAAATGTGGATATATATGTACACTTTTTTATGCCTCAGGATTTCCGTAGAGCGTAAATCTTATACCAGAAGAAGTGAGAGGAAATATATAAAATCGTTTCGTTGTAGCCAAAACTGTGAAGGTTATAATACGACGAAGCCTGCCTGTAACGGAATCGCAAGGGATCGATATCTCTTCCACGACTGGCAGGTTCCCTTTAATACAGGTACATGAAGATTGGATCTTCGGGACTGTAAAAGTTTTCCGCTAAAGACGGGTTTCCGTTCTGCACAGGTTCCATTTGAGACGGATTTCAATCTATTAACATTTGTGTGTAGTCATTTTCTTACATTCGTTTACGTGATATACAACAGGATGTCAACCTGAAACTGTATTTGTGTCACGTGGTGTTGAACTGTGTCACCACGTGTCCACAGCGTGAAGCACTGATACAAAGTATCGGTTTCAAGTGCGGTTTTGCCTCAGCACTAACACACTGTCACTATCATTACCATTCGTTGCTGAAACTGGGGTAGCCTCGCCCGTACCGAAAAATAATGCCAGCATTAGGAGATCAGAGTCACGTCAGGGACGGTAATGCAGTGCGCTGTATGCATGTCTAGTTGTACTCTACGATGTGTCGGTTGGCGTCTGGCCATGGGAATGAGATGGCCTTGCAAACATTGCATTGCTTCCTGGGGCCCGCGGCCTGTCGTGACCCATGGCGCCACCAGTGGTCCTCTTGACGGGGACGCGTTCTAATGTCGCTGCTGCATCTCGTGTTCACATTCGGAAGGACCTTACTGTCTTTCCTTTAGCTGTCTGCTGCTACGTTAAACAGACCTCATGGCCTTCAGGCACACTTCTGCCCTACAGAAGAAAACGAGTCTCTAGACCATGGTTCGGATTGCGACCCTAATTTGGAAAATTGTTTTAGGTTACTTTTGTATTTGAAGTGTAAAATATACACCGACACCTTCCTAGCGGCACATTCAATACAGTGACTAGGGTACACGGTTTCACTTCCCGCAGGAGTAAAAATTCTTATGTTTTTGACAACATCCAGACCGACATTGAAACCCACCCAGCGTCCTGTCCAGAGGTACCGCGGGGCTTTCCCCGGGTTAAAGCTGACCTTCACCTCCGTCTATTGCCGAGGTTAATAATCCAGGGAGCTGTAACTCCACTCCCCCTCACGTCTTCGTGGTGCGGTCCTTAACCAAGGACAGGGGCACACACGCGCGTGCACTCGGTAGGACTCCTCTGGACGAGCGATCGGTCCGTCGCAGAGACCTCTACCTAACAACACACAACACAGCAGACATCCGTGCCCCGGCGGGATTCGAACCCGCAATCCCAACAATCTAGCGGCCGTAGACCTGTGCCTTAGACTGCGCGGCCACTGGGATCGGAGAGGGGCTGTTTTACCGTCACCTTTCGCCCCATCCTAATGAGATGTACGTAGGTGGAGCACCCAGATATTATAACAGCTCGTCTGCACCGAGCCATTGCTCAGGCGGTCAATCGCCGGCCTGGTGTCATGGAGGCCGGGGTTCAATCCCAGGCCAGGTTATCTGCAATTCGTGGTGGAGAGAGTGGCACTGGGGAGAGGGTTTTCACAGAGTTCTGCGCTTTTCTGCAGTCAGTATAATTCCACCGGTGCTCCTTATTCATTCATCTATCACCGACAGTATGTAATAAGCAGTTTGTCTTTGGCTGAGAAGACAAATAGACTGTCAAACGGCTCTTCCTGGCTGTTAATATCAAATGATTTTTACGAAGTTGTAAACTTGTAACATTGAACACGGAATGTAAACGTTTTTAGATATCAGATACGTTTTTCTTGGTAGGAGGTACGATTTTTCTTCCCGCTGTTACTTACAAGGGCTCTCGGGCCCACTCAGATTCGCTACCAATTGGTACCGGGGACTCTACCCGTGAGCAAGTCACCCAGCTGCTATAAATAACCACTCACCTTCATGTAACGTCAGGGTTAAGAACTCTCCACTCCGCTGTACCTTCATCACGTCGTACAGATAATAGCGCTCGCTGTAAGCCTACAGCCTTGTTATGTGACGCAAGTTAGCTCAGACTACGTTGTCATAGTACAGTGGGGTATGCTATAACGAACGAGGTTCTAGAACCAAGTTCCTTCGTTCTAGCATATCCCACTATACTCTTCGTGTAGAGGGTATTCACTAAAGAACTAAATATATCCATGGAGCAGAGTCATTCTTAGCTACTAGTTTCACAGCCATTCAAAAAATTCCGCGCATTTTATGCAAACCAAGGGTTCATTACCGTCACTTATACGTATCCTGAGCCAGATCACTCCAATCTATGCCTTCTAATCTATTTCTTGAAGATGCATTTTAATATCCTCCCATCTACCTCTTGGTTTTCCAAGCGGCCTCTTTCCGTCAGGTTGCCCAACCAAAACATTCTATGAACCTCTTTTCTTCTTCATACATGCCACATGTCCCGCCCATCTCATTCTTCTTGATTTGATCACCCTAATAATGCTCGGCGAGGAGTACAAATCCGTGAAGGTACTCAGCATGCAATTTCCTCTTCAGCCCTGTTACCTAATCCCTCTTAGGTCCAAATATCCTCCTCAGCACCATGTTTTCAAACACCCTCTTACAAAAGAGCAGGCAAAATTTTAGTTCTGTATGTCTGATGCCTTCACGATACGCAGTATTAAAATGAAATTACTGATTTGTACCCAGGAGGTAATCGGTTCGATTGTGGGCTGGGACACTGAAAATATAACTTAGATTTATCGTGATTTCATTTAGTCCTTTCAGACAAGCGCAGAGGCACTAAAGTAGGCCACGACTGCTTCCCTCCACATCCTTTCCACTTATTATTCGGTAATCATAGTATAACCGGGCACTACATAGTCTTGAACAACTACATCATCGTTAAACAACCATGAATAAATAAAAATTATTGTAGTTTCTGAGATGTGACGCCATGGATATTGCTAGAGAGAGGTATGGTGATCAAGCTAGGAGACAAAAGATTCTTCACCATAGGACTGACTATTTATTTGGGTTGTAATGCCGTGTGTGTGTGTGTGTGTGTGTGTGTGTGTGCGCGCGCGTGCGTGTGTGTATGTGTGTGAGCGTGCTCCCACGCTCGCCATGTACCGCCATTAGGATTCTTACACATTGCATTCAGTTGGCATGTTCGGAGATGTGTACTGTGCGCTCAGCCGTGCAGTTGAAATGACATCCTTGGAAAGTAATTCACATGGCTCTAAAGACCTTCTTTGTGATGGTGGTGTTGACGATAGTGAGCATGATGTCATGGCCGAAGAAATTTCGATACTGAGCCTATTGTATGCAAATTAGCTACATTTCTTGTGTTAAAATGTACCGAAACTTACACGAAGTAGGTTAGGTGTTCTGTTTGATTTCCTACACGATTTGTTTGAAAATTGTGACCAATGTATTTCAATGATATGGATCTTGATATCAAGGTAATTTTGCATACAAACGCTAGGAGGGTCCAAAGTAACTTTCCTACAGCCATGTTCAATAAAGAGCTGCATCTGTTCCCATTTATATCGTCACTGTTTATTCATGGTGATTGCTTGCCTTGGTTTATTTAACGATTCTTTTTCAGCTGCAAAACTTGGTAGGTCGAACGGTAAGATGATTGGTGATGTAGTAGCTTATGTAGTAGGAATAATTAGTCGTGGGGTATTTTAACATATCTCGGTATATTCTTGGACAGACTGGGAATGTATCGGAAAACGTGAATTTGAGTAGACGGTATCCCGAACAAGACTGGGACTTGGAATTTCCGGGAAAGGAATTATGGTGATGATGAAAAAGATGACAGCAACAACAACAACAACAACAACGACAACAACAACAGCAATAACAAAAAAAAATGATGATGATAATAATAATATTAATAATAATAAATGCTTGTTAATGAACATTGAAATCCAGGATAGTGAAATGTGGTCAAGAAGGAAACTGAAATGATTTAAAAGTACAAAAACTTACAATTGAAATAACAGTGAATGTGGAATGTGAAAGTAAAAGTGATACCAGGAATAATAGGGGCAACAGGAACCATCTGAAGCTTACTCAGACAGTACCTGAGTAACATGCGGGGGAATCACGGTATCAAGGGACCACAGAAAACAGCCATATTGGGCACTGCGCGCATGCAGTGGGAAGTACTGATATAAAAGTACAAAACATTCAACAAGTCACTGAGTTTGTGTGGTTTAAAATGGCATGTGGTTTAATGAATATATGTGAGGCAGGTTGAAGGACTCGATCTGTCTCTGAAGGGACAAATTAAATCCCCAGAAGTGTCAATGACAGCAGGCAGCATCGAAATTCGACCCACGGTCTGTTATTCCAGACGCTTTACTAGTCATTTTGTTTCTCAAAGCACTGAGAGCTGAGCAGTTTGATTTCATCTGTAACGTTTTGGATTGTATGAGAGTGATGCCTGATTGAAATATTGCGCGGGACACCGGCTATCCTCACCGGGATTTTTGTCGGCTTCTAGAGACACCTTACGGAATAATACCGGTTATTAGATTACCACCGCCTTCGTTCCACATCTTTACGGTTATCCTACGCTATACCGACTACGTTATCCTACCACTCAATGCTATGTAGGCTTGTTTCAGCCGCCGACTGCTGCGTTCTGCAATGGAATATTCTTATAATAAAACCAACGAGATGCACTAATTTCTCAAATTTATTTTTCGAACAGAACTCTACATGTTTCGGACAGGTTTTCTGTCCATCATCAGGAGTCTAGTACTGTACACACAGCAATAGGTATATGTCATACAGGTTATGCTGATTGCTGTGTGTGCAGTGTTAGACTCCTGATGGTGGACAGAAAACCAGTCCGAAACGTGTAGAGTTCTGTTCCAAAAATAATTTTAAGAAATTAGTGCATCTCGTTGGTTTTATTATAAGATTATATCACGAAGCACTGTCCTCAGAGTGTCAAATTTGCAATGGAATATTTTTTCTGTTTTTTTAGTTTTCCATGATAGTGTCGCCAAATTCTGAGGCAGTCTTTATTATTTGGGACCTTTCAGTCTTTCATCTGTCGAGGTGTAGTTGCGGCCTTCGATCATACGGGATGTTACGCAGCGTATATTGATAGCCGCTTACCTGCGTTTCGGGACATCCTATCGTTCCCATCTTCATGGGTTGAGCAAGTTTTGGCCTGTCTGACTGACTGTTCCGAAATATGGTTAAACAACGACCAACGTACACTGCATAACATCACAGAAGAGCGAGGACCTCAAATTTTTTTATTATTTGCTCGTAATGTGACAGATTTTGTCGTGGTTTACTGTCCGTGTACGTGCTGTTGTGTTTTCGTTTTTAGGCGGTATTTATGACGTAATAAAAAACGCCTTGTGTGGAGGGCACATAACTTATGTCCATCAATCGTGTGTGTGTGTGTGTGTATGTGTGTGTGTGTGAGTGTGTGTGTGTATGTGTGTGAGTGTGTGTATGTGTGTGTGAGTGTGTATGTGTGTGTGAGTGTGTGTGTGTGAGTGTGTGTATGTATGTGTGTGTGAGTGTGTGTATGTGAGTGTGTGTGTATGTGTGTGTGAGTGTGTGTGTATGTGAGTGTGTATGTGTGTGTGAGTGTGTGTATGTGTGTGTGAGTGTGTATGTATGTGTGTGTGAGTGTGTGTATGTGAGTGTGTGTGTGAGTGAGTGTGTGTGTGTGTGAGTGTGTGTGCGTATGTGTGCGTGTGTGTGTGTGTGTGTGTGGGTTGTGTGTGAGTGACCTAGTATTGAAAACCAAATCGTTTGTCGCATTTTTATGGAATACGATATATGAGTTCTTTATAAAAAGTTGTCGAGCAAACATGAGTCGTTATATGTGACAAGACTAACACAACATGAACTTTATATATTCCATCCAATGTGTTACAAGTACACTACATGTTTCGGCCTGAGACCATCATCAAGTGTACTAATACAAAAACATTAATATGAAGAAGATATCTAGTTAGTGTGGATCAGAAAAGGGACCTCTTTTTTTCAACTGTCGTCATGTACAGAAGTTCCGTGCACTAATAGTATATGTGTTTAAAACTCAAAATTTTGTAAAAATTATTATTTCCGTTTTCTTAAGGGCAGCATATGTGCCGGAAATGGGAAGAGTTGTTTCCTGCTACATAACCTCGAATTTGAATGCTTATGGTTTTTGTTAATGGTTTTTCCCTTTGTGGGCTGGAACTGTAAAATTAAGAACGTGATGCTGTGTTGCTTGTCCGTGTACGGTTCGCAGTCCTTCTTAGGGGAGTAAACAATTTTATACCCTTAATTTTTACATTTCTTAACCGATTTGGGCGAAATTCGGTGTAGCATGTCTCCACTTGATGTCGTTGGGTAGTTCCGAGTCACATGACATTCGATATAGTGGAAGCCGTGCTTTACTGAAGGGCGTAAATCAAGTTTTGCCCGCACTTTCTACATTCTTCATCAGATTTGGATAGAATTCGGCAAAAGAAATGCGCGTAAATACTTACTGGATGCTTGTGAATTTCGTTAAGATCCACATTCATTTTACTGTTTGATTGATATTCGTTGTAAGGATCTGAACGTAATGCTGGTAAACATTTGTGAGTTCCGCGAAACTCGAAACAGGGATTGCCGTAGTTTTCTTTCGGGAGTAAATCGAAGTACCCTTCAGCCTGTACCGTGAAACTGTATGACGTTTTGAAAGTAAAGAACGCCATGGTAAAGTCTGTGTACAGAGTCAAGAAGTACGTAATTTGAATTCTTATTATTTCTAACTTCTTTCTTTTTCCTTTCCTTCACGCCTTCTCGAAATTTTGAAGCGGTGATTTGTTTGTGGCTGCAGAGTTCACAGGTTCGATCTTTCACATCCGCTGTCCACCCCAGTCGGTCGTTGCAGCCACACCTTTGCTGCCCGAATTGCGTGCTCCATGCTGTTCCTATACCAGACACCAATGCATTATCACAGTGTACCCCACAACTATCAATAATAATGCAAGGAAAATCAAACAAATTAAGTTCAGTGCCTGTTATATAAGTGTTGCTGTGTACCATGTACTGGCTTATCTGGGTTTCCTGCGGGAGGAAAGCTTGTTGGGTGTGTTCTTCGAAGAGAAAACAGGTGTACAGTGTTCACTTCTCTTTCTGTAATGTGGCACTGTTCTTGTATCCGTTTCTGGAATTTGTGGGGTGTAGTGCGTATTTGCGCGAGAAATGGCGGGTTCTATTTGAAGTTTTCTTCTCTTGCATTTATTTCTGATTTCACCCGTAACGGGCATGTGATTCATATACGGAAAATTATCGTGGACAATGCAGTTTGAAGTTTTCCCATCGCGTTTATTTATTTATTTATAGAGTTAAGGGAAAAATGCTTTTCGACAGTGACGCTCGGTAATTCCGATACGCAGTTGATGTATTCGTTGTTGCTGATGTGTACTTCAACATCATTTGGGCTGAGTTGCGTTAACAATTTTCATAACACAAGTGTATTAATCCGGAATAGCGTAGTCGGTATAGCGACTGCGATACGGGTTGGACGGCCCGGGGTTCTAATCCCCATATGGACAGGAGTTTTTCTCGACTCCAAAATATTGAAAGCGGCTCTGGGGATTACCCAGGTTTCTAATCAATGGGTGCCGGAATTCTTTCCCTTGTATAAATCGGCCGGGGCGTGGTTAAGATTGAGTGGATCCATGCCTCCATGGCATGGACATAGAAAACTGTATCTATTTTAGTAGTATAGTTGCTGTTTCTTTAGTAGGGCAAGACTGAGGGGCGGGCCAGGCGGGCAGCTTCCCGGGGCGCCAATCTTCGTTAAGACATAACTGGGATAATAAGAAATACGTTGCTGGTAAACTGAGGTTTCCTCGCGCGAAAGAATTTCTCCGACGTCGTCTGTAGTGTGGCAACGCGCCGTCATAAATATTCGTCGTCTCTGTTGTAGACAGAAAGAGTTTAAAGAATATCAGTTTGAAGGGGCGCCAAACTATTAGCCTGCCCGGGGCGCCCACACGTCTGGGGCGACCCTTTGCTTTAGGCCTATCAATAATATGCACAACATTCACCCATGCGATTTCTTTCTTCACCTCTTCCAAATAACCAAGTGAACCTGGTGTATTATAAATAGTAACATGTACACAGATCCTGGTCCGTGGTTTCCGAAAAGGTTTCACTGCCGAAAAGTCTCCCAAAACGATATTCTGATGACGACGAAGAGACGTACCGCCGACGGCCCAGTTATGTGTAAACTACCACTTTGCGGCCCCCCCCCCCTTCGCACGTACCTAGTTTGTGTATAGGATCGCTGTTTAAAACAAAGTAGCGTATTTGTCCCCAGCACTCCGTTTTATTTCCATGCGATCCTCATCGCTTCCCGTACTTCTGCTACAATCAAAGCGATCACTTGTAATTTTTCACGAGCACAACTTCTCATGTACGTACTCAACAAGCACGTGGTTGCCAGCTGGTGGTTGTAGCTCAGCAAAAGTCGGTAATGGCACCGACAAGGCTCTGAAAGGTGTAAATCGTTGAACGGCCCGGACTCTGATGGGGCACAAATAGTAAGTGTCTAAATGGACCTTAATAAGCCTTGTTACTTTCAGGTCATTTTAGGCGGGAACGCATAATGAGGTTATTGGCTAGGGGCTGGGCAGTCCGGGGTTCGAATCCCAACAAGGCCAAGATTTGTTTGTTTCTCAAAACGCTGTACAGGTTCGGGTGGGCCCACCCAATGGGTACCGCGGTTCTTTCCCGTGAGTAAAGCGGCCGAGGTGTGATGTTGACCTCTTATCACCATCTAGCGCCGAGGTTAAGAATGAGTGCTGCCATAATTTTTTTTTCCTTCATTGCTAGACAGCCCTAGTGGGTTGAGGTTTCGATATCACATTCAGACACACCACAATAGGTAGGAATCCTCTGGGTGACTGATCGGCCCGTCGCAGAAACCTGTACCTAACAACGCACAACACCCACAAGAGACACAGTCGGTTCTAACCCACAATCCCAGCAAGCGAAATGCCGCAGACCTGCGTCTTGACAGCGCGGCCACTGGGATCGGCTGCTATAATTCTACTCCCCCATATACCTTCGTGGCGTTGACAGCGACAACTTCACCTTTACTTTTACTGTATAGGTCATTTGTTAGCTCTTGGCCGGTGGAAAACGTAGAGGAGCTGGCGGGCGGAGCAAGTGGCAAGGACGGGGTGTTTTTTGTGTTGCATCTGTTAGTCCGTTATCGCTCCCGCTGTGCAAGTGACTTGCTCTTAGCCTTCCGCCTGAAAACCTCACTGGCCAAAAGCTAGTAAATGACGTATACCAGCGGTTCCCTAACTTTCTCAGTTCCCGGCGACCATAGTGCCTCAGCAATTTTTATGGCTTCACTAGGAACAAAAGAAATACCTAACACTTCCGTTTATTAAGTGGTTAGGTCCAAACAATAACTATTTGTCCTAACAACTTGGTTGCCGTTTGAAAGAAAAAGACAATTAAATTTTAAAAAAACCAGTATTTTGAAATATCCCACAGAGCACAGTTTGGGATTTGCCGGCCTATACATTAAGTCTATGTTTCCTTAGTAGGGTGTGTTTTCTTGTGTTTCACAGTACAGCGCATGTTTAAGATAAACCTTATTTCCGTATTAAATGAGTTTTACATTGTTTACAGTTATTGTACAACGCAGGATTACGGCCAACTACAGTCGAACTCGGTTATAGCGTCATGAAAGGGACTCAATATTTATGTCGTTATAAGCGAGTGTTGTTGTAACCTAGGAGTGTAATGTTACGATTAACAGTGAGAAATTAATTTTTACCACAGAACATCTAACGTTATATACGAGATGTCCCATAAACCAATGTCGTTATAATCGGGTTCAACTTTATATTTTATGATACCTTTTCCTTTTTGAACGCGAATATTGAAACAAATACTGTATTGTGGATATTTTAAGGAAATTTAATTCCAGGAAATGAGTTGTGAACGCTGTGTATAATGTACGCTTTGCTTTTACTGCTGAGGCTTCCATATAGATAACCCCGAATAAAGAGCGCAGGTATATGTATACTCAATTACTGTGACGGAGGAGAAGGGTAGAGTCACCCACGTCTCCTGGCAGTGGTCTCTTCTGTCAGTGCGCCAACAGCTGTCGCGTGTTTGCAACATGGCAAAATTCCCAGACCACCAAATTATTTAGATCATGTTAATGTGATTTTTTTTCGAGTGAGGACAACCTTATAACCAGTTTATCATAATGTTAAACGTTATTTTGCTTCATCGCCCCGCTTTTTGTTTAGTTGCAGGAAATCGGCGTGCATGCTCATCCAGATTTAATCAATCTGCGACGAACTTTTTTTTTGTTTTAGAAATGAAAACCTGCGTTTGAATTTGTCTGTGGGTTTGAATATGTTCTTGCGTGTTTGTGAACTGTGACCTTACATTGGATATGTCCCCTGTCCGAGGAGTTCCACAAAATGTCTTAAATCATTAGCTTTTTTTTTTCTATGGCGCTTCAACCCGGTTCCGGGTCATGACCTCACAATGGAGGCTTCACCATCACACTCAGACACACCACACTCGGGAGCACCCCTCTGGACTAGTGATCAGCCCGTCGCAGAGACATCTACTTGACAACACACAACACTCACGAGAGACAGACATGAATGCCCCCGGCGGTATTCGAACCCGCAATCCCAGGCAATGATAGGTCGCGCAGCCACTGGGGTCGGCTCCTTAACTGTTACGGAGCTTAACTCTGGATCCGAATGTCGCTGATGAAGACATACCGTAGTTACTAGAAGCAGAATGGTAGTGTTCCATGAGAAGTTCCCACTGTAACATTTGTATAACTATGTTTGTATGTACACAAACTTGACTAAATACAGCATGCAGATTCATGATCTTCCATGGACAAACATGCAGTTATGCGGACTTTTTTTATTGTGCAACAGCTCAACTCGGGCCTAGCGCACCCTCACTCTTAAGGTTTCTGGATCACATACACAATTAGACACACATCTCACCCGGTAGAACTCCTGAACGTGTGATCAGCTAGTCGCAGGGGCCACTACCTACACAACACACAACAAGCACAAAAGACGAAAATCCATGCCCTCAGCGGGTTTCGAACCGGCATTTCCAGCAGTAGACCGGCTTCAGACCCACTACTTAGACCGCACGGCAACCGGGATCAGCATGTTAACCTTATTCATTTGTTGTGTTTCACCGGCCTGTTTACATTTGCTGTGCTGCTGTACGTTAATGAGCCCAACAAAATGTAGTAGCCTTTTGTTGGACTCTTGAGTGTACTTCTGATTCACGGAATACACGAAAAATGTAAAGATTACAGCATGTGTGTACCTTATACTCAAGAGCCCGCTTCTAGTCTGTCTCTTGTCCCAGACTGTTAACACCTACACGCTCTTATCCTGCGAATGGTGAACGTACATTTCATGCTTTATATGTTCCATAATTTCGGTTCATTAGTCAGTTATTAAAGAGCCCAGTTATATACACTTAACATGTTACTGCAGTCTCCTAAATATCTTCGCCCAGTATGGGCCATCATGGGAGAAACTCACAAGAGATGCTTATGCTGCATATATATCTGTGTGTGTGTGTGTGTGTGCGCGCGCTCATAAATTGCACCTTGTGCGTGTAAAGGTGAAGCATTTTCTACACAGGCCTATTGCAGACCCTTAGGGTTCCCGGAGGTTGAGGCTTCCATATTTCAAGAGAATCGGCACATGAAGGTGGTATGGTTGTCGGTCCAACGCACAGACCACTTTTACCCCAGGAAATATTCCTGGTACTCATTTTTGTTACAGATTGAATCGACCCCAGGGCCATACTGCTGTCGGAAGCGTTATGTCAATGGAAGATTACAATGACATCGGGAATCGATCCCACGGGTTACCCGTCCAAGTACAAACCATGCCCATCGTTGCTTAACTGCGGTGAAGGCGGACAAGAAACGATGTTTTAAAAGTGGTGTGGTCGTTGTCTCCTCGGTCATGTATAGAACCGTAAATTAAAATTAAAACCGTAAATTAAAATTATATAAAGGTGTGTTCTGCTTGGGCGTAGGAAGTTGTGATGTAAAATGAAATAGGCATTCAGACGTGCAGAACTCTCTTCACTTAGAAAATACCAGCATAATGGAACGTCACAACAGTGCATTCATTCCGTCAGGTGGATGCAAGTTTAGCAGATATTTGACTGCAAATTTGGTTTTACGTGAAAACTTTGTACTTCCTCGATGAACAAGCGTTTTATAATTTTGAATTTTAATTGTATATGTGTATGTATGTATGTATGTATGTATATATATATATATATATATATATATAAAAGCTCACGAGCTGCTATTTATGAGGAAACATATGTCATATGCGTCTTTTGTAAGTGTATTTCTCCCTGATATGGTCCCCCTATGGGCCGAAGCATGTAGAAGACTGCAGTAATATGTAACGTATTGTACATAAACTACTGTAAATGTATTTAGTTACACTTATAAATCATAATACATTTTAATATCATCCTCACGTCTTAACCTGCGTCGCCAGAGCAGCGTTCTCCCTTCAGGTTGTCGGCCTAGTATTCTGTATGCGTTTCTCATCTCTGCAAAAGGTGTTACATGCCACGCCTATCCCATCGTCCTTGATTTGATCGCCGTAATAACATTTGATCATCTTTCCTGACGGCAGACTAATGCCTGTCTTCAGTCCTGCACTCCACTGTCTGTGATTGATGAATTTTAATTGCATGCATCCACACCTGTCTTGCGTCGCCTCCCAGATAGTCATGGTGTTCCAGGTTGATTTATCAGACAGCATCCTTTCCTTTTAGAGCTGGACATGAACTGCGAGTCGTGACCGTGTCGTACATAATATAAGGTTTAATCAAATACACATTTTTTTTAAAGTATGATATTTATTGGGTTGGTGTAACGACATATAGTTTTACATTTGTCAGACAATCAGAGCCATCGTAACTGCGGTGTTCATTTGGAGTGGGTGCAATGTGGTTTCATCAGCTTTGGATAGTAGCTTTTGTAATTTATATTGCTCATATTTACCTACTTCTTTATTTGTTAATATACAGGAGACAACTTAATTATTTAATTGCTCCATAGTTAGTCGTAAATACCGAGGGGACAGCTAAAACGTGGATCCTCCTTTCGTCCATTAATTCGTTCATCCAGCGAAGTTAGTTCACGAGGCACCTCACAACATCCAATCTTGTCCTCCCATAAATGCTAATTAATTTCATGTCGGGTGAAAGTATTTGTTACACTGTGTAGGGTTTAGAAGACCGATACTTTGTTCCTGTACTTGTAGATTGTGGATTCGAGTATAAGTCCTGATCTTTTCAAGTTACATGTAAAATTGATTAATCTTATAGAGCTGATATTCTTCAACCCGAGCATCAGAGTGCCCACGTTATATTGTTTACGATAAAATGTTTTTGTTGGTGCTGAGTTTTTAAATAAAAGTGCAAACAAGATTGATAGGTTTTGGACACAAAACTCTTTTTAGAGTTTGATGAAGACATCATCAGACAGCGCTTCAGTATCTTAATCCAGTAAATGAAACAAGAAACATCCCCTGTTTAGATGTGTTTGCTTTATAATTAATGGTGAATATAATAAACATGACATTGGTTCAACATAGCTAGAGGAAGTAGATATAACCGATGTTTTAGGATAAACGAAAATTTACTTGACAGTCATGTATGGACCGCACTGTGCTTAGTTGAATGCACCTTGTATTGACAGATTGGAAAACCGATGTAACACTGGTACTTCCCTTGCGTTTGGACTGAGTACTCGGATTGTATACCCGCTCAGTAAATGTGACAGTCTTAGACGAAATTCTTTCGGAATTCTTAGTTTGTATTCCTGTTAAGTTATCGCTAATGAGATTTTTTAATTCTTCTGCCCTTCAAGGAAGAAATAAAACAATGAAGAGTAATTCATGAGCCGCTTAGCGATATCTGTAGGATAAATGGGACAAACGGAAAGATATTCTTGAGGCGAGAGACCACTGTATCGCTCGGACAGAATGCTGTGTGGGTCCCTGAGCCGATCTGAAAGTTGTTAAGAGAAAATCCATATCTCAGCATCGAATCCCGGGTGCGTAGACCCTGTGCGGTCATTTCATTCGTCATGTTGCTGCCCTATCATGTACACAGCTGCCCTACTCTGGTGTCTACCCAGATTATTCATAAAGACTGATTTATTTGAATACCTACCAGAACAGTCTACTGAAACCTATTCGGTATCGTATGTCTCTGTCTTCAGTGTTGATACGAATCGTGACCTGGGAGCCAAGTTACTTTGGATTTCCCTGCGCCGGAGTATAATAGGCATGTGACAAAAAAACCGAAGAAGTGCATATGTTCCGGGGGCACACAGTGGCGCAGTTAGTTAAGACACTGTGCTACGATCCGGAAGGTCGCATGTTCGAGATTTTTCATTGATTTAATCCTTCCGACCGCACTGTTACCTTTGGGACGGTTCAGCCTCTGACAGAAATGAGTACTAGAGAGTATATCCTGGGGGTACAGGCGGTCACGTTCATGTGCCGATTATCTAGAAATTCTGGGAGCCTCAACATCCTGGAGCCCGAAAGACCTGTCCAGACCCTGTTGATGGATAATTTTGTATATATTCTGCTATTCGGACCGAAAGGACTCACACTCACACACACACACACACACACACACACACACACGTAAATACATAACGTTAAGTGGCTGGACCTTCAAAGTGGAACGTTGCATTGCTACCGCCCTTTTAACGTCATCCATTGTCAGATTTTAACATAGGCGCCAACGTTTACACACGCTTTTACATAGACCAAACACGTTTCCTTAAGTAGTCAAAAGTATTTGGATTTTTTTAAAAATTTCATTAAGTGTTCATGGTTGTGATTATGAGGCTTCATCTTTGGTCCAATCCACAACAAGAAAATTCACATGGGGTAAGATCGGGACTTCGTGGAAGCTGCTGTGTTTGTCCTCCACGCCCAATCCACCGACCACTATAGACAGGAAGCGCAAAATGCGGTGGTGCTCCATCTTGCTTGAAGTTCAGTTCTCCCTAATTGTGTCACCGAGAAACAATGGGCGACACAAAATTTTGAAGCATATTCAAATAGATTACGTTTACTTTCCAATCTTTCTGTATATGCGTACACCATATATTTATATGTACGTGTGTGTGTGTATGTGTGTGTGTGTCTGAAGATGTACTTCCAAAACGGCAATACGTGGGGAATTTATTACGAACAAAGGATAATTCATGTTCTGGTATATCAACATGCAGCAGCACCAAGATAGCCCGTAAGAGCCGGTAGCGTATTTTATGTCACATATTCAAATTTAGAGCAAAGAGGGAAGTTGTACTGTTGTAGGAGAACTAATAGTAAAATACTGTATGCGGCGAAGCTAATAAAAATAGCACAACCCATGTGCTCCCATTTTCAATGCAACACAGCGCACTTTCATTTAAAGTGAGTTGTTTAACACATTGAATGGGATTTGTAAGCAGAATTGTTTGTATATGTTACCGGAATGTTGAACATTTCTGATATAGAGCGTATTTGTGAATTTAGTTTGGGTACAGAACAGACAGTGGGCCGGGTAGCTCAGTCGGTATAGCGACTAACTACGGCCTGGACGGTCCGGGATAGAATCCCGATGGGTACGAGATTTTCCGCCCGTCCAGACCGGCCCTGGGGCCCATCCAGCCTCCTGTAAAATGGGTACCGGGTCTTTCCTGGGAGTAAAGTGCGGCCGGGTCGTGCTGCTGACCACTCACCCCTTTCTAGTGCCGCGGTCATGGAAGAGTAGAGCTATACCTCTACCCACCGTCTGGTCCACACCGGACCTGTAACGGGATCACTTTACCTTTTTACCTTTTTACAGAACAGACAACGGTCGCTGTCACAAACGTCGTTAACCGATTGATCATGATACTGTAAAACCTGCCTTGAACGGAAACTGGTTACAAAGTAAAGCTGTCTGTAGCGGTAAAAGTACACTTTCGAGGATCCATACTTTAAGCACCTGTATAAAACGAAACCTTTCTGCGTTGGAAGAAATCTCTGTCTCTGCAGTTTCGTCATAGGCAGGCGTTGCTGTGAAATATTTTTGTGGCGCTGATTGAACTTCTGTGCTTG